>Ga0169931_10013805_pt1 | contig 10993 bp, 7 predicted proteins | sample Kivu_15m_20L_FD_129675 | JGI IMG/M metagenome (GOLD analysis project Ga0169931, IMG submission 129675) | Freshwater microbial communities from Lake Kivu, Western Province, Rwanda to study Microbial Dark Matter (Phase II) - Kivu_15m_20L... | ecosystem: Environmental > Aquatic > Freshwater > Lake ... | reverse complement strand
TCTCAAAGGAGAGTCGCCTAATATTTTTTTGTAGATAGACTTTTATGATTTGTCTGAAACGTAAAGAAAAATACTTAGTTAAGTTTTATTTTATAGAAAAATGATGAAAAGCAAGCTAGATGTAGTACTATTAGCTCCCATTATCAGACTGATGTGTTACAGAGATAGATCTATGTCTATCTTAATAGCTTAAGTTTTGCTCAAAGCTCTTAATAGCACTGACTAAATATAAGACAAAAGCATAGTTTTTGTGGTAACTGATTGCTAATATAGAACATTAAAGCATTTTTGCTAATATAAGATGGTTTTACCTAGTAACGTTTCAAGTGGATTCTAGGGGTTCCTCAGTTAGACAGCATCTCCTTTACAGATCACTAGTTCGGAATGATGACAAGTTCCTAATCAAAAGTATACAGCTATGTAAGTTCTTAATTCTTCATAAAATAGTAAAAATACATGCCATTTCTTAACGTTTTGTTCGATAAACGCAAATATTTCAATCCTTTTTCAGCCTATGGAGCACTAACTTTACTATAGATCATTAATTAGTCATAAAAAGCATGTAACTATGTTTTCAAACTACCACCTCCCAGTATTTTTTGTATTATTTAGCATATCTTCTGAAGACGTATATAGATTGGATATAAAACTATGGAATTCGAGTTAAAATTTAATAACACTACAGCTTGCCCATGTAAAAAACTAAATTGGCATCAAAAATAGAAGAACTTGTAACAAGTATCAGGCAAAAAGCAAGTGAAAAAGGTCTATTAATGAACATTCCTGTAAATAGCAAGATAATTGGTAAAAATGTATAAAAAATGTTAAAAGATACGATAATAATGGAGAGTTATTAGATCAGTATGTGGGCTCATAAAACTTATGTGCTTGCCAATCAACCATTCGGAGGGGTGGGCAATTTTTCACTTCCAGACTAATAATTCGCGTTTTCTGCTACTAAGGACCCCTTGACTGCCAAATATTTTGTGAAATCTACTGATAAAAATGAGGAAGTAGCTGACTTCATATAGCGAGATTTGACTGTTTTGGTCTTTTAGATAAAAACAAGTGTGACTTTAATCCTTACAATCAAGATATAAAACTTCAACCATTCTATTCGTCTTCGATCTGGCAGTCACTCCATAAACTGCCCTTATTCCTAAGGATCCCTCTTAGATTTGTTATGTATCTAGTAAGGCGAGGCTGAGATATAGAAAGAAATGTAGATAAAAGTTCAACCCCCTCCATCTTTCGACAATTCTTACATGACAAGTGGAATACCAAGTGGCAACATGTCTGACTTTTACGTGTAAATCAATTGTCCAGTTTGCACTTACTTGAATGTTGGTAGGTAGAGATGCTAGATATGCAACTAACTTCTCTACAGCTGATTATATCATATGTTAATAATAACTTAATACTCTAATAATAGCTGATAGTTGATAGCTGATAATACTATTTAATTTATCAATCAGATGTAATTTTTTTTAGGAGGGAAGAACATCTTTGGCACGATGTGCATGGCCATTAGTTCTTGGATCAATTGCTTGCCAGCGTAGGGGATATTCACTTGATATATTTTAGTCGACTTTGTTATGATATAGTTACCTTGCGACATAGTGTGCATTCGTAGTTGTTTTTGCCGATATTAGCAACCGCCATCAACCCGCATCTAGCACACACATGTATCCTGAACTTATCGGATACGATGAACAATCTTTCTCTCAAGAACTCACTGATTCCATGAGAAATTATACAATCTCTTTCCATTTATCCGAATCTAAGTCCACCAGCTCTACTTCGTCCATGAGTTGGCTGTCTGGTAAGTGCAACAACAGGTCCACGTGCCCTAGCATACATCTTATCATCAACCAAATGCCTCAATCTCTGATAATAAATAGGTCCAATAAACAAAAGATTACCCAATTGTTTACCTGAATAAGGATTAAACATAACTTCATTACCATGTCTTTGATATCCCGTCTAATGCACCTCTCTTGATTTACTCTCCATATCGAATTATCTAAAAGGAGTAGCATCTTATGAAAACCTACCCTTGATTGCTGCTAGCTTACCAATTAAGCATTAAATACAATGCCCTATTGTCATTCTTGAAGGAATGCAATGAGGATTTACCACCATATCTGGCACAATACCTTACATTGAAAATGGTAGATCTTATTGACGATAGGTCATGCCACATGTACCTTTCTGACCATGTCTCGAAGCAAATTTATCACCTATCTGAGGAATACGAATACTTCGTATCCTCACCTTCACAAATTTGTTTCCAGTTGAATTCTATGAAACAATCACCATATCCACCATACCTCTCTCTGCCCTTCTTGATCTCAAAGAAGCGTCTTTGAATTTGCCATGAGTCTACATGGTTATTTTTTCTTTGTTGTCAGAAGGAGTCAGCACTCTGCCTACCAATATTTCTTCATCTTAGACGTTCTGTCCGGGAGGTATGATGCCATCAGTATCTAGTTTGTAGACTGCTTATTGGAATATCTAGACATCTTTGCTATCTGGTTTGCAGATGGTACTTTTGGTAGTATTGTTAGAAGTCACATTTTGCTATGTTTTATATGTACGATAGAAAGCAGATCTGTAGAATCCTCTTTAGATGGCAGATTGATTGATAATAATACTGTCTTATTGATTATAGCCTGTAAAGCAAGCCATGGCTACTATTGGATTGGCTCCTATAGGTAAATCAAAAACAGAAATGTATTTTGTAGGTTTAGTGCAGACTAAGGGTCTTTGGGGATAATACAGCAAATGACATAAAGTTTACATTCTTATTTGAGTATTCAAAGCATTCATCCCCATGGCTTGTTTACTCATAGCACTTTGAAGAGTATTCTTTGTGGCTTGATTGTGATTAGGAAAAGGAATGACCGAGCCTGCGACTCCAAACAGCATAGATGGATGTATCTAACAATGAGTATATTGCATATGATTGTTTTTGAGATAGCTGATGTCCATGGCGATAAGAGCTGACTATTATTCTTATACGTCCAAGTATTAAATGAATCCTTTTTCTTTGAGTTTATCGAAATTCAAATCAGCAGTGATATCTTCAGCTTTTAATTTTAATTTATTGTTCTAAACTGTAAACAGCGGTCTCATGCATCGACCTGAATCCGTGTAAATTTTGATCTAATTTTGAACAATATCTCGAACTATCGATACCTAGCTAGACAATACTCCTTTTTGTCTTGAATACTTGAGTCTGCTCACTATTTTTTGACAATTTTATATCTCAGTAAAAGCCACTACGTTACCGTTTATCATGATTTTTGTTTTTTATTGGTAGTCTTAGTCGTTTGCAGTTAGATCGAAAATCTAACAGCTTTGATACCTGAAAATGTTGATCAGATCATCTATAACTTGCTAGTTCGCTCCGAGGGTTACGTTTGCCATCAGTGAAAAGTTCTTAACAATACCGATTTTCTGGCCTTAGGGTGTCTAAGAGGGGCAGATGAGTCCGAAATGAGTATTATGCAACAAACGCGGCTTAGCTGACTTTGAGCTTGACTGAATAGGAGCTACGACTCTTCGAAGATGCGACAGAGTAGCGAAAAAACTAGTATCTCTTTTGAGCACCTGGGCTACTCCTGATCGAATCACCTCTCCTGTCATAGATTTGCCCCAGTTTCCAGTAGCCAAAGCGTTTCTAAGAGTCATCGTTATAGGTCTTGGGTCAAAAATGAGCTCTATATTTTTTTAGAACTAGAATTTTCCAGAGTTGAGTTTTCTTCTTATGATTTTTTTGGCGTTTTAAATGTAGCTGTTTCTGAACTGATCTTTAAAAAGATTGATCATGAGTACTCCGGTCATATCAAGTCTCTTTTTCCCATAATGATCTCTGTCATCTTCATCAGTTTTCCCCAAAAATCCATAGAGCAATCTCCTCGCCATATATCCAATAAAATACGCCTTTCGACCAAAGCTATCAATATCTGTTCCAACATGAGGCAAAACCTTCTACATAAGCACAGATTTCGCAAACTAAGCCAAACTTTTTTAATCGTTGATGCCTTTGACACGATCAGCATGCTTACCTATGAGTGCTAGACAGTCTTTTTCATCAAAAATGGTGACTTGTTCGATCGAGTATCTTACTATTTATATCATTCCTTTGAAATCTTAGAGATCTTACTAGCTGAGATCACCTATCATGCTCTTCTATATGATGCATTGGAATATTTGGATGTCGTTTTGAAGGCCAAGAGCTCTCAAGACAATACCCAAAGGTAAATCTTTGGTAAAGTTTTTTATCTTGCATATTATTCGAGGATGTCCTTTCTAGTATTTAAGAGCTAGCTTGAAAACTGCAGGCAGTGATCCAATACCTTTGGGAAGAGATCTGATTTAAGTCACCCAAGGTTAATTCTATGTTTTTGTTTTGAATGTATACACAAAGTTGTAGGCCATTCGCTCCTGACCAACCACCACTTTTTCTGAACCTCTTATCAAAAAATACCCTCCTTGATCGTGTGGACACTCGCCCAATCTGATACGTTCAGCTTCATCACACTAGTGCAATCGACACCATTGCGATCTCACCATAACTGGCAGGACGGCTAAAGGTATTTTGGGTATGGTTTTTTACGAATCCACTCTTTCTTCTTTGTTTTAGTTGATTTTAATTCTGCTGTAGATGAGGTCGATGCTCACTGTAGTTTCGTAGTTTAGATCTCGCAGTCTGCACATCATAGGGTGAACCTTGATGACTTGTTTGTCCTCGTTTTTGTGATTAGTGGTGGATTTGTAAAGGGTTTTTCCGAACTTGAACTCCCACCGCTATTCTTCAGAGAAGGTCTCTCCCGCCCTGAACTGGTGCTTGACGGGGATGGAGAAGTGGCCGTACTCGGCTATGACCTTGTCGATGTCGTTCAGGAACTGATTGTAGGAGTCTAGTTGCTGTTTGACGAGTCCGTTTTGTCGAAAGTAGCTGTCGAGGACTTGCCACAAGTGGTGTTCCTCAACTTCAGTCATTCAATATTAATATAAGAAAGATGCATAGACACAACCTATCAACAAAAATATTTTCATATGCTATCTTTCATTTTAGCTGAATCGAACTAATATCACTCTACAGTACTAAAAATAATTATATTTGTTACTTATTTTTCAAAAAGTTTAATCTTTATTACGGTTGTAAAAGCATAGTATAAAATATTAAAAATAAAATTTAGAAGTATTAATTTTATAAAGTCGATGTATTCTTGCGATAATTAACAGCTTGTAGTTGAATCTTACGATTATCTGATCTATAATATTTGAATAATATTTGATAAATTGATATAATAAAAAGCCATATTTGCGCCGATTTCGTATAATAATGAGTGCACTGAAGTATGCCTGGATATTAGCGTTGCTATAGTTACAAAAAACAAACTGATAATGTGTAAAACAAATATGATGGCATTAATTAATTTAAGATACTCTATAAGATAAAAATACTTTAAATTATATTACAAACATCAATCTTTTAGATTAATATATATATTTTCTTTTATTTGATAACCTCTGCGTTAGTGTGAAACTATTTAATTATGTTTTCTATAGAATAATAATGAGCAAAGAGATAGAATCCCATATACTCGACTACTTCGAAATCAAAACCTTTATGGGAAGTGGAGCCTATGGTCATGTCTGGCATGTTGTTCATCGCTAGAGCGGGAAATAGTATGCACTTAAGAAAATATTTGATGCTTTCCAGAATGAAGTAGATGCACAAAGAACATACAGATAGGTAACTATTTTATCTCAGCTGAGCCATTAAAACATCATCAAGCTGTAGTGGGTCATCAGGGCACATAACAACAAAGATCTCTACTTAGTTTTCGAATTAGTAGAAATCGACCTGCATTCACTTCTTGGGTATTCATTCATAAATACAGACAAAATATACTAACTGGCACGCATATTCGTTTTGTAGCCTATCAGCTTCTCAAAGCCATGAAATATATTCATTCAGCTCAACTCATCCACCGCGATCTCAAGTCAAGCAACATCCTTATCAATTCCAACTGCTAGAGTAATGTATATTATAAGCAGTAAAAGTCATAGATTTTGGACTTGTTAGGAGTTTGGTCAAATAATAACAAACAAATCTTGTTTTGTCGGAAGATGTGGCCACTCGTTGGTACCGGTCGCCAGAAATGTTACTAGGCTCACAGAACTACGGAAAACCCACTGATGTTTGGAGTATTGGGTGTATTCTCGCTTAGGTTGTCATAGGGTAACCTATTTTTACTGGTATTTTTTTGTATAGATAGGAAATTCTACTTATAACCAAATTTAAAAAATACTTTAATTCACTGGAACTCCAAAAGCATAGGCTTTGACTTCGATAGGTTGCTCGGCAGCTGCCACTTTTTTAGCTTAACTCAATATCAAAAAACGGCCTTTAAAAAGTTTTTTCAATGATTGCTAGTCTGATATTTTAGACATGATAGTAAAAATGCTGTAATTTGATCCAAACAAACGAATCACAGTCGAAGAAGCGCTTTAACTGTAGTGTCTGCAAGAGTTCAGAGGTAAATCTGTTGAAAATGTTTGTTAAAATTTTGTAATTACGCCTCTTGATGACAATATACGGCTTGATACTAAAGACTATCGTCGGGCCATACATCAAGATATCGAAAGGAGATACCCTGATATGAATAAGATAACCCCTATGCCGAGAATATTCAGAGCTCATCATTCGCTTCTCAGCAAAAAACCTTAAAATTTTCAAAGAAAAGGCGCGAACTCACTCATAAAACTAGCAAAATGCAAAGAAAACGAACAATTTCAAGCCAATGTGCATCCAGCTAATACTATATACAGAAAACCTGCAAGGGCTCTACTAAAGGGCATATAAACTAATTCATCAACAATAAAGATAGCCTAAATGCAGTCAACCAATGCTTCTTTACATGAAGGCACTAAGATATTCAAAAGAAAAAGGAACAATTTATGGCCCAAACAATAACATCACAAAATTGATAATATAGTTTGATTATCGTATAAAATTAACCAAGATGCTACATAACAAATCACTTTTTTCTTCTCGCCTACTACTATAGCTATCTAACCCTCATTTTAAGTTAATTTATAGTCGATTAATTATACGCCTGTAAATCTCTCAAAGTCTTCGCCTATAATTACAAATCATCCTTAGCTGCTAAATTCCCACTGCCTCCCCCAGCAGACTGGTACATTTCTTGAAGCTTAGTCCTTTCTTTGAGCCATTTCTATCGTTAGGCCGTTAGCTAGTTACGGGCTTATAGTAAAATCTTATCTTTTTGTTGTTAGAACTATTATTTTATTTATGCTCTTATTTGTTACTTCATTCTTCTTTGTTAAGCTCTCAATCTTGCGAGTTCTTATTATTTATCTTTTGACATCTTTTATTTTGCCAGCACTTAGGTCAGTATTAGTTTAGATTCCTCGAACTTTTATCCTAACTCAAAAATCTATTTTCTAAGAATCTACAAAAATTATTAGGATTGGACTTAACTAAGCGTAACTTTCTATCCTTTGGCTAGTCTGCCAGCCAGACTACCATTGATGCCACTTAGCTAAGCACTTAGTTATGTATTTTTTATCTCATAGTTTTATAACTATTTTTAAAGACGCTTTATTTTATCTTGTAGTCCTTTTTTCTATTGTTTTAGTCTTTAAATTCCTTCCATACTGTCCTATAGAACAGTGACTTGATTTTTGAGTTGTATGATTTCTTTGTCTTTTTTAGCCATTTCCTACCAATACTTTTAATTATCACTCTGAAGTTGAACACATCTTTGCTAGACTCCTCTTAGTTTCCTCAAATCTTTTATCATGACTTGATACTAATTGTTATCAGCCATTCCTTTGTTCTGATCGTTAATAGCCTGCTAGTTTATTCGTAGTCTGTTTACTTATGCTTACAGCTATCGAATACGTTTATTGAGAGCTCCGATTATATTAGTTTCATCATGGGCATCGATAAGTGGCACCTATTTTTGTTTGTTTCTTGTCATCAAAGTAGGAGGCAGCTCGATACTTCGATCACTTGATGCAGTAGCCAACCACTAGTGCTACATACATTACTTCAAACTCATCCTCTAATCAGGTAATCTTTTGACCATACCAAGCACAAAACTTTTGGCCAAAATGGGAAAATCATTGGGAAAAGTTATATTTACATCCAGTATGTTCTGCTATATAATCTTTTATGTTTCTTGTTTGGGTCCTTTCACTATAAAAGGCGTTTTTCCTGTAAGTAGTTAGTAAGTCAGAACCCCTATACACCATATATCTAGTTTCTAGTTATGCCCTGTTTTTCCTATCATTTCCGGAGCCAGATAATCAAAAGTTCCACAGTATGTCGTCCTGGGTTTGTTCAGAAAATTAGACCATCCAAAATCTACATTAAAAGCAATCTACCTGCAAGTTTTACTTTGTTGTTTTTGTCCAGAAGAATGTTCTATGGTTTGATATCGCGATGTATTATAGGTGGATTTCTCGAATGCAGGTAAGCTACAGCCTATATCGTTTATTTTATCATCTATTTTGCAGTATTTTAATCTATCTTGCCTTATCTGAATATTTTTGAATAAAGCGGACCGTTGGGAGCTAGTTACATTACCAAATAGATATCTTATCCATCATCGAAAGTATCGTACAATCTGATAATACTGGGATGTTTGAGCTGCCTTGAGATCTTAATTTAGTTATTGAGTTGCGTGATCATATTTTGTTGCTTTACATTCTTCTTGGAAATTCTTTTCAAAGCAAATACTTTTTTGATTTGTTTGTGAGTCGCCTTGTAAACCTTACCAAAAGCACCTTTGCCCTGAATATAAAATAAGTTACTATTTCGACCATTCCTTCGAAATCGGAAAGAGTTGTCGGTTTGTTACGCTGGCCTTCTTGATTAGTATCAGCCATTATAAATCAAAATGAGTCTTGTTAAACAATCAGAAAATATATAGAAGAGGTTAATTGTTTAAAATAATTTTAATTGAGAGTTGTCTAGAATGTTATTGTGACGATGCGTAGTGTATGTGTGGTAGGTAGATTTAAGTGTGATGACATATCAAAATCTATAATTCATATGTTCACTACGTATAGTACCGAGGACCGGGCCGAGGAGCCCCGTCCCACCACCATCACCTAGCTGTAAAAAGACAGCAATCCTATCTACAAAGTCCTTTTCAACAAGCTGCGAAACCTGAACAAAAAACTCAATCAGATCGACAATCTTCGCAACCTCGATCCAAAGACATTAAAGCCTCATCAGGTATAAAAACTCAAGAAAAGACAAGAACTGATATAAGAAATAAAAGGAGTGTAAAGATTCGCACAGCAATACAAAGATATTTTGGTGGAACATAATCTGGTTTTCGATAGGACTGATGATCTCATCAAGCTGGCAACAGTGCTAGCAGTTGGCAATCGGATTGAGAAAATAGGCCACTGTCCTTAATAATGCAAGGGAGTTTATGAAGATATCTACAAGTAACTGAAACGATCAAGTGTATCTTAGTCAGTTATCCTTTCTGATGAAGTCATTAGAATATATCAAATACTCCAGAAAGGATTAGAAAAACAAGATTACTATCGGCAGTGCAGGGACTATATGACCTATCAATAAGAGTTTTAAGATCATCAGGAAAATAACAAACTAATAGGAACTCAAGAAGCCTAAGAATTTGATGAGTCAGTAAAGGAATTAAGAAAAAGTTTAGATAAGAAAATCAACAAATTAGCCATTTAGAAACAAACTTTGAAATTTGATATTCTTTCAGAAAGTTGTTTAAATCTTTCTAATTCGTAGCTTTCGGTGAAAGATTAGGTTAAAATGTAGAAAAACGAGACTACTTCGACTTGTGTAGGTTAGTGCCACGTTGAAACTGAGCTTTAATCTGAGGCTTTGATCTAGAATAGTAGTCCCGATGCGGTGTTGTCGAAGCGAGCGCGTGAGAACCGGCGTCGTAAGAACAAAAAACACTTCCCTATGGATAATTTCAATGTGAGGAAGTGCAGCGATACATCTTTCGAGCCCACTTCAAGTCTAAAGGCGAAGTACAGGGAACAGGGGGAATGATCATGCACCTCTTATTATAATTAAAATCATCAAATATGAGCAATCTCAATCTTTTTAGTAAAAACTTTGAAAAAATATATTTTTGCATGTTAGATACATAATATATATCACTCTAAGGGTAAATCTATCAATATGGTAAAAAATCTATAACAAAGAAAGGCCAATAATCATACCTATCATCAATAAAAGCAGCTCTAGACATCTCCCTCTGTCTTCGAGATTTCCCCTCAACTCTGTTTTAAAAAGACAACAAACCATTCATCGAAATGACCGGCTACACCCCCAAAATATAACCACTTGTCGCCAAACCCATCTACTTAGCACGCAACAAAAAGGAACAATTTCTTATATAACCCGCCATCAATTCATGCAGAGTATTTGTTGTTACAACTAGATAAGTTTTACTCTTAAAAAAAATGATGAAATCGATAAATTAATTGCTAATAAATTCGCAATTATGACAGCTGCAAGGGCAGAGGCTTTTTAACTCATGCGCAGAAAACCCATCAAAGTATGGTTTTGTTTATTTTAGGACTATGATTTAACTTTTTTGGTCACGAATGAGTTATTGGAAAAGTTTAACAAAGAATTCATCATTGAACTCATTTTGAACTTAGTTGGAACGCTGGAGAAAGATTTACTTTAGATCAAGTTGAACATCAATACTCAATGTAGAATCGCTTCTACTTTTTTCATCGATCAGCTCTCGAACCCCGCGTAATAGTAGATATGGTGAAAATGATTTGTAGTAATTAACTATAAAGTGACTCAAAAACTATAAAAAAATTACAAAAAATATTGTTTTCTGCCTTAAAAAATAGTTTCTATAGGTCTCAAACCATCTTGAATTCTTCATTCTGAGTGTATTTTATATTTTTATTGCCTTTTTATGAGCGGGAAGGT
>Ga0169931_10013804_pt1 | contig 10993 bp, 7 predicted proteins | sample Kivu_15m_20L_FD_129675 | JGI IMG/M metagenome (GOLD analysis project Ga0169931, IMG submission 129675) | Freshwater microbial communities from Lake Kivu, Western Province, Rwanda to study Microbial Dark Matter (Phase II) - Kivu_15m_20L... | ecosystem: Environmental > Aquatic > Freshwater > Lake ... | reverse complement strand
TGGGGCGATCCTGCTCCAATCGCAGGTCCAGAGCGCGTATGCCTGGATCGTGCGCAAGCCCCTCATGGCCGAGGCGGCGCTGTTTGCTCTGGTGGCCTACCCGCTCCTGCTGGCCGTGCTGGCAGCCCTGGCCTGGATGGTCAGGAACACACCCCTGGCCCTGCGCTGGAAGGGCCTGCCAAGGGCGCCCTATTCCCAGCTGCTGGCGCTGTCGATCCTGATGGCTCTGCTGGCTGCCTGGATCGCACCCTTCATCGCCACCCGTGTTGCCGATGGAGGCGCCTTCTATGGGCGGGTGCCCCTTCCGCTCGTTCCCTTCCTCAAGGGCCTCTTCCCGCTGGAAGCCGTACCGCTGCTGGCTGCCATCCTGCGCTCCTTCTCCCTGCCTCACCCCGCTCCGCCCCGCGAGCTGCCGCGCTTTCTGGCAGTGGCGGGGCTGCAGCTGGTCACGTTCATCTTGCTGCGCCAGCGATTTCTCACCCTGGTGGCCGTGGTGCTGGTGGGGTTTGCGCTGTCGCGCTGGTGGAAGCGGCGCTGGCTGCTCGGCGGCGTGCCGCTGGGGCTGCTCGTGGCCTATGCCATCCCCACGGCCCTTCGCTACGGCCGGTTCCCGCCGCGCCCTGGGCAACCCTTCAGCGACTATCTCGCCCAGTCGACCCGCAATTTCATCGGTGGCCTGCTGCCCGGGCAGATGATCGCCTCGGTGGTGAACGATTTCTCGTACAACAAGGCCGGCATGGCCTCCCTCTCGGTGCTGCTCGATCTGCGCCGTTCCCAGCTGCTCAGCAGCCACGATCCCTTCGGCTGGCTGCCTGCGGAGCTGTTTCGCGTGCTGCCGGGCACCCTCAAGCAACGCCTGCCCGAATGGGGCGGCCACGGTGCGGAAGCTCTGGTGAGCCGGGCGCTGGGGGTGGGCGGCCCGGGCTGGACCAACTGGGGGCTGCCGAAGGTGATTCCCAGGGATTTCGTGATCGACATGATGGAGACGCCTCTGCTCAATCCCGTGGCCAATGGCGGTATGGCCGGGGTGGTGCTGATGGCCCTGATCACCGGGTTGAGCGTGGGCCTGATCTGGTGGCTCGTCTGCCGGCTGAGCCTCCGCTGGAGCTGGTGCTGGCTTCTTCCTTTCGGTCTGCTCTTCGCGGTGGGGCAGGGGCCTTCCTGGCTGGGTGATGTGCTGGTGACCCTCAAGATCAGCCCACCCTGGCTGGCTCTGGCGGCCCTGGTGGCTGCCTACGCCCGTTGGAGCCATTCCGCCAGCACCACCCAGCGCCAGTAGGGGGCCCAGCGCCCGGTGGCACGCAGCAGCAGCCAGCTCTGCAGGATGGCCGGCGTTGGCGCCTTCAGGCCCCGCTCAGCCAGTTCTCGCCTGAGCATGCGACCGATCCGATCCGGAGCGAAGCGGGGCTGGTCGAGCAGCCAGGGTGCCAGGGCCAGATTGAAGCCCCGTTTCGGCCCCCCCACCACCGCCTCCGGCAGCAGCGGCCCGGCCACCTGCCGCAGCAGGCCCTTGGCACCGCCCTGCCGCTGGGCGGCTTCGTCCAGCGCAAGAGCAAGCCGTGCCAGATCCGGATCCAGAAACGGCACCCGCAGCTCAAGCCCGTGGTGCATCGTCACGGCATCCCCGTCGCGCAGCAGCGTGTCGTGCAGGTAGCCGCGCAGTTCCAGCAGGCTGGCATCGCGCAGCGGCACCGCAGTAGAGCCCCTTCCGCCCAGCCGCCGGGACGCTGCAGGCAACCGATCGGCTCTCTGCTCCCGCAGGCGCCGCCGCTGGCTGCGGCTCAGGCCGGCGCAGCGGATCTGACGCACGCGCAGCAGGCGCTCCCGCCCAAGACCCACCATGTGGCCGTAGCCACCGAACAACTCATCGGCCCCCATCCCGGAGAAGGCCACGCACATTCCCTCCGCCCGGGCCGCGGCGGCGACCAGAAAGCTGTTGAACCCATCGATGCTCGGCTGGTCGATGGCCTCAAGAAAGGCATCGAAGCTGCTGTCGAGCTGGGAACGGCCGATCCGCAGAGCCTGATGCTCCAGGCCCAGATGCTGGGCCGTGAGGGAGGCGAGCTCGCTTTCATCCACGGCTCCCGGCAGGCCTTCGAATCCCACCGACACGCTGCGGATCGGCCCGCTCTGGCTGCGGCGGAGCAGGGCCGCCAGCAGACCCGAATCGAGGCCGCCGCTCAGGAAGAGGCCCACCGGCACATCGCCGATGGCCTGCCGCTGAACGGCCTGGCTCAGCGCTGCCGCCACCCGCTCGGCAGGGCTCCCGGCTGGCCCGAGCGCTGGCGTGGCCGTGGATTCCGCTGGCGGCAGAGGGGTGGCGAAGGGCTGCAGTTGCCAGTCACCCCCCGGGCACCACTGGCCCCAGTGGCCGGCAGGAAACACCTCCACTCCCTGCAGCAGGGTGAGCGGTGCGGCCACGGCACCCCAGAGGGCATAGCTCTCCAGGGCTGCCTGCACGATCCTGTCGCGATGGGCGAGCCCTGCGGCTTCCAAGACGCTGAGTTCCGAGCCGAATGCGCAGTGGCCGGGGCCCCGGGTCCAGAGCAGCGGCTTCACCCCGAAGCCATCACGGGCGAGGGTGAGCCGCTGGGATGCCACCTCCCAGCAGGCCACAGCGAAGATGCCGTTCAAGCGGCTCCACAGCCTGTTTCCCCAGCGCCCGAATCCCCGCAGCAGCACCTCGGTGTCGCTGCGGGAGCGGAAGCGTTCCCCTTCGGCCTCCAGCTCCCGCCGCAGCTCGGCCTGGTTGTAGATCTCACCGTTGAACACCAGCGCCAGGCCGCCGCCATCGCTGAGCATCGGCTGGTGGCCCAGGGGGGAGAGGTCCTGGATGGCCAGCCGCGTGTGCAGCAGCCGCGCCGGCCCCGCCTGCCAGCGGCCCCGGTCGTCAGGCCCTCGCCCCTGCAGGGCCTGGAAGATCGCGGCCTCGGGCAGATCCTCCAGGCCCACGCTGCCGAACAGACCGCACATGGCTCAGAGCTCCTCCCCCTCGGCCAGCTGCAGCGCCGCACGCAGCTCCCTGGCGAACCGTTCACGGCCGAAGCCGGCCAGTGCCCGCTGCCGCGCCCGCAGGCCCGCCTGGCGCAGGCTTTCCGGATCGGCCAGCGCCATCGCCAGCGCCTCTGCCAGGGCTTCGGGCTCGGGGTCGACCAGCCAGCCGGTCTCGCCATCCACGATCAGATCCGCTTGCCCTCCCAGGCGGCAGGCGATCGAGGCACGGCCGGCCAGAGCCGCCTCGAGATACACGATGCCGAAGCCCTCCCCTTCCGCCCTGCCACCCTGGCCGGCGCTGTAGGCGCTGGGGAGCACCAGCAGGCTGCACTGCCGCAGCTGGCGCTCCAGCTCCTGATCGTCCACGCCGCCGAGGAAGCGGACCGAGGCGCTCAGCCCACGGCGCAGGGTGTCGTGTTCGAGGGCCTGGCGGTCATCGCCATCGCCCACCACAAGCCAGAGCAGATCGGCCGGCAGCCGTTCGCGCTCCCTCAGGATCTCCAGGGCGCCGAGCACCAGGCGATGCCCTTTGTAGCGCTCCTGGCGGACCAGCCGGGCCACGCTGAGCAGCCGGGGAGCCGTGGGCAGGGGTTCGGGTGGCTGTTCCGGCGCGATCAGGTCGGCGCTGGGGTGCACCACCGCCGCCGGGGGCCAGGGGCCGGGCTGCTCAAGAACCCGATCCCGCGTGAAGCGACTGCTGGCGATCAGGCCATCGCAACGTTGCAGATCCGCGCGCAGCGGTTGGAGCGCCTCTCCCCACACCTCGATGCCGTGCAGCCAGCAGAACCGGCGCCGTCGGCCTGATGCGCTGCGACGCAGACCGTGCAGCGCCGTGAGCGGGCTGAGCCAGCGCAGGGGCGGCAGCAGCAGAGCGTGCATGCTCAGCACCGTGCTGGCCTGGGGCAGCCAGAAGGCCAGGCGCAACAGAAACAAGCCTCGCCCCAGCCAGCGGCCGCCGCCGCCCGATCCGATCGCGCTGGGGCAGAGCAGCACCACCCGTTCGCCGCCGCGTTCCAGGGCTGCTTTCACCTGCAGAGTGAGGCGCTCGATCCCCCCGCGTCGGCGCACGTCGTAAGCCAGCATCAGGATCATGGCCGCGGCCTCGAGGGTTCGGCCCGTGGGTCGACCAGCGAGCCCAGCAGCCGTTCGTAGCGATCCAGTGAGGGCTCCAGGCCGAAGCGCTGCTGATAGAGCCGCAGACTCCGCTCTCCCATGGCGGCCACGGTTTCAGGATCCCGCGAGAGAGCCAGCAGCCGCTCGGCGAGTTCCGCCGCCTCGCCGGGTTCCACCACCACACCACAGCCTTCCGCCAGCACGAGCTGGGCGAGATCGCAGCTGCGCCGAGCGATGAGCACGATGCCGCGGCCGCTGGCGAGGATTCCGTAGAACTTGCATGGCGCCACCGTGTCTTCCGCCCCCACCATCAGCCCGATGGCAGCCATGTCGCAGGCACCCAGGCTGATCGGCAGGCGTTGGCGCGGTTGATAGGGAAGCTGCAGCACGTGGGGCAGCTCGAAGCTGTGGATGTAGGCCTCGATCTGCTCCTTCTTGGCGCCGCCGCCGATGAACAGGAACTGAACCGGCTCGTGCGCCAGCACCCTGGCGGCCTCCAGCAGGGTGAGCAGATCATGGAGGCGGCCGAAGTTCCCGGAATATTGCAGGGTGAATCGATCGGCGAAACCGTGTTCCACGGCAAACGGGTTGACGGCGCGAGGGATGGCGAGAGCGCGCTCGACAGCCCAGTTGTGAATCACCTGCAGGGGCAGCGCCTGCCCCAGATCGCGGCGCAGGCGCTGCTCCATGGCCTGGCTGAGCACCACCGTGCAGGCACTGCGTCGGCAGACCATACCCATCAGGCCGCGCCACAGCAGGGTGAGCGGCCCGGCGGCCGGCAGCACGCCGCTGAGCACAGCGGAGCGGGGGAACAGATCCTGAAAGACAAACACATAGGGAACCTTGCGGATCAGCCCGATGCAGGGGCCCAGCAGGCCGATGAAGGGTGGGTTCGAGACGATCACCACCACATCGCCACGCCGGGCGTGGCGCAGGCACCAGAGCAGGGCCCCCAGCAGAAACCGGAGGCCGCCGATCGCCTTGGCCACCACGCTGAGTTCGATGCTGTGAGCTCTCCTCCCCGCCAGGCGAATCACCCCATAGGGCAGGTCGCCGCCGGAGGTGGCGGTGAGCACGGTGATCGGCCAGCCTCGCCGAAACAGCCCATGGGCCAGATCGGCCATCAACTGCGCCGTTGCGCCGGTGCTGGGGGAGAAGTGTTCGCTGATCAGGATCACGCGGCCCCGATCGGCTTGTGCCTGCAAGCTGCTCAAAGCGGCAGCCCCCGGGCCAGCCTGCGCCGCTCGATCACCTTCACGACGGTGATCAGTTCGTAGCCCGCCATCAGCAGCGCGAAGAGCAGGCCTTGCCAGCCCTCCAGGAAGCCTTTTTGCAGCAGGAACTTCTGGCCGAACCGCAGCAGCGGTCGCAGGGGCCAGAGGCGGGCTGCGAAGCGACGCAACCGCAGTTGGCGACCCGTGCCCAGAGCCCTGGACCCCTCACCAGCCAGGAAGGCCAGGCTGTGCTCCGCTTCCCAGTCGGCATAGCGCATGTGGCGCTCGAGCCAGTCGTCGATCCCTTTGCTGAAGGCGTAGTGCTCATAGGGCTCGTGGATCTGGCCCACGCGGCTGCCCGTGGGGAAGCTCTCCCACATGCTCCCCACCAGGGCAAGCTCACCCCGGCGCACCAGGCGGGGATGCCAGTTGGGAAAACCCTGGCTGTGGCGGAGCCAGCGCCCAAGGAACCAGTAGCGCGGGGTGAGCTCAAATCCCACGGCACCATCCGCTTGCCCCTGAGCCGCCGTGACGGCCTTCTCGATCGCTTGGCGGCAGGCTGGCCCGATGACCTCATCGGCATCGAGAAACAGCACCCAGTCGCTGCGAAGACCGCCATGGTGGAGCGCCCAGTTGCGTTGTTCGGTAAAGGAAAAGCGCCCGGCCTGCCGATGCTCCAGCACCCGCGCACCGCACTGGGCTGCCACGGACTGGCTGCCATCGGAGCTGCCGGAATCCACCAGCAGGCGCTCGTCGCACCAGTCAACGGAACGGAGGCAGCGGGGCAGATTGATCGCCTCATTGAGACTGATCACCACCGCGGCGATGCTCACCCGGGTTCGGGAGAGCGGCACCGGGCCGACAGCGTTGGAAGGGTTGAGGGGGGACCCGCTCATGCTGACCAAGTTTGCAGGATCTCGGCGTAGATCCTCTTCGCCTGCCGCGACACCCGCTCCTGGCTGTAGTGATCGGCTGCCCAGGCGGCGCTGGCCTGGCTGGCGCGGAAGGGGCTCTGCAGCCATGCGCCCAGCCACCGGCTCCAGAGCGCTGCGGTGCGGGGCAGCACCGCTCCGAATGCCCCAGGTGCCTCCAGGGTGAGATCGTCCGCCACGCCGGTCTGATCGCTGATCAGCACTGCTGCCCCGCAGGCCAGGGCCTCCACCACCACATTGCCGAAGTTCTCATGGCGACTGGGAAGCAGCAGGAGATCGGCCGCGTTGTAGATCCCCGGCAGCTCGTCAGCCGGCTGGGTGGGGAGCCAGAAAACCCTCTCCGCCAGCCCACGCTGATTGAGAGCACGGCGCAGCCGAGGACCGCTGCCGTCGGCGTCGCTGCCCACCACCAGCAGCTGCCAGGGCCTCTGGGCACAGGCAGCCAAGACCGCCGGCAGGAGATCCAGCCCCTTTTTGTGGTGAAGGCGGCCGCAGAGCAGCAGCAGCGGGCTGCTGGTGTTGAGCCCAAGCTTCCTTCGGGTGGAAAGACCCAAGGCAGCGTCTACCCTGTGCCGGCTCAGCTCGAGAGGATTGGGAAGCAGCCAGCGGCGAATGCTCAGCCCTCGGCCCCGCAGCTCGCGTTCCTCCTGGCGGCTGGTGATGTGAAGGCCTGCGCTCTGCTGCAGCAACGGCCGCTCTCGCAGCAGATACCAGGGCAGCTTCTTCCACCAACCGCGGCGAAAGGAATAGGGCCCGAGAGCTCCCCGCAGGCTCGCCAGCACCGGAATGCCACGGTCCAGGGCCGCCCGCTGCAAAGGGATGCCGAGCGGCTGCCAGATGGCACTGATGTGCAGCAGATCCACGCCCTCCAGTGCGGCCGGAAGCGCATTCAGCAGCGCCCGGGAGCGGATCGTGCCGCCCTGATGGTCCACGGGCTGGTAGGTCACCGCAACGCCGTTCCGATCCACGGGGCGGCCCAGCTGCTCGGCAGGCAGATCGGGCAGCCCGGCGTTGGTGGTGAGCACCCGCGTCTCCACGCCCAGGCTGGCGAGTCCTTCGGCCAGGCGGCTGACGCTGAGCACGGGTCCGCCGTAGTGCCAGGCGGGCGCGTAAACCGGCATGAAGTGCAGAACGCGCATCAGCCGCTCCGCCGCCAGCCGCGCAGCAGCCAGGCCCCCTGCGCGCTCAGCAGGAGCAGGGCCGCCAGCAACCCGGCCAGTTCGATCCCGGTCTGCTGGTTTCCGCCGGCCGGCAACCAGCAGACCGGGATCGCCGCCAGGGTCAGCAGGAGATGCAGCAGCGGCACGCTGCGCTCCCGCAGGGCCGGCCAGGCTGCTGCGAAGTAGAGCAGCATCGGGATCAGGCCATAGAGGAGCCTGGCGACCAGAAAGCCGGCTGTGCCGATGCGGGGGATCAGCAGCACCCCCGCCAGGGCCGCCAGCAGGGCGCCGCCGTTCTGGGCCACCAGAAACAGGCCCATCCGCCGCGAGGCCAGCAGCGGTTGGTGGAGCACCTGGCCCACCGATTCCGTGATGGCGCCGAGCACCAGCACCCGGGTGGCCTGCAGGGCCGGCAGGAAAGAAGGCCCGAAGAACAGGATCAGAACCCAGCGGTCGATCAGCAGAAAGCCCACCAGGCAGATCAGGGCGCTCCACCAGAGGGCCCGCAGGGAGCGTTCGGTGCCGCGCATCCGTTCCTCGAAATCCGCGCCGGAGCGGAGCCGCACAAACAGCACCGGAACCAGCGCCCCGGGCAGCAGGGTGAACAGCTGCACCAGGATCTGCCCGACGCGCAGGAAGCCCACATCGGCCAGACCCGACCCCTTGGCGACGCCGGCCAGCAGGGGCAGAAACACCAGGGTGGCCAGCACATTGGTGAGGTACTGGGGGATGCCGGCCTTCACCAGCTGCAGGGCCGTGGACGACTCGAAGTGCCGTTGTGGAGGCCAGGGCAGCAGGGCGCGGCCGATCTGCCAGAGCCACAGGGCCTGGCAGCCCACGGCGAGGGCATAGCCCGTCAGGGCTCCGGCCAGTCCGGTGAGGCTGGCCCCCAGCCAGGCTGCAGCGATCTTGAGGGGGGCAAACAGGCCCTGGCGGAGGGCCAGGGCGCCGGTTCTGCCGCGGATCAGCAGCAGATCCCACTGCACGGTGCCGAGGCTTTCCAGGCTGCAGATCAGCAGCAGCATGGTCACCAGCCAGCCCCTGGGCAGGGGCAGCGACCCGGGCAGCAGCCCCTGCCCGGGCATCACCCAGAGCCACACAGCCAGGCCCACCAGCAGGGTGCTGCCTTGCACCACCCGCAGGGCGGCATGGGCGATCTCTCCCTGGCGCCGCGCCGGCAGCGAGGCGCCGGCGCCGGTGAGGGCATAGCTGAGACCGAAGTCGACGCCGCTGCGCACCGTCATCTCCACGGTCTGGGTAGCGCTGAGGATGAGGTTCAGCAGGCCAAGATTGACAGGCCCCAGAGCACGGCTGAGCAGCAGATTGGCCCCGAAGCTCAGGGCTCTCCCGGCCATCGAGCCGCTGAGAAGATGGAGAAAACCAAGGCGAATGCCCGGTTGTGGATCCGGCGAGGTTTCGGCTTCGGCTTCAGCCATGCTCACCTGCAGAGGAGCTGCGGTTGCCGATGCGATACAGCCCTTCAAGCAGCCAGGCCAGAACAAGCAGAACAAGCAGATATTTCGGCAGCTCCCAGAACCAGTTCCAGGCTGTTTCCGAGACTGATCGCAGAGGCAGGCCATCGATGAAGCTGGCGGGATAGACAGCCAGCAGCAGCCGAAACAGCGAAGCTGAGAGGGAGGCTGTCTGATACCAGAAGCGCGCCATCAGCGCATAGAAGAATCCGAAGGCCAGGGCGCCAAGGATCACGCCGGGCCAGCGATAGCGGCGATAGAGATCGCCGCCGAAGCTCATGTTGGGAAACCACACATGCGTGCCATTCACAACGCCCGTCTTGGTTTCACCCATCACCTCCTTGGCGATCAGATGACCATCGTTGATTTCCGGCCGATCCGGTTTCAGGTGTTTGGGCACCCAGAGGTAGAGCAAGCCCCGCAGGCCCCTGTTGCCGGCCGGCGGCAGCTGCGAGCCCGGGGGATGGAAGAGGAATGGATCGCTGGAGGGGAAGAGCTCTCGCCCGATCAGGGCGATGCTGCCGGCTTCGGGTCTGGCCTGCAGCAGCGCCTTGCCGATCACGGCGGCACGGGCCGTCACATCCTGGGAGCGCGTCGCCTGGAAGGCGGGGCTGTCCCGCAGGCCGGCCATGAGTGGAATGAAAACAAGCCCGAAAAGCACCAGAGCCAGGGCCAGCCAGCGCAGCAGGCTGGCCGGCAGGTCGGTCATCCAGAGACCGCCGAGCAGCAGCAGCAGCGGGAAGATCAGCAGCGCCCTGCCGCCGGACATAGCGCCCAGCGCCAGGGACAGTAGCGAAAGCACGATCAGCACCCCAGCCAGTGCTCTGCGGGACCAGGCAGCGCCCGCCTGGCCGGAGCGCAGGCAGAGCAGCACGGCCAGGGGAGCCAGCAGCGGGAAGAGATTGCGCAGGCGCAGAAAGGGAACAAACAGCGTGTCGGCCCGCCAGAGCCTTGTGGTCCAGAAGATGTAATTAGTGCTGCTGCGATCGAGCGTGCCGGAGCCCATGCCGGTGAGCAGATAGGCGCAGGTGAACAGCCCCGTCACCAGCACCAGCAGGGGGAGTCTGCGCTGCATCGCCGGGCTGAGGGGGAGGGGCTGCAGGCGGAGCAGGAGGGGCCGGTTCAACAGCCCGGCCAGAACGATCGCCGTGGACACGATCCCCCAGAGGGCCTGGGCCGGTTCCACGGCGATCGCCCAGCCCTGCAGCGGGGCAGGCGCCTGGTCGGCAGTCCAGGCGAGCAGCCCGGCACCGAGCCCCCAGCGGATGAAGCCCGCCAGGGTGATCACGGTGATCGGGGGCAGGGGCATGCGGTTGATCCAGGGCCGCTCCAGCCAGAGAGCCGTGAGCAGCAGCACCAGCGACCAGCAACACCAGGCCATGGCCAGAGGGCGGCCACTCAGCCAGGCGAGCGGGATCCAGAGGATGGTGGCTGCCGGCAGGGCCCTGAGGGGATGGATCAGGCCTGAGGCCGGTCCCAGGAGCGTGTCGAGGCGATCGCCTGGCGCTGCCGACTCCCTGGCCTGCTTCAGCAACGGGGGGAGTGGGGCCATGCAGGGTTCAGGGTCTGGACAGCAGTCTCCGATAGTGGCCGATCGCTCGGTTGGCATACTCGCTCCAGCTCAGATTGCTGGGGGCCAGGGCCAGGGCCGCCTGGCGTTTCGCCTCCCACAGTCCGGGCTCCGTGGCCAGGCGTCGCAGGCAGTGAGCGATGGCTTCAGGGGCGTGGATCGGCACCATCCAGCCGGCGGGGAATTCGAGAATCCCGTTGCCATCGCTGCAGCCACTGGCACCACCGAGGCGAAGCAGATCCTCGCCACCGGTGTTCGGGGTGCAGATCAGTGGCAGCCCACAGGCGAGGGCCTGGAGTTGAACGTAGGCCATCCCCTCCTCGATCGAGGCCATCACGAAACAGTGAGCCTTGCCGTAGTGCTGCGCCAGTTCCGCTTGGGGCCGGTGGCCGAGCAGCTCGATGCTGCCGGGCTGCCGGCGCAGCAAACCGGTCAGTTCGGAAGTCTCCCCCCCTAGCAGGGTCAGCCGGGCGCCGGGAAGATCAGCGGCCGCGAAGCCCCCGAGCAGATCGGCGATACCCTTGCGAACCGAGAGTGT
>Ga0169931_10013803_pt1 | contig 10993 bp, 11 predicted proteins | sample Kivu_15m_20L_FD_129675 | JGI IMG/M metagenome (GOLD analysis project Ga0169931, IMG submission 129675) | Freshwater microbial communities from Lake Kivu, Western Province, Rwanda to study Microbial Dark Matter (Phase II) - Kivu_15m_20L... | ecosystem: Environmental > Aquatic > Freshwater > Lake... | reverse complement strand
GTGCCCCGGGAACTTTCACGGATCAACACGCCTCCCATCCTACGGACCATTCCGCTTCCACGCATCAAATCCCCACGAACCATCTTGATCCCGGCCTCACGAAACAGCCCGGCTCGCCACAACTGGTGGATGCTGCGGTTTTTGTGCTGGCGGCTGAACCGGTGGGATGAGGTGGTGAGGACGAGGCGGATGGGGCTGCGGAAGGTGACGAGTTCCTGACGGGAAGGGGCCCGGGGGCGGGCGGGGTCAGGGGTTGGTCAGGCGGTAGCGGAGGCCGCGGGCCTTGGTTTGTAGGAAGTCGCGGACGCGGCCGAGAGCGGTGTTGGAGCGCTGGATGTTGACGCTGGCGTCGGTGCGGCGGTTGAGGCTGGTGACTTCGTTGATCGGGTGGACTTGGGTGAGGGCACCGATGCGTTCCATGAAGATGCCGTCGGCGTGGTGGGCGTCGCGTTTGTTTTCGGAGTGGATTTGATCGGTTTGGTAGGTGCGGCGGTAGTCGTCGAGGATGGCGGCGGTGTGGCAGAATTGGAGGTAATCGACCTGACAGTCGAGGCGGCGACCGCGGCAGGATTTTCCGGCGGGGCGGTCGGCGACGCGGCGGCCGATGATCTGGGTGGGGCCTTCGCCCTGGACGACGCCGATGTCTTGGGAGGCATACATGGCCTGGGGCCGGCGTTCGTGGGTGAGGTAGTAGTTCCAGAAGGTGGCTAAGGCGTTCGGGTAGAGGAGGTCGTCGTCGCAGAGGTAGAGGATGAGTTCGCCGGAGAGGTGGCCGGAGCGGAGGATTTTGTTGAAGCACCAGGAGGCCATGTTTTTGGTGCGGGCGAGTTCGCGAGTTTCGCCGGAGGGCATGATCTGGAGGCGCGGGTCGTTGAGGTCCTTGAAAAAGCCCTGGTCGAGGAGGATGCCGCTGTCGATGAGGATGCCCTGCCAGTTGGGGTGGGTTTGGGCGAGGACGCTCTGGACGGCTTCCTTGACGAAGCGGTGTTTGTTGTGGGAGACGATGATGATGCTGACGTCGGCCATGGCGGGGGCGGTGCGTGGTGGTGGTCAGTCGCCGAGGAGTTTGCGGCGTAGTTTGATGCTGGCCATGGCCTCGACGTTCTGGCGTTGAGCGGAGCCGAATTTGCGTTCGACGAGGCTGAGGTAGGCGGGGTTGGAAAAGTATTTTTGCCATGCCTGGTCGCGGAATTGGAGGACTTCGGCGGCGGTGCAGTGGCGGGTGGGGAGGGGCTGGCTTTCGTAGGAGAGGAAAGCGTAGCCGGCGTGGGAATCGGGAAGGGCCCAACTCTGGGCTTTGGCGGTGTGGTAGAGGGGGCTGCCGGGCAGGGCTTGGCAGGGGTACATGTTGGCCATCTCGGTGTTGAGTTCGAGGGCGAGGTCGAGGGTTTGCTGCATCGTCTCGCGGGTGTCGTCGGGGAAGCCGAAAATGTAGTTGGAGATGATGTTGATGCCGTGGTCCTGGATGACGCGGGTGACTTCGCGGATGTTGACCTCCTGGAAGGAGCCTTTGGAGACTTCGCGGCGAATGACCTGGCTGGCGGCTTCGACTCCGAGGGCGAGCCAGCCGACTCCGGCCCGGCGGAAGAGGTCGAGGTAGGCGGGACGGACGGTGTCGATGCGGGAATAGGACCACATGCGGAATTTGAGACCGCGCTCGACGATGGTCTTGAGGAGGGGTTCGAAGTAGTTCTTGTTGAGGAAGAACATTTCGTCGGAGATGCGCAGGGTTTCGACGCCGAGGTGGGCGAGTTTTTCGAATTCACCGGCGATGATGGCGGGGGACCAGAAGCGCATGTTCGGCGAATCGGCGGAGACAATGCCGTCGGCGTTGTCAGCACGATTGACGATGTTGATCATGCAGAAGTCGCATTTGAACTTGCAGCCGAGGGAGGTGTAGATGGCGGCGAAGGGGGTGCGGAGGTCGTGGTTGAATTCGGCGTGCCAGAAGTGGGCGCGGTAGAGGTCGAGGGGTTTCTGGCGGTAGGGAAGGAGGTCCCAAGCGTAGCCGGGGAGGTCGATGTCCATGCGGTCGCCGGGGACGACGCGTTCGGGGGGATTGAGGACGGGGACGCCGTCGCGTTTGTGGCCGATGCCGCGGACGTTGCGGAGGTCGTCGTGGAGGTCACTGGCGAGGAGGTTGTGGAGTGCATAAACACCTTCGTTGAGGAGGACGATGTCGATGCCGTCGAAGGCGAGGACTTCGCGGGGGAGGGCGCTGGTGTGGGAGCCGACGAAGGCGGTGATGCTGGAGGGGGCGCGGTCCTTGAGTTTGCGGCAGACGCTGGTGGCGCCGATCATGTTGGTGGTGCCGGAGTTGGGGTTCTGGCCGTAAACGACGAAGCAGACGAGGCGGGGGTTGGCGTCGGTGATGCGCTGGACGGTTTGTTCCTCGGTGAGTCGTTCGGCGCCGGCGTCGAGGATGGCGACACCGAAACCTTTGCTGCGGCAGCTTTGGGCGAGGAGAAGGGCCCAGGTGGGGGGCTCAATGGCGGCGAAGTTTTTGCTGAGCTCCTGGTAGGCCTGGGTGGAGGAGTCGGCGTTGACGAAGAGGACGTCCAGTGGGCGGTTCATGGGGTGGGGTTAGATGACGCCGTTGAGGAACTGGGAGAGGCAGGTGATGCGGGCGGGGTCGAGGTCGGGGTAGTTGCCGATGTAGTAGCCGTAGAAGTGGACGTGGTCGACGTGGGGGAAGCGGGAGTAGTCGATGGGGCCGAGGAGTTTGCGGGCGTAGGGTTGGCGGAGTTGGTTGCCGCCGCCGGCGGTGCCGCGGCGGAATTCGACGCCGGCGGTTCGAAGGGCTTGTTCGACGCGGGCGCTGGCGGTGGGGTCGGGGTGTTGGAGGACGAGGGTGAAGGCGTAGTTGCAACTGCCTTCGGTGATGAAATTGGTGCGGTATTTGGCGGGGTCGAGGTGGTCGAGGAAGAGTTTGAGGTTGCGGCGGCGGATTTCGTTGTTGTGGTCGAGGCGCTTGAGCTGGGAGCGGCCGAGGACGGCATTGATCTCGGTGCTGCGGACGTTGTAGGCGGGGAAGGCGAAGATGAAGTCGGGGTTCAGGTCGGGGTGGTTGAGGCGGTAGCATTCTTTGATTTCGGGGGAGGTGGATTCGCGGACCATGCCGTGGGAGCGGAGCATGCGGACGGTCTCGTAGAAGTCGGGGTTGTTGGTGCAAATCATGCCGCCCTCGATGGTGCTCATGTGGTGGGCGTAGTAGTAGGAGAAGTTGGAGACGGCGCCGAAAGAACCGAGTTTGCGGCCCTGGAAGGTGGCACCGTGGGATTCGCAGACGTCCTCGATGAGTGGCACGCCGCGGGCGGCGAGTTCGTCAAGGAGGGGTTGGGAGAGGCCGTTGTAGCCGAGGACGTGGGTGAGGAAGACGGCTCGGGTGTTGGGGGTGAGGCGGGCGAGGACCTGATCGTTGTCCATGCACAGGGTGCGGGGATGGATGTCGACGAAGACGGGGGTGAGGCCGGCCTGGAGGACGGAGGCGATGTCGGAGACCCAGGTGAGGGTGGGAACGATGATTTCGCCGGGGCCATGGAGTTCGCGGAGGGCGGCCATGGTGAGGAGGTTGGCGGAGGCGCCGGAGTTGACGAAGACGCTGTGGCGGACGCCGAGCCAGGCGGACCATTCCTGTTCGAAGGCGCGGACCTGGGTGGACTGGGTAAGGATGGGGTCGGGTTGACGGAGGAAGTCGATGAGGGTGTCGAGGTCCTGGCGGGTGATGTTGTTCAGCATCAGGGGCCAGGGGCCGAGGGGAGAGGTGTCCATGTTGGGCGGGCGGTGGTGGTGACGAGAATTATTTCTCGCTGTAGTAGTCGCCGTATTCGACGAGGACGGTGCTCATGCCGTCGGTGCGGTCGAGGGCTCGCTGGTAGGCGGGGAAGATTTGGTGGGGTTCTTCGAGGCGGATGACCTCGAGGCGGGGGCACATGAGGCGGAGGGCGTCGGTGTAGTCGCCGACGTGCTGATGTTGGGGATGGAGGGGACGTTCGGAGCCGATGCCGGTGCGGATGATGACCTTGGGTTGGTAGCGACCGTTGGACATGAGGGCGAATTTGTCGAGGTGGTTGACGATCTGGTTGAGGGCGAGGATGAGGAAGTTCCAGCGGGGGAAGATGCTCACGGGAATCTGGCCGGCGAGGGCGAGACCGTTGGCCATGCCCATCTGCATGTCTTCGTCCACGGGGAGTTCGAGCAGCTGGTGTTTGGGGACTTCGGTGAGGGTGTTGGACATGGCGGTGCCGGGGCAGGCGACGGCCTGGCCGAGGAAGACGACGCGGGAGTCGGCCGCGAGGTGGTTCATCGAGCGCTTGAGTTCGTCAAAGTAGCGCATATCAAAATTGAACACGTTGGCCGGCACCGGCGTGGGGGTAGCGGGTCTGGTATTTGTAATAGGTGATGCGGGGGTCGGAGGTGTCCTCGTGGGTGAGGACGGGAGAGTTCCAGACGGCACGGGTGTCGGTGCAGACGGATTTGCCGTTGTCCTCGATGATCCAGCGGACTGGGAGGTCGTGCTGGCGTGCGTATTTCATGCATTCGTGGGCGCTGCCGGTTTCGGAGGTCATTTCGCCCATGAAGCAGTGAACGAGTTCGGTGCTGCCGCTGCGTTTGATGGCGAGGCCAAGGCCAACGGCGATGGGGAGGACGCCGGTGACGATGGCGGAGGAGAGAATGCGGTATTGGGGAAAGCAGAGGGAGATGGAGCGGCCGGCCATGATCTCGGCTTTGAGTTCAGCGGGGGGGACGCCTTTGAGGAGGCATTGGTAGTGGCTGCGCCAGGAGCAGAGGACCCAGTCTTGGGCGCGAATGTGGCGGAAGATTTCGAGCATTGCTTCCTCGTTGCCGCTGTAGAGATGGACAGGGGCGCGGATTTTGGCCTGGTTGAATTCGAAGGCGATGTCTTCCTCGAAGGCGATGAGGTCGGCCTTGGTGAGGGCGGTGATGGTCGCGGTGGGCCGCGTGTGGGTCAGGGTGTTTTGGGCGGTCGAGCTCATCGAATGGGGGGAAGGTGGTTTTAGCGGGGAAAGGAAAAGAAATTGCTGGGGGGGTCGGCTGTGGGTCAGTGGGGCGGGCCGGCATCGAGTTCCCGGAAGGGATCGATTGGGCGGTCGAGGCGGGCCTTGTCGTGGGTGGCGAAGTCTTCCTGGGGGTCGTAGAAGATGATCTGGCTGCCGGAGTATTCGAACTCGAAGGGGGCATGGATGAGGCGGGCGAGGGCGTGGCGGACGGCGGGTTGGTGTTCGGGGGGGACGAAAAGGAGGAGGAAACCGCCGCCGCCGGCGCCGAGCAGTTTACCGCCGAGGGCGCCGGCGGCGCGGGCGGTTTCGTAGTGGGTGTCGATAAGGGAGTTGGAGATCATGCCGCCGAGGGTGCGTTTGGCGGTCCAGGCTTCGTGGAGGAGTTCGCCGAACTGATGCATGGGGCGGTCGCCGGCGAGGATGGCGGCGCTTTGCTCGACCATGTCCATGAAGCGTTTGAGGACGGCGGTCTTGGCGTCCATGTTGGTCACGTAGCTGGAGGCAATGGTGGAGGCGGTACGTTTGATGCCGGTGTAAAAGAGCATCAGGTGGGACTGGAGTTCGAGGATACGGTCGGCGGAGGCGGTGACGGGGCGCACGGAGAAGTCGCCGTTGCGATGGAAGTTGATAAAATTAAATCCGCCGTAGGCAGCGCAGATCTGGTCTTGGGAGCCGACGGTTTCTTTGAGGAATTCTTGTTCGATGCGAAGGGCGACGTCGGCGAGCTGGCGTTTGGCCATCATCTGTTCCTGTAGGGCGCAGAGTGCGTGGAGGAGTCCAACGGTGAAGGCGGAACTGGAGCCCATGCCGCTGCGGCCGGGGAGGTCGCCGTCGTGGTGGATTTCGAGGCCGCGGTCGAGTTTGAGGTAGCGGAGGGTTTCGCGGACGGCGGGGTGGGCGATCTGGTCCACGGTGAGGCAGTCTTCGATCTTGGAGTAGACAACGCGGATGCGGTGTTCGAAGAACGGGGGCAGGTAGCGGCAGGTGAGGTAGCAGTATTTGTTGATGGTGGCGGCGATGACGCAGCCGGTGTGCTGGCGGTACCAGGCCGGGTAGTCGCTGCCGCCGCCGAAGAAGGAGATGCGATAGGGGGTGCGGCTGATGACCATATAGAGTTATCGGATGACGCCGGTGGCGCCGGCGAAGTAGTCGCGCAGGGGGGCTTCGGCGGGGGGGACGATGGGGTTGGGGAGGTCGGTGGCGGTGCGGAATTCGAGGCGTTCGCTTTCGTGGCTGAGGCGGAGGGTGCCGGAGAGGATGCGGGCGACGACGACGAGGTCGATTTTGTGGATGACGTCGCCGTTGTCGGGATAGGTGATGATGCGGCCGGCGGTTTCCGAATATACGCCGAGGAGGCGGTGGATGGCGATGCGGAGGCCGGTTTCCTCGGCGATTTCACGCTCGGCGGCCTGTTGGATGGATTCACCGACTTCGACGCGTCCACCGGGGAGTCCCCACCAGCCGCAGTCGGTGCGTTTTTCGAGGAGGATGGCGCCGTGGGCGTCCTCGACGATGATGCCGACTCCGAGGCCGATGTGGGTTTGATGGTCGGGGACGCGTGGTGCGAACATCAGGTTCGCCGAAAGTTGCATAGTGAGACAGTTTTCCAACGCGACGGATAAGGCAAGCGCACAGTCGAGTGCGTCACGGACGGGGTGGGTCCGGGGTGATGAATTGGGGGGCGTTGGCGGTGACGAATTCCCCGGCTTGGGGCAAGGACTCGGGGGTGCCGATATCGAGAAACGGGGCACTGACGATGTGGGTGGCGACGGGGAATTTGCGGGTAAGGAACCAGGGGAAAACGTCGGTTTCGAAGCTCAGGGGGACTTTCTGGGGAAAGCAGCTGAGCGCTTGGTGGCGTAGGAGGTAGATGCCGGCGTTGATGACGCCGCGTCCGGGCCGTTTTTCGGCGAATGCGGTGAGCTGGCCCTGAGAATCGCTGGCAAGGGTGCCGTAGCGTGAAGCGTCGAGGACCTCGAGGCCGGCGATAGCGGCGATATTTTGCGATTGGGAGAGGCGTGAAGTGAGTGCGGCGAGGTCGAGGAAGGCGAGGGAGTCGCCGTTGAGGACCAGCCAGGCAGGGGGTCTTTCGGTGGCTGAACGGGCGGCGTTGAGGAAGCCGCCGGCGGTACCGAGCGGGGTGGTTTCTTGCGCGCAGGTGACCTGGATGCCGGGAACGGGTTGGGTGACGAAGTGGCTGGCGATGGTGTCGGCGAGATGGCCGGTTGAGAGGATTGCGCGGCGGATGCCCTGTCGGGCGAGGTAGCGAATGACCCATTCGATGAAGGGCCGGCCGGCGACAGGCGCCATGGGCTTGGGGAGGTTCCGGAGGAGATGCTTGATGCGGGTGCCGAATCCGCCTGCGAGGACGACGGCGGTGACTTGATCGATAGGGAAGCTCACGCGGGGCGCGGATCAGACGTTGGCGAAGGAATTGTTGCGGAGGATGGTGTAACCCTTAATGAGTTCGGTGATGCCGCGATCGAGGCTCCATTCGGTGTGGAAGCCGGTGGCGGCGAGGCGGGCGTTGGAGACGATGTAGTCGCGTTTGTCGGGATCTTCGCCGATGGGGGCCTCGAGATAAACGAATTTTGGAAGGTGTTGGCGGATGACGGCGCAGAGTTCGAGTTTGGAGAGGTTGGCGTCGTCGAGGCCGGCGTTGTAGGCCTTGCCGCGCATTTTCTCGAATTGGTCGAGACCGTGGACGAAGGCGCGGACGACGTCGCGGATGTGGATGTAGTTGCGCTTGAAATGGCCTTCGAAGATGACGACGGCGCGGTCCATCGCGGCGCGATAGACGAAGTCGTTGACGAGGAGGTCCAGGCGCATGCGGGGGGACATGCCGAAGACGGTGGCGAGGCGGAAGCTGATGCTGTTTTCGCGGGCGAGGACGGTCTCCTCGGCCTGGACTTTGGTGACGCCGTAGAGGGAGATGGGGCGGAGGGGGCTGTCTTCGGTGCAGGAGACGCCCTTTTCGCCGATGCCGTAGCCGCTATTGGTGACGGGCATGAGGATGCGTTGGTCGCGGGAGGCGAGGCGGCAGAGGAGGGTGATGGCGTCGAAGTTGGTGGTTTGGGCGGCGATGCGGTCGCCGTTGCAAAGGGGGGCACCGACGAGGGCTGCGAGGGGAATGATGACGTCGGCCCGGGAGATGAGGGGTTTGAGGGTGGCTTCGTCACGACAGTCGCCGCGGACAACCTCGAAGGCGGGAAACTGGCAGCAGTCGGTCAGTGTGTATTGGCGGAACATGAAGTTGTCCAGCACGGTGACCTGGTGGCCGAGTGACAGGAGCGTGGGGGCGAGGACGGAGCCGATGTAGCCGGCGCCGCCGGTGATGAGGATTCGCACAGTCAAATTGGTTAGAACCTGAAAGTTTTCGCGGGGAAAGCAATGGCGGGCGTAATTACAGGAAGGGATCCTCGAGGGCGGCGGTTGAGGGGCGGCCTCCGCGGGAGGTCAATCGCCAGAGGTCGAAGGTCAGGCGGCCGGACCGCTGTTTCAGGTAAAACCAGGCGTGGGACCGGGCGCCGGCGAACGGGAGGGTGACGAGGCAGCCGGCGAGGGCGACGAGGACGCCGGCACCGAGTTTGAAAAAGTAGGCCGGGGAGGTGTCGGCGGAGGCTTGCACGGAGGACCGTAGAGTCTGGCGGGTGGACTCCGGGACAAATTGGGCTGCGGCCGCGGCGTCGATCACTTCAATCGCGTAATCGTGGACGCCGTGGCAGAGGAGGATGAGGACAAAGCGGGTAAGAAGGGGGGTGCGTTTTGGGGGGGCGCAGGACTGGAGTCGCTGGAGGAAGGCGGTACGGGAAAGGAGAAAGACGGCGTCGCCCCAGATCATCTGGGGTTGGGAGCTGTAACCGAGCAGGCCGTTGTTGCGGACCCATTGGACACGGCTGAAGTGGAAGAGCACGAATCCCTTGGGACGCAGGCGGGCGTAGAGGTCCCATAGCTTGGGTGCGCCGTGGTGAATTTCGACCAGGGGGGCTTCGGCGCGAATGCCGAGGACGCTTCGTTCCAGTGCGTGGGGGGCGCCTTTGAGTACTTCAAGGTCGCCGCCTTCGACGTCCACTTTGAGAAAATCGGGCGCCAGTTCGGGGCGTTGGGCGAGGCAGTTGTCGAGTGTGTCGAGGTCGATTTCGGTGGTGCCAATCAGTTCGACGCCGCCGCGGGCTTGGAAGTCGTCGAGCAGGGGGAAGTTATGGTGGCAGAGGGAAGAGGAGTCTGGGTGGCGGGTGAGGTGCAGGGTTTTGCGGCACTTGGTGGACCAGAGTCCGATTGGGAAGTTGACCTGGTCGGCTGTTTCAGCGGAGGCGCCGGGGCGGGGGTTGGGCTCGAAGGTGACAAACCGGGTGAGGGACTGGACGGGGAGCCAGCGAAGTTCGGGGCCGTCGGCTGCGCCGACGTCGGCGACGGTTAGTTTGCTGTCTGAAAGAATGGGGCGGAGGGATTGAAGGTTGGCGACCCGATGGCTGGCGAACCAGCGCGCGTCGATGTCTTTGGCCCGTTGGACGATGCTGTGGAGGGATGGCATGACGAGGATGGCGGGCGAGATCAGGCGAGTTGGGCTGCGACCATACCGGCAATTTCGCTGCCGATGGCGAGGGAGGCGGTGGCGGCGGGACTTGGGGCGTTGAGTACGTGCAAGGCCTGTGGGCGTTGGACGAAGTTGAAGTCCTGTACCAGGTAGCCTTGCGGGGTCATCGCTTGGGCGCGTACGCCGGCACCGCCGGGGGCGAGATCGTTTGCCTGAATTTCGGGGACCAGTTTTTGGAGGGATTCGCAGAATCGGCGGCGGCTGAAGGAGCGGCGGAGTTCGTCCCAGGTCATGCGTTGGTGCCGGCCCATGAAGCGCCAGAGTCCGGAGAAGGTAAGGGCGTCCCAGAGGTCGGCGGGATTGAGGTCGGTCTTGCGGTAGCCTTCGCGGGCGAAGGCGAGGACGGCGTTGGGGCCGGCCTCGATGCCGCCGTGAATGAGGCGGGTGAAATGAACGCCGAGGAAGGGGAACTGGGGATCGGGGACGGGGTAGATCAGGTGGCGGACGAGGTGCTGGCGGGCGGGTTTGATTTGGTAGTATTCGCCGCGGAAGGGAACAATGCGCACCTGGCGGGTTTCGCCGGCGAGTTCGCTGACCCGGTCGCAGTGGAGGCCGGCGCAATTGACGATGAAGTCGCCGTGCAGGTCACCGGCGGGGGTCTCGGCGCGCCAACCGGTGCCGTCGGGCAGGAGAGCGGTAACTTGGGCGTTGGTGCAGACGCGTCCGCCGTTGGCGGTGATTTTGCGGACCATGAATTCGACGACCTTGGGGTAGTCAACGATGCCTTCCTCCGGCACGCGGAGGGCGGCGAGGCCGCCGACGTGGGGTTCGATCTCACGCATGGCGTGGCGGTCGAGCCATTGCAGGCCCTTGAGTCCGTTTTTGGTTCCGCGTTGTTGCAATTCACGGAGGCGGGCGACTTCGGGTTCGTCGGTGGCGACGACGAGTTTGCCGCAGATTTCGTGGGCGATGCCGTGTTCCTTGCAGAACGTCACCATCTCGCGGATGCCGGTAACGGCGAGGCGGGCTTTGACGGAGCTGGGTTTGTAGTAGAGGCCGCAGTGGAGGACGCCGCTGTTGTGACTGGTCTGGTGGCGGCCAGGTTCGCGCTCCTTTTCGAGGACGGTGATACGGGTGGCCGGGATGCGAGCGGCGAGTTTGAGGGCGGTGGCGAGGCCGACGATTCCGCCACCGATGACGATGATGTGCTTTTGGATCACGATGTCCGTCCTTGCAGGGCGCGGGTTGGTTTACGCCGATGCGGTGTGGGGTCAAGCCTGCGCTGCGTGGCTTGGCGTAGTTTCAGCGCGTACGTATGCATGAAGCCGTCAGGCGAGCTTTGGGTCGCTGTGGGTAACGAAGGCAATCGCCTTCGCGAGATTGTTCTCGCCCATGGCCGCCTGAAAGTCGGTGAGCGATTTCTGCCGCGGCTTAC
>Ga0169931_10013802_pt1 | contig 10993 bp, 7 predicted proteins | sample Kivu_15m_20L_FD_129675 | JGI IMG/M metagenome (GOLD analysis project Ga0169931, IMG submission 129675) | Freshwater microbial communities from Lake Kivu, Western Province, Rwanda to study Microbial Dark Matter (Phase II) - Kivu_15m_20L... | ecosystem: Environmental > Aquatic > Freshwater > Lake ... | reverse complement strand
TGCGCGTAGAAGAAGAACAGTTTATTGTGGCCGTCATACACTTTCGGAATCACGACCGGGCCGCCGACCGTGTAGCCGTAGATCTGCTGCGCGGTCTTGGTTTTGGCGTCGCCGTTCTTATCCTGCACCCATGTCTTGTTGTTCCAGTCCGAGTCTGTAAAAATGCCGTAACCGGAACCGTGCAGATCATTCGTTCCGCTCTTGGTCACCGCTGTAATCTGCAATCCGCTGGAGCGGCCGTACTCGGCCTGATACCCCTGCGTTAGGACTTTCACTTCGCCGATCGACTCGATGTTCATCGGCAACATCTGGCCGTTGTTCCCCGTATCCATCGCCGAGATGCCGTCCATCATGATGTTGTTCTGGCTAACGCCGCCCAACCGCGTGCCGCCGGCCGAGGTGCCGTCGTACCCATTCACGCCCGGCGTGAAGGCAACGAGGCTCGTGAAGTTTCCACGAACGACGGGCAGGCTCTCAATTTGCTGGTTTGTGATGGCGAACGAACGCTCCGCGCTTTGGGTCTGGAGCAGCGCCGTTTCGGCGGACACCGTAATCGTCTCCACCGTTCCGCCGACTTCCAGAGTCAAGGCTGGAACACCAACGCGGTCGGCGCCGCTAACGACAATTCCCGTGCGCCGCAGGGTTTTGAACGCCGGGGCCGTGACCTCGACGGTGTAGGTGTCCGCTGTGACGTTGGCGAACACATAATCGCCCGTTGAGTTGGTCGTGACGGGCGCGGACTTGATGCCGCGGGCCTCGCTCAGCAGGGTTACGCTCGCTCCAGGAACCGAAGCTCCCGTTGAGTCGACGACGCGTCCCGTAATCATACCGGTGGTGATCTGCGCCGGCGCCATAAGCGACACCATGCATAGAGCAACCCCAAACGTAAGAATCCTTCGTTGCATTCCATAACCCTTTCGAAACCGGGCGCGTTCCGTTATGCGTCCCCGGGTTTCAGGAGAGTATATAACAACGCGCCCCCCCCCGTGGGAGTTTTTCTCGTGCGATTTGTTAAGGAAGTTTTCGCAGCGTCATGCCGTGGAATGCCTTGGCAATGGCTAGTATCGTTGCACCGTTGCCCACTAGAAGCCGCATGATCGATGCCACCGGTCTCGCCGTCATCGCTGCGCTTTTCGCGCAAGAGTTGACCGTCACCTGGCACGTAGGCATGGCGCTGTTTTTTGCGATCTTCCCTTGGCGATGCTGCGCGATGGCTGCTATGGCTTTTGAGGAACTCGCGCAGAACGGACTCGCGGATTAGGGACCTTCCGGCCAGTGCGCTCTTGACGAATTAGAATAGAATCCTCACCGCAACCAACGTAAGGAGTGGAACGAATGTTGTTGACAGAGTTGACGTGGCCGGAGATCCACGCGCTGGACAAGAACGTGCCCGTCGTAATTCCGATTGCAGCTGTCGAACAGCACGGTCATCACCTTCCCGTTGCAACGGACAGCATGCTGCTGGCCGAAGTCGTGCGACGCGCGGAGGGCGCGTTGGGTAATCGCGCGCTGTTCGCTCCTCTGCAATGGCTCGGCAATTCTCACCACCACACCGACTTCCCGGGAACGGTCTCCGCTTCTCCGCGGCTCTATCTCGATCTGTTGGGCGAACTCGCCGAGAGTTTCATCCGGCATGGCTTCAAACGGATCTTGTTTCTGAATGGCCACGGCGGCAATACCACCCCCGGCAAGCAGGCTGTGTTCGAGTTGCGTCAAAAGTACCGGGAACGCACGGATCTGCTACTTCTGAGTTGCACCTATTGGGATCTTGCCTCTTCTGAACGGCTGGGCCAAGACTTCGTGCAGAAGCAGATGGGCCACGCCTGTGAGTGGGAGACTTCGATGATCCTGCGTCTTGCTCCCAATCTGGTTGCCGGCGACGTATCCAGTCTCCAGTCTGTCTCCTTCGACTATGGGTTTGAACCCGCTTACCGCGGTTGGACCACAAAAGACCGAACCAAGACGGGCCACATTGGGTCGCCGCAATTTGCCACTGCGGAGAAGGGAGAGCGGTTGTTCGCCGCTTTCGCTGAAGGAACCGTTGCTTTTGTCGGTTCGGTCGCAGCGTGGGAGGGAACCGCTTGGATCTAGTTTCCAGCTCACCCGCAGGTCTAACAGGCACCTACCTCCGGGTTGCGCCAATCTGAGAAATCACCGTACCGTCACCCCCACCTGCATACGATCGACCGCGCCGTCGACCGCAGTGGCGGTGAGAATTATCGCGGTCGTCTTATCAACCACTACAAAAAAGCACTGGTTTGTTCCGGGCCCAAGCGGCGCTGTCGCGGCAGGTTGCGACGCAACCGCTATCGCGCCTTCGGTGGTATAGCAGAGCTGCACCTTTGAACCAGGTTGCCGGGTTGTCTCGCCCATGACATTGAAGCTCTTGATCAATTGGCGCGTGGACGGCGTGCTGGCCTGCGCTGCGCCGACCTTAACTTGGAGCGTTTCGGTCACATCCCCGCCCGGCCCGCCAGCTTTGAGCGTGTAGGTCGTGTCCTTCGCCGGCTTATCGCTGATGCAGCGATTGAGCGACGGCCGCAGTTCGGTCTCGATAGGCGGAGTGATCGACACGGTGGCGGCGTTTTCCGTGCCGTAACAGAGCGTCACTGTTTCGCCACGGGCGATCGACGCTGCGTTGCCGTAGAAGTGGGTGATTTTTGTCGGCTTCGGCGTCTCGACGGCGCGCGGCGGATCGGCCTTTTTCTCACAACCAATGAACAAAAGGAAAACCAGCGGCAGGGCTCGCATCACCTGACGATTCTCGCACGCATACAATAGCGGTGACAGCATGATTCGCCTACTGGTCTTCACCGCTCTGGCCGCATTCGCGCAGGAGCACTCGCCCGAGCGCGAGAAAAATCCGTTCGCCAACAACCGCGCCGCCGCCGATGCCGGCAAACGCATCTATGATCAAACCTGCCAGGCGTGCCACGGCGCCAATGGACGCGGCGATCGCGGGCCATCGCTGGCGGGTGCGATGACGCGCGGAAATCTGGACGGCGAGATTTTTCTCAACATCCGAAACGGCGTGCGCGGCACGCAGATGCCCGGCTTTCCCGGCCTGCGGACCGAGCAGATCTGGCAGCTTGTCACCTATGTCCGCACGCTGAACGCCGCGCCGGCCGCGGCCTCCGGCGAAACAGTGAGCGGAAATGCGGCGAACGGAGAAACGCTTTTCTTCGGCCGAGCGGGATGCGCGTCGTGTCATGAAGTGAACGCGCGCGGAGGCATCGCGGGGCCGGAGTTGTCGAACGCGGCGCGCTTTCCAGCGGCGCAGTTGCGGGCGAAGATCACGAACCCCGCGACCGTGTTGACACCGCTGGCCCGCGGGCGCCGCGCCGGGCACGTTGTCGTCAAGATGAAAGACGGCCGCGAGATTCGCGGTGTTAGCAAGGCCGCCGATACGTTTACGCTTCACCTGGCCGACGCGGCCGGCAAACTGCACCTGCTCAACATCGCGGCCATCGCCGAGACGCGCCATGAGCCGGCGTCGCTGATGCCCGCGTCGAAGCTTGCGGCGGGCGAGATCGACGACGTCGTGGCGTTCCTCAAAGGCCGCGACGGCCGGGATCTCGCGTTGACCGCAAAGGCCACGATCAGCGGCGGCGTGTCGCCCGAGCGCCTTCGCAACGCCTCCAAGGAACCGCACAATTGGTTTAGCTACTGGGGCAACTACGACGGCAAGCATTTTTCGCAGCTCGACCAGATCAACACGGCGAATGTGAAGGGCCTGCAGGTGAAATGGACGGCGCAGTTGCCGGGTGATTCGATGTTGCAGTCGACGCCGGTAGTCGTCGATGGGGTTATGTACACGGCAGGGCCTCCGGGCGAAGTCTACGCGCTCGACGCGCGCACGGGATTGCAGATCTGGCGCTATCAACGCAAGCAGAAGCAGATCAATCCGTATGAGAGCAATCGATTCAATCGCGGCGTCGCGGTGCTCGGCAACCGTGTGTTTTTCGGGACGCTGGATGCGTACGTGGTCGCGCTCGATGCGCGCACGGGCCTGCCGCTGTGGGAGACAAAGGCCGCCGAGACGATGGAGGGTTACGCGATTACGGCGGCGCCGCTGGCGGTGGGCGATAAGATCATCGTCGGCATGGGCGGCGGCGAGTACGGCGTTCGCGGGTTCCTCGACGCCTACGACGCAGCGACCGGCAAGCGGCTGTGGCGGTTCCACACAACCGCGGGGCCGGGCGAGTTCGGCGCTGAATCGTGGTCGGACGATTCGTGGAAACGAGGCGGCGCGGCGACATGGTTGACCGGCAGCTACGACCCCGAGAGCGACACGCTCTACTGGACCACCGGCAACCCCGGGCCCGACATGAACAACCGCATCCGCAAGGGCGACAATTTGTTCTCGTGTTCGGTCATCGCGCTGGACCCGAATACAGGCAAACGCAAGTGGCATTATCAGTTCACGCCGAACGATTCGCACGATTGGGATTCGAATGAAGATGTCGTGCTCTTCGATCGCGTGATCGACGGACGCCCGCGCAAGTTGATGCTGCATGGCGACCGCAACGGCTTTCTCTACCTGCTCGATCGCACCGACGGCAAGTTTCTGAAGGCCTGGCCGCTGGTGAAACAGACATGGAACGTGGGCTTTGACGAGCGTGGACGGCCGATGTGGGCGCCGAATTCGCAGGCGTCTCCCGAAGGAACGGTGGTATTTCCGTCACTGGGAGGCGCGACGAACTGGCAGTCGCCATCGTTCGACGACCGTACGGGCCTGTTCTATGTCGTGACTTCGGAAGCGGGCCAACGCTACTTCATCGACGAGCAGAAATATGAACCGGGCAAGGCCTACTGGGGCGGGCGGGCGCAGGGCATCGACGTCGCACCGATCGCGGCGATCAAGGCGATCGATTCGCTGACCGGTACGATTCAATGGACGTACCGGATTTCGGCCGGATCGCTGGCCGCGGGGGTGCTGGCGACCAAGGGCGGCGTCCTGTTCGCGGGTACGCGCGAGGGGAACATGCTGGCGCTCGATGCGCAGTCGGGCAAGCTGCTGTGGAAGATGCAGACCGGCGGAACGATCGCGTCTTCGCCGATGAGTTATGCCGTCGACGGCACGCAGTACGTCGCGCTGTCGGCGGGCGGCGTCTTGTACTCGTTCGCGCTGCCTCAGGAACCTTAGGGCGCAACTGCGTGTTTCCCCCAATGGATACAGGGTCGAGATCCGCCGATCATGGGAGAAGTGCGTCTCCTCACAGCCATACTCTTTGCGACGATCGCGCTTTGCGCGGCCGACGTCACCGAGCCAACGTTTCTTGCGTTGAAGAACGGCTCGCGACTTCCCTATGACAGCCTGACCAAAGAGGGCAACCTCTACATCGTGCGGAACGGCGGATCGACGCAGTTTATCGATGCGTCGGAAGTTGTGCCGCCGAAGCCGCCCGAGCTACCCAAGGCGGAGTGGACCGGCGCAACGCTGAGCCCGGCGCACAAGTGGATCGGCGAATCGGCCGACAAACACAACGTGCGGCCGGAGTTGATTCAGGCGATCGTCGAAGTGGAATCGGCGTTCAAGATGGATGCGAAGAGCCACGCGGGCGCGATCGGGCCGATGCAATTGATGCCGGCAACGGCGCGGTCGCTGAAGGCGAATCCGTATGATCCGGAGCAGAACGTCGAGGCCGGGACACGGTATCTCGATATGCTGCTGAAGAAGTACGAGGGGCGGCCAAATGGGTTGGCGCTGGCGCTGGCGGCCTACAACGCGGGACCGGGAGCGGTCGACCGCTGGGGAGGGATTCCGCCGATCAAAGAGACGCGGAATTATGTGCGGAAGGTGATTTCGCGGTACCGGCAGCTGGTGCGGAATTAACCCTTTGGGCCGTTGATTCGTTTCAATGCCTCGTTGAAGAATCAGGGTTGGGGCAATCGCTGAACGCTTACTTGAGCTCGGAGACACACCGGGAACGTGTGGAGAAATTCCTGAGCCGGCTTCACGCTTTGCCGATCGACAGAAGCGGATTCGATTCTACGGCGTATCTTCGGAAGGTCCGCGATGCAGGCGACTTAGCGTAGAGTGGGATCGACTCGTTATTCTAGTTATTTCCCCACATGCCAAAAATCGAACGGGCCCTCCTTAGCCTCACCGACAAAACCGGCGCCGTCGAGTTCGCTCGCGGCCTCCGCGCTCTCGACGTCACTCTTATCTCCACCGGCGGCACCGCGAAGCTTCTGAAAGACGCCGGCCTTGAAGTACACGACGTTTCCAACGTGACTCACTTTCCCGAGATGCTCGACGGCCGCGTGAAGACGATTCATCCCAACATCGCGGGCGGCATTCTCGCCATGCGCTCGAAGCCCGAGCACATGGAAGCGTTGGAACAACACGCCATTCCGACGATTGACCTTGTTGTCGTTAACCTCTATGCGTTCGAGAAGATCGCCGCGAAGAAAGACGCACATGTCGAAGACCTGATCGAGAACATCGATATCGGTGGACCGACGATGATTCGCGCGGCCGCGAAGAACTGGCAGGATGTGGCCGTCGTCACCAACCCGGGCGATTACAACGCGCTGCTCGAAGAGCTGAACGCCAACGCCGGCGCGCTTTCGAAAAAGACGCATTGGGATCTCGCCGTCAAAGCCTTCCATATGACGGCTGCCTATGATCGCGCGATCTCCAATCGCCTTGCCGATATCTCTATCGAAGGCGAACATTTTCGCGATGAGCGCACCGATCTTCCACGGACGCTCGATTTGCGTGTGCCTCGCGCGCTCGACATGCGCTACGGCGAGAACCCGCATCAGAAGGCCGCACTCTACGCGACCGGCGGGCAAGGCGTCGCCGGCGGCAAACAGCTGCAAGGCAAGGAACTGAGCTACAACAATCTCGTCGATCTCGACGCGGCGTGGCTGCTCGTGCAGGAGTTTGAAGGGCCCGCGAGCGTGATCATCAAGCACACCAACCCGTGCGGATGCGCGGAGCAATCAACACTCGCCGAGAGCTATCGCAAAGCCTTCGACGCCGATCCGGTTTCGGCGTTCGGCGGCGTGTTGGCGTTTAATCGCGAACTCGATGGCGAGACGGCGGCGGAGGTGTCGAAGACGTTTATTGAAGCGATTGCCGCGCCGTCGTATTCCGCGGAGGCGTTGCAAATACTTTCGGCGAAGAAGAACCTGCGGCTCGTGGCCGTGGATGCCATTAACGACCGCTTCGTCGTCAAATCGATCAACGGCGGATTTCTGGTGCAGTCGCCCGATTACGCGACGCTGGATCGCGCTACGGCCAAGGCCGTCACCACGCGCCAACCGAGTGAAGACGAGTGGCGCAACCTTGGCTTCGCGTGGAAGTGCGTGAAGCATGTGAAGTCGAATGCGATTGTTTATGCGCGCGACGGGCAACTGCTTTCGGCGGGCGCGGGACAGATGTCGCGCGTGTTTTCAGTAGAGATCGGCGCGAAGAAATCGGTGCTGCCGCTGGATGGTTGCGTGCTGGCGTCCGATGCGTTCTTTCCCTTCCCCGACGGGCTCGAAGCGGCGGCTGCGCATGGCATCACGGCGGCGATCCAGCCGGGCGGCTCGGTGAAGGACGCCGAGGTCATTGAAGCGGCGAACCGGCTCGGCATTGCGATGGTGTTTACTGGCGTGCGCCACTTCCGGCACTAATCGACGTAGAGAAATTCGTTGCTCGCGAGCAGCGCGTGGCACAACGCTTCGAAAGCGCGCTCGCGCGCTTTTTCGGCGGGTACATTCGCAAACGTGTGTATCGAGGTCTGCTTGTCGACGAAGGCGGCCGCTTCCTGTAGTTCATTGGCAGCCGGCAGCCGAGACAACGCAATCTTATACGCCATCGGCACATCGCCCTTCACGCGCGCCGCCAAATCCCGCGCGGCCGCGACTAGCACATCGTCATTCAACATCGCCAGGGATTGCAGCGGCGTGGCCGACCGCGCGCGGCGATTGCAGTTCACCTGGATCGATGGAAAATCGAAGACTTGCAAGAACTGGAATGGATGATTGCGGCGCGACATGATGTAAATGCTTCGACGGTGCTTATCATCGACCAAGTCTTGTAATCCATCGGTGCGTGTTTTCAGCATCACGGGCTTTCCACCAATGCGCAGATCGAGTTTGCCGCTAGCGGCCAGCACGCCATCGCGCACGGCTTCGGCGTCCAGACGAATGAGATTCATGCGCGAGAGCAGCTTGTTCTCCGGATCGGGCGCATTGGAACCGCCGCGCGAACTCTGCCGATACACCGACGACGTGAGGATGAGGCGATGCAGTTTCTTGAGGCTCCAGCCCTGATCCATGAACTCCACGGAGAGCCAATCGAGCAGTTCCGGATGGGTGGGCAGCGCGCCCATTTTGCCGAAGTTCTCGGGGGTCTCAACAATTCCTCGACCGAAGTGTTGCTGCCAAACACGATTGACCATCACGCGCGCTGTGAGCGGATTGTCGCGGGACGTTAGGAATCGCGCGAACGCCAGGCGGTTGCCCGTTGTCTCGCCCGCCGCGTCGCGCGCGGGCGCGAACGATTCCGACAGCACTAGCGGTACACCGGCAGTCACGCGCGGTCCCGGCGACTCAATCTGTCCGCGCTGCAACAGACGTGTATTCGGCGCCAGTCCGACATCCCATAACGCAGCGATCTTCTCGAAGTTTTTCCGGAACGATTTCAACGTGTCGATCTGCGTGCCGAGCTTGCTATCGGCCGCTTCGTCGTCCTTGCTCAACGTTTTTTTCAGCTCGTCATCACCAACGGCGAGCGCACGGCCAAACTTTCCAACCAGGTATTTCTGGACTTCGGTCCGTTTCTCCGCGGCAACGCCAACGGCCTCACGGGCGTCGGCGCGGAACGCTTCCGGAAGCGCGGCCAACTTGGTGTCCAGCAGTTTTTCGCGGTAAAGCGCGCGCAGCTTCGTTCGTTCCCGCTCGACGCGTTTCATCTGCTCGTCGATTTCGTGATTGTGCTTCTCGATCGCCTCCTGCTCGGGTTTGGCCACGTCGGGCAAAAAGCGGTGCTTCGGCTGCGTCCACTTCATCGGGTTGAACGCGGGAGTAAAGATCGCGGCCATGCGGTAGTAGTCGCGCTGCGGAATTGGATCGTAGCGGTGCGTGTGGCATCGGGCGCAACCGACGGTTAGCCCCATCAGGTTCGTCGAGACCTTTTCCATCAGGTTCACGACAACATCCCACCGCTCTCCGATCAGATTCACGATATCGGCGTCGGTGCGGTCATACACGCTGCGCAGGTAGCCGGTCGCGGTCAGCGCTTCGATCATCTCCGGCGTGTACTTCGACGCCTTTCGCCAGTCGAACAACTCGTCGCCCGCAAGCTGTTCGGTGAGGAAACGGTCGTAGGGTTTGTCGTTGTTGAACGCGTTTACGACGTAGTCCCGATAGCGCCAAACGCCGTCATGCAGCTCGACGACGGGGAAGCAGTTGTCGAATCCAGCCGCGTCGACATAGCCTGCGGAGTCCAACCAGTGCCGGCCCCAGCGCTCGCCGTAGTGTTTCGATGCGAGTAGTTTGTCGATCAACCGCTCGTAGGCGCCAGGCTTGGTGTCGGCGGCGAATTCCTCCACCTCCTTCGGCGTCGGCGGCATCCCGAGCAGGTCGTAATAGGCGCGCCGCATTAACGTCGCGGGCGCCGCTTCGGGACTCAACGAGAGACTTTTCGCCTCAAGCTTGGCGAGGATGAACGCATCGATCGGCGTGCGGACGCGATCCTTCGCGCGCACCGCTGGCGCGGGCCTCTTCAAAGGCTTCTGAAACGACCACCACTGCTTTTGCTCCGCCGTAATCGGCGGCGCTTCGGCACCCGTAAACTGCGTGCGCTCGGCGACAGCCTCGCGCGCGCCGAATCGCGACGTATCAATCCACCGGCGCAGCGCACGGATCTCATCGGCGGTCAACCGCGCGGATCCCTTCGGCGGCATCACACCGCGTTCGATCTGCCTGATGAGGATGCTCTTGTCCGCGACGCCTTCTTCAATCACGGGTCCATTCGCGGAGCCGCGCACGGCGGAGGCGAGAGTGCGAAGGTCCAAACCGGCCGCGGGCTTGTCGTTCAGGTGGCATGGCGCGCATTTTGCCGCGAGGATCGCTTTCGGACCTGCATCGAACGCCTTGGTCTGCTCGGCCCAACGGACCGCGTGCGCATCCGCTTCGTCCGACAGCGCGCCGCCGTCGATCCACTGCTTGATAGTCGCAATTTGCGCGGCATTCAGATGCAGATTAAACGCATCAGGCGGCATCAACTTCTTCGATACCTTTTCGTACAACAGCGATTTCTCGCTGCTGCCCTTTACAAGCACCAGTCCTTCATGACTGCCGCGAAGCGCGGAGGCGGCCGTACGCAGGTCCAGGCCGGCCATCGCAGTTCCGCCGTGGCAGGAAAAGCAGTGCGCGGTAAAGATCGGCAATACATCGCGCTCGAAACGAGGCTGAGCACAGAGAACGCCGGCGGCCAACAGGAATAGGGGTTTCATGCGCGCAACAGATCCTTTACAACTTGCGCTCCCGTGACGGTGGCATCGGTCGCGGTTTCCACGCGTCCCCCGTTGGGGAACGTCAACTTGGTGTGATCGAGCCCGAGCAGATGCAACATCGTGGCTTGCAAATTCGGCACGCTGACGCGATTTACGGTCGCCTTGTAACCGAAGTCGTCGGTCTCGCCATACGTCAGGCCCGGCTTGAATCCGCCGCCCGCGAAGAAGAGGCTGAAGGCGTTGCGGTTGTGGTCGCGGCCGTCGGCATTTTGCGTCGTTGGCAAGCGGCCAAACTCGCCGGCCCACATGACGATTGTCGAATCGAGCAGGCCGCGCGCTTTCAAATCGGATATGAGCGCGACCGTTGGCTGACCGGTCTTGTCACAGATACGAGGCAGCTCGGTTTTTAGCTTCGAATGCGTGTCCCAAGGCTGGCCCGTCCCCGGAAACACCTGCACAAATCGCACGCCGCTTTCGATCAGCTTTCGGGCCATCAGGCACCGTAACCCGTAGCTGGCCATGCGCGGGTTGTCGAG
>Ga0169931_10013801_pt1 | contig 10994 bp, 9 predicted proteins | sample Kivu_15m_20L_FD_129675 | JGI IMG/M metagenome (GOLD analysis project Ga0169931, IMG submission 129675) | Freshwater microbial communities from Lake Kivu, Western Province, Rwanda to study Microbial Dark Matter (Phase II) - Kivu_15m_20L... | ecosystem: Environmental > Aquatic > Freshwater > Lake ... | reverse complement strand
GACGTCTGGACCTCCGAAACGGACGGGAATGAGGCGTTTTTCGTAAGCCTCGACAGTGGAGCAAGCTTTCTCAGGAATCCCGATGAACGCCTTGGCGTGATTTGCGTCGGTGACGGATCGGGTGCGGGGAAATGAAGCCTGCGATCATCGTGCAGAAGTACGGTGGCACATCCGTCGGCTCACCATCACGGATCAAGGGTGTTGCCCAGCACATCGCGCGGACGGTTGCGAGTGGTCATAAAGTCCTCGTCGTCGTCAGTGCGATGGGCGAGCAGACCGATGAACTCATCGCGCTGGCGCGTGAGTTCAGTGCTGATCCTCCGCGGCGCGAACTGGACATGCTGCTCACGACTGGCGAGCGCACCACGATGGCGCTCCTGTCGATTGCTCTGCACGAGCTCAAGATTCCGGCGATTTCCTTGACCGGATCACAGAGCGGAATCCTGACTGACGAAACGCATGGCAACGCCAGAATCGAAAAGATTCTCGGTGATCGCATTCGTGATGGTTTCACGAAGAGCGATGTTGTGATCGTTGCCGGGTTTCAGGGAGTTAGTCCGCGGACGCGCGAGATTACGACGCTGGGCAGGGGAGGGTCAGATCTGAGCGCGATCGCTCTCGCTGCAGCACTCGGTGCAGAGAAGTGCGAGTTGTACAAGGATGTGGATGCGGTGATGACTACCGATCCGAGGCTAGTGCCGAGCGCCCGGCCGATCGCAAAACTGCCCTGGGATGCGATGTGCGAGCTGGCATGGGCGGGCGCCTCCGTGCTCCATTCACGTGGGGCACACGTGGCGCTGCGCTATCAGATACCGTTGGTCATTCGTTCCAGCTTCAATGTCGATCGACCGGGGACGGTGGTTTCGGGCTCACGTGAGCTGGGTACGTTGAGTGGGGGAAATATGGAATCCGTTATGGTCTATGCCATTGCTCAGAAAGCGAAAATGAGTCTTTTGAGACTGTCTTCCAGTGCCGATGTCGCGCAGAACGCGCTTTCGCGAAGTCTGAGCTGGCTATGGTCAGTGGGAGAAACACCGGTCGTGAATCAGTCTTCGTCGACGGGATCGGGACGAGAACTGATTCAAGTATTGAGCACTGCGAACGCACACAAGGTTGCGGCTGAACTCAAGCAAAGCGGAGTCCGTATTCAACTGACCGACGGATTGGCCAGCGTAACCGTCATCGGTTCGGGATTTTGGCAGGCGCCTGAAGTTGTTGCAGAGATAGAGAAAATCGCCGGAAGCTCATGCCTGATGGAAGTCAGAAATTCTTCCGTGGTCTTGTGTTTGCCTGAGAGTGACATGCCTCGCGTCGCCGCGGAGATACATCGAAAATTCGTTGAGGTGCCGGCCTGAGCTGGCACCTCTTGGTGTGAGAACCAATCGATTATCGGAGGTCCTTCATGACGCCGATGCCGATTGAGGTCGACAGTGCGTCGTGGAACATGGTTTGCGCGACGCCGAGTTCAAGCTTCCAATCCTGCATATTGTAGATCCCGGAGGCTGAACCGCGGAGATACTTGCCAAATCCATTCGTCACCAGGGTATCGTACCCAGCGCCTTCCACGTCGCCAGAGCTGCCGGCAACCGACGCGCCTACATGCATGAAACCAACGCCGGCTTCAGCGCGCGCAGAGAGTGGACGATTGTGCATCCAAGTTTTGCCGACACCACCCAGCAGACCGATACCGCGCATCGATATCGGTTGCGTTTCGATACCATCGACTCGTCCACTAATGCGGGAAACTTCGCCTTCCATTCCGAGATAGGTCATTCTGCCGACCATCTCGAAACCCGGGAACTTTCGCCATGCTGCGAATCCCGAGAGCTCGGTGCCCGGTGCACCTTCGCCGATTCCAATTGAAGCGAATCCGAGCGATCCACCGACCGTGTAGAGCGCTTCATCCCGCCAGACCCTGAAGCCGCGCTTCGAAGCCACAGCGTCTGAACCGCCGTCCATCGAGCGATCGAGAAGCGCGAGACGATGCCCCTTGCGGATAGTTCCGTTGATTTCGGTGATGTCGACTGCGCGGCGATGTCCGCGCATACCCTTGACGACTCCGACGGCAACCAACTCGTTGTTGCGAGTGAACACGCCGACTTCATCGCCGATGGTAAGGTCGCGATCCTCGATGACGCAGCGCGACTGATTCTGATTGCACTGAAGATCGCGTGCTGAAGCCAGCGACGGGTTAGCCGCTGCAAGGCAGAGCATGCCAACGGCAGCGGTGTTGAGAAACGTGTCCGAGTATTTGATTGAGTACATCATGGCGCAATCCTCCAACCTGATAAGGTCGCTGCAATCCACTTGCCGGTTGGGGTTCGGATATAAGTCATTAATTACAGATAGTTATATGGTCGTGATTGCCCTCGGGATGTCAATCATTCGCCTTACTGTCAACGAGGACGACAGTCTGATTGCATGGCGTGCTGGCGATCTGAGGCGCTGGGGGGATTCTGAGCTGGCAGGATTGAATGGCAACGAGTCACGGGTGTTCATCGGCTGAAGGTCTCGGCACGATGAAAATGTCATCGAATCACATGAACCGACATTTGCCGGCCGCGTCGGCGCCCGGGAGTCCTCGATCAAGTCATGGTCGTGTCACTTCCATTTCGATTCAACGCACCGCAGATTTTCGCAATGGGAATTGACTGTCCATCGAGGTGCAAACGTGCCGGGCTTACTCCGAAGTTTCATCGGAATGGCTATTATTTTCGTAAAGATGATCGGAGATACCTTAGGCGCTGGCATTGCCCCAGCTGCCGGCGGTCCTTCAGCATGACTACCGGATCCGACACGTTTCGCATGCGCAAGCGGGGGATAAACGAAAGGCTATTAGGGATGCTGGCATCCAAGGTCACGATGCGTCGTTGTGCGATATTGCTGAACGTGTCTCGCCAGACCGTTGCGAGAAGATTCTTGTTTCTCGCGGCGCGCGCCTGGAGCTACGTGGAGTCTTTGGCTCCCCGAGATCTCTGCCAAATTCAGTTTGATGAAATGCGCTCGAGCATTCATACCAAGTGCAAACCCGTGTCGATTCCGGTTGCGGTTTGTCCCCAGTCTCGGATGTTTTTGGCGTTTGATGTTGTATCCATGCCCGCGCAACCTCCTTTGCATGAAAAGTCTCTGCGTAAGTATGGGCCGCTGGCGGACGATCGAGATCTCGGCGTGGCGAACGTGCTGAAGCGCATCAGCACGATGACGAAACCCGACTGCGTGATCGAGACTGACATGGATCCGAGGTACGGACCGCACATCGAGTCTCATTTTCCTTCAGCCGTTCATCAAGCCCATCGTTCAAGTCCGGCCTGCGAGACAGGTCAAGGAGAGATGAAGCGAGTTGGCTTTGACCCCCTATTCGCGATAAATCACGACCTTGCCATGATGCGCGACGGAGTATCGCGCCTTGTAAGGAAAACTTGGGCGACCAGCAAACGCCTCGATCGGCTCTCGGATCACATCGCGATCTATATCTGGTTTCACAATACGAGGTTGGTGGTCGGCGCTCGTCGGCACAGGGTCCGTCAATAACCTGATTCTGACTGATGGCGAGCACTTGTTGTCCGGTCGTTTCGCTTACCATGAGCTCGCTGAAAATTGGATCTCGAAACGCGCTTGATCTGTCGAATCTGAATTCTCGTGTGTTCTTTGCCGCCGTAAATTTCCTGCTCAAGAGCTGCATCGATCTTTTGGATCAAGTTTTCGTCGTATCCCGCATCGACCAGCCTCTCGTGCCATGACCGGTACGTTTCCCCTGCCATCCGTGGAAAGCCGTGTTTTCGCATCTTCCTCATGAACGGCAGGTACCAAAATGGGACGTTCAACTGACGAATCCGTCGTTTCACAACTCGAGATCCAAGCCAAAGCGACACGCCGAACAGGACTCCAATGATCAAAAGTTCTTTGGCGTTTTCGTCAAGCGACAGTGAGGAAACTTCAAGGCGAGGCCGCCAATTGACGTTTCGAGCAGCTCTCAAGATGTCTCGCTGGGCGGAATAGTCGTAGTTGATCACGTATCGGTTGAACCAGAAGGAAGCGGCATTCATGTATTGCCTGAATGCCATTCCGTATCCGAAGCTGGGTGCCTGATTCTGTCCCGGACTTGGCTCAAAGGTGATCCATCCGCTGCCGGGGATGTAAACTTCAAGCCACGCGTGCGCATTTCTCTCTGGGATTTCGACTGTGCCGGAGACGGGATTCCATACCCCTCCGCGGTAACCCGCAACCGCTCGCGTTCCAATTCCCACTGAACGGAGCCAGCTCGCAGCGGCAGAAACAAAGTACTCACAGTGCCCAGCCCGGTCGACAGTGACGAACGCCTTCAGCGTGTTTCCATCTGAGAAGGAGTTGGCGAGGGTCATGCGAAAATTTCGACGGAAGTGTCGCTCGAGTCGATTCAAAACACTGAGCACTGGTTCATCGCTGCTTGGCATTCCGACTTCGTCTTGCCACTCTTTGAACCAGTCAGCATTCGTGATCGATGCGGGAACGGAGGTCAGTTCGCGAATCTGCCATGGGTCGATGGATCGTGGCGATGCGTCCTCGGTTGGCTCCCGTTCCGTCGCCATCCGCTCCAGCGATTCTCGCAGTTCTCCGACGGTGATCTTCTCAGCGTCCTCGGCTGCCTCGGGCGGCGACACCATGACGCTGTAAGAGTACCGAACGAACTCTTCCTGGCGCCGCGTAACGTTGCCAGCCGAATCGATCTGCAACTGCGGAAGAAGAGCTGGCGGTGCCGTCAGGCGCAGAAGAACCCCGGGCCACATAAGTGACTTCGTACGGTTCGGCTCCATAAACACCTCGAGGGACCGTGTCTCGCGAGAGCGGAAGCGGGCGTGCGCCGTATCAGCTGAATCAGTCAGTGCACCGCGTGGGCGCGATGTACCCGCCCACCGCACTCCGTCGAATCCTTCCATCGTATTGCCACGAATGTAGAGCTCCCCGGCGCGCGTCATCAGCCAGTCTTCATCAGCCGGGTTTGCTTGAGATGCGCTCAGCCACATCGCAATCCGTGACGATTCCCCGAGACCGCCACCCTCACCTGTGAGCGAAATCGATTCGGTGAAGCCAACCTGGTTGGAACCAGTCTTGAGGCCGAGATCGATGCCCATGGCTCGCATGCGCGGGAGCGCGAAGAAGATCATGGCGCCAACGACGATGGCAGGAGGGAAACTGCGCGTCAGCTGACCGAGATAGCTGACTGGCAGAGGTTCATAGAACTCTCGAGTGCCGCGAGCGAGAAAGTACAGCTTGGCGGCATTGAGGTTGTAGACGGTCACTCCGAGGTAGGCCAGAAACAGCAAGTACGACAGGATCACGTCGCTGACGATGAGCGCGCCCAGCCCGATCAGAATTCCAGAAAGCAGCGCGATCCAATAGCGAGTGGGCCGGCTGCGCTCGGAGAGCATGACGACCTTACCGGCCAGCAGGAGTTCGACGACAACCGTTACGATTTCGTTGTGGCTTCCGTAGCCAAGAAACGCGTTTCCTGCGAGAGCAGCTGGCACGCCGAAGTAGAGTATCGATTCCATGATTCGGCTGTCACCAAAACTCATGCGGCGCGGCATCAGGAGAAGCAGGCACAGGATTCCTGATGCCAGAACGACCCACCAGCGTGCGACTTCGGATGCGATGGCAAGAGCGGCGACGAGAACGATGAGTGCACGCCAAGTCCACAGATAGAATCCAGCTACGGTAATGCCCCGCCCACGGACCCAGGCTGCATCATCCTGGGATTCGTCCACTTTGTTGGCTTGATCCGTCATCTACGTTCCCGTCCGACCGATCGTGATCGCCGTCGCCCGATCGTCCCAGGCATGCGTTCGCGCCGTCACATGCAGTCGGATCCAGCGGCCTTGAATAGTGTTCGTTCCGGTGTCCTTCGGGAGTGACGGAAGTTGCTGACTTCGAGCTGCAAACTCCGGCAATCCTGCTATCCAGGTCAAAATCGCGACGCTGCCAGGAACAAAGACGTTGTTGCTGATCCGCAGCATGCAATGTCTGGAGCCCTCGGCGACGACCTCAGTTGCGGTTCGCAGTGCCGAAAGGTGTGCTTCGTACTCGGATTCGGTATTTGCAACAAGAAGCTCCTGCCAATCGGTCTCGATGAGAATGCCGAATTCCGCAGCGGTCGATCGATACTCGCGCATCACCCATTGCCGTTCAGGGCGGCCACCACTCTTTCGCCAGTCAATGTCACGTGCCGAGAATCCAGGCTGCCAGTTCCGGTGGGTGAAGAACTCCTTGTCATCGTCGGTCTGGGCTACGCGACGACGGTACTCCGTTCGCAGCGCTGCCGCGAGTCGAGCGTCGCTTGCCGGCAAGGCAACCAATTCACCGGTTATCTTTCCGATTTTGAACTTGTCGAGCAAACCGAACGGGAAGTTTGTCTGCTGCATCAAAGTGAATGATTCATAGACGCCGCGGCGAACTCCATTGCAGTGAATCTCCACGGTCTTGTTGGTTCTCGGCGGCAAACGCAGGATACTGCCACGCCCGAGAGGTGCGATCTTTGTTCGCAAGCGTCCAAACTTCGGGTCTCCGGCAAGGAGGACGTTCTCCATTCCGTAAAGCGCAAGCGTCGGTGATGAATTCGATGCGGCGACCTCGATGGTGAACGGAGCTTGCGCATCAATTCGCGCAGGGTTGAAGTGTCGAGCCTCATAGTGGCGCATTGCCTTTTCCGACAGCAGCCCCGAGACGATGAGAAGTGCCATGCCGAGACTGAGGAACAGAAACGCGGCGTTGACGCCGGTGTTGATCGCAACCATGCCGATCCCGAAGATGAACAGCACGGTATAGATGCCGGCCTTCGTGAACGACAGCCCTCTGTTGACGCTTCGGTAGTACACGGTGTGTGCTCCGGCCCGTTACTCGATTTGAGTCTGCGCGATGATTTGCAGAATCACCTGACCACCGTCGCCGTTTCCAGACGTCGAGATGCGGTGCCCAAGAGTTGCCGGCGCAAGATAGATGAGGTCGTCGGGAATGACGTAGTTGCGTTCTTCGAGCAGTGCTCTCGCCTTGGCCATCCGCAACCAGCTCACTCCGCCCCGCGTTGATACTCCGACCTTGATTGCTTCGTGTTGGCGTGTGGCGTCCACGATCCGCTTCACAAAACTTACGATGCGATCGGCTACGAGGATGCGATCGATGTCGGCCTGAAGGCTTGCGAGCTGATCTGCGGAAAGCACTCCGGCGGGAACATTTGCCAGTGGATCGAGCGTCGCCTTGCGGAAGATTGCCTCCTCCCGCTCGCGGCCCGGATAGTCGAGTTTGATTCGCGCGGAAAACCGGTCGAGCTGCGACTCTGGGAGAGGATACGTGCCGATGCTCTCGTTCGGATTCTGCGTGGCGAAGACGATGAATGGTCGCGGCAACACCTCGGGGTGTCCGTTGACCGTAACCGAGCCCTCGCCCATTGCCTCGAGAAGAGCCGACTGCGTTCTCGGTGAAGCTCTGTTGAGCTCGTCCGCGAGAAGAATCTGAGAAAACACCGGTCCACGTTGAAATGAAAATTTCTGCGCTGCTGGGTCGTAAACTTCGTGGCCAATGATGTCGGCCGGCAGGACGTCGCTCGTGAACTGGACGCGTTTCATCGAGAGACCGAGGAGTTTCGCAATGGCCTTGATGAATGTTGTCTTGCCAATTCCTGGAACGTCTTCGAGCAGAAGATGCCCGCACGACATGATGGCACACGATGCCAGCGTCACGACCTGGGGTTTGTCGGGCGTGAGGCGATCCATTTGCCGCTTGAAGTTGCGGAGTGCCTCGCGGAGGAGTGGATTCGTTTCGTTGCTGTCGTTGAAATTTGTCTCTTTGGCTGGAATGCCCACGGTAATGCGTCCTCCCGAAGACGTGTCGCAGAGGATCGGCATCGCCTGATCAGCGCGTCACAAGTTGGCGTTTTATCGGAACGAATATCCGAATCGGGAGTCATTTCGAGTTGAGGATTTTCGTAACCTTGCGCGGGGAAGACGGATTGCTCGAGTTTTTTGCGCTTGACCAATCGCAGAGCGTCCCGCGAAAGTCGTCGGCTCAGCGGCTGCGTTTGGTCGTGGCTTCCATGATGGCGAGTGGCGGGACATTCAGCCAATACCAGTGCGTGCGAACGTCATCAAAGGTCTCACGAAGCCATGGCTCCATGTGAAATGTCACCTGGTAGACGATGAACATTCCTCCCGGCTTCAGTGCGGCGCGAGTTTTCGCCGCCAACGTCGCCTTGTCCTCGACGCTCAGAAACGAAAAGGGAATTCCAGAAATCACGTAGTCCGCTTGATCGATCCCGCGCTTATGGAGAATGTCGGCAACGCGTCGAGCATCGTCGTGCAACGACTCCAGCTGAACGGCTGGCGTATCTTTCGAGTCAAACTTCGGTGTCGCCCTTCGCGGAAGATCTTTCGCGAAGTCCTCATTTCGATCGATGGCAATGATCCGAGATCCCGGCGCCAGCGTGCTCATGAGGTGGCGCGTGAAGACACCGGTGCCCGGGCCATACTCGACGACAACAACTGGTTTCGTTCGATCGATCGGCTTGCAGGTGTGCTCGACCGCCATTCTTGCTGTTGGAGTGATAGAAGCGACCTGACGGTCGCGAAGAAAATTGAAGAAGAACTTTATTTTGTCCATGTTGCTCCATCGTCGCAGAGAAGATGGCGATGGAGCAACTGAACTTTCATGGCTCGTTGTGTCAACGCGTCGTCGGCCTTGTCGGACGCGTTGCTCCTCGAGTCAGTTGACCGGAACGATCGTCCAACGGTCGTTACCTCTGTCCGTGCGCCCATCCCAGCTTCCGAGCTGAGGATCGATTGGAACTGGTGTCGGAATCGGCGTGACGATCGGCTGCGGTCCCGGACTCGGGATTGGCGTTGCAATTGGGTCGAGTCCCTGATCGCCTTCAACGCGGACCAGGATCGTAACGCTGGTCGTCATCGGCACGACGATCGGGTTCGGGTTCGAACCATCAACCGGTTGCAGCGTGATGCTGAGGTTGTTCGCCGTGGTCGCCGACAGTTTCACGTTCGGCTGTGATCCGCGCAGCTTGAGCGTTCCACCTTCGAGAACTTCGAGGCTGACAGTTCCTTCGCGGTTCGGAGGCAATCCGGGAATCGTGATCGTCGCAGTGCCGTTGGTAAATGTCAGTGCGTCTTCCTTGGCGACTTCGAGGTACGTGAACTTGTAGCGCGCGTTGTTTAGGTCGATCCGATACTTTTCGAGACTTGACGCTGGCAGCGGCATGCTGACGTCAACGGTCCTGCCGTCGGCGTTGCCATCGTTGCCTTGCTGTCCAACTCGCTGAGGAACCTCCACAGTTGTCTGCGGACGCGTGCACGCAGTTGCCGCCGTGGAAAGAATCGCGATGGCGACGATGGATCGAAGTGCGCGTGCGTTGGAGTTCGGTGCGAGATTCATGCGGGCTCCCGTGCCTTTGCTGAAATGGTGCTGAAGACGTACTTGGCTCTGGGACGCTAATGAGCAATCAACGGGCCACAGCTCGCGCAAGGAATCTCGCGGTGTTGCGTCCATCAAAACTGTCTGACGATTTGGCGGTGATTACGGACGCGACAGATTGCAAGTCCAGCCGACACGTAACGGCGAGGGTTTTGACACATCTACCTGTTCCTGCGGCCAACCCGCTGTTTTCTCGTCGGACGCGGCGCGGTCTTCCTCTTGCATGACACACTCGGTCAATCTGAATTACGGCCTGGCGCGACGCATCTCCGGTTTCTCTCGAAGGTGCCTGTGCGAAACGGCCCCACGAAATGCAGGGATGATCATGAATTCCGGCTTTAGCATGAATGACTCACGCCAGACTGGTGCATCAGCCAAAAGGCGCTGGATTGTCGTTTCCCTCTTTGTCGCAACGGCTGCTATTGGCGGATGCGGGGTAGGGACGTCCGCAAGTGATACCCGCGATATCTTCACGGAAGACCAGGGAGATGCGAGGACCGGCAACCAGCGGCGCCGCCCGGCAGATGCTGCGCTTCGTGCGTGGACGATCAACATGAACGGGTGCACAGGCCATCTGATCTCACCCGAATATATGATGACTGCAGCGCATTGCAGGCCGTCGGCTGGCGCAACTTACACGAGCGGCGCTGGGCAGCGCGGCGACATCAGTGTTGAGTCAGTCGCTGAGATGAACGGGCAGCTGGACTACGCGATTCTCAAGATTCGCTGGCGGAGTTCCAAGCCTGTGGCGCAACAGTTTCCGCCGAGTGTTGCCACGAGGCAGAGCGACGTCGCGGTGAGCAGCGCAAGAGGACAGGGCGACGAGATTTTCACCGTCGGCTTTCCCGGCGACAAAATGCAGAGCTGGGGCGCAACGTATTCCGAAGGGCAGCTGAAGGGTCTGCGCGGAGACCGTCTCGTCTACAACATGGGAATTATAAATGGAAACTCCGGCGGCGGTGTCTGGCGCAAGCGTGACAACATGCTGGTCAGCCTGACAAATGCTGGTCCCCGGATGCTCGGTTCTGCCGGCTGGAATCAGGGCGACGTCGACGATCCCAGCGATTGGAACAACGGTGCCGCGATGTGGATGGTCTACGAGCGCTCGAGCATCCTGAAGGACATCTTTCCGAACGGCCGCAATCGGTTCGCGAGCGATTCGACGGTTGTGCCTCCAGGTTCGGTCAAACTGCCCTTGTTGCTCGGTGCGGTTGATGCGCTGACGGGTAGTTTTCCAGTGACGATTTCGGCGCCGCCGCGCACAACTCAGGTTGTTGTATGCCCGAATCTTGCTGTTGGTGATTCCTGCACAGCCGCGAGCCCAAATGCTCTTTCGACCTCGTCGCGGCAGGCGCTTGCAGGCGGTCGCCTCGCGTTCGTAACCACGCAACCGATTTCACCCAATTCGTCCCTGCAGCTGGCGATCGTTGCCACTGATGCCGCCGGTCAGGTACTTGAGTCCCGTACTGTGCGTATGGCAGCACGCTAGGGCGTGTCCTCATTCTGTTTCAGGCTCGATCGAGTCTTTTTGCAGGTCGCTGCGT
>Ga0169931_10013799_pt1 | contig 10994 bp, 3 predicted proteins | sample Kivu_15m_20L_FD_129675 | JGI IMG/M metagenome (GOLD analysis project Ga0169931, IMG submission 129675) | Freshwater microbial communities from Lake Kivu, Western Province, Rwanda to study Microbial Dark Matter (Phase II) - Kivu_15m_20L... | ecosystem: Environmental > Aquatic > Freshwater > Lake ... | reverse complement strand
TGCGATCAAAATAATCTATTTTAAAAGAATTAACATTATCTATCTTCTCAGGATGAGATGGGTAAAGGCTTGTAATATTGCCTCTGGAGAACTAGCTAGCGTTGATCCATTTTATGCCGATATCATAGAATTGATAGGTTTATGATTTGATATATAAGTGAGGGTCTTGGCCTGTAAAAGAAGGGTAGAAGAAACAGGAAGGTTTGATTGAAGACATATCTCTTGTTTTGAATGGCAAAATGACGCCATCTAGTAGTGGAATCGCTTAATTGAGGTTTACTACTGTCAGCACTATTGATACTGTCTTTGTTTTGTCTCCTTTTAAATTAATCTTAAGTAAGCAATTCGTGTTATCAAATTTTGTTTTATTTTGGGGCTGACATAGCATTTAGAGGTCGTATTAGTAGCTGAGAGTCTTATAGTGATCATCCATCTTGCCAATACTTTTATCATTAATAGACAGCTATACGTCTATCTAAGTGTTAAGATAGTGTTGGATATTTTGAGAAACTGATGCCAATACGTCACTTTTTCCCACTATAGCCTCAACACATAGTTTTTATTAAGCTTACAGCTCAATAAAATGAGGAAGTTGCATGGATATCAATCTGCAAGCCTAACGAGGATAATAGTTAAGCTCGTACTTGATGGCACTTTTTTAGGTATTCTAAACAACTAGATAGTATGTAGTTTGATTTTTCGCTTGAAAAACACAGAATAAACTGACACATAAACTTGTACCTTGGAGTTCTCTGTTGGAAAATATACTTATTTTTATTCTACCTACCAACTCGACTGCCTGCATCACATATTAACCACTTTATCTTGGCTTTAATTTATACAATATTTTTGATGTCTATTTGTCCATCGCAAAAACTCTCCCCACTCTCTAATCCAAAGTAATCGCTGTGTTTTCTTTCTCATCCTATCTTTGAATCGCCACATTGAGGATGTATTCACTCCTGGAACTACCATAAACTCCTACATATATGTTGCTTTTGGCCTGATTTACACTATAAACTATCTGATTCTGAAAAGCGTATCTGATATCGGTACCCTCAATGATGCTAAACAATTTTTATGGTCTTTGGAAGTTCAGAGAACTTATCATTTCTGCTTATCCACTCAAAACAGTTATGTAAATCGTTATTGATTTAAATTTTTAGGGAATTTTGACTGTATAGTAATTGTAGGCATCTTCATACACCATATCTTTCATAGAAACGCCCTAAGTAAGTACCATACTTTTTTGTCGTGAATATATGGTAAGGGCCCATTGATAGTCGACCCTGAGTGGATCGTATCCGATCAAATGTATCTTACATCTGTATCTAGTGACATTATTGTTCGTTTGTACTATTTTGCAGTTGGAGAGTGCAGTCGAGAGGTATAATTCATAAAAATTGTAGTACTTTAGCACACTCATCTATACTTTACTGTTTTGATTGTACTATGGTGAACTAATTATTTCAGATAAACTATTTACTAAACAATTATTGTTGTTGTCGCTATCGCAGATACTGCTGGCTAGAAAGGCAGCTCCTTGGATCATTTTGACTTTAACTGTATAGGACATACGAATATTGTCAACATTTCCTTGTTCTTGAGTGTAGTTGTAGTATTATTAGTATAGGTAGTTTTATAGCTAGCCTTACCTCACCTGGGAGATGTAGGTTATGGAATCCTGTGCTAGTACGTAACCAGCAGGTTGAATATAAGTTTTGAGCAGCAAATAGCACTAGTACTGACAGACTATCTTGATATATAAATTTTGATTGAAGCTCTACTAATTTCTTAGTTGAGGAGTCAACAGATACTCTAGATTACCCTCGACTCCATAATTTTAAATAACTCTAGTGTAGTTAGCATCGAAAGCCACACTCAATTAAGGAGAACCGTAAATTACTTGACCCAGGACACTTATAATAGAATTATTCATGCTCTAGGCATAGGCATTGCAGTCAATAACAAACTATTATATGCCTTTACCAAGCATCACATGTCTTTGATTGCCTAGAGCTAAAAAACTGACATTTTGTAGCTGAGTATAGGCCATTAAATTAGCCTAAGTATCAGCAGGGGCATAAATCGCTATTTTTAAGTAATTTTAAGTTGATAACTGTTCTTTTGATAATATTATGCCTATTCCGGCTTGTGTGGGTATAGATTTGTATTGAAAAATGAATTAATCTGGTATTTTTGAGCTTATATTACCTATATTTACATACATTTATAAGCTTTTTTATTGATTTTTGTTTATTTAAATGCTGCTTAGGACTATAAGCAAGTTGTCAAATGTAGTGTTTGGCACTTTTATTTGAAGTTAATATATCTTAGTCACTTTTGTTTTTGGTTTTATCAAATATCTCTGGTATAGCTATATATTAGTGACTTAGCTAATGTACGCTTCAATCCAGAATTCACAAACATCTATACAGCGTGTTTCCACTTGCATTTGATTGCTGAGGGACTATATTTAAGTTTTGTTTAATTTGCAAATGCTCTAGAACTAGTTATACGACTAGGAGCAGCTGATTTTTAGCCCATTAATACTACTGAGCACGATAGAGGGAATCATATTTGGATTATTTATGAAAGATTAAGCAACTATAAAAAGAAAAGTATCTTATTTCAAAGGTTCAGGGATGTCTAAATTCAAGAGATTTGTTTGGTTGTTACTTATCGATATTTTCTGTCTATGATTGAGAGTCAAAGAAGCTGCTTTTGTCTGATATGCTATGATGGCCAGCAGAAAGCAGAACAAAAGGTTCATAATCTAAATTTAAATAAAAAAAGACCTCAGATAAACTTATAACTGATTTAAAAATAACAACGTATATAGAAGATATGCAATTACAGATAAAAGAGGACCAGTTAAGTTTAGATCGAGTTGTCCTCATTACCCCAGCACACTTCCTACAGTATCCGTTAGTCAACATATTTTGTTCGAATCGATTATTGCACATGAAGCAAACACTACAAGCGCTCGAAATCGTAGACTTAGCATAAATTTTAGATTAAGCATTATTCGTAATAAAGTTGTTGTTTTAATTTCCATTCGGTTTAAAAAAGATTTGGGCTTTCATAGTTGAGGGACGTTCTTATGCACTCTTCTTTTGATAAGCATTATTCGGTTAGTTGCTCTAATAGTTAATCTAAAATTTAGATATTAATCTATTTTTTATCGAAGGTATCTATATATCTTCAGATTAACTGTGATTCTGCTAAGATTTTTTAGATCCAATTTATTAGTTTTTAATTTTACTCATTTGCATATTCGATATCGGTTTATTAGATATTCTGCTTTGCAACTATTGTTTGGCTTCATTATTTAACCTTGAAAGACCTTACTTGAATTTGTTGAAACTTAATGTATGCCAATACGAAAAGACTATCTGGCAATTTACACATATTCTGGAACCTTGAGAGATGTCATTTTTTTATTTTCCGCAACTCAAACAGAATCCTGTAAGAAACTTGTTGTTCTTGAATTGTTGTAATTTTGCCAAATTTTTATTAAAACAATTCTTGCAAAGTCCATTTTCTTAACTAATTTAGCATACTTTTGAGCATTATATACACTAACCTATAAGACTTTATATGCTGATTTCACCATATACTGAACTTTATTGTTGTTTTATATCATCTTTTTCAAGCTAAGGATCTATATTTTCTTCAAAAAAATCGTAATGGTTGTCATAAAACAGTAAATGCATGAAACTTTTGACATTTTTTTGCATACCTCGTAAATTAGTGTAGTGATAGATATTGATATCATCCTTATCTCTCCTAATTTGATATATTATTATATTCATCTGTAAATATTTCGACAATACATTAATAATAACTCCCTAGCTTTGCTTGCCATAAACTTTTAATTAGCCTTCCTAGTGACCTATAAGAAAATCTTTAAACATTTCTTTATTATTTTAAAGAGCATACAAACAAACAGCTCTGAAATAAAGAATCACTATGAAATCCCAATAATGATTTTCGTTAAAAAGTTTAGATAAAGCTCTTCTAAAATTATTATTAGTGATCTCAAGAAAATATTTTAGCTATTTTTACCAATATGTTTTTAATACTTGTTTTAATAGTTTGTCCTCGTAGAAAGGCTGAAAGTTTTTTGGAATTGATTTTTGGTCACATGTTACTAAATGTATTTAGTCAATAAAACTGAACACTTTCTAGACTTAAACTGACTACAAGCTGCATATGTAATTGAATGCAAAAGCTCTGAAAAAACAGTTTCCGTCTCCCCTGACTTGTCGATATGCATTCAGAGAGGGCTCGATGTTTTATTATAGCTTTTGTTTGACTCCCGGATTGAGAAGTGATAGTTTGACGCTTATAGGCAAAGCATTTGATATCGGTCTAACCGGGTATCTTAGAGCTTTCATTTATGTGTGAGTCTTTTACAATTCTTTTTGTGAATATATGCTAGAGATGTTATTGATTTTGCTTTTCATCAAGCTTAGATTCTAAAAATAAATAATGGTAATAATCATGCCAAAATATACCCTGTTTTAATTTAGACTTTCTTATGCATACTATCATTTAACTGCAAAAATATTGATTTTTAATGCAAATTTATATAAAAGAGTTCAATTATCAAACATTTATTTTCTTCCGGCCGATACATAGCTCCTTCTCATGCTATGAGAGCTTGATGGTTTCACTGACATCGACAAACCAAGTTTCATAAATTTATCAGCTAATCCACTTTTCTAGAACTCTTTCAAAGTCGGGCAAAGTTTGTCATAGTTCAACATGGGTAAATAATCTTTTCTGATACCATTTTATGTATATTTTCTTCTTATTTGCGCATAGCCTCTGTGTTTGTTCCATGAGTTAATAGCTGATTGTTTGGTTATGATCTGGCAGTCTGATTCAAGCAATCTATTGACCATTTTTGAGTTCTAGGTGTTTATTTTTGCGTTGTTTATTTTTTAGTAGCTCCAGTTCTTGTGCACTATTCGTTTCGGTTTATCAATATTCACTTTATTGATTTATTTTTGATCAAAAAGAACTGATCTGTTAGTAGTCCTTACATCCAGAAACTAGGATAAATTATGAGGCGAAGATGAGGGACTGTCCTCGTCATTGAAAAACTAAAGCTGACTAAAAGCAACTTTACTTTAAAATTTTATGGATTTTTTTTGCGATTTAAAGAATGTCTAAGGTTGGTGCGAACCAAGGGAGCTGCATTTCTTTTGTTGCGCTAGTGATAGGCTTGATTTTGAAGGAGAATGAATTTGTAACTTTTGTTATAGGGGCTGTAGTTTGCAAGGTTTGACATAATAAATTTATAACCATTCTAACCTACCAACTAAATTGTCAAATATAAGATCTTGAGCATGAATTTAAAAATATCATCGCAAATATGCTCTACTTTTAAATAACTAGACATCTTTTTTTAAAAAACAAATATAATAAAAGATACTGCAGATAACTAAAATCATATCATTTGGCTAGGAACTTCTTCATAATCCTTGATGCCATCATTAAAAAGCGATCTTATGGCTTGTAAATGATCTCTTTGTTCCTGTAACTCGTTCTTTTGCTCACTTATCTTCATCTAAATCGACATCATTCTGTTCAGCTCACCTACCCGCTTGCCTAAATTCTTTATAGTGTGTTCGTATTGTATCGCTTAGCTTCTCAACTGGTTGCACTATTACAATAAATTTTTGTTCTGTTTGATTACCATATTCATCGCTGATTTTTTGAGCACTTTTCCTTTTCTTTCTCGGATGAACTACATACTCATTCTCTTTTTAAAAAAATGGATTGTATTTAAAGTTTGCTACTTTTATAAATATCTTCTCTTTTCTTCGTCATCGTCTGTCATTCCCTACAGCAACAGCAATTTTCGCAGCTACTTAAGTCTATTGATTGCTTCTTCATAGTTTTTTAAACCTTCTTCTTTATCTTTTTAATGAACTGAAATAAGTTCAGTTAATCTTTTTTACTATCTTTTTAGTTCCGACAAATGTTGATGGCTGACGCTCATTTAATTGAATATTAGTTCTAGCTCGCTTTCTTTACTTGCAAAAGTCTAGTGAGTTTTCTATTTCTGCTAGTGGATCTATCTAAGTGTCCCCTTGACCAACTCTTTATAATTTTATAGCTTTTCTCTCTCCTGGAAAGCCATGTTGATGATTTCTTGTTTATTGTCCATGATTTATTTCCTCTCTACAACTTGAGTGCGCATTTTGAGAACTTCAGAGTGCAAAGTGAGATTTGAAAAACGCATGCTGTTGTATTGCTACAAACATACCTGGAACTATCTTTGCAAAGATTCGTCTTCAGTGGTTGCTTTCTATACTTTTTTCTTTATAAAATGTAGCTGTCTCTAAAGGACTTCATTACTGTTTTTAAGCTCGTCCACTTTCATTGTGAGTAGTCTATGTTAAGATAATTTTACATTAATTCTTGAGGATTGAGATCGATTTCGTTTTAATTGTGAATAGTATCATGAGTGCTCAACTTAATAGAAGTCCTTTTTTCATTTTATTTTCTATCTTTAGCTATACTGCTGATATTTTTTTTAGTATTCCCACTATTCATATTATTTTTGGAAACAATTCCAGGGTAATCTACGCTGACCATGTCCTCAAACTAGTGTCGCATGGCTATAATCTTTTCTCTGAATCCATTCTTGACTTCTCGAATACTTTACTTGTGACTTTACATGAGCTAACTGATTCGTTTTCTATGTCCTTCGATGTAGCTTTCTGTTTCTATCTGTATTTATTTATTTCTTTTGGCTTCGTAAGTGATCTTGGACTCGTATTTTTGAACCGTTTCTATAGTGTTTTTCTTGTTTTATTGTTGTTTTTTAGCAAAAGCTGTACTCAATTCAGCTATTTCTGCATTAAGCTTGACCAAATACTACATCCTTTCTTGTTGATGAAGATCGCATTTGCTCTGGAAATTCAACTCCAGTTGATTGCATTCTTCCTTGTATCTTCTGTCCATGATACTCTTTTCTTTAGCAATTTAGTTTTCGACCTTTACGATGTCGCCCTAGGTCTTATCGATCATTCTATTACGTTTCTAGGACTAGTTTTTAGTCATGAAGTAAGATTCGTTGACTATTTGCATCATTTTCTTGCGGTCTCCACTCTCCTCAAGTCGATCTGAAGGAGGTCTGCTATAGGTCAAGATAGATACGATGCCTCCATCACGAACTACAAGAATTTTATTAGCAAATGCTATTTTATGCATCTTCGTGATAATTTTTGAGTCATTCCAGAACGAATATTATTTGTATTAGGGAAGCTTTAACTTCAGAGCTCCTTTTTACAGATTAGCAACCTACAAATGACAGTCTTGCTCAAGAATAGGCCATCGATAAACACGAATAGTGCCTTTGCTTGTCGAAACGAATAGCCAGTCCTATGCCAGACACATGTTGTTAATGTAGCAGTCTTAGACTGGAAACTAAGCTACTAGATCTTTGCCAAATTTATTGTATAAGACCATCTAAATTAATAATATTTTACGTATTTAGTCTAAGTGCAGCCTATGAAGATGTTCAAACTGTTTTAAACATTACTGCCACTATTATTAGTAGTGTTTGGCTGATATTTGGAGCTTAATTCCTGAAACAAAAAGCAAGTGTATTCGCCTTTCTACCTATGGCAGGGTTTGATCTAATCATAATTGTTATAGTTAGATAGCTTTAAGGGTTAGATATAACAGCTATAGTCTGAAGTCTGCAAAATAATGTAATTTCCCTCAGGCGTTACCCCGAAATTCAATATAGTACTCTTGATGTCTGGCGATTAATAGTAACCTATTGTCTTGAGGGTGAAAGGATTGTAAAAAATGAGCAAATTTTGTTAATTGCTGATGAGATAGTTGCCGCATTAGGTGTAGCGTATGCCAGTAGAGGGGTAGTTTGTCTTGGCTGAAACTACTTAGTAGAGTCCTTGATGAAGAATGCTCATGAGTTTTATTTCGCTGCCGCAGTTTACAGCAACGACCATGCCACAAGGATGCATGGCCAAAGAAACAGGCTTATGCGACAGTTTTTATTAGAAAATTATTGTTCTTTAACGTCCTTTAAAACTCCATAGTCTGAATGTAGAATTTTCATTTAAAGTTGCAACTCTTTGATGAATATTAGGCGAATCTATGGCAAGTATATTGTGATTGCTGACCTGTCCGGTTCCCCAAAATTCCTTAAGTTATTCATTCTATTCGTTGCTCAAAGAATATTTATTAATAAAATACATATGCTGATAACGATTCTATCCGAATACCATGATTTATCCTTTTCTGGAGGCTGCCATAATGTCAAAAGAATGATTTTTCTTAGGCTTAATTTAATTGATAAGTTTAACCTGTTTGTTGCCTATGCAATAAGTAAAAAGACGTCCTGCTCCACTGGCTACCATGAAGCAACTTCCATTATCACCAGCCCACAAATCAGTAGCACAGTAGAATAGTTCTCTTTCGTCTTCGTTAACTTACATTATTCGTGATGACTTCTTGTTAAAATCTTGCTATTCTTGGTCAAACATGAACTTCATTCTGTAGATTTGATTCAAAGAGCTTTATAGCTAAGCTTAGATGTTCTATTTATTAGTGCCTCCCTGTTTTAGAGTGTCAGTCGGCAAAGATAAGCAGTCGATTAGTTAGTTTTTTGCAACTAAAACTAATTGATTTTGAGTCAAAATTGTAAGGTACTACTATGTTTGGTACATTTCGAATATTTTAAGGATTCTTTTTCCTTTTATAGATCTCTAGATGTTTCTGTAATTTGACTATTTTAGAGTTTTTTAGTTAAAATTGATTGTCCAGAATCTAAAATAGTTGATTCCCATAATATAAATCTCACTAACTTCCTACGTGATCCATATTGCATCTATTTGTGCCTTGGAAGAGCTAGGTTTTATCTCAGGGCTCATCAGCAAGCATTCTCGTTTCATATCGTAGACCCATAAACATTTTTCTCTTTATTTTTCTTTCTCCAGTCTACCTTTTATCACCTCTTGAGACGCCAATAGAAAAAGGAACTCTCTTTATCGATGGTAACTGATATGTTATATATCAAAGTTTTGTTTGCTGGAGAGTCGGTTGATTTTCCATTTGTAGTTCCTGCCCTCGCCCGAAGCTGAAGTGCTGGTCTAAGTAAGACTACCTGTGATCTCTAACTGACCCAACTGAATGATAAAAAAGTTACGTAGAGATGTGTGGGACCTCTGTGTATGCTTATTATTAGATCGTTTTTCTCTTTTGTCATGAAGCGTTGAAGATGAACAATCGGATGGGGCGGATGAGGAATATTGAGCACTATGGTTTATTTTGTGATTAAGTTATGGACTGTGAAATATTGAGATGAATAATAGAGCACTTCTTATCCGTTTAAAGGAAAGATGAGTGTGCCAGTAATGGGCTACACTCCGATACCCAAAACTGACTAAACTGCAAGTCGAGATTGAGCAGGTGAAGTTTAGTAGTTTTTGGTGATTTCCTAAATGATAAAGCATATACTTTGTTGTAGTTTTGAACGTATTTATCGACGTTGCGACATGTGATGGTACGCATTTCGATTATATTCTATATACTGTTTAAATTAACTCAGTCATCAATGATTCTAAAAACACTCTTAAACAAAAAATGATCGATCACTAAAAAATGATCGCAAGAAAATCTTCGGATTTGAATTGCAAAGATTCTTTTAGTGAATATAAATTTTAATATTTTATAATTATGCCTATGACGACTAAGCGGATTCTATATCATCTCGCGAACAAATCAAGAAAGAATAAAAATCCAGCTGTCATCAATAGTACTGTCCCTCTTAACATTCTCTCTCTTTCCTAGCTTTAAACAAAAAGGCGATAATAAAATCCAAGAAGACTTTTTTAACTCAACTCTCCCAAAATATTCGAAATCGGTATAGATCCTCAATACTTTAAGCTGCACATATTTATTTTCTTTAAATACTCACACTGGCTATAGAATTCTTTTGCTTGCTAAAGATTATAAGCCTTCCAAAAACAATATACACTCTTATAAGCATAGTCGCTTAAATTACTAACAATACAGCCTGAAAATATCATTAAGATTCAAAAATAATTATCCTTAGTACACTAATACCGTAGACACTTTGCAGTATAAATAATACCTTTGAAATTAAACACACATTATTTGGGTTAGACTTACCTTAATTAATTATAAATTTTCCTTAAAAATACTATCGAGAATCGAATTCCTATTTCGGCTTACGAATTATCTTCTATTTTAATCAATTTCCAAAAGATTATGTTTGATTCGCAAGGATAGACTGAATTCGCCAATAAGAAAGACAACGCCTGGCAACTACAAAACATTTTTAGTATGTATTTGGACTTGTATGTGCCCATAGCTGCTTGTGTGCCTATAAGTTCTAAATAAAATATCATAAAAATTGCTAAAAATCTCAGAGTTTTTAATCTTAGATATCTTTAATATCTGAAGTCAGATCTTCAGCGATAGAAAAAAGACATAACACTGCAATCTCATCTGACTGCCCTCATATATCTGGCGATGCACTCTACCTTTCCTTTCGAATACTTTTACCGATAAAAACGCAACCTTTTAGGATTCTTATAGGCTGCTCACAACTTGTCTTAGAAAAAAGTCAGCTTGTGTCTATCTATGCTGTAACTTTTTGCCAGACAAAGACTGATGTACTGCGAGCAGATAATTGACAAATTAGTGACCTGTTTATAGGAAAATTTAAGTGCAGCTGATGTCACTAAAATAGCAAGAATATTCATGTTTTACAGCAGACTAAAATATGGGATAAAACAAAGTTTTATGATAAAACTGGTCGAAAGAATATACATATTCAAGTAGGAATTATAAGATAAAGAATATGCGATGATCATCAATGCCGTCGCTAGGATGAACTATCAAAATTAAGAATTTGTGAAGCTATTGAAAGAACACAACTACTAGATGTTTCTTACCTAGCTGAATCATGGCAGCGTTAGGCT
>Ga0169931_10013798_pt1 | contig 10994 bp, 7 predicted proteins | sample Kivu_15m_20L_FD_129675 | JGI IMG/M metagenome (GOLD analysis project Ga0169931, IMG submission 129675) | Freshwater microbial communities from Lake Kivu, Western Province, Rwanda to study Microbial Dark Matter (Phase II) - Kivu_15m_20L... | ecosystem: Environmental > Aquatic > Freshwater > Lake ... | reverse complement strand
TACAGCGAGCCGCTGCAGAAGTTCCGGCTGGCCGGCCAGGGCCTGTACGACGGGCCCCGGCCGAGCCGCCCCGAGGACCGCGAGCGGCTGGTGCGCTACTTCGACCCGCTGCCCTTCTGGTACCCGCCGATCGAGACCGCCCGCACCGACGAGCAGTCGGGCGCCGACGCGTTCCCGTTCCATGCGATCACCCAGCGCCCGATGGTGATGTACCACTCCTGGGACAGCCAGAACGCCTGGCTGCGCCAGATCATCGGGCAGAACTACCTGTACATGAACGCGCAGGCTGCCGCCGAGCGCGGCCTGGCCGACGACGACTGGGTCTGGGTCGAGTCGATGTACGAGCCGGTGGCCGCGCAGCCGGGCACCCCCGCGATCGCACGGATGGCGCCCGCCGACGGTCACCGGCGCATCCGCTGCCAGCTGCGGACGATGGAGGGCTGCGAGCGCCACACGGTCTGGACCTGGAACGCGATCGGCAAGCAGGCCGGCACCTGGGGCCTGTCGCCGCAGGCGGCCGAGTCGAACGTCGGCTTCCTGCTCAACCACCTGATCAGCGAGACGCTGCCCTCGCGCCCGGGCGAGGCCAGCCTCACCAACAGCGACCCGATCACCGGGCAGGCCGCCTGGTACGACCTGAAGGTGCGGGTGCTGAAGGCGCCCGCGCCATGAACCGGAGACCGCCACGATGAGCCGCCTCGGCCTGGTGATCGACATCGACGCCTGCGTGGGCTGCCACGCCTGCGCCACCGCCTGCAAGGAGTGGAACGGCCAGAGCCTGATGGCCGGGGGCGCGCCCGACTACCAGCCGCAGGGGGCCGAGCCCTCGGGGGTCTGGTTCAACCGGGTCCGCCACTTCGAGGCCGGGTCCTACCCGGAGAGCAAGACCCTGAACGTGCCGATGTCGTGCATGCACTGCGAGGATGCCGACTGCGTGAACGTCTGCCCCACCGGCGCGTCGTACAAGCGGGCCGAGGACGGGATCGTGCTGATCGATCCCGACAAGTGCATGGGCTGCAACTACTGCGCCTGGGCCTGCCCCTACGGCGCGCGCGAGCTCGACACCGACCAGGGCGTGATGCGCAAGTGCACGCTGTGCGTGGACCGGATCTACGACACCGCGCTGCCCGAGGCCGAGCGGCAGCCGGCCTGCGTGCTCGCCTGCCCGGCGCACGCCCGCTTCTTCGGCGACTTCGACGATCCCGACTCGAAGGTCTCCGCGCTGGTGCGCGAGCGCGACGGGCAGCCCCTGATGCCGCAGCTCGGCTACCGACCGACCAACCAGTACCTGCCGCCCCGGGTCGCGCCCGAGGTCCCGGCGCCGGCGCAGGTGCAGCCGCGCGGCACGCTGCAGACCCGGCTCGCGGCGATGGTCAACCGGCTGATCCAGCTGTGAGCGGGGGCGACTGAACCGTGAAGCCCGCGCTCTCGGTCATCTTCTTTACGGTCGCCTCGGGCGCCGGCCTCGGGCTGACGGTCTGGGTGCTCGCGGCCCAGCTGTCGGGCCGCGTCGGCGCAGCCGATCCGGTGTTCCTGCCGGCGGTGGCGCTGGCCGGGGTGCTGCTCACCGCCGGCCTGCTGTCGTCCACCGCGCACCTGGCCAACCCGCGCAACGCCTGGCGTGCGTTCTCGCGGTTCCGCACGTCCTGGCTGTCCCGCGAGGGCGTGTTCGCGGTCGCGATCTATCCGCTCGCCGCGCTGCACCTGTGGGCCAGTGTCCAGGGGCTCGCGCTCGCCCGCCTGAGCGCGCTCGCGCTGATCGCGCTGGCACTGGTCACGGTGGCCAGCACCGCGATGATCTACGCCTGCCTGAAGACCGTGCCGCGCTGGCGGACCTGGCACACGCCGGTCGCCTACCTGCTGTACGCCCTCGCCGCCGGCGGGCTCCTGTGGGTTGCGCTGACGCGCTCGGCCGGTCCGGCCGATCCCGGGGCGGGCTGGGCGATCGGGCTGCTGGCGGCGGTGGCGCTGGTCAAGCTGGCCTACTACGCAAAGTTCTCGGCGCGGGTCCACGCGACGCTGAACCAGGCGCTGTCGGTGCCCGAGCGTGCGGCACCGGGCAAGGTCCAGGGCCGGGTCCGCCTGCTCGACGCCGGCCACACCGGCGGCACCTTCCTCACGAACGAATTCGGCTTCGCGGTGGCGCGCAGCCGCGCGCAGGCGCTGCGAACGGCGATGTTCGTGCTGAGCCTGCTGCTGCCGGCGGCGCTGCTGCTGCTGGGTCAGGGTCCGCTCGCCGCCTGGCTGGCGGCGCTGGCGGCGCTGGCGGGCATGCTACTGGAGCGCTGGCTGTTCTTCGCCCAGGCCGAGCACGTGGTGCGGCTCTATCACGGGCAGCAGGCCGTCTGACCGGTTCGATGCTGCGATCGGCTGGCCCGATCGGATGGCTGCGGCATGCGATCGGGCCGGCCCTTCACGTGGAGGCGGTGAGGCCGCCGTCGATGTACAGCACCTGGCCGGTCATGAAGTCGGAGGCTGGCGAGGCCAGGAAGACCACGGCGCCGCCGAGTTCCTCGAGCCGACCCCAGCGGCCCATCGGCACGCGCTGCCGGAGCCATGCATCGAAGGCCGGGTCGGCTGCGAGCACCGCGGTCATCTCGGTCGCGAAGTAGCCGGGCCCCAGGCCATTGACCTGGATGTTGTGCCGGGCCCATTCCACCGCCATGCCCTTGGTGAGGTTCTTCAGCCCGCCCTTGCTGGTCACGTAGGGGGTGATGGAGGCCCGAGCGAGTTCGCTGTTGATGGAGCAGACGTTGATGATCTTGCCGCGGCCACGCGTCACCATGTGACGGGCCACCGCCCGCCCGACCATGAACGGACCGGTGAGGTTGGTGGCGATCAGCCGCTCCCAGTCGGCGGTGTCGAACTCCAGGAGTGGCCGGCGCAGGTTGATCCCGCTGTTGTTGACCAGGATGTCGATCGGGCCGAGCTCGCGCTCGATCCGGTCAATGGCCGAGACCGCGCCGGTCTCGTCGGTGACGTCGAACGGCGCGGTGCCGGCCGCCGCGGGGCCCTGCGCCGCGAACGCCTCGGCGGCCCGCGCGAGCGTCTCGCCGCCCCGGCCATTGAGCACCACCCGCGCGCCCGCCGAAGCCAGCGCGCGGGCCAGCTCGAAGCCGATGCCGCGCGAGGAGCCGGTGACGAGCGCGATGCGCCCGGTGAGGTCGAACAGGGGATGTGGGTACGGAGCGTCGTTCATGGGGTGCTGGAAGCGGGTGGGGACGGGGAGCGGGCGCGTCGTAGAATCGTCCGATGACTCATCTTCTCGCGAACCTGAACGAGCGGCAACTCGCTGCCGTGACCCTGCCCGCGCAGCACGCGCTGATCCTGGCCGGCGCGGGCAGCGGCAAGACGCGGGTGCTGACCACCCGGATCGCCTGGCTGGTCCAGACCGGGCAGGTGAGCCCGGCCGGCGTGATGGCGGTCACCTTCACCAACAAGGCTGCGCGCGAGATGATGACCCGCCTGTCGGCGATGCTGCCCATCAACACGCGCGGCATGTGGATCGGCACCTTCCACGGGCTGTGCAACCGGCTGCTGCGCGCCCACCACCGCGACGCCGGGCTGCCGCCCACGTTCCAGATTCTCGACTCGGCCGACCAGCTGGCCGCCATCAAGCGGCTGCTGAAGGCGCGCAACCTCGATGACGAGAAGTACCCGCCGCGCAACCTCCAGCACTTCGTCAACGGCTGCAAGGAGGACGGCCGGCGGGCGCAGGACGTCGAGGTGGTCGATGACTACAACCGGCGCTTCGTGGAGCTCTACGCGGCCTACGACGAGCAGTGCCAGCGCGAGGGGGTGGTCGACTTCGCCGAGCTGCTGCTGCGCTCCTACGAGCTGCTCGAGCGCCATCCGGCGCTGCGCGAGCACTACCAGGCGCGCTTTCGTCACCTGCTGATCGACGAGTTCCAGGACACCAACCGGCTGCAGTACCGCTGGATCCGCCAGCTCGCCGGGCCGGGCACTTCGGTGTTCGCGGTGGGCGACGACGACCAGTCGATCTACGCCTTCCGCGGCGCCGACGTGGGCAACATGACCGCCTTCGAGCACGAGTTCCGCGTGCCGAACCTGATCAAGCTCGAGCAGAACTACCGCTCGCACGCCCACATCCTCGACTGCGCCAACCATCTGATCCGGCGCAACACCGGTCGGCTGGGCAAGGAGCTCTGGACCGAGGCTGGCTCGGGCGAGCCGGTGAGAGTCTACGAGGCGCTGTCCGATGGCCAGGAGGCACAGTGGCGGGTGGAGGAGGCGCGCAGCCTGGTCCGCGAGGGCTGGGCGCGCAGCGACATCGCGATCCTGTACCGCAGCAACGCCCAGTCGCGGGTGCTCGAGCACGCGCTGTTCTCGGCCGGCATCCCGTACCGGGTCTATGGCGGCCTGCGCTTCTTCGAGCGTGCCGAGGTCAAGCACGCGCTCGCCTACCTGAGGCTGATGGAGAACCCCGCCGACGATACCTCGTTCCTGCGGGTGGTCAACTTCCCCGCCCGGGGCATCGGCGCGCGCTCCACCGAGCAGCTCCAGGACGCGGCACGCGCAGCGGGCGCGAGCCTGTACGCGGCCAGCCTCGCGCTGAAGGCGGGCGGCGCGGCCGCCAAGCTCGCCACGTTCACCGGCCTGGTCGAACGGCTGCGCCTCGAGACCCGCGGCATGACCCTGCCCGAGACGGTGGGACACGTGGTCGAGCGCAGCGGCCTGATCGCGCACTTCCAGACCGAGCGGGAGGGCCAGGACCGGATCGAGAACCTGCGCGAGCTGGTCAACGCAGCGGCGGCCTTCCTCGCCGAGCAGGGCGTGGGCCAGGACGTGCCGGCCGACGCCGGCGTCAGCGCCGCCGCCGCGCCGCAGGCCGGCACGCCGCTGCCCGCGGCGACGGCCGACGGGGTGGTCGACGCCGATACGGTGCCGCAGATGACGCCGCTGGCGGCCTTCCTCGCACATGCGTCGCTCGAGGCGGGCGACAACCAGGCGCTCGAGGGCACCGATGCCCTGCAGCTGATGACGGTGCACTCGGCCAAGGGGCTGGAGTTCGACGCGGTGTTCATCACCGGCCTGGAGGAGGGGCTGTTCCCCCACGAAAACGCTGCCCAGGAGGCGGACGGTCTCGAGGAGGAGCGCCGGCTGATGTACGTGGCGATCACCCGGGCGCGCCGGCGGCTGTACCTGTCGCTGTCGCAGACCCGGATGCTGCACGGTCAGACCCGCTACAACGTGCGCTCGCGCTTCCTCGAGGAGCTGCCCGAGGGCTGCCTGAAGTGGCTGACGCCACGCAACGGGCCGCCACGCGCCGCCTGGGACGACGGTGGCGGGCGGGGACGGTGGGCCGAGCCGGGGCCGCGCGACGCGGCTCCTGCGACGGGCGGCTACACGCCCCCGGCGTCCGATGCGCGGCTGGCGGCGCGCTTCGACCGCGGCCTGCCCTGGCGGGTCGGCCAGACCGTCGCGCACGCGCGCTTCGGCGAGGGCGTGATCCTCGGCATCGAGGGCGGCGGCTCGGACGCCCGGGTGCAGGTCAATTTCGGGCGCCAGGGGATCAAGTGGCTGGCGCTGTCGGTGGCCAAGCTCGAGGCGGTGACCTGAACCGCCGCGCACGGCCGCGGCACGGACGGCAGGCCCCGCCCGACCTGCCGGCCGACGCGCGGGTCCTCAGCCGGCCGCCGGCGGCGGCGCAGCGGGCGCCGGGCCGTCCTGGACCGTGTCGCGGTAGGTGGGCCAGAACGAGCAGTACAGTCCGGCCAGCATCACCAGCGACAGCGGCGACAGCAGCAGGGTGAGCATGCCGGGCGGCAGCACCGGCTTGACGATCTGCAGCGCGATGGAGACCGCCACCGCCACGCCGAACCAGGCGCCCAGGTAGACCATGAAGACCGCCTTGTTGCGCCAGACGCCGACCAGGCTGTAGAACAGCGCCCTGACCGGATGCAGGCGATGCCAGGCCACGAAGACCGGCGCGTACCACATCGCCATCTGGACCGGTGTGAAGAGCACCAGGAACAGCAGCGCGGCGAAGGCGAGGCTGCTGTCGGCCAGCGCCGGATCGTCGGGCTGGATCGCGCCCGTGGCCACGCGGAACAGCGTGCCGCCGTCGGCCACCATGGTGATCGAGAGCACGGTCATCGTGAGCACGCAGTTGATCAGCCCGAGGACCAGCAGCGGCCGGGCGCCGCGCCCGCCCTGCGCCCGGAACGCGTCGTACAGCGACCAGGGCGAGGGCATCTTGCCCGACTCGGCGGTGCGGACTGCCTGCATGTAGCCCACCGACAGGCCCGGGGTGAGCAGCAGCGGGGCGAACCCGCCGATCAGCGGCAGCACGGTGGGCAGCACCACGCTGAACAGGAACAGCACCGTCAGGCCGAGCATGGCGAGCGGATGACGCCGCAGCACGCCGAAGCCGTCGGACAGCCAACGCCAGCCGGTCAGCGCCGGCACCCGGATCACCTGCACGTGCCTGCTCCCTGGCCTGGCGGCAGCGGCGGCACGGCGTGCCGCCGCTCCTGCAGGATCCGCTCGAAGTGGGTGGGGTCCTTGGGGACCACCAGCTCGGCCGGCCGCGGCCGGAATGCGTCGTCGAGCCGCGACAGCCAGAAGCGCAGCGCGGCCGCCCGCAACGCCATGGGCCACGCCTGTCGCTCCGGGGCCCGCAGGGGGCGCTGCCTCAGGTAGGCGACCAGCAGGGCATCGAGCCGCTCAGGGTCGAACCCGCCGTGGGCATCGTGGATGCACCAGTCGTTGCAGGCCACGGCGAGGTCGAACACCCAGGTGTCGTCGCCGGCGAAGTAGAAGTCGATGACACCGCCTGCTGCTCCGGCGTCGAACAGGACGTTGTCGCGGAACAGGTCGGCGTGCACCGCGCCGGCCGGCAGCGTGCCGGCGGCGTCGGAGGCCGCGAAGCGCTGCTGCGCGCCGAGCTCGTCGGCCAGCAGCGCAGCCGGCCCGGGCGCCAGTTGCGGTGCGACCCGGGCGGCGGCCTCGAGCTGCCAGGCCAGGCCGCGCGGATTGGGCTGGCGCGGGCGGAAATCGGCGGCCGCGAGGTGCATCCGGGCGAGCAGGGCGCCCACCGCCGCGCAGTGGGAGGCCTGCGGCTGCTCGATGCTGTGCCCGGGCAGCCGGGTGACCAGCGCGGCCGGCCGGCCGGCCAGCGGCGCCCAGAGCGCACCCGAGCGGTCGGCGAGCGGGTCGGGGCAGGCGATGCCGCGGGCCGCGAGGTGACGCATCAGGTCGAGGTGGTAAGGCAACTGGGCCGGAGTGAGCCGCTCGAACAGGGTCAGGACCCAGTGTCCGGCGGTGGTGTGGACGAAGTAGTTGGTGTTCTCGATGCCGGAGGCGATGCCCTCGAAGCCGCACAGGGCGCCGACCGGGTACCGGGCGAGCCAGCCCTCGAGCTGTTCGCGCGAGACGGGGGTGAAGACGGCCATTGCGGCGTGCGGGCGCCCGAAGGGGGCGGAAGCGGACCGGGCGATTCTAGCAGCGCCCGACCGCAGGCCCTCAGAGGTACAGGTTGACCTCGCGCTCCTGGGTGGTCGCGTAGAAGCCGCGCGACTGGTAGAAGTCGAAGATCGCCTCGACCACCCCCTGCGGCTCGTCGATCACCCGGATCAGGTTCATGTCCTCGGGCGAGATCATCCCCTCGCCCACCAGGGTCTGCTGCATCCAGTCGATCAGGCCGCGCCAGAACTCGGTACCCATCAGGATCACCGGAATGCGCCGGCCCATCCGCGTCTGGATCAGGGTCAGCACCTCGAGCAGCTCGTCGAGCGTGCCGAAGCCGCCAGGGGTGGCCACGAAGGCGCTGGCGTACTTGGCAAACGCCACCTTGCGCGCGAAGAAGTGCCGGAAGTGCAGCGACAGGTCCTGGTACGGATTGCCGCTGGTCTCGAACGGCAGCTGGATGTTCAGGCCCACCGAGGCCGACTTGCCGGCGAAGGCCCCCTTGTTGGCCGCCTCCATCACGCCCGGCCCGCCGCCCGAGATCACCGCGAAGCCTGAATCGGACAGCAGTCGCGCCAGGTCGACCGTGCGCTCGTACCAGAAGCTGCCAGGCCGCACGCGCGCGCTGCCGAAGATCGAGACCGCGGGACGGACCTCGGCGAGCTTCTCGGTGGCCTCGATGAACTCTGAAATAATCCCGAGGACCTGCCAGGACTCGCGGGCCTTGACCGCGGTGGAGCGCTCGGGCTGGGTGATCGCCCGCAGCTGGGGCACCTTCTTTCGGATCGTCATGTCTGAGCCAACGCTTCTGCTGGTTGACGGATCGAGCTACCTGTTCCGCGCGTTCCATGCGCTGCCCGACCTGCGCACCCGCGCCGGCGAGCCGACCGGCGCGATCCGGGGAGTCGCTTCGATGCTAAGGCGGCTGCGGGCCGACCGTAAACTGGTGGGCGACGTGCGGTACGCGGCCGTGGTGTTCGATGCACCCGGGCGCACCTTCCGCGACGACCTGTACGACCGCTACAAGGCCAACCGCTCCGAGACCCCGCCCGACCTGGTCGCCCAGATCGAGCCGATCCACCAGATGGTCCGGGCCATGGGCTGGCCGCTGGTGATGATCGAAGGCATCGAGGCCGACGACGTGATCGGCACCCTCACCGAGCAGGCGTGGCGGCGCGGCCTGCGCAGCGTGGTCTCCACCGGCGACAAGGACCTCGCCCAGCTGGTGAACCCGCACGTGACCCTGGTGGACACCATGACCCGGGGCGGCGAGGCGCCGCAGCCGCTCGACCGCGACGGTGTGGTCGCGAAGTTCGGCGTGCCGCCCGAGCGGATCGTCGACTGGCTCACGCTGGTGGGCGACACCGTCGACAACGTGCCGGGCGTGGCCAAGGTGGGTCCCAAGACGGCCGTCAAGTGGCTGACGGAGTTCGGCTCGCTCGACGGGGTCGTCGCGGCCGCCGACCGGATCGGCGGGGTGGTCGGCGAGAACCTGCGGGCCGCGCTCGACTGGCTGCCCACCGCGCGGCGGCTGGTGACCATCCGCACCGACTGCGAGCTCGCGCCGCAGGTCGTCTCCATCGAGGACAGCCTGGTGCTGCAGCCCGAGGACGCCGGTCTGCTGCAAGCGCTGTTCGAGCGCTTCGAGATGCGCTCGCTGCTGGGCGAGGGGCGCGGCGGCCGGGCAGTCGTCGACGGTCCGGCGGTGGCCCGCAGCGACGGTGGTGGCGGTGGCGGGGAGGGCGGTGGCGTCGCTGGTCTCGAGGGCGCGGTGGCTGCCGCCGTCGACGGCGCCCACCTGGGCGGGGCTGCCGCCGACCTTCCCGCGGCTGCCGGCGGGGTGGCGCCCGAGTATGAATGCGTGCTCGACGCCGCCGCGCTCGAGCGCTGGATCGGGCTGATCGAGACGGCGCCGCTGGTGGCGTTCGACACCGAGACCACCTCGCTCGACCCGATGGCGGCCGAGATCGTCGGCCTGTCGCTGTCGGTGGCGCCCGGACGGGCCTGCTACGTGCCGCTCGCCCACCGCTACACCGGTGCGCCCGACCAGCTCGATCGCGAGACGGTGCTGTCGCGGCTGCGCGGCTGGCTCGAGAGCGCCGACCATCCCAAGGTGGGCCAGAACCTCAAGTACGACATGCACGTGCTGGCCAACCACGGCATCGCCCTGGCGGGCGTGGCGCACGACACGCTGCTGCAGTCGTACGTGCTGGAGGCCCACCGGCCGCACAACATGGATGCGCTCGCGCAGCGCCACCTCCAGCGGCGCACGATCACCTACGAGGAAGTGGCGGGCAAGGGCGCCTCGCAGATCGGCTTCGAGCAGGTTCCCATCGAGCAGGCCACCCGCTACGCCGCCGAGGACGCCGAGGTCACCATGCACCTGCACCGGGTGCTGTACCCCCGCATCGAGGCCGAGGCCCGGCTGCTCGACGTCTACCGCCGGATCGAGATGCCGGTGCTGCCGGTGCTGCAGGCGATGGAGCGCACCGGTGTGCTGGTTGATGCGGCCGCGCTCGGGCGGCAGTCCGACGAACTTGGCCAGCGCCTGGTGGCGCTGGAACGCAAGGCCCACGAGGCCGCGGGCCAGCCGTTCAACCTGAACTCGCCGCGCCAGCTCGGTGAGATCCTGTTCGACCGGCTGGCGCTGCCGGTGGTGAAGAAGACCGCGGGCGGGGCGCCGTCCACCGACGAGGAGGTGCTCGAGAAGCTCGCGCTCGACTACCCGCTGCCCCGGCTGGTGCTGGAGTACCGCGGCTTCGCCAAGCTCAAGTCCACCTATACCGACAAGCTGCCGCGCATGGTGAACCCGCGCACCGGGCGGGTCCACACCAGCTACGCGCAGGCGGTGGCGGTCATCGGGCGGCTGTCGTCCAACGAGCCGAATCTGCAGAACATCCCGATCCGCACCCCCGAGGGCCGGCGCATCCGCGAGGCCTTCGTGGCGCCCGAGGGCAGCCTGATCGTGTCGGCCGACTACTCGCAGATCGAGCTGCGGATCATGGCGCACCTGTCGCGCGACGAAGGGCTGCTGCGCGCCTTCGCCCAGGGCCAGGACGTGCACCGGGCCACCGCCGCCGAGGTCTTCGGGGTGCCCGCCGATGAGGTCGGCGCCGAACAGCGCCGCTACGCGAAGACGATCAACTTCGGTCTCATCTACGGCATGAGCGCGTTCGGGCTGGCGGCCCAGCTCGGCATCGAGCGCGAGGCCGCGAAGAACTGGATCGACCGCTACTTCGCCCGCTATCCAGGGGTGCGCCGGTACATGGACGACACCCGTGCGCAGGCGAAGGCGAACGGCTACGTCGAGACGGTGCTGGGCCGGCGGCTCTGGCTGCCCGAGATCAACTCGCCCAACGGGCCGCGCCGCGGCGGCGCCGAGCGCCAGGCGATCAACGCGCCGCTGCAGGGCACGGCGGCCGACATCGTCAAGCTGGCGATGGTCGACATCCAGCGCTGGCTGCGCCAGGAGGGGCTGGGTGCGCGGCTGGTTCTGCAGGTGCACGACGAACTGGTGCTCGAAGTGCCGCAGGCGGAACTCGAGACGATCCGCGCCGAGGTGCCGC
>Ga0169931_10013797_pt1 | contig 10994 bp, 9 predicted proteins | sample Kivu_15m_20L_FD_129675 | JGI IMG/M metagenome (GOLD analysis project Ga0169931, IMG submission 129675) | Freshwater microbial communities from Lake Kivu, Western Province, Rwanda to study Microbial Dark Matter (Phase II) - Kivu_15m_20L... | ecosystem: Environmental > Aquatic > Freshwater > Lake ... | reverse complement strand
TGGGCGTGCTGCGGCGTTTGGCGGCCGGCTTTGACGATCACCGCGATCCGGAACTGATCGAGCACACGGTGCTGGAACTCGTCAGCCAGCGGGTGTACGCCCTGGCGTTGGGCTATGAAGACTAGTAGGTACTGAAAGCGTTTCACCGCCGAGGACGCAGAGGAGAGACGAGGAAACCGGAATGAACCACAGATCAACACAGATTAACACAGATCAGAAGGAGACGGCACATCGAGGGCCACGGTTCAGGATTGACACTCGCCGGGCGAGGCCAGATAACGATTGGGACTGGACTGCACATTGGAAGAGAACTCCATGATCACGCGCCGTGCACTGAACTTGCTGGTCACCATCGGCTGCTTGCTGCCGGTTGCGCTGGTGATCGTGTTGGGCGTGGCACGGCTGCTGGCCTCGATGCAGGACGCCAGCGGAGCGGCGGTGCTGGAGCGAATCGCGCTCGGGCTGGGAATCGTGTGGGGGATCGATCTGGTGGTGCTGCTGCTCGCGCTGGGGATCAGGGCGCTGGAGAGCACCGGCGAGCGGGAAGAGTGAGCGCAAAGATATTCCAGGCGGAAAGTATTCCCCTGGCTTTGGTGAGCGTGAGGATTTGACTACACGCCGTGCCACTCGATGTCGGTGTTCGGGAAGCTGAGGATGAAATCCTTGCCGAACGCCTGCGATGCGGTTGAAAAGCCGGTCGGCACCTGCTTGGCGAGCGTCTTCTGCAAGGCGGCCACGGCCGTAACGGCGGTGAGTTCGTAACCGCTAAGCGTTTGCAGCGTGGCCCAGACGGTGCGGCCCTGATCGTCGCTCACGCGGCCCCATAGCGATGACTGCGAATTCAGACGGACTTCGTCCGAAGGTCCTTTGACCTTCTTGGCAATCCGTTTTTGCACAAGCGACTGAATTGGCCTGAAGTTCAACAGTGGCAGCAGGAAGCGAATCCGGCGGACTTGCTTCACCTGCTTCGGTGACGCCGAGGTGTACACTTCGATGTTCGGAATGCCGGTCGAGTAGTACGCGCTGGCCACATCGCCCCAGGGAATCGTCATGCAGTGCAGCGTGCCGGTGCGAAAGGGAACGTCCATCGTGCGCCAAGCGGTCGGCACGTCGCGAATCTGCCCGTCGATGCGGACCTTGCCGCCCTTGGGCAAGGCTTCGAACATCGTCTTGGCGGTGCCGGCGCTCAGGCCGCCGGTGCCGGCAAAGGCAAGCTGCAGCACTTTCGCGCCGGGAAGCCTCTCGGCAAGCAGCGCCGCCAGACAGTCGCTGGGGACGACGTCGAATCCGACAGCCGGCAGCAGGGCCACGCCCGCGGCCTTGGCCCGGTCGCTGCGTTCGACACCGGCCAGAATGACGTCGATCTCGCCGGTGATGTCGAGATAGTCCGCGCCGACCGCGATACAGGCATCCATCATTTGTCGCGCGGTCTGCGAAAACGGACCGGCGCAATGCATGACGGCCGAATAGCCGCGAATGTGCTCGGCGATCTGGGCTGGCTGATTGAGGCCGAAAGAAACGCACGGCAGGCCCAGCTCGTCCGCGAGCTTCTTGACCGCTTCGTGATTCCGCCCGGAGAGTGTCGGCTTCAGCCCTTGCTCGACCGCGCGGCGCGCGATCAAACGTCCCGTGTAACCGTTCGCGCCATAGATGATAGCCCGCGGCGATTCCGCCATGATGTCGCCCGATATCGAAAGAAACTGCCCCGCCCGAACAAACGCGAAACACCCTTACGAGATGATCTCGCGGCGACGGTTGAGGTAGTCCCAAACGACGTAGCGATCCAGCTCGCGACCGGCGGCAAAGAACACGCGGCCGCGCGTGTTCTCGGCCAGCCGATATGCAAACTTAACATCCTCGCTCGTTTGTGACCAACTGTCGAGCAGAAAAATATTGATCGTGATCCCTTCCCGCTGGCAGAGAGCGCCTTCGCGCAAAGTGGCCTCCTCGGTGGTGCGGTGCGGGGGATAGATCATGTGCAGCAGGGGACCATCGAAGTGTGCGGTGGGCAGACCGTCGGTGATCAGGATGATCTGCCGATTGGGCGTGTCCTGCGTGGCTAGCAGGCGGCGGCCCTGCTGCAGGGCGTGCTGGATGTTCGTGAAGTGCGGCGGGATGTAGTACTCGCTGACGTCCTCGCGGCTCATGTCCACCCGGAGGCGAACGTAAGGATCGAAGATCGTGACGGGCTTGGGCATCATCGTGGCGAGGTCGCCGCGCGCGATCGGTTTGGCGAAGGTGTGCATGTCGATGAACTGCAGAAAATCGCCGGGATACTCGCGGCGGATCAGACCGTCGAGCGCGAGCGCCATCCGCTTGACTTGCACATACAGCCCGCCGTAGCGCATCGAGCCGCTCATGTCCAGCAGCAGGACGGTCGCGCACTTGGGCGTGTTGCGCGTGCGGTGAATCTCGATGTCTTCCTGCTTGATGCGGACCGGCAGACCCGGACCGCCGCGGATGAGCGCGTTCACGATCGAGCCGGGCATGTCCATGTTGGCAATCGAGTCGCCGAACTCATACTGCTTGGTGCGCTGCATCTCGACGGCGCCTTCGCCCACGATCGGTCCTTGATGCCGGCCGGTGCGCGAGGGTTCGAGGTTCGCAAAGATGCGCTCCAGCAGCCGGCCCTGGAAGATATTGTAGGCCTGCGGCGTAAGGTGATAGCCCTCGGGTCCGCGCTCGAGGCCCTGTTGCTCGGCCATTTGGCGCATGATCTCTTCGATCTTATTCTGCATCTCGCGGAGCTTGTCGACTTCGCCAGGCTCGGTGAACTCGCTGAGCTGTTCGAGGTCGATGATGGCGATCTGAGCAGTCTTGGAAGCCTGTTCGAGCTGTTTGAGGAGCTCTTCGATCGTGTCGAGCTCTTCCTTGACTTCGAGGGCCTCGGGAACGCTCAGCGGAGTGCGGCCGGTAAACTCATACTTGGCGGCCAGCTCGTCGACCTGGTACTTGTCGCCCAGGATGTCGGCAAGCTGCACGAGCTGGCGAGCAAACTTCGAAGTGTCGTCGCCGGTCTGGTACCAGAGTCGTTCGAGCTCGCGAATCTGCTCGTTCTTGAAGCTGCTGGCAAAGCGCTCGCGGAGGCTGCGGGGCGGCTTCATGGATTGGCCGTAGTCGCGATAGGCTTCGGCCGCGTCTTTCACGACGCGCTTCGTTTCGTACTTCTCGAGGATCTTTCGCTTGCGCTCCTCGAGGATCGCCTTGAGGGCTTCAATGCTGGGGCCTAAGCCGGCGATCTGGCTGGGGTCGAGATGGATTGCCTTGGCCAGTTTTTCATCCGTCAAGTCGCGCATGCTGCCGTACATCAACAGGTGCTCGAACGCAGGCGAAACGAGATCCGGCGGCGGCTGCGTGGGGCTGGGCAGCTTCGTCGGATCGAATCGCTGGTAGGTGTGGATCACCCCGCCGACTGGTTTGGGCATAACGCACTACTGGAGGGCTACTTGATTTCGTAAACGATGCGGCCGCGCTGCTGGGCGCGGGAGATGCGGTCCGAAGCGTACAGCCCGGCGAGTACGAACTCCACGCACGAGGCGCGCATGGCCGGGTCGCTCGAAGCGTTCACTTCGAAGGCCTTTTCCCAGGCGGGCGGCACGCGGGCCAGTCGATCGGCATACTGACTGCTGGGGAGCATGTCGCCAACTTCAATCTTCACGCCTTGCGAGAAGATCTCGCTGATCTCTTCCATGCCGTGCCGGTCGACATACTCTTCGAACACGGTGCGAATCGCTTCGGCCAGGATCGCGTCGAGCACTTGCCGCTCGTTCATCTGGTGGCTGCCCATCAGGTCGAGCTCCAGCTTGCCGAGCGCGGAACTGTAGAGGTGCCCCAGGTCGCTGATCCGCGGCACGGCCGGCTTCTCGCCCAGCACGGCGGCCCGCTGCCGTGCACTGGCCACCATCGTGCGATAGTTCGCGATGCTGAACCGAGCGCTGACGCCCGACTGCTGGTCGATGTACTTCGACTTGCGAGCGGCGATGCTCATCTGCTCGATGATTTCGCGCATGAAGTAGGGCACGGCGACCGGGAAGTCGCCCCCCAGGTCGAGGCCCGCCTCCTGCTCCATGATCTGGATGCCGAGCTCGCGCTCGCGCGGGTAGTGCGTGTGAATGATTGAGCCGATACGATCCTTGAGCTGCGGAATTACCTTGCCGCTGCGGTTGTAAGTGGCGGGGTTGGCCGAGAACAAGATCAGCACGTCGATGTCGAAGTTCACCGGATAGCCGCGAATCTGCACGTCGCGCTCTTCAAGAATATTGAACAGACCAACCTGGACTAACTCGTCCAGCTCGGGCAGTTCGTTGATCGCGAAGATGCCGCGGTGCATTCGCGGGATGAGCCCGAAGTGCAGGGCCTCCTCGGCAGACATGCTGGTGCCGCCGGCGAGCTTGGCGGGATCGATCTCGCCAATGATGTCGGCAAACTTGGTGCCTGGAGCGAGTCGCTCGGCATAGCGCGCCTTGCGCGGCCACCAGGCGATCGGCACTTCGTCCTCGCTAACGCTGGCGACCAGGCGTTTGCAGACGCTCGTGATCGGGTTGTAAGGATCGTCGTGCAGCGGCGCTTCGGGAATGTCGATGTAAGGGATCTCTTCGTCGAGAAAGCGGACCAGCGAGCGCATCAGCCGGCTCTTACCCTGGCCCTTTTCGCCCAGGAAGAGCATGTCGTGCTGGGCGATCAGCGCCAGGTTGATCTCGGGGATCACGGTGTCGTCGTAACCGAGGATACCGGGGAACAGCTCTTCGCCACCGCTGAGCTGGGCGATGAAGTTGTCGTAGATCTCTTGCTTGACGCTTTTTGAAGTCCAGCCGCTCGCGCGGAGCTCGGCCAGGGTGGCGGGGCGGGTCGTGGTGGTCATCAGGCGTGTCGATTCTCGGGGGACCTATGAATCTCTGGACCGCAGTTCGGGCCAAGGGATTATAGCGCGCGGGGCGAGCGGGCCAAGCTTCTCACCGATGCGACCGATTTGCTCGACTTGGCTGAGCGTATCCGACCGGCTTACTTCTCTTGCGAATGAATCTCACCGCCAGCGCGGGTGGACATGGCGCTCCACAGGTGCGGCTCAATCTCTTCGCTGATAAACCGCACGCTGCCGTCGCCAAACAGCACGTTACAACCGCCCGGATGGTCGGCGACCATCGAGTCGACATAGCCGTGGTGGTGATTGGGGGGATGGATTTCTCCCTCGTCATCCTCGTGCTCATGACCTTCTTCCCCCTCGCCGTCGTGGTCGTCATGCTCGTGTTCGTGGAAGTGGTCCGGCCCGCTGTGAACGTTGATCTGCGGGGCGGCGCCTTCGCAGTGAGCGTGCGTGTAGTACGGCGTCGGGCAGGTGACCGCGCCGGGGACAATCGCGACCCAGGTGGAATCGCTGTGAGAGGGGGTTTGCTCGCCCATGAAGATCGTGTGGCTGGTGCCGTCGGTGATGTCCTTGATCCGCAGCTTGCTGTCGCGAAACAGCGGGCCATTGGCGATACGCGAAAGGTTCTCGTCCGGCATTTCCCAAACGGCGATCTGGCCGGCGTTGGCGACGTAGGTCGCGCGGGCTAGCTCGGCAAGTCGATTGCCGTCGTGATCGCGGACTTCGTAAGTCACGGTCTGGTCGCTGACCGAGGGGCACAGGTAAGTGCCGATCACCTGTTTCGAGGCGGCCACGTTGTTCAGATGCCAGGCCGGCACGTTCAGGTCGAATTGCTGCTGCTCGTTGGATCCTTCCAAGTAAGGCAGAATCTGGAACAGGCAGGTCCAGCCGGGATTGGCGTCGCCAGTCTCCGGATCGCGATCGCCCATCTGACTGCCGGGTTTGGTTTCGTAGGCCGAGGGGAAACGCCCCTTGGCGTCATGGTGCGTCAGCATCGCAATCCCGATCTGCCGCATGTTGCTGCTGCACTGCGAGCGACGAGCGCTTTCGCGGGCAGCTTGAATGGCTGGCAAGAGCAGGGCCACGAGCACGCCGATGATGGCGATGACGACGAGCAGTTCAACGAGTGTAAATCCTGTGCGCGTGCGTGACATCGCTCGGGCAACCTCCCAACATGCTGAAAGACACCGCCGGAAATGCGCGCAAGCAAAAGCGCAGCGCCGGCGGCAAGGAACAAGCAACTGCCGCTAGCTGGCGGCGGCGGGAGGAGCGCGCGACTGGCCGAGCCGCGCGGCGAGCAATCGGGGCACTGCGGCGAGCGAGGAGAGCGGATCGGGCGCGACGCGAGCCGAAGGCTCAACCGTGACGGCAATCGCGGCGACGACGGGCTGACCGGTCACGCGGCAGATGCAGCAGTCGTGATCGTGAGCGGCTTCCGCGATCAGGCCGGCGGAGGAGGCCGTGTTGTCGGCCGACTGCGACGCACCGTGATGCGTCTGGCAGCAGGTCTCGGTCGCTGGGTGTGCGTGCACATGTTCGTGCAGCAACGCACCGAGCGAATTGACGGCCAGATAGGCCACCAAAACGACCAGCGTCAAGCGACGAGCTCGTGTGACGGGATTCATGCGCGCGGTCCGACCAAGGACAGATACGCTTTTACTCTACCCGCCACCAGCCTTTCTCGTCAATTCCGGGCCCTAGCAGGCCAGGCATCGATTTCCTATAATCCTCGGTTTGATACCCGTCGCAATTTCGGCGGGTTTTTTTCATTTAGCCGTTTCAATTAACACCTAGGTTGCCGCGGCGATCGGCAGGCTGCCGAATTCGGGACCGAGCAGGCGGCTCCCCCCAGGCCGCGGCGACGAACGGATTGACCAACAGCGTGAAGCAAAATCCCGAGGCTACGATTGCCAACCGCACCGGGCTGGTCGCCGATGAGAAAGTCCTCATCCTCGACTTCGGTTCGCAATATGCCCAACTCATCGCCCGACGCGTTCGCGAACTCCACGTCTACTGCGAGATCGTGCGGCACGACATCACGGCCGACCGAGTTCGCGAACTGAACCCGCGTGGCGTAATCCTCTCTGGCGGTCCCTCGAGCGTCTATGAAACCGGCGCTCCGCAGGTCGATCCCGAGATCTTCAAGCTAGGCATTCCGGTGCTGGGAATTTGCTACGGCCTGCACCTGTCCTGCAACGCACTGGGAGGCAAGGTCGACCGGGCCACGAAGCGCGAGTTCGGCCGGGCGAGCGTCCAGATCACGTCGCACGCCGACCTGTTCGAAGGCGTGCCCGACCTGATGGAAGTCTGGATGAGCCATGGCGACCAGGTTGCCGAACGTTCGGGCGGATTCGTCACGCTGGCCGAAACGCGGACCTGCCCCGTGGCAGCCGTGCGGCACGAGTCGCTGCCGGTGTATGGACTGCAGTTCCATCCGGAGGTCACCCACACGCCGCTGGGCACCAAGGTACTGGGGAACTTTTTAACCAAGGTTTGCGGCTGCCAGGGCACCTGGCGGCTGGGTGATTTCGCCGAAGAGGCGATCAACAACATTCGCGAGCGAGTGGGCAAGGACCGCGTGATCTGCGGTCTGTCGGGCGGCGTCGATTCCTCGGTCGTGGCGGCTTTGCTCTATCGGGCGATTGGCCCGCAGCTTTCCTGCATCCTGATCGACAACGGCCTTTTGCGAAAAGCGGAAGAGACCTCGGTCATTAACGAGTTCTCCGGCCACTTCAAGACCGATTTGCATGTGGTAAAGGCCGAGGATCGGTTTCTGTCGGCTCTGGCGGGAATCACGGATCCGCAAGAGAAGCGCAAGCGAATTGGCCACGCGTTTATCGACTGCTTCAGCGAAGAGGCGGCCAAGATCTCGGGCGCGAAATTCCTGGCCCAAGGCACGCTCTATCCTGACGTGATCGAAAGCGGCGCCGCGGTCGACGGCCCGGCCGCCACGATCAAATTGCACCACAACGTGGGCGGATTACCCGAGGACTTGAGCTTTGAGCTGATCGAGCCGCTGCGTGATCTGTTCAAGGACGAGGTTCGCCGGCTGGGATTGCAATTGGGACTGCCCGAGGACATCGTTTGGCGTCATCCGTTCCCAGGGCCGGGGCTGGCGGTCCGCTGCCTGGGCGAAGTGACCAAGGTGCGGCTCGACACCCTGCGGGACGCGGACGCGATCGTCGTCGAAGAGATCAAGGAAGCGGGGCTCTATCGCTCGACCTCGCAGGTGTTTGCCGTACTATTACCAGTGCAGAGCGTGGGCGTAATGGGCGACGCTCGGACCTACCAGGACACGGTTGCCGTGCGAGCCGTGACGACCGAAGACTTCATGACCGCGGATTGGAGCCATCTGCCGTACGAGCTGCTGGCCCGGATTTCGACGCGGATCATCAACGAAGTGCAAGGCGTCAATCGCGTGGTGTACGACATCAGCAGCAAGCCGCCCGCCACGATCGAGTGGGAATAGCTTTGGAATCCAAGCCTTGTGGATTTCGATTCGCCGTCCCGACCGCCGCGGCTTAGCAGCGCAATCAACAGAATCACCCCTTACCCCAGCATTCGCACATCCATGGGTCAGCATTACATCTATCAGATCACGGATCTCAATAAGAAGTTCGGGCAGCGCGAGATCCTCAAGAACATCAACCTGGCGTTCTATCCGGGCGCCAAGATTGGCGTGCTGGGCCGCAACGGCTCGGGCAAAAGCACGCTGCTGCGGATCATGGCCGGCCAGGACAAGGAGTTCGAAGGCTCGGCCGTGTTGACCAAGGACTACACGGTCGGCTACCTGTCGCAAGAGCCGCAGCTCGACCCGAACAAAGATGTGTTCGGCAACGTGCAGGACGCCGTGGCTCCGATTCGGGCCTTGCTGACGCGGTACGACGAGATCAACGCCCGGTTTGCCGAGGACATCAGCCCGGACGAAATGGAGAAGCTGCTGGCCGAGCAAGCCAAGGTGCAGGACCAGATCGAGCTGCACAACGCCTGGGAGTTGGACCGGCAGGTGGAGATCGCAATGGACGCGATGAACCTGCCGCCGGGCGATTCGCCGGTGACGAACCTCTCGGGTGGTGAGAAACGCCGGATCGCACTGTGCAAGATCCTGCTCGAGCGGCCGGACCTGTTGCTGCTCGACGAACCGACGAATCACTTGGACGCCGAGAGCGTGGCCTGGCTCGAGCGCCATCTGGCCGAATACACGGGCACGGTCGTGGCCGTGACGCACGATCGCTACTTCCTGGACAATGTGGCCGGCTGGATTCTGGAAATCGACCGCGGCCGTGGCATTCCGTTCGAAGGCAACTATACCTCGTGGCTGGAGCAGAAGAAGAAACGGCTCGAACAGGAAGAGAAGGCTGCCAGCGCTCGCCAAAAGACGCTGGCCCAGGAGCTCGAGTGGATTCGGATGGCTCCGCGGGCTCGCCAGGCCAAGAGCAAGGCCCGCATCAAGGCCTACGAGGAGATGTCGGCCGAAGAGCAGCAGTTTCGCGAGCAGGACATCGAAATTCAGATCCCCAAGGGCAAGCACCTCGGCGATCTGGTAATCGAGGCCAAAAACCTGAGCAAGGGATACGGCGATCAACTGCTGATCGAGAACCTTACATTCCGATTGCCGCCGGGCGGCATCGTGGGCGTGATTGGCGCGAACGGCGTGGGCAAGACCACGCTGTTCCGAATGATCACCGGTCAGGAGAAGCCCGACAGCGGAGAGATCCGCGTCGGCAGCACGGTGGAACTGGGCTACGTGGATCAGAGCCGCGACGCGCTGAAGGCCGAGAATACGATCTTTCAGGAGATCACCGGCGACGTCGAAACGCTGGAAGTGGGCAAGTTCAAAATGAACGCCCGCAGCTATGTAGCGCGATTTAACTTCATGGGCACCGATCAGCAGAAGCTGGTAGGAAACCTCTCTGGTGGTGAACGGAACCGCGTGCACCTGGCCAAGCTATTGCGGTGCGGTTGCAACGTGCTGCTGCTGGACGAACCGACGAACGATTTGGACATCGATACGCTGCGGGCGCTTGAGGACGCGATTCTGAACTTTGCGGGCTGCGTGGTCGTGATTTCCCACGATCGCTGGTTCCTGGACCGCGTGGCGACGCACATCCTGGCGTTTGAAGGGGATAGCTACGTCCACTGGTGCGAAGGCAACTTCCAGAACTATGAATCGCAACGGAAGGAACGGCTGGGGATGGAAGCCGACCAGCCGCACAAGATCCGGTACAAGAAGCTGCAGCACTGACGTCCGTGGCCGTTAGTCCATGCCGAGGTCATTGACGAAGCGGGCCTCGGGCCGCACCAGATCCACCGAGACGCCAAGTGTCTCGGCGATGAGCACTCGCAGACGTTCCCAGGCGATCTCACGAGACTGGGTCGCGGGGACATTCCAAATGCCCGGATTCATCCCGACCACGGTTTGTGCAAGACCGCCTGCTGTTGCCCAGGCAGGATTGAATTGAGTTTGCCAAGGAATAACCAACACACTCAGCAATTGGGCGAGCAGCACGGCGCCTCCGAAAAGCATCGCAACGGCGAGCAAGACCTGGTCATTCGCAGCCATCACCATTGCGGCGATCAACGGCAGGCCAATGATCGCCATCATCTGAGCCTGTTCTAACATCGGCGGTAGTTCCAAGGCCGGCAGCTGCGTCTCCGCGGCTTGACCAAGTTGCTTCCAAATCGCACGCCGATGCTGCCTGGGCAACATCGGCTCGATGGGAGCGTCCGGCCGGAAATCCGACCGCGAGGCCAGCGCCGTCGCCATGAAGGCTCGGCGCAAGCGATAAAACGAGGCAGCAGTGGCACAGAATGGCGCAGGCGCAAACGTAACGCGTTCGCAAATGTAGTCCCACAGCCCACCGACGGTCAGAATCTGCTCGGCGTCTCGATCGTCGATCGCGATGCCAAACTCTTCCTCAACCGCCATCACGAGCTCAACGCCTTCGAGGCCCATGCGTCGCACCTCTGCAATTCAAAACACGAAAGGGATGCGCCCAGTGTAACAACTGAACGCATCCCTTTGGTTTTGGGTCTTCAGCGGAATCTGTGGGTGAGTTTCGTTAGGTATTTGGGCAGGAGTGTGGAGCGGCGTTGCGCCGCGATTGTTTTTGCGTTCACGCAGACCAGG
>Ga0169931_10013796_pt1 | contig 10994 bp, 11 predicted proteins | sample Kivu_15m_20L_FD_129675 | JGI IMG/M metagenome (GOLD analysis project Ga0169931, IMG submission 129675) | Freshwater microbial communities from Lake Kivu, Western Province, Rwanda to study Microbial Dark Matter (Phase II) - Kivu_15m_20L... | ecosystem: Environmental > Aquatic > Freshwater > Lake... | reverse complement strand
CTTCCAGAGTTTGGTCGCCGCGTCGTAGTTGGTCGCCAGGAAGGGCAGCCCGTCGACACCCCAGGCGGAGTTTTCGTTGGACAGCGTCACCATCAGCAACTCGCCAATCGGAACCTGGCCCTGCTGAACCGCCCGCTTGATCTCCAGCATCTTGTAGAGCGAGCCGTTGGGGTGGAGCTTGATCGCGAGCTTGCCGCCGGTGGCCTTGCCGACCGCCTCTGTAAAGGCCGCATTGTTGACGGTGTGGAAATTGGCCGGTGCGTAGCCCGTGGGCATGTTCCAGGCCTGCGCAGCGGCAGGCGTGGCAAAAAGACTCGCGCTCGCGGCGATCGCCGCAGCAGTCAGAACCGTTCGACGCAGCATGGAAATTCTCCTAGCGGTTGGGGGGGGTTCGGGTGGACGGCGGGCGTAGCTTGCCCGCTCGAGCTCGGGGCGGCCTCGTCGCCGCCTCGAGCCGCAGCGCGTGGCCGTTGGGTCTGAGGGCGGTGCGGCCGAATTCGTTGTTGGTCTCAACCAGTCTCGACAGCAACTCCATGAAGAGCCTGCGCTCGGCGATCGAGAGCGGGGCAAGGAGCGATGCTTGACAGGCCTGCATCTCGGCATCGAAGCGACGGATCAGCGCGATTCCCCGAGCGGTTGCCAGACAGAGCTTGCGGCGTCGGTTGGCCGGGTCGACCACACGGGAGACCAATCGGCGGGCCTCGAGACGCTTGAGGATGCCAGTGACGTTGGCGCGATCCAGGCCCAGCTCCTCGCCGATCGTCAGTTGGTCGATATTGGGCCGATTGGCGAGGATGCTGAGGAGCCCGTACTGAATGGGCGTGATCGACCCGCCCGCCACGGTTTCGACGAACATCGCAACGTGGATCTGGTGAAGCCTGCGGATCAGATAGCCCGGGCGGTCCCAGATCAGCTGACCGTCCGTGGCGGCCCAGGGCTCGGCGGGCTGCGCCGAGCCGGCCTGAGGATCATGGTTCGCGCCGGGCGAGGGTGGCGACGATCGCCTCATCTGCCTGTCCTGGCGACACGCCCACGCACAGCGTTGTGGCGCCGCCGAAAAATGGTTTGAATGCGAACGATCATGGCACGACGATTCAAAAAGTGTCAACGAGCGACGTCGGCTGGCCGGATGAATTCCAGATTGAGCCCCATCGCGTGTGAGCCGGGCACGATCAGGCTGTCGCCGAAGAGGCCGGGGTGCCAGCCTGGTGCGAGTCCCAGCGCGGCGGCGCGCGCACTGATCGGGGCCTCGCTCTCGACCCGCAGGCTGACCCCTATGATGCCTGCGTCTGCCCTCGAGTCGATGAATTCGCGGGTGGGCCCGGGGCCGTCGGCTTCCAGGATCAGCAAGGATTGCCCTGGGGCGACCGGGATCTCATGGGCGAGCGCGCCCAGCCTCGAGCAGGTGCGGCCGGGCGCGGCCCGCAGGCCCATCGCCGCAAAGTGATCGAGTGCACGTTGTGGTTCCGGCGTTGCGATCCAGACCGCACGCCCACCGGTCACGCCATTGGGTTGCACGGCCAGATCGCGCGCGTAGGCGGTCTGCGCCGACCAGGGTTGGCGATATTCGATGAAGGAGAGCGTCTCGCGCCGGAACGGGGCTTGGTCGAAATTGACCAGCCACCATCCGTCCGACAGGGGGCCAGCAGCGTCCTCCGGCAGGAAGCTGCCGGCCACGGGCGCAGCCGCCGCCCGCCCCGCCCGCCGCAAGGCGGCGCTCGCTTCCGTAGCCGAGGGTACGCACAGCACCACCGAATGCCCGCCCTCGAATCGCTCGAGGAATGCCATCATTTCCGGGCGTCCGGTGCGAGCCTTTTCGGGATCGGCAATCGACAGGAACTCCAGATAGAAGGCGTCGCGAAATCGCGCGAGGGTCTGCCACGAACCCAAGGGATGGCCGAAATTGCTGCCCCGAGGCGGCAAGGCGAAGCCCAGGCGATCGCGGAAGTGGTCCTTGACGGCCTCGAGGTCGCGCGCGAGCACGCGCACGTGGTCCAGGCCATGCAGGGTCAGGGGCAGATTCGTCGTGTTCATCAGTTTGTCACCTCAAGGAGAGCAGCCGACTGCGCAAGGGCGCGGGTGTCGGGATGCACCGCGCGCGCCGCCGCCACGGGCCAGCCCGGCAAAATGTCTTGAGGCTCCAGACCCATCGTCACAAAACGCAGCCGGGTACCCGGTGTCGGGCCGAACTCGACCGGAGCGGGCGCTGCAAGCGCGTGGCTGCGTGCTTCGATGGCATAGACCCCGTGCGGGGTATGCGCCTCGCCGTGAATGCGCAGCAATCGCCCCCCCAGCGAGTCGGTGATTGTCTGCAGCCACTCTCCAATGGCGTCGAGTGCCTGCGCATGCGGCCAGCCCAGTACGAAGTCCTCGATGCTCTGATCGTCACGCGCGCGCAAGGCCGCAGCCGGGCCGAGGCTTTCCGCCCATTTGCGCCCGTCCAGTTCGAGCGACTCGCTGCCAGCCGATAGGCCGTCCATCCAGTGGTCGGCAATCCAGGCGTCTTCACCCTCTGCCCAGGTGGTGACTGCGGCTACGCGGCAGGCGGCGTTTGCGGCGGCGGAGCGATTGAGTTCGATCAAGGCATCGCCCGCCTGGCCCGCAGCCGCCGTGACGATGATGCGCTCGAATGGGGGCACCTCTGCCTGCGTGCGCTTGCGAAACAGGTCCAGCAGGCTCGCGGTCATGCTCGCACCGGCCCGACAGCACGCGCAGGCGGTCGCGGCAAAGTTGGCCTCGAGCAGCGCGGGGTCGTGCATCACCCATGCGGCATGTTGGGTGTTGCTGCGAAGCCGCCACAGTGTGGCCTCGTCAGCGCCCGAGATCACCGTGATCGGCAGCCGCGGTGCTGTCATGGTCAGACTCGCTGCAGCCGATCGGTGATGGCGTCGAGCGCACAGGCCAAGGCCGCCGCCCGTACCGCGTTTCGGTCGCCCTCGAATACGTGACGTCGGACCTCGGCGCGCTCGCCGCGGCGAGCAGTGGCGATATAGCAGGTGCCGACCGGGTCACGCTCGCTGCCGCCTCCAGGGCCTGCATAGCCGGTGATCGCGACGCTGATTCCGGCGCCCGAGTGCGTGAGGGCACCCTCGGCGAGGCCTGCAGTCACTTCGGTGCTGACCGCCCCGTATTCGGCCGCAACCGAATCGGCAAGTCCCAGCCCACTTGCCTTCGCGCTGTCGTGATAGAGCACAAAGCCCCGCTCGAATATGCGCGAGGCACCCGGCACCGAGGTCAGGCAGGCCGATACGAGGCCCGCCGTACAGGTCTCGGCCGTCACGATGCGCACGCCCGCCCGATCGGCGGCTTGGAGTGCGCGGGCGGCCTTTTCGAGATAATGGCGGTCAAACATCAGGCAATCCTCCGGGTCAATCGCGGATGTTGCGGTGAAGGGCGCCGCCCTTCATGACGACGTGCAGTCGATCGCGTTCCTCCAGGATGCGGATGTCCTGCAGGGGGTCGCCGTCGACGATCAAGAGATCGGCGAGCCGGCCCGACTCGATCAGCCCGACGTCGGTGCGGCCGATACAGCGCGCGGCGTCCGAGGTCGCGGCCACCAGCGCCTGCATCGGGCTCATGCCTAGCCAGTCGACCATGAAGCGGAGTTCGACCAGGTTTTCGCCGACCAGCAGTCGGTGCGACTGATCGGTGCCGAAGGCAACGCGCACGCCCCGGCGTACCGCGTCCTTCCAGAGCGGAATCTGGCGCTGCATGCGCTCGTAGATCTCGAGTTCCTTCACGTCTTCGGCGGCGAGTTGCTGTCGATCCCAGGCGGTGTTGCCGCGACGATGTTCGAGGGACAGGGGCACCAGCGCAAGCGTGGGCACCCACCAGGTGCCTTGCGCAATCATCTGCTCGACGCAGGCCTCGTCGATGAACCATCCATGCTCGAGGGAGTGCACCCCGGCGGCGAGTGCGGTGCGAATGCCCTCGACGCCTTCGGCGTGGACGGCAACGCCCTTCCTGCGCATCGCGGCCTCGGTGACCGCGACCCGGATCTCCTCGACGGTGAACTGTGCCTCGTCCCACGAGTCGGTGACCGAGGTGATCCCGCCGGTTGCACAGATCTTGATGAAGTCGGCGCCCGCCATCAGCAGCTGGCGAACCAGCCGACGGACCTCGTCGACGCCGTCTGCGACCGGGCTGGGCAGCCAGGCGCGCTTCTGGATGCGCATGCCGGCGGGTACCCAGGCATCGCCGTGACCACCCGTCTGCGAGATCATCGCGATCGAGATCAGCAGCCTCGGCCCCGCGATGTAGCCGTCTTCGATGGCCTGCCTGAAACCTGCGTCGGCACCGCCCATGTCGCGTGCGGTGGTCACGCCACAGGCGAGCGTCTGCTCAAAAATGGCGGTCGAACGAAGCACGTTGTAGGTGGGTGTGTTGAGCAGGTGCTGCCGCATGTCGCGTGCGCGGTAGGTGCCGTGCACATGGCAATCGATGATGCCGGGCAGCACGGTCCGTCCGGCTGCGTCGATCACCATCGCGCCGGCTGGTACGTCCAGATCCCGGCCCACGCCAGTGATGCGATCGCCCTCGATCAGAATCGTGGCCTGTGGGAGCGGATCGTGGCCGCTGCCATCGATCAGTCGTGCGCCAGTGATCGCAATGCTGTTCAAATCAATCCTCCAGGGAGACGAATACGTTCTTGACCTCGGTGTAGAGTTCGAGCGCGTGCAGACCGAGTTCACGCCCGATTCCGGATTTGCCGCGCCCGCCAAACGGAGCGAGGAAACCATAGCGACTCGCGCTGCCGTGTGAATTGATGCTCACCATGCCGGTGCGAAGGCCCCGCGCTAGGCGAAGCGCCCGCCCGATGTCACGCGTCCAGATCGAGGCATTGAGGCCGTAGGGGCTGTCGTTGGCAATGGCGAGTGCCTGCGCCTCGTCGTCAAAGCCGATCACGACCGCAACCGGTCCGAAGATCTCTTCCTGAGCAATCGCCATCGGGTTGTCGACCTGGTCCAGAATGGTCGGCGCATAGTAGGCGCCGTGCTCAAGTCCTGCGGGTGCGCCGCCGCCCGCTCGCAGCCGGGCACCGGCCGCGCAGGCGGCCTCGACATGGCGATGGACGCTCTCCCACTGACCACGTGAGACCAGGGGCCCGATTTCGGTCGCGGGATCGAGGGGGTCGCCCAGCCGAACGCTTGCACTGGCCGCGATGAAGGCCTCGACAAAGGGCTCGAGCGCGGTGCGCTCGACCAGCACGCGGGTGCGCGCCGAGCAGCTCTGCCCGGCGTTGCCAAACGCTGCTTTGACGGCCTCTCGGGCGGCGCGTCCGATGTCCGCATCGGAAAATATGATGTTGGGGCTCTTTCCCCCGAGTTCGAGCGTGACACGCTTGATGTCGGGTGCGGCCATTGCCATGAGCGTGGCGCCGGTCGTGGTTTCCCCTGTGAAGCTGATCTTGTCGATCGCCGGATGGCGGGCAATCGAGGCCCCGAGTGCTGCGCCCGGGCCGGGAAGAATGTTCAACACGCCTGCGGGCAAACCGACCTCGAGCGCAATTTCACCGAGCATCAGGGCGGTAAGCGGGGTGTAGCTTGCGGGCTTCAAGATCACCGTGCAGCCGGCGGCCAGCGCGGGCGCGACCTTCCAGGCCGCCGCCAGGAAAGGGAAATTCCAGGGCGTAATGGCGGCCACGACCCCGATCGGCTCGCGCAGCGAAAAATCCAGCACGCCCTGACCCATCGGAATCGTGTCGCCGTAGAACTTGTCCATGGCGCCGGCGTAGTACTCAAACACGTTGGCGGCGCTATCGACTTCATTGAGCGAATTGGCAATGGTCTTGCCGCCGTTCACGGTCTCGATTTTGGCAATCGCCTCCTGCCTCACGCGAATGCCGTCGGCGATGCGGCGAAGCAGCTTGCCCCGCGCAAAGGGCGCCATGCCGCTCCAGTCCCCGTTGTCGAAGGCACGACGCGCGGCGCGCGCGGCCCGATCGAGGTCGGGGGCGCCTGCGCGGGCTACTTCGGCCACCGGCGCATCATCGATGGGGCTTCGCGTGGTGAAGGTCTCGCCGCTTGCCGCGGGCACGAATTGACCATCGATCAGGAGGTGAGTCTGCATGTCAGCGGGCAAAAAGGCGTTGGCAGATCGCCGGCAACTCGGCGAGCGACTGGAGGTGAAAAAAATCGTTGTCTTTGGCAACGGGTCGGTCCTTGCCGGGCGCAAGCCAGGCCGCATGCAGGCCGAGGGCACGAGCCCCCTGAACGTCGTTGTGCAGATCGTCTCCGACCATCAGTGCACGAGAGCTTTCGACCTGCAGGGCCTCAAGCGCCGGCCGGTAGCAATTTTCGTGGGGCTTGAGCCAGCCGGTCTCAGACGATACGACGACGACCTCGAAATATTCGAGGAGTCCGAAACGCTCAAGGGTGCTGTGCACGACCGGCGCGTGCGGATAATTGGACACCAGGCCCAGGCGGTGGGTCTGGGCAAGCTCGGGGATGATCTCGGCCGTGTGATCGAGCAACTTCGCCTCGGCACTGATCGCGACGCCCAGTGCATCGGCCAGGGCCTCGAAGCGCGCGGCCGATGGTGGTGATGCGGCCTGCGCGTAGTCGAAGCTGAGCGCGAAGCGGTCGGCGAAGCGATGCTCCTTGAGCGTTCGCCGCGAGGCCTCGATCTGAGTGCGGCAGGCCTCAAGATAACAGCCGATGTAAGTCGAGCAGTCGGGTTGGACGCCCGCCGCATGCAGGAGCGGCCTGATGTGGGTTTCGAAGATCTGCGCTACACAGCCCAGGTGTCGATCGACATCGTGGATCATCCCGGGGATCCAGACCAGCGTGTCGCCCCAGTCGAGGAGGACGACTGGGTGCTGCTCCGCGATCATGCCGCGGCCTGTTGTGCCTCGGCGACCAGCGCACGCGCCGCAGCGGCCGGATCGTCGGCCGCGTAGACCGCGCGTCCAACCACGCCCAGCACGCTGCAGTCTGGCGCGACCGCCACGAGGTCGGCAAGCCGACCCCCCAGCGGACCGATACCGGGGACGATGAACACCGGCTTCATGGCAGCGAGGCGAGCCGCATGGTGCGCGAGTTTTGCCGGGGTGTTGCCCGGCACCACAAAATGGTCGGCCCCGACGGCCGCGGCCCGGTCGATGATTCGCTCGAGCGCGTCATCGGCCACATAGCCTCCGCCTGAGACGTTGTAGTCGGGAAAGGGCAGATCGCCCCCCACCAGCGGCAGGATCCCGCGCTTGAGCGACTCGCCCACGAAACTGTCGACTGCGCGCGGGCCTGCGATGGGAAAGAGTATCAGCCCGTCCACTGCGGCCTCTTCGGCGAGTGCCGCGAACTTCGCGGCCATGTCGAAGACGTCCGGGCCCGCCTTCTGATGGTCGTAGAGCAGCGGCAGGTCGGTGTGCGCGCGCAATTGGCGCACCGACTCCGCCAGGCCCAGACGCAATGCTGTGGTGAGGCCGAGCTTGTAGCCGACCACGCCGTCGATCCCTGTGGTCAGATCGACCGTGCGCTTGCAGGCGTCAACCGACTCGGCATCGAGCGCAACGATGATGCCGTGACGGGCGCGAAAGCGGACAGGTGCTCGAGCGCTCATCCTGCAGCCTTGAGACGCTCGATGGCGCGCTGGGCGCTCGGTTTGATGTCACGGACATCAAGGCTGATGTCGAGAGCCTTCACGGTATGCGTGAGATCGCCCACCGAGATCACGTCAACGCCCGTTTCTGCGATCGGAACGATGGTCTGCTCGTTGATGCCGCCTGAGGCTTCGGTGATCGCCCGGCCGTTGACGAGCTTGAGTGCCGTGCGCATCTCGTCGAGGTCCATGTTGTCGAACATGATGATCTCGACGCCACAATCGAGTGCCTCCTGCACCATCTCGAGGGACTCGCACTCGACTTCGATCTTGAAGGTGTGCTGGGCGCGTGCCCGCAGCAGCTCGATCGCGTTGCGGATGCTGCCAGCGATCTTGATGTGGTTATCCTTGACCAGCACGCAATTGGTGAGGTTGAAGATGTGGTTGTGCGCCCCACCCACACGCACCGCGTATTTCTGCACCATGCGCAAGCCCGGCCAGCCCTTGCGGGTATCGGTCAGACGCACCCGTGTGTGGCGGACGAGATCCATGTAGCGACGGGTCTTGGTCGCGATGCCCGAGAGCTGCTGGATCCAGTCGAGTGCTGCACGCTCGAGCATGAAAAACACCGAGGCCTTGGCACGGATGCGCATCAGCACGGTACCGGGTTCAACAGGGTCCCCGTCCTTGACCAGATGTTCAATCTCGGCGTGCTCATCGAGCAGTCGTACGGTCTCGTCGGCAAACAGCAGACCGCAGGCAATGCCGCTGCCCTTTGCGTAGATCTGTGCGGTCTGAACCGGGTCCTCGTCCCAGACCAGAAAGCCGCCAGTCGTGTCACCGGCAGACAACTCTTCCCTCAGCCCGGCCTCGACCAGCGGCCGGATCATGAAACGTTTCAGGTGCATGGGGTATCTCTCTGAACAAGGGTTCAAACGAATAGAAATGATGCCGGGCTCAACGCGCAGCCAAGCGGAGGGTGCACGCAGCCAAGCGGAGGGTGCAATCACGCGCCGCTTTTGACCACTCGGTCAGCGCGCTCGCGAAAACCGCTGCGATGTTATGCGATGGCCTCGCGAGCCGCAAGGAAAACAAGCGATCCGCTGCACGGTCGCCGCACGCACCCCGAAACAGTGTGTGCGCGTCGAGCGGCCTCAGAGAGGCTTACTGGCTGGCAGCGCGTGCGAGCACGTCGGCAGGTGTGGCCGAAACGATGCGCCCGTATTCGGGGATGAAGCGCCCACCCTCGATCATCGCGACGAACTCGGGCCGGATCGCGTCTGCGAGCACCTTGCGGATGCGCGCGTGCTCCTCGATGTCTCGCCATTCTCCGATCAGCCAGAAGCGGCGAGGCTCGCTCACGTCTTGCACCAACACCCCGTCCTTGACTTGCGCATTCGAACGGTGCATCGGGTTGTCGTCGGAATAGTCGAAGCGGTTGAAACTCGCGATGAAGGCCTGGGGCTCAATGTCGTCGCGGATGCGAAAATCGTAGATGTGAAAAAAATGACCCTCGCGGGCCAGCGGTTCGAGTGCCATGACGCAAATTCTCCTCAAGGGGGCGGGCGAGGTGGGCTTGGGTGGCGCGATCAGCCGTCTTCAGGTCTGCGGTGCCGGGGCGGAACGAGGCAATTTTGCGACACTCGGTCAGCGTGAGTGTATCGCGTCAATCCGTGACAACCCGCGGTTTGGAGATGACGCACGATCCACCTTGGTGCTTCGCGCAGGCGACTCCGGACTCCGATTGATTCGTTTGCATGCAATCAATCAGCGGTTGATTTCTCACTGAGCGCGCAGTATTCTGAACCGTCAGACAGGCCCCATGCCGGCATGCAACTGCGCCGCGCTCATTCACCATTACTTACGGAGATCACCATGCAGCGTCGTCGTTTCCTGTCCCGTTCCGCTGTCGCCGCAGGAGTCGGCGTATCGGTTGCCATGCCAGCGGTTGCTCAGTCCCAGCCCACGGTCCGCTGGCGCATGTCCACGGCCTGGCCCAAGAGCCTCGATACGCTTTTCGGTTCGGCTGATGAATTGTGCAGGCGGGTTTCTGCCCTCACCGATGGAAGGTTCGAGATTCGGTGCTTTCCTGGTGGCGAGATCGTGCCGGTGCCGCAAAACATGGACGCCGTGTCGAACGGCACGGTCGAGTGCAACCACCTGCTTGCAACCTTCCACATCGGCAAGAACTCCGCGCTTGCCTTCGATGCAGGCCTGTCCTTCGGTCTGAATGCGCGGCAGCACAATGCCTGGGTGCATTACGGCGGCGGCATGCCTTTACTGCGCAAGCTCTACGCAAAATACGGCATCACCAATTTCGTGTGCGGCAACGTCGGCGTGCAGATGGGCGGCTGGTACCGGAAGGAGATCAAGTCGGTCGCCGACATCAAGGGTCTCAAGATGCGGATCGGCGGCATCGGCGGCATGGTGCTTTCCAAACTCGGGGGCGTGCCCCAGCAGATCGCTCCGGGCGAGGTTTATTCGGCGCTCGAGAAAGGCACGCTGGATGCGACCGAGTTCGTCGGCCCTCACGATGACCAGAAGCTGGGCTTCAACAAGGTGGCGCCGTTTTACTACGCGCCGGGCTGGTTTGAAGGCAGCGCGTCGATCACCACCATGGTCAACCAGAAGGCCTTCGAGGCGCTCCCGGCTGCCTACAAGGTCGCCTTCGAGGCGGCCTGCAATGAGCAGACCATGAAGATGATCGCGCACTATGACGCGGTCAATCCTCCTGCGCTGCGCAAGCTCATCGCAGCGGGTACGCAGTTGCGTTACTTCCCCCGCGACGTCATGGATGCCGCCTACAAGGCCTCGCAGGACCTGTGGGGCGAGCTCTCCGAGAAAAATCCCGACTTCAAGGAGATCTACCCCGCCTGGCGTCAGTTCCAGCAGGATCAGGCGAGCTGGTTCCGGGTCGCCGAGAGCGCGCTGGACAACTACACCTTCAACGCCGTTACCAGTCGCTGATCGGGGTGCTGCGGACGAGCATGGGCATGAGCGCAGGCCATCACGAAGCCGCAAGCGGCCAGGGTATCGGGGCCCGCGTTCCGCGCAAGGAAGACCTCCGTCACTTGCACGGACAGGGCCGGTTCGTGTCCGATTGGGTGCTGCCCGGCCTGTCCGAAGTCGCCTTCCTGCGCAGCCCCCTTGCCCATGCCCGCATCAAGACGATCCGCATCCCGGAGGCGCTGTCGGGCCTTGCCTTCACGCGCGAGATGATGGTCGATGCGCGCGACATCGAGGCGGACTCGACGCTTCCGACCTATCAGGCGTCTGCGCAGCCTCCGCTTGCCAGTGGCAAGGTACGGTTTGTCGGCGAGCCCGTCGCGATGGCGATCGCGGCTTCGCGTGCCGAGGCCGAGGATCTCATAGAGGAGATTGATGTCGATTACGAGCCCTTGCCGGTGCTCACCGACGTCGAATCGGCGCTCGCGCCGGGTGCGCCGCTTATCCACGAT
>Ga0169931_10013794_pt1 | contig 10997 bp, 10 predicted proteins | sample Kivu_15m_20L_FD_129675 | JGI IMG/M metagenome (GOLD analysis project Ga0169931, IMG submission 129675) | Freshwater microbial communities from Lake Kivu, Western Province, Rwanda to study Microbial Dark Matter (Phase II) - Kivu_15m_20L... | ecosystem: Environmental > Aquatic > Freshwater > Lake... | reverse complement strand
GATCCCCAACCCGTTCAGCCGCTCGCGCGTGCCCGCCACCAGCGCACGCAACCCGCCGTAGTCCAGCGCCTCGCGTCCCGGCGCACCCAGCGCAGCAGCAGCGGCGGGGGTATCGGACAGCAGTTCGGTCAGGGTCATGTGCATCGGGTCCTCGGGTCCTCGGGTCCGCCGCCAACCGGCGGCTCACGGTGCAGCCCTCACGCGTCCGGAGATGGCCGGCCTGGCGGGTCCCGACCGCCCGATGCTGCGGCGGCGCGTACGGGGGTCGGCCCGTGCGGGACGGTCGAGACCGAGGGTGACGGCGTTTCGACCGGATCACGGCGCACGACGCGGGTAGGGTGTCGGCGCCATCGCCGGCATCGCCGCCAGCGCTTTCGCGTTACACGTCGAGCTGTCCAGGACAAACAAGCAGAACCCGTGAATTTCCCGAACGACGGGCGGGCATTTCGCTTTGTGAAAAAGTGGTCACAACTACCTAAGAAAGTCCAATCCGACGAGCCCGTCATCCGTCGTGATCTCGGGTTTGCCGAGGTGGTCACGCTGGGGTTCCCGGGATTGTCCAGGACGGAAATAAAGGCCTGCGGGCACCTGCCGCCGATCGGGCGGGCGGGTCGTCCCGGTGCGGGCGCGCTGCGTGGGTGGAACCCGTCGGGCGGGGGGCGACGTCGTGCGTGTCGTCGGAATCGTGGCGGTGGATGTCCGAAGCCGCCGATGACCCGGATCGAAGCCGCTCGTCTCAGACCCGCACCACCTGCCGCAGCACCTCGCCATAGCCGGGCGCGACGTTCATCCGTTCGAGCGCCCCGCGCTGCGCCAGCAGGCGGTGCGCGCGCGGCAGGTTCCAGCACGGCACCTGCGTGAACAGATGGTGCTCGGCGTGGTGGTTGACCCAGTAGGGCGCGAGCAGCACTCGCGCCCACGGCGAAGCGATCGTGGTGCGCGCATGCCGGAACGGATCGGGCTCGTCCAGGGGTACCAGCGCGTGCTCGGCGATGTTGCGCAGCCGGTAGATCAGCGGGAACCAGAACGCCGCGGGCACCAGCCACAGCACGATCCACAGCCCGCCCTGTCCGACGGCCGAGAACGCGGCGAGGCAGCCGAGACTGCCCCAGACGAAGCGGTGGTCGAGTCCCGCGCCGCCGAGCAGGCTGCTGCCGGACGCGCGCGACGCGCCGGGCCGCTTCGGTGCGCGTCGCGCGCGCCACCACGCGTCGAGGTCCACGCCCAGCCGCAGCTTGAGGAACGTGACCCCGGTCAGGTCGCGCAGCGCCTTGCGCAGCAGCGATCCGCGGGCGATCGGGAACGGCCGCGACAGCGCGAGATCGGGATCCTCGGCCTGCTGCGTGAAGCGATGGTGCCGCAGGTGGACCGTGCGGTACTCGTGCAGCGCCGCCGAGCACAGCCAGCGGCCGACCCAGTCGTTGATCCGGCGGTCGGGGTGGAGCAGCCCGTGCGCCGCCTCGTGCATCAGGATCAGCAGGCCGAGCTGGCGTGCGGCGACCACCGGCACCAGCAGCGGCACCAGCCACGGCCAGCGTGCGCCCGCGAGCATCGCCAGCCCGATCACGCCCCAGCAGTGCCCGACCAGCCACAGGCCGCGCCATCGCGACTTCGCGGTCAGCGCGGCCCACTGGCGGGGCTCGAAGAGCGTCGAGGGGTCGACGCGTGCGGCGGCAGCCATTGCGGCCCGTCCTCGTGCAGGCGGAACGGTACCGATCCTACGCGATGCACGGGGGGTCGTGACGACCGACCCGGGCGTGCATCGAGGCGGCGACTCGAGCCTGACTCGAGCCTGGGTGAGGCGGTACGCGGGCGGGTCAGCCCGCCGCCGTGCGGCGCGGCGGCGGATCGCTGCGGGTTCGCCCGCTCGATCGAGCGTCGGAACGGTGGCCTGCGGGGGCGGGAGCCCCGGGCTGGGCGGCGACGTCCCGGGGCGGCGCCGGACGGCACGTGTCGTCCCCGGAGGACCGATCGTCCCCGCGGGGCTGACGAGCCGCACCTGTCCGCGCAAGCTCGGATGCAGCGCCACGACGGATGTCCGATGCCTTCACACCGATCCCAGCCCTCGCCGACGACCGACCGACCCGCCGTCGGGGGTCGCCGGTCGCGTTTGCCGGCGTGGAGCACGCGCATCGGGCTGTCCGCGCATCTGCCGGCGGTTGCAGCGCTCGCGGTGCTGCTTTCGCACGCGGCGGTCGGGGCGGTGGTCGCGTTGCTCGGTTGGCCAGGCTCTGCGCTCGGTACCCTCGGACTGAGCCTGGTGGTTGGGGTGGTCGCGGCGATCGCGATCGTGCGGCCTGTGGGTCGCTGGGTCGGCCACCGAGCCGAACAAGTCGCCAGGGCGCTGGACCACACCCGGCTTGGCGACTTCTCGCAGCGGATCGAGGTCGGCCTGAACGACGAGATCGGCCTCCTGGCCCGCCGGGTGAACCGGCTGCTCGAGACGTCCTCCCTGCGCGAGCGCCGCATCCTCGAGTCGGCGCTGTCCGACCCCTTGACCGGTCTGCCGAACCGGGCGCTCCTCACCGAGCGTATCCGGCGTGCGATCGCGGTCTCGCATCGCAGTCGGGCGACGTTCTGTGTCGCCGTCATCGACCTCGACCGATTCAAGGCGATCAACGACACGCTCGGGCACGGCGCTGGCGACTCGGTCCTGTGCGAGGTCGCGAACCGGCTGCGCGGCGCGATACGCGACACCGACACGGCCGCGCGGATCGGCGGCGACGAATTCGTATTGGTGCTCGACGGCGGCGAGGACGCCGCGCACGAGGTGTCCAGGCGAATCATCGAGGTGATGCGCGCATCGCTGTCGTACGAGAATCAGCCGGTCGACATCGGGGTTTCGATCGGCATCGCCGTGCATCCGCGTCACGGCGCCGACGACGCCACGCTGCTGCGCCACGCCGATGCGGCCATGTATCGCGCCAAGCGCCAGTGCGCCGGAGTGGTGTTCTTCGACGGCAACGCGCCCGAGGTCGAGCCGAACGATCTGGCGATGATGGGCGAGCTGCGCGCGGCGCTCGAGGGCGGCCGGCTCGTGCTCGATTACCAGCCCAAGCTGGATCTCACCACCGGGCTGACCGTCGGCCTCGAGGGGCTGCTGCGCTGGAACCACCCGAGTCGCGGTCGCGTGCTGCCGAGGGAATTCCTGACTCGCGCCGAGCAGAGCGTCATCATGCGCGAGATCACGCCCTGGGTCATCGACCAGGCGGCTGCGTTCGCGGCGATGCTCGCCCAGAGAGGGTTCGCGCTGAACGTGTCGGTGAACGTGTCGGCGCAGGACATCGAACAGTCCGCCTTCGCCGCCCTCGTGGCCGGGATCACGCGCGATCGAGGCATCGAGCCCGGCCGGTTGACGCTCGAGATCGCCGAAGGCGGCCTGTTCTCGGGGACCCAGACCGCGATGGTGAATCTGGCGGCGCTCGCCGATCAGGGGGTGCGTCTGGCGATCGACGACTTCGGCACCGGTTTCACGACGCTGTCCCAGCTGCAGCAACTGCCGGTGCACGAGCTGAAGATCGATCGTTCGTTCGTGACCGGCATGACGACCAACCGCGGCAGCCAGTCGGTCGTCCGCTCGACGGTCGACATCGCCAAGCGGCTTGGCGTGCGGACGATCGCCGAGGGCGTCGAGACGGTGGCCGAGTTGCGGGCGCTCGCGGAAATTGGCTGCCACGAGGTTCAGGGCTACTTCGTCGCCCAGCCGTTGCGGGCGGAGGAGGTGGTCTCGTGGATCGAGATGCGCCAAGCGCTGTACGCGAGCAATCGCGAAACCTACTTCCGGTCGCTGCTGCGGCACGAATGAGCGTCGTGCGACGAGCTTGCGAGATGGCGAGCGAACGCGGTGCCGCGCCGGGCGGCTCACGCCGCCGCCCAGCGCGCGCTCGAGTCTCGACGAGCGCGTTTGTCTCTCGAGGCCCTGGCGGTTAGACTCGGCCGCCGCGTGCCGGAGTAGGGCGGACCGAGACGGCGGTTCCCGTTCACCGGACCTCAGTCGTCGCCATGATCGCAAGACCGGCCAGCGAGTTCGATCCGTCCCAGCTGTATCGGCTGCTCGCCAGCCTGGTGATCCCCCGGCCGATCGCGCTGGTGTCGTCGCTGTCGTCGACCGCGGTGCCGAACCTCGCGCCGTTCAGCTTCTACATGTTCCTGAACGACGCGCCGCCGATCCTCGGGTTCTCGGTCGGTCTGCGCTACGGCACGTCTCACAAGGACACGCTGGTCAACATCCGCGACACCCGCGAGTTCGTGATCAACGTCGTGAGCGACGAGATCGCGCATCCGATGAACGTGTCGTCCCTCGACTGGGGGCCCGAGGTCGACGAGTTCTCGGTGTCGGGGTTCACGGTCGCCCAGGGCAACCTTGCGGTCAAGGCACCGCGGGTGGCCGAATCACCCGCGCAGTTCGAGTGCCGGCTCGAGCGGTTCGTCGAGTTTCCGCGCTACACGCTGGTCGCCGGCGAGGTGCTCGCATTCCACTACCGCGAGGACGTCTTCGATGCTCGCATGCGGGTCGACTACGATCGGCTGCGCGCGCGGGGTCGGCTCACCGGCCCCGATTACTGCCGGATCACCGACCGTTTCGTGATGGCACGCGAGGCGGACAGTCCGGCGTTGCATCGCAAGGCCTGAAGGTTCCCGCGTCCGCAAGGAGGGCGCTCGCATGCGACGACTCGGCGTCCTGCTGCTGACGATCTGCGCAACCCTGGCCAGCGGCGCGGCGCTTGCGCAGCCGTATCCCTCCAAGCCGATCCGACTGATCGTGCCGTTTCCGGCCGGCGGCGCGGTCGACATCTCGGCCCGGGCGATCGGTGCCGAGCTCTCCAAGTCGCTCGGCCAGCAGGTCGTGGTCGAGAACCGCCCGGGGGCCGGCGGCAACCTCGCGGCGGAGGCGGCCGCACGGTCGGCGCCCGACGGATACACGCTGTTCATGGCGACCTCGGCGATCCTCGCGGTCAACCCAGTCCTCTACGCGAAGGTGCCGTTCGATCCGATCAAGGACTTCGCACCGATCTCGGTGGTCGCGTCGTCCGACAACGTGCTGGTGGTGCATCCGTCGGTTCCCGCCCAGTCCGTGGCCGAACTCATCGCGATCGCCAAGGCGAATCCGGGCAAGTACTCGTACGCGTCCTCGGGCAGCGGCAGCTCGACCCACCTCGCCGCCGAGATGTTCAAGATGATGGCCGGCGTCGATCTGCTGCACGTGCCCTACAAGGGCGGGCCGCCGGGGGTGGTCGACCTGCTCGCCGGGCAGGTCAACATGATCTTCGATCTGGTGCCTTCTGCGCTGCCGCACATCCGCAGCGGGAAGATCCGTGCGCTCGGCGTGGCCGGCGTGCAGCGCTCGCCGCTGCTGCCGGGCGTGCCGCTGATCTCGGAGTCCGGCGTGCCCGGGTACCAGTCGTCGGTGTGGTTCGGGCTGGTGGCTCCGGCCGGAACGCCGGCCGAGATCGTCTCGCGGCTGTCGGCCGACGTCGCGAAAGGTGTCCGGCAGGCTGAATTCCGTGATCGGCTGACCGGGATGGGCTACGACGTGACCCATACCACCCCGGAGCAGATGGCCGAGCTGATCCGTGCCGACATACCGAGGTGGGCGCAGGTGGTGAAGACCAACGGCATCAAGATCGACTGACCCCGGACGACCTCAATGGCAACTTCCCAAGACGGCCGAGTGCAGCGAACGCTGGACCGGATCGCGAAGGTCCACGAGCCGTATTCGCGCTACAAGCACCCGCTCTGGAAGGGGCTGATGGAAGGCCGCTTCGAGCGGCCCCAGGTGCGCGAGTTCCTCAAGCAGGCGAGCATCATCCCCCTGTACAACCACCTGTACCACGGGCCGCTCTACGTGAAGTGCCCCGATCCGGCCTGGCGCGAGATGATCGCCGAGGTGGTGTACGAGGAGGGCACGGGAAGGCTCTTCGCCGACGGGATCCCCCACTGGAAGCTGTGGCTGCGGCTGGGCAATGCCTTCGGCATCGCCGACGACGAGATGTGGGCGACGGACTTCTGTCCGGAGGCGCTCGCCTATCGGGCGTTCTTCCACGGCATCTGCAGCGGCGATTTCCTCGAGGGCGTCGCCGCGCACATGCTGGGCTCGGAGGCGCAGGTGCCTGGCGCCGTGGGCAGCGTGTCGGAAGGCCTGCGTCGCAAGTTCGACCTCACCGAGCACGACCTCGCGTTCTACATCGTCCACGACCACGCGGACAGCGAGCACTCCGACGTCGGTCGGAAGCTGCTGGGCAGCTTCGCGCACACCGACCAGGACTTCGAGCGCGTGGTGACCGCCGTCACGCAGATGGTCCAGGTCACCCAGGTCCTGTTCGACGGGATCTACGCGCGGGTCCGCGACGCGGTCTAGGCGAACCGTCTCGGCACCGACCGCAGCGGCGTCGGACCGTCGAAGGGCACGTCGATTCGGCGGGCGGCGGTATCGCGCCGCGCGCTTCGTTCGAGCCGTGGTCGCACGGCACGCGGTCCAGGGCCGGCGCCACGGGCTCGCGAGTGGCTCGCCCGTCCTGGGGTTCGAGTGACGCGCGCCGGATTCGGGGCGAAGCGGCGCGTCAGCCACCGCGGTTCACGAGCGCCGCGGCGGCGGGGAGGCCGGGGGTCGCGGCGGGAACGGCGGCTGGAGCGGCGCGGTCGGATTCGAGCTCGACGCAGTGCCGTCCGAGCTCGGTGACCGACGGGCACCCGAGGAAGGCCAGCACCCGTTCGGTCTCGTCGCGCAGCAATCCGAGCGCCTGCGCCGCACCGGTCTCGCCCGCGGCGGCCACGCCGTACAGCGGCGCTCGGCCCACCATCACCGCCTTCGCGCCGAGCGCGAGCGCCTTGACGACGTCGCTGCCGCGGCGCACGCCCGAGTCCAGGTAGACATCGCAGCGGTGCCCGACGCGGTCGACGATCGGCGGCAGCGCGCAGATCGTCGGGACCGCTCCATCCAGGTTGCGGCCCCCGTGGTTCGAGACGATCACGCCGTCGACGCCGCAGTCGACCGCACGCGCCGCGTCGTCCGCATGCAGCACGCCCTTGAGCAGGAGCGGACCCCGCCATCGGCGACGCAGATCGCGCAGGTCGGCCCAGTGCAGCGAGTCGTTCTTGGGCAGGTTCAGCCGCTGGCGTGCGCCGGCGGTCATCTTCAGGCGCAGCTCGTCCGGATAGTTCTCGAGCATCGGAACGCCCGAGCGGAGCAGGTAACGCGCGAACACCGACAGGAACCAGCGGGGGTGCAGCGCGACGTCGATCAGGTTGCGGCGCGTGATGCGCAGCGGCAGCGAGAAGCCGTTGCGAGGGTTGTACTCGCGATTCGGGGCGACCGGGGTGTCGACCGTGACGATCAGCGCCTCGTAGCCGCACGCCTGGACGCGATCGACGAGCCGGTGGGACATCTCGCGGTCCGGCCACATGTACAACTGGAACCACAGGCGACCGCCGGCCTCGTCGGCGACGCGTTCCATCGACACGATCGACGCGGTGGACAGCGCGAAAGGGATGCCGGCCTTGCGCGCGGCGCGTGCGACCGCGATCTCGCCGTCGAAGGCGAGCAGGCCGGCCGCGCCGGTGGGCGCGACCGCGATCGGCATCGCCGACGGCACGCCCAGCAGCGAGGTCTCGAGCGAGCGCCTGGAGACGTCGACCAGCACGCGCGGATGGAAGCGGATCCGGTCGAAGCCGTCCCGGTTGGCCGCGAGCGCGATCTCGTCCTCGGTGCCGCGGTCGACGAACTCGAACAGACCGCGCGGCAGCACGCGGCGCGCGTGTTCGCGCAGGTCCGCGATGTTGTACGCCTCGACGGGCGCGGGCAGGCGGTCCACCGTTTCTCCTCCGACCGGCGTCCGGGGCCGGCTCCCTGGTCCGTACACTACGGCCTCGCGCCAAGACTAGCTCGCAACCGCGCTGACGTCCTTCCGGATCTCGTCGATCTGCTTGTCGCAGGGGCACCGAGCTATCCTTGTGCGCAGCCGCGCTCGGCGTCCACGAATGGAGATCCGGTCATGAAACCGTACGTCGCACCGATCGCCCGGGCAGCCGCCCTGGTCCTGCTGTCCGCCCTCTTCGCGGGCGCCGCCGCGGCCCAGTCCGTCGCGGCCGACCGCGCGGCCTGCGAGCGGACGTACAAGCCGCGCTCGGGCCAGGACGGCAAGGACGTCGTCTGGGTACCCACCCCCGACGCCGTCGTGCAGCGCATGCTGCAGATCGTCGACGTGACGCCCGCGGACGTGGTCTACGACCTCGGCGCGGGCGACGGGAAGATCGCGATCGCCGCGGCCCGGCTGGGCGCCAGGGCGGTCGGCATCGAGTTCAACCCGGACATGGTCCGGCTCGCCCAGTGCTTCGTGGCCGCCGAGGGGCTGAGCGGCAAGGCGCGGATCGTGCGGGGCGATGTCTTCGTCTCCGACTTCCGCGAGGCGACGGTGGTGACGCTGTACCTGCTGCCCGAACTCAATCTCAGGCTGCTGCCGAAACTCCTGAAGGACCTCAAGCCCGGTACCCGCGTGGTCTCGCACGCGTTCGACATGGGCGACTGGAAGCCCGAGCAGAAGGTGATGGTCGAGGGCAAGGAGGTCTACCGGTGGACCATCCCCGCGCCCGGCACGGCGGCGTACGCCGCGGCGATGGCGGCGGCGAGGCCTTGAGACGTCCCCCTGGGCTCCGCCGGCAGCGGCTCGCGCACCGCGGTCCTCGCTCCGTCGGGGGCGTGCCCTGCGCCGCTCGCCCTGGGAACACCCTGAGCCGGGCGCGGGGACAGGAGATTCATGCGCGCTCGCCATGGCCCGGCGCAAGCGGCAGTTCGGACGTACGGCGGCTGCACGACACGAGGTCGGCCCTCCGGTCGCGCCGGGCTGTGTCCTCGAGCAGCCGCTTGCGCTCGTGTGCTTCGATGCGCACCGCGTCGGTCCGCGGGTCGACCGCCCTCGCCGGACCCCGGATCGAAGCGCCGGCAAGCCGACCGTTCGCGCATTGGCCGGATGGCCGATTGCAGCCGGCGTGGCGGCTGGCTATGCTCGTTCCATGGGCAGGTTCGACACCGCACTGATGAAGGCGCTGCTGTCGGTCGGCATCTCCGCCGAGCGGGCGCGGCAGGTCGTGGAGTCGTTCGACCGCTCGATCGATGCACGGTATTCGCTGCACGCGCAGGTGCTCTCCACGAAGCGCGACCTCGCGGAGATGGAAACCTGCTTGACCCGCGAGATCGGCGACAGCCGGGAGCGGATCGCACGCCTGGACGCGCGCATCGCGCAGACCGACGCCACGCTGAACGCCCGCATCAACGAAACGAATACCGCCCTGAGCGCCCGCATCGCCGAATCGAAGACCGAGCTCGTTCGATGGGTGCTGGCCGCGCTCACCGCACAGACCGCGCTGCTGCTGTCGGCGATGAAGCTGTTCTGAACGGACCGGTGCCGTTCAGTCGATCACGATCACGCCGTCTGCCGGCGGATCGGCATAGAGGCGCGCGACGTCGGCCGCACGGCACTCGAGCCCGGCCCGCTGGTTCACGTAGCCCGTGTCGGTGATCTCGTTGCCGTCGACCGACGGGGGCTCGGTCAGCCGCACCGCGCGCGCCACCCGCAGGCTCGATCCGGTCGCCGCGGCGTTCATCGCCCGCAGCCCGTCGCGCAGCGTCGCGAGCACCGCGGGATGGCGCACCAGCGTCGCGTCCCGGGACGCAACCCGCACCAGCGTCGCGGCGTCGGCCTCGGGCAGGCCGGCCACCACCCGACAGGCCGCCAGGTTCGGCCAGGCGAGCAGCCCCACGAACGCGCGGTCCTGGCCGGCCATCAGCGCGTCCTGCACCCCCGGCGAGGCCGCTGCGATCGCCGCGACGCGCAGCGTGCCGACGTGGACGAAGGTCCCCGAATCCAGCTTGAAGTCAACGACGACGCGGCCCGCGAACACCAGGCCCTGCGTCGGATCGGCGGGGTCGACGAAGCTGCCCGCGTCGCCGATCCTGCAGAACACCTCGTCGTCGAACGCCTGCGCGGTGAGCTCGGGTTGCCGGTGGTGCCCGCGCGTCACGATCGGGCCGCGCAGCCGCAATTCGTAGGCGATAGGAAGTTCCAGGGCTCTCCATTCAACCGGACTGATCTGTAGGCTGCGTGGGTGAGTCACACCGTCGCCTCGGCTCGCCCAGGAAGGGACTACCCAAGGTCACTCGGGGAGTTTCAGGCTTGGTTTCGATCCGACGCCGACTGCCTGGACTCTCTGGAATGGCCGCGTTGGCCCGCCGGGTTCGTCTGCCCGGCGTGTCAGCAGCGAGACGGCTGGCGCCCGGGCGACGGGCGCTTCAAGTGCTCCTCGGGTCGCACTCTACGTCAGGCCAGAGCCGGCGCAGCCGGCAGCCTGACGGTGGGATCCTCGCTCAGCTGCGCCATCGACTCCATGCTGCTTTCGATCGTCGGCACGATGCCCGCGCAAGCGCAGGACTTTCCGTCGCGACCGGTCACGATCATCGTTCCGTTCGCACCCGGATCGGCCACCGACACCATCACGCGTGCGCTCGGCAAGGGACTTGCCGAACGTCTGGGCAAGCCGGTGGTCGTGGAGAATCGCGCCGGCGCGGGAGGCAACATCGGCGCGGCCGCAGCGGCCAAGGCGGCACCCGACGGGCACACCATCGTGATGGGCACCAACGGGCCGTTCGCCGCCAACGTCGCGCTCTACAGCAAGCTGCCGCACGACCCGGTCAACGACTTCGTGCCGGTGATCCACGTCGTCAACCTGCCGCTGCTGATGGTGTCGGGTCCCGGCGTCCCGGCCAAGTCGGTCAAGGACATGGTCGCCATGGCCAGGACCAGTCCCGGCAAGCTCAACTTCGGCGTCACGAACACGACTGCGCGCGCCTGGGTCGAACTGGTCAAGAAGATGGCGGGCATCGAGGTCGAGAGCGTCCTCTACCAGGGACCCGGCCCGATGCTCAACGATCTGATGGGGGGACGGATCCAGTTCGCCATCGAGAACGTCGGTCCGACGCTGCCGCTGATCCGGGGCGGCAAGAT
>Ga0169931_10013793_pt1 | contig 10998 bp, 11 predicted proteins | sample Kivu_15m_20L_FD_129675 | JGI IMG/M metagenome (GOLD analysis project Ga0169931, IMG submission 129675) | Freshwater microbial communities from Lake Kivu, Western Province, Rwanda to study Microbial Dark Matter (Phase II) - Kivu_15m_20L... | ecosystem: Environmental > Aquatic > Freshwater > Lake... | reverse complement strand
CTGATAACCAGGTCCGCCCATGCCGGTGCCGGTGGGGTCTCCGCCCTGGATCATGAAGCCTTCGATTACACGGTGAAAAATCACACCGTTATATAGAGGTCCAGTCTGGGTAGCACCTGTTCTAGGGTGCTTCCACTCAATGGTTCCGGTGGCAAGGCCCTCGAAGTTGGCTACGGTCTTAGGGGCGTGAAGGCCATAAAGGTTGACCTTGATGGCCCCGTGGTTGGTGTGCAGAGTTGCTACAGATGTAGGTGATGTCATTGCTCCATTGTGGCACGAAAGGAAGTTTGACGTTTGTTGAGTAGGCAAATAGTTCTAGCATTGACCTAATAGATGAGAGTGTACTTATGCACAAAGTAGCCCTAATAACAGGTGGCGGTTCCGGATTCGGCAAAGGATTGGCCAGGGAGCTAGTCATTGCTGGCTGGACTGTCTATGCCGCTGATAAAAACGCAAAGGCAGCAAAGTCAACTGCAGAACTTGGTGCAATCCCACTGACCATGGATGTCACATCCGATGAGTCTGTTCAGGCCGGAGTCAAGAGGATTATTCGCGAACAAAAGCGAATAGACCTGCTCGTCGCTAATGCAGGGTTTGGGAACTTCTCTGCGGTTGAGGAAACATCTCCCGAAAAGGTGAGAGAGATCTTTGAAGTAAATGTTTTTGGTGTTGAAAGATGTGTGCGGGAGGTTCTTCCACACATGCGCAAGCAACAAAACGGAAGAATCATTATGACAACATCAGTTGTTGCTCACGTGTCACTGGTTGGTCTTGGTTGGTATTCAGCTACCAAGCATGCGGTCAAGGCAGTTGCCAATGCTCTAAGGCAAGAAGTTAAACACCTGGGCATTTCCGTTAGCACGGTAGAGCCAGGAACATCTAAGACTGGATTTGGATCAGTTGCGTTTGGACTTCTTGAAGAAAGTCGCAGCCTCACAGAGTATGACGGTGTGATGCGCGGACTAAACAAGTGGCTCGGTGGTCTCTATCGGATTTCGCCGGGACCAAACAACACTGTCTACAAAATGTATCAAGCAGCTACTTCCGAGAAGCCAAGAGCTCACTACCCGGTTTCCTGGGATGTCAGAGTTCTGAAGTTTGTTTTCTACGCCGTGCCAAGAAGATGGCTTGACGGATTTGTTTTGTGGCTAGCCAAAAGATAAAGCGCTCGATTGGTAGCTGGGTTGTAATCTCGGCGTTTCTACTCTCGGGAATTTTTCACTTAATAAATCCATCTGGATTTATGTTCTTGATGCCTCCGTGGCTTCCTGAGCCAATCCTTCTGATCTACCTCTCCGGCGTTGCAGAACTCATTGCCGCTATTGGGCTTCTACTGAGGCAAAAGTGGGCGCCGGTCTTTACTGTCCTTGTTCTACTAGCCGTCTGGCCCGCAAACTGGTGGTTTGCGATAGATGCAATCAGCTCAAACCCTGACATTGCTCTTATTGCCTGGCTGAGGCTGCCCCTGCAAATTCCTCTAATTTGGTGGGCTCTTCGCTCCCCCGTAAAGACGGGGGAATGAAAAAAGACCCCTTGGGTTGAATAAGCCCAGGAGGCCAAAATGAACTCATGGGGTATAGCAGTCCTTGTCGGACTAATGCCAGCAATGATCATTATTGGCGCGCTTTTCATGGCGCCACTACTGAGCTACTACGGCAGCTAACTAATCTTCCTGCTTCGGCCCAGAGTGCGCCGAATTGATCTAGCCAACTTACTGAGCTTGGTTGAGGTTCCCATGGGCTCAAGTGAGGTGAATCCTTCTCTTGATTTCACGCTGACCACGACTAACAGCACCCAGCTGATTTCAATCAGCAATCTGGATTCGGTTAGTGATTGCGCAGCAATCACTAGGAAGATAAAAAGCGGATACAGATAAAGCGGGCTGGTGTGTCTGACGGCAATGTGCCAAAGACGAACAAAGCTCTGCAGAAGTAACCAAATCATCGCAAACAATCCGACTATTCCAAGCTGAACCCAAATATCAATTAGTGCATTGTGTGCCTGATACATCGGCACCGAATTAATTGTGATCAATCCTTCCCATGGCTCAACACCAGGAATCCAATAACCAATCCAGCCCCAGCCCTCAACGGGCTTTTCATTAATCAGAGTGAAAACCTTTTGCCAGATGTCAAATCGTCCCGAAGCGTCTGGACTTCTACCTAAAAGATCAAAGAGCTCTTTGTGGAAGATTGCAACTACAACACCAATTGCAACGAGGATGGTAATGGCTCTTGCATAGACCTTTTGCCGGATTGTCTTCTCTTTACCCTCAGCAATGATTGCAATAGCGGCAGCGAAACTAACGAGCAGGGTCGCAACAATCATTCCGGCGCTTTGGGCAAGAAGAGCCATAGCCAAGGCCAAGACAAACGAGAGAAGCGGAACCACCTTGGTCTGCGCTGTGACAATGTATTCGATGAGGAATAGCAGCATCCCGAGAACTGCAATAAAGGCAATCAGGTTGGCGTTGCCAACAATTCCCTGGATTCTCTCGCCCTCAAAGAGATTGCCTTGTGACCATAAATATGCGGCAGCTGGCGGTTCACCTTCATAGTTTGGAAATAGTGGTTCCACCGGACCTGTGATTGCAGCGTAGAGCTCAAAAAGTAGAGAAGTAACCAGAATGAAGCGGATTGTGTTTCCCAGTATGTTCAGCAGCTGTCTCCAGCCAAATTGATTAACTAGAAAAAATCCAAAAAGAGTGGCCCCCATTTGAACTGCAAAACTAAGCAGAGTTTGTGGTCGATATTGCGACCAGATCAAACTAAGTCCCATCAAAAGAAGAAGTAGTGCGAGAGGTTCGGGAGTCCTGCGAAGTGCAGAGCGGGCATCAAAGGCAATTAGAAAGATGGCTGTTGCGAGGACTCCTAGAGCCACGGCAATACCTCAGCCAAGCCAGCCAATTGAATACCGAACAGCATCGCCAGCCATAAGCAAAAAGAGTCCGGGATAAGCAAGTAGGACTCCCTTGCGGTAGCGCTCAGATCTCGCGTCGAATGGTATGCGGATTGGCTGCGTTAGGGAGATTGTGTTGGTTATCAATGTTTATGTGCCTAAGCCCCTTCAGGGACAGATAAAGAATACCTGCCTAAACTCAAGCCATGCACATTCCAGCACCAGAGATAGTAGATCCTCAGTCCGTCCCTAGCTTGAGATGGGGGGTAATTGGCCCGGGTGAAATTGCGGACTTATTTGTCTCCGCCTGCATGAATAACACAAACCAGAAGTTCACAGCTGTTGCCTCAAGAACAGCGGATAAGGCAGACCAGTTTGCTGCCAAATTTGGAATCGAAACTGTCCACGGAAGTTACGAAGAGCTGGTGTCATCGGATGATCTTGATGCTGTCTACATCTCTTCCTGGCAGAAAGATCACTTCGAGCACGCGATGATGGCTCTAAACGCTGGCAAACACGTTCTGGTTGAAAAACCAATTACCTATCTTCCCGAAGAGGCTGAGCAGATTTTTAGTCTTGCTAGGCAAAAGAATCTGCTAGCGATGGAGGCGATGTGGACACGATATCTTCCTCAATCAACCATCATTAGGAAAATGCTTAGCGAAGGAGAATTAGGAAACCCAGAGCTCTTTTCGGCAAGTTTTTGCGTGGATAATCGACACATACCAAGGCTTTGGAAAAAAGGTGGCGGCGGGATCATCTATGACATGGGGATTTATACCATCGCCATGGCACAACAGTTCATGGGTAATCCAGTCAACATAATCGCCACGGGCAAGGTAAACCAAGACGAGCTTGATGAAGAGACTCACTCTGTATTTCAATACGAGAATGGTGCTAGAGCACAGATTTCTTCCTCAGGAATAGCCACTCTTCCCACCACAGCGAGTTGCTCGTTCGAGAATGGCGTTGTTCTGGTTGACGAGCCCTTCTTTGTGCCATCAGGGATAACACTCCGAGACAAGAGCCTTTACTTCAAGCAGCAGTCGTGGAGGGATGAATCATCAATTCAGGGTCATGCTGGGCTTTGTTATCAGGCGATGTGGTTTGCAAAATATGTTGATGAGGGGAGAAATGAGTCTCCTGTGCACACAGCACGTGACACCATCGCCAACATTGAAACCGCATTTGAAATTAGTGAGCAAGTTGGTGCGAAGCCATTCTGATTGCCTTTCTACAAGCAATCGCAAAGTGAGCTGATGGCTAGTCTCTAACTCCAATAATCATTGGGTCATGAAAAGATCCGCCAAAAGCTTTTTGACTTGCGCCACATCGATCTAGGTAAGGAGTAATTCCGCCGAGGTGGAAGGGCCAGCCTGCTCCCATGATCATGCACAAATCGATGTCCTGCGCAGTTCCAACCACCTTCTCGTCGAGCATCAGCTTTATCTCCCCGGCTAGACCTACTTGCAGACCTTCAAAAATTTCCGCAGCTGATCTGGCCTGTGTGCCGCCTGACACTATTTCGATTGCCTTTTTGTCATAGCCCTTGATCTTCCCCTTCGCGTCTCGGTCCAAAAGCTTTCCGTATTCAGCGAGCTTATGGAGGTTGCTGCTGGCATAGAAACGGTCCGAGTTAAAGGCATGCATTGAGTCAAGAACATGAGCACCGACCTTTAGGCCGACCAGCTCAAGAAGATCGAATGGATTCATCGGTAGACCGAGCGGTGCTATGGCATTGGCAACCTCTTCGAAGCTCGCACCCTCGTCCACCGCTCGCATTGCTTCACCCAGTAGATAACCGAGAATTCTGTTGACGACAAAACCGGCTGCATCGGACGTAATCACCGCAGTTTTCTTCAAACTCTTCGCAACCTCCATTGCGGTTGCAACAGCCTGATCGGAACTCTTGGCGGCTCTTACCACCTCCACTAGGGGCATCACCGCGACTGGATTGAAGAAGTGAAAACCGACGAGGCGATCTGGATACTTAAGTTTGGCAGCCATCGCATCAATCGATAGCGAAGAAGTGTTGGAGGCAAGAATGCATTCCGCATTCACAACCTCTTCAATCTTTGAAAAGACATCGTGCTTGATACTTAGTTCTTCAAAAACAGCCTCAATAACCCAATCGCAATCCGAAAATGCCTTGTAGTCAAGTGAGCCAGAGAGGTTCGCCACCAGACGATTTCTGTCATCAGTGGAAAGTCTTCCCTTATCTACTAGCTTCTGAAGTTCATCTTTTATGTATTGAATGCCCTTGTCGATTTTCTCTTGTGAAACATCGGTTACCACTACCGGCACCTGCAATCGTCTGAGAAAAAGCAGAGCAAACTGGGATGCCATCAGGCCTGCTCCGACAACGCCGACCTTTGTTACTTTTCTAGCAAGTTCTTTGTCCGGAGCACCAGTTGGCTTCTTAGAGTGCTTTTGCACCAAATTAAATGCATAGATGGATGCTCGGAACTGATCCGAGGCAATCATCTCTTCAATTGCATCATCCTCACGCGCAAATCCTTCAGCTTTGGTTCCGCTCTTTGCGGCGGCAATCAAATCGAGAGCCTTGTATGGAGATAGTGGAACCTTGCCAAGTTTTTCTTCAACCATGTTCCGTGCAATCGAAACAGCTGGGCCCCATATTGTGGCTCTCTCAATTGCATTTGGTTCGTGTTTTCTTTTCACTTTCGTCCCGGCTAGCACCTGGTCGGCCCAAGCCAGCGAATCCTCCAAGAATCTTGCGGAATCAAAGATTGCATCGGCAATCCCGAGTTCGAATGCCTCTTGAGCGCTCAGAGTTCGATTTTGCTTAAGTGGGTTTTCGACAATCACCTTCAGAGCATTCTTAATTCCAATCAAATTGGGCAGAAGATACGCCCCTCCCCAACCCGGTATCAAGCCGATAAAGACCTCTGGCAAGGCGATCGCGGGAGCGGAACGATTTACCGTTCTAAAGTCAGCATTTAGCGCTATCTCCAGCCCGCCACCGAGGGCCAAGCCATTTATGAAAACAAAGCTTGGAACTCCGAGTTCAGACAGTTTCCCAAGTGCATAGTGGCCAAGTTCTCCGATTAGACGTCCCGTTTCACGCTCTTTGATTTGAGGAACGTGGGACAAGTCTGCGCCTGCCGCAAGAAAGTAAGGTTTTCCAGTAACAGCTACGCCTTGAATCTCGTTTCGGGATGCACGTTCCTTTTGCAGATCGAGTTTTTCTGCTAACTCAATCAGGGTTTTCGGGCCCAAGGTGTTGGGTCTTGTGTGGTCTTTACCGTTGTCCAGAGTTATCAGTGCAAGGATTTTGCCCGATGCAAGGGTTACATCGTTCACATAGGAATAGGTAATTACCTCGTCATTCTCAAGCAGTGGCGCATACCTATTCATCGCCTGCCTCCGTAGTTAGAGTTCTCCCAAACAACGGTTCCGCCCATTCCTAGACCAATACACATTGTGGTCATGCCGTATCGAACATCCGGATTTATCTCAAACTGTCCAGCCAATTGGGTCATTAATCTAACTCCACTTGCCGCAAGTGGATGGCCCATTGCAATGGCGCCTCCCCATTGGTTGATTCGAGCATCATCATCGGCAATACCAAAGTGATCTAAGAAACTTAACACCTGGATGGCGAAAGCCTCATTTATTTCGATCAGGCCGATATCGTCAATTTGCAGTCCCGCTTTTTGCAAAGCTTTTTCTGTTGCAGGAATCGGTCCAATACCCATAACCTCTGGCTCTACGCCAGCAAATGCGAAACTGAGCATTTTCATTTTTGGCTTGAGGTTGAATTTCTTCACGGCCCTCTCGCCCGCAATCAGCGACATAGTTGCACCATCGGTCAGTGGCGAAGCATTTCCAGCCGTGACTCTTCCGTGAGGTCGAAATGGGGTTTTTAGATCCTTTAATCCTTCAACAGTCGAATCTGGTCGGAGCAGTTCGTCTTGGGTGACAAGCTTCCAACCCTCGGTCGATGCAGCACTCACTGGAATCAAGTGCCGCTGAATGTGCCCGTCAGCGTAGGCTTTGGCGGCTTTTTGCTGAGAGGAAACTCCGAAACGATCACTGCGTTCTTTAGTCAAGTGGGGGAAACGGTCATGGATTTTCTCTGCCGTGTTTCCCATATTCAAAGCCGTCGGATCAACCAGTTTCTCCGCTAAAAAGCGCGGGTTTGGATCCATCCCGTCGCCCATGGGATGATGCCCCATGTGTTCCACGCCTCCAGCCAAAGCAATGTCATAGGCTCCAATTCCAATTGAGCTAGAGACTGTCGTAACCGCGGTCATTGCACCTGCGCACCAGCGGTCAATTGCATATCCGGGAACTGTTAGCGGTAGGCCGGCAAGAATGCTCACCGAACGTCCTAGCTGCAGTCCCTGATCTCCTTTTTGATTAGCCGCGGCAATAGCAACATCATCAATTGCTTCCTTTGGCACCTCAGGATGGCGATCGAGTAGTCCAATAACTGTCTTAACGGATAGGTCATCGGCTCGAGTATTCCAGTAGACACCTTTGTCTCCAGCTTTGCCAAACGGTGTTCTTACTCCATCAATGAAGTAAACATCTTGGGATTGCATTAGTTCCTCACTAACGTTTGACGATTTAGTTGTCTTTCTCGTTCGTCTTTTGCGAGTGTCGTTCTTACAAGTTCCGGTGGAAGTAAAAATGCGTCAACCAGGGCTTCGACGTGGGGTCTGAGTCTGGGTAGCAAACGACTATCGATATATTCGGTGATCGCCTCGGCCCTGCTTCCAGAAAGACGTCCATTGATTAGATACCAAGATAGGTTCTCCTCCAGAAGTGTGAACCCATATAGATCTCTGAGCCAGGTAAGAATCTTAAGAGAGTCAGCGTCCTTTACTGCTTTCAGGGCCGAAGTAAATGCTTCCCACATGATCAATTCGCCGTGTGCACGCGCTGCTGCAATTAGATCATTTTGGTAGCGATTGAAGAGCTCTGCCTGTTTTTCTTTATCACTACCCGCACCTTTTAGTTTGTTTGCGATTGAAGCGATTGTTGTGTGAACACGATCGGTCAAAAGTTGGTGCTGATGCGCTTCCTCCTTGACAAAGCCGACTGAACGAGCTGTTGAACCAAAGTCAGTAATCTGCTGGGCGAGTCCGCGCAGACCTCCCCGATTAATGGTTGCCTCACCGACCTGGCCAGCAACATACTGCGCGAGCGTTCCGAAGTCAGGAGACTTGAATGCCTTGCCGTAGTCACTAAGCAACCTCTTGGCCACAAGTTGAAGCATCACATTGTTATCGCCTTCAAATGTCGCATAAACATCTAGGTCTGCTCTCAGACCAGTGAGTCTGTGTTCGGCCATAAACCCCTGGCCCCCACAAGCCTCTCGACACTGCTGAATAGTGTCGAGGGCATACCAGGAACTCAGAGCCTTGCTGGCTGCGGAAACGGTTTCAAGGTCGGACCTGGTTTCCTCTGTGTCGTTCTCCCCCGTAAACACTGAGTGAAACTGATTCAAAAGTTCCTGATGGGTAAAGATCTGGGCGTAGGTCCTGGCTATCAGAGGTATGAGTCTTCTTTGATGGCGACCGTAATCCATGATTGTGGTTTCTTTGCCATCTACCCCTGGAAACTGCTTTCGGGCAAGCGAGTAGCGCACGGCGATGTCGAGAGCAAGTTTTTGAGCATTTGTCACGGCTCCTGTTAGCGAAACTCTTCCCTGCACTAGGGCGCCCAGTTGCGTGAAAAATCTTCGGCCAGGTGAATCTATAGAAGATGAGTAATTTCCACTCTTATCCACATCGGCGTATCGATTCAAGAGATTTACTCTTGGTATTCTCACCTGATTGAAAAACAGTCGGCCGTTATCAATTCCGTTGAGGCCACCCTTCAGGCCATCGTCCTGCGCACCTACACCCGCGAGCAATCTTCCGTGTTTTCGAATAGGAACATAGAATGCGTGGACGCCGTGATGTTCACCTTGCGTATACAGCTGAGCAAAAACTACGGCTGCCTCGCCGTGGAGAGCGGCGTTGCCAAGATAGTCCTTGTAGCTGTGGCGATCGGGGGTGTGAATGATGAATTCTTCTGTCTCCGGATCGTATGTAGCTGTAGTTCCGATCGAAGCAACGTCCGAACCGTGTCCAGTTTCGGTCATTGCAAAAACCCCTGGCGTTTCAAGTGTGGTTGCACCGGGTAGAAACTTCTTGTGGTGAAAGTCGGTGCCTAGATAGAGAATGGCGGAACCGAAAAGACCCCACTGAACACCAAACTTGATTTGCAGTGATGGGTCTCCAAAAACTAATTCCTCAAATGAAGACAAGGATCCGCCTGGATTGCTTTGTCCACCCAGCTCTTTTGGAAAACCATATTGAGTGGCGTTTTCTCGAACCAGAGTCTTTAGAGACCTCAGTACCCACTCACGGTGGTCAGCCATAGCAGCGCCTTCGGGCTTGAATAGCTCCTTTTCAATGATGACTTTTCTGGTGTGTAGACGAATGTTTGCCCATCGTCCGAGAATTCTTTCGCCTACCTCAGCAATGTCTAAACGAAGATTGTTATCAGTCACTTTTCACCTCGACTACTAGTCAAGAACACAGCAAACAGGGCTTGGAATAGGTCTCGCCAAATTCGTGACTGCCCACAACAACTCAAACTTGGGGCAAAGAGGTTTTGTATGTTTACTACAAGAGATTGGGGTTCAATTTGTCGAGTCTGGCACCTAGTCGCCTAAAAACTCTGCCTTTTGCTTGGTGGCAAACGCCTGCATGCCTCTTTTGACATCCTTCGTTTTCATCAATACTCCAAGGCGCTGCATCAGCAACTTCTTCTCTGACTCAAGATCTGTGTTTCGTGATGATTCCAAAGTTGCTTGCACAGCCAAGGGGGCTTGTTCAGCAATTTTCTGAGCAATCTCGATTGCTCGCGAAACCTCTGCGCCAGGCTCGACTATCTCGTTTACCAAGCCCATCTCGAGTGCTTCACTAGCACCCCAACTATCGCCGGTGAGTAGATAGCGCATTGCTTTCTGATGGCCAGCGACTTTTGGTAAGCGGATTGTTCCTCCACCAAATGGAAGAATGCCGCGGGAAACTTCTAGCTGAGCAAACCTGGAGTCCGACGATGCTATTACTACATCGCTTGCAAGGGCTAGCTCCACTCCAAGTGTGAAACAGTTTCCCCTGGTTGCCATTACAACGGGTTTTACAACCTGTCTAGTTTGAATTCCCCATGGATCTAATCCGCCATCTGGAACTATTTGAAGTTTTCCGTTGTCCATTTTTGGTCCGACATCAAAAAGATCTAATCCAGCAGTGAAATGGTTCCCGTGAGCGAACAGGACGCCAACTCTTAACTCTTTGTCTCTATCCAGTTCTCCATAGGCAAGCGCAAGTCCATGAAGCAATTCCTCATCAGCGGCATTCATCTTGTCTGGTCGATTCAGACCAATAAGAAAAATGTGTCCAGATTTTTCAGTCGTTACTTTGCTAGTCAAGATTTTCTAAACACTTTCAGTGAGCTGTGCCACTCGTTGGGGAGATATTCGAAGAAGAACTGCGATGTCTCGCATGCTCAATCCCTCATTTCGAAGTCGAGCAACAACGTCTCTGACTTCTCTAGATGCTTCTTCTTGAAGCTTTAGGGACTCACGCATTTTTTCTTGTGCCGCTTCAAGATCGCACATGATTCCCGGAATGGTTGTTTCGACCTTAAGAATGACGTCACATCTTTCGATGCCTTCTTTTTCAGAAATTAGGTCTTTGATTTGTTCAGCAGCGAGATCTAGCCTTCGACTGGAAATCATCAGGTCATCGAGAGCTGGGACCTTGACCCACCACTGGCCTAATTTTCTCTCGCACTCTGCTTTGACTTCCATCCTGCAACCCTAACAAGCCCTATTCAGCCACGATAGACAGGCTTTGTCTAGGGAGGGTGGACTTAGCAAAACACGCCTAAAAACCTAGTAAATCCAGGCTTCTGGGTCACTGACGACATGACTTTTTTGCATACTTGCGAAATATAATTTATAGAATTATATTACTAGTAATTATTTTCTAATAAGGAGTGCTTTGAACGTCCCACTTTGGCTCTGGCTTGCTGTCCTTGGCCTGATCCTTCTAATGCTCGCTATCGATCTTTTTG
>Ga0169931_10013792_pt1 | contig 10998 bp, 4 predicted proteins | sample Kivu_15m_20L_FD_129675 | JGI IMG/M metagenome (GOLD analysis project Ga0169931, IMG submission 129675) | Freshwater microbial communities from Lake Kivu, Western Province, Rwanda to study Microbial Dark Matter (Phase II) - Kivu_15m_20L... | ecosystem: Environmental > Aquatic > Freshwater > Lake ... | reverse complement strand
TTAGCTGATTATATAGTTGAATGTTACTTTTTATTCCTCAGTCTTTCTATACCGCACTATAATTATTTAGTTCGCATGCTAATCTAAACCCAAAAAGGCAAAAATTTTTCCAGAAAGGCAGGCTTTGAGATCAGCAAACTCGAATATCACCTCTAGCATACTATTCCTGAACTATTTTCTGCCAAATCTATGACAAATAACTCTAGTTAAGTATTGCCGCGTTTGTAAAAGAAGCAAAAAGGCAAGCTTTCTTACCAACATTTGACTTTTTCTGTGGAAGGTGTTGGCAGTTTAGACTAAGAAGCCATCCTTGAGGCTGCTAAAAAACTCTACTATACTAAAGATTCTGTTAAGATAAATTCTCTAGCATTCTCGAGAAAAAGAACCCATGGACTAGCTCTGCTACCTGTATAGGGATAATTTAAATAAATTATCGAGCTGGCACTTGTAGACAACAACAAACAAGTGAAAACTAAGTAACCGCAGATAGAAATCAGTGGAACGGCTAAGGGAAAAGACGGGGAGGTTTAAAATATCCAGCCGAAATCGATTTTGTCGATACCTTTGAACGATTTCTAATTATTTGTGGTGCATCATTGTGATGGAGATGGAATGCCGTGGGAACAAGTATGACTTTTGTTATGTAGTTTATTGAAAAATATCACTTTTTGGACGAAAACGCAGGAGGACAGATCAACTCGAAAATACACTATTCTTTTCTTTTCAGCTATCAAGAAGAGTAAGGATGGTTGAGTATGTTGAGTCAAAAAAACAGTCTTTACGACAAATTTTTAGGTGAATACCTTTAAGTCCAAGGCAAGACACTAAAAAATCTATAAAAACTCTAAGGTTTCCTTTTGCTGAGCAAGGAACGAGTCGACAAAAAGATGAAAGAGCTAAGCGATGCATCTTTTCAAGAGATACATAAAAGATGGCTAAGGCTACCCTCATAATACTACAAGTAATACACTTCATTGAAAAAACATATTATGGGCTACTACAACTCGATACATTAAAAAAAGATTCATTCTGATATCTTTTTGAACAACATGATCTGCAGATACATGTTTGCTAAAGAATACAACTATAAGGAAGCTATGTAGGGAGTTCTCTAGTATCTAAAGTGGTAGAAAAATCTAGCTGCTTCGTATAATTTGCTAATGTTTGAGCATTTTCATAAAAATGACGTAAAAATATGTTTATTTAGTTTTTCAGCTATCTTGGTCAGGATTTTCAAGGACGAGCTGTGGTGTTAAATAGGGCTTCGCATTTAAACTTTTAGCAAATACAAGATTCTGAAAATTACTGTCATTATTATATCTATTTCTTGTAGATTTGGGTCCAAAAGAAGTTGAAAGGCTATGCTGATCAGTATACTGTTTTGGCTGATCTGTAGGGTCTTGGTACTGAGCACTTCAAGCTGGCGATTACTCAGAGAAACATAGCTGATTCTCTGAAGTATAGTCCAGAAAGGCAATACAAGTTGCTTGTGGTAAATGCTGGTAGTTTCCCTAAGCTAATCTGGCGAGTTTTGAAGCCTATGTTACCCAAGAAAACTCTTCAAAAAATTAATATTATCGGATCTGATAAGTAAGAAATCATCTAGTAACTTTCTAAAGAGATGGACATTAGTGTGATTCCTGAGTAAATGGGTGGCCAAAACAAAAGAAACTGCATGGATGATCTCGAAGACTAAAGGAATATGCTTCAAGAGGAAGTTCAAGGGCACTAATGACCCTCAGATGATATAAAAATAATTATTTTTATAAAAATAATCATTAGATAGATATTAACTTTGTCATGATAACAAATTTTAAAAATTTTTATTGTAAGTTTAAGTTCTTGTTTTTTTATATTGTTGTTCTTCGACATATCGTTTCATTTTTCATAGAGTTTACTTGCTTAGATAAAATAATCGATGAGTTCCAGGCGTATATGGTCACCCGAGGTAAGCTACTTTTAACCAAGTAAGACGAGCACCTTCAATCGATCGTCGAACGAATAGGAGTCAAAAAATGGACAGAAGTGTCTAATGAGCTGAGCAACATTAGAGGGTAAAAGCCTCGAAGTGGAAAGCAATGTCGTGAAAGGTAGGGCTTTGAATATGTAGATGGCACAATCATTTGAATCCTCAAATAGCCAACAAAGACTGGAGTGAATAGTAGCAAGAAAGACTATTCATATTACATGAGAGGTTTGGAAATAGATGGACTGTAATTGCCTAGCATCTGCATGGAAGGTATTTTTTGAGCGATTTAGGACTGATAACTCGATAAAAAACTACTTTTACTCGACTATAAGGCGTAGTCTGAGACGTATGGGTAAATTTGTGGGTTCAAAAAATAGCACTTAAACTATGAAAAAAATTAAACCTTCCATCTTGGCTAAAATATTTGCAGCCTAAAGCTAAATCTAACTGACATCTGATCTACCTCATGAAGAGCTATAATTAAGAAAATTTGTTAGGGAAAGTTGCGCTCATGTCAGACAATAGATAGTTCGTTTTATCAATTTTAAACCTTTGAAGCAACAAAAAGCTGGAGAAAGGGAGGGTAAAAATTTCTAAGAAACTATAAGCAAATTATAACACATCAATAGAGTTTACGAAAAGATTAAGCACAGTTAGTTTAGAAGAAAAAATTAAGAGATGATGTTTCAAGGGAACTACAATAAGATAGATGAAGAGAGCTAGGAGAGTTAAATGTCTGAAGAGAGTCATGCTATGGCTACTCCTCATTATAAAAAGACATCTAAAATAGAAACCCGAAGCCATACAAAGCAAGTAACTCCCAAAACTTAGCATGAGCTTTATAAAATTAATATTTCACATAGTTCTTAGACTAAAAAACAATAGATTTAATAAAAATAGAAAATAAATTCTGGCTTATTGGTACCTATTATAGTCGCAGATCAACTTCACTCGCCCTAAGAGGGGTCTTACAATTAAGGAAGCCATCTTAATCCATCTTTTGATATCGAGCTCAAAGACTAATTTCCTATCTTTAATATTGAAAAGCATTCAACTAACAGCTTTACACCTGGGTTAACACCAGGACTGACCCCAGGACCATCTCAGGGCATGAATTCTCCTAGTTTTATGTTCGGAACTCCAGCCATCAATCAGTTAAACTTCTTTCAAAGCCCAGCATCACCAATGAAGGTCGATTACTTGTCTTCATTGCATAACCTAGGTTCGATAAGCAGCAATGTTTTTGATGATTTTCAGATTTTTCTGCAACGATAAATCGAGGGAAACATAAACGGCTAGGAAAGAAAAACTGCCAACAGCCACAATACGATAGGCAGTCCAGGCTCTGCTTTTAGATTTTATGGTTTTTGAATGATAATTAAACAATTTATTATAGCTATACATAAGGTAAATCAAAATACGTTTGACTTTATGCGTTTATTTCTTTTACTAATTTCTAAACTATTTATACTGCTAATAGTGAGCCATACATCAACAACATTATTTGTTTAATTATGCCAAAGAACAAAGGAAGAGGTGGTAAGAACTATAAGCGAGGAAAACACTCAGGTCCAGTCAAGCGTTAACTGCTTACCAAATAAGCCGAGGAAGGTCTTGAGTATGGTCTCGCGCTGAAAATGTTAGGAAACGGTAGAGTACTAGTTCGTTGCTTCGACGAGGTCGAAAGAGTGGGTCACATTAGGGGAAAGATGAAAAGAAAAGTATGGATCGGAGTTGGTGATTTGGTGATGTGCAGTCTTCGTGAGTTCCAGAACTAAAAATGTGATATCATCTTGAAATACCTTCCCGAAGAAGTGAGACAGCTCAAGGCTCAAGGAGAAGTCCCTCAGGATCTGGAAATCAATTAGAAATCGGTCTAGGGTGGAGTCAGCGGTATCGAGTTCGTTGAGGGTAATGATGAGGAGCTTAGTGAAAGTTCTTCTTCGGATTCAGATGATGATTCCTAGGATGAAAACTAGGCGACGGATTTTAACTATAAGCAAAAGAAGATGGAAGAAATAGATATTGACAATATTTGATTGATGTTCCTATAAATAAATTCAATTTTCTTGCAAAAATCTATAAAATTAACTTAATTTCAAATGTTTCAATAAATAGATTGAGTGTGTATCATGATAGCCATCTAGATTTAACAAGTGAAACATTTTCTAGACTGTTTTTATTTTTCTTTTACTAACTAGAAAAACGACGGTTTTATTCTTTTTATTTGGTTTACCTTTTGATTGTCAAACTTTTTCTTTCACTGCCAGATCTACCAATAGAAACTCTAGAAATTCCAGGTCGTATAACAGGCTTTTCAGGTCCTCCAATAGAAATTCTGCCTATGTTTGGCCGTCGTTTTGGGGGAGCGGCAGGTCCACCTATTTATATTTGACCGATATTGCGCTTAAACTTAGGTTTTTGAGACGTTCCTCCTATCTATATTTTACCAATACTAGGATTGGTCTTAATCTTTGTAGGTTCTTAGACTTATATTTGACTTAGACTAATAAAAGTTTTTTTTCGTGACTATAAAGGGCGCGTTAAACTTGCCGAGACCCGAGATTTCAAATCTAAATTTCCATCTGATTAAGATTTTACTGTAATATTTGATTGTGAGCCTACAGTTTTAGCAGAATCGTGACCATATGTTATGACTGACTTAGACACAGGGCGATGTTTCAGCATTTTTTTGAACTCTTCAGGAGTCATAGGTTGACCTAAAGTAACTTTTTCTTAAACAATTTTAAATTTTCTATTGACTATCTCAGGGTTTGGAGCCTCATACTTGACTGGCTTCATTTTGCTGATATCTGTGTAAAATTTGTCAAGCTGTTTAAGAAAAAAATTACTGGAGTTTGTCCTACGAATAATTTTTGAGCAAGATATGGATCGAAAACTTCGGGTTGAACAAAATAATCTGATCTTCGAGTGGCGCTATGCATTATAGAAGACTCACCAAGTATAGAGTGATACGTGGGAGCAACAAACGACGATGACTTTACGTTACTGATCATATTTGAACCTGCTAAATTACCATTACGACCTACTGAAGACCCACTATCGACACTTTTCGGCCTATGTGACATTTAATAAAATTAATCTTTTTGATAATAATATCAAATTTAATGATTTTCAAGCAAATCTTTATTTATTTAGTAAAACGTTATTTTTTCAATATTTTTTTAACTTAAACAGATTGTTTATGTTTGTTGATTTATTAATGGATGCTCATAGATCACTTGTTTGCTGTGTCGATCTCGTTTACTAAAACATTATCTTTCTTTCTGTCATCAGTCGAACAGCACCACTTGAACTACCATGCTTTTTTCTCTTTCTCAAGCTCAAGGGGCACTCTTCCAGCTCGGCTCTGGCCGAAAACTTAGTTTCCCAGACCATAGGTGATCACTACTGGTCTTGCAATAGTTTTGGATCTCAAAGCTTAGAACTGTTCAGCTGTCAGAGGCTTTCTTTATATCACTTTTTCCTGTACGATTGTGTATCTGCGACTTAATATCATTGAATCTGGAGCATCGAGTAGAACTTTTTTGAGTCGAGAAATATCAGTCTGGAATTTTTCAAGCTGAGTAAATAAAAATATACGGGAGTTGTGTCAACGCAAAGTTTCGAGGCGGACTGAGGATCATATTTCTAGGGTTGAATGAAGAAGTTCGATCTCTTCATGGCACTATGATGCTGACTTGTCGAACGATTAGGAGGAGTATACAATAGATGAGGGGCAGTATCAACGACCTGAGAAGACGCGAGTCTATGAGAGCTGTTTCTTGGAGTCGATGCAGAGGAACTTCTAAAGCCGCAATTCATAAAATAAATTTATTGAGACTATACAAGATATAGGCAAATATTAATGATAATATATCCCATTCATCGAAAAAGCTAGTAAACAAAGCATATCAATTTTTCATTATCTTTATTGACATATAAGGTAAGTTATTTTATTAATGAGTATTCAAAACAAACAGACTTTGATTTCGCAACTTAAACAATCTATGGTCGATAAACAACGCTTTAACGATGTCAATAGATGATAATATAGATAATCGGCGTAGGAACTAGGCTCAATCGTTAGATGCTTCATGTTGATGCGATTCCTACACAAAATACGCTTCTTCCATCGATATCGCAAACAAAAGTAGGACTTACGACTAGAATGAAGTCGCATTCGGCTAAAAAAATTAATAAGTAGGCGTCTACTGGGTCTCTTTTTGTAGGAAAAAAAGTTGTTCAGGATACCAACGATCATTTGCAAAATAAAATAAGCACATCTTCGAAAAAAATAGATCTTGAAACAGCTATTATCAAAAGACAGTCGCTTTTTTAAAGCTCTAACAAAAATACTAACTTAAATCGAGTCAAAAATTTTTCAGTAAAGACTAATAGCAACCTTAAAGAACCGAAAATTAGTGATTTTTTAGAGATAAAAAACGCAGTAAACGCTAGGTCTGACTTTATCAGACAACGATAGAACGAGAAAGAAGTGCTAACAAAATAGTTAAACAGAAATTTAGATGAGCTAAATTCTGATTTTTTGCTTGTAATAAAACAAAAAAGAATAGACTAAGATAGTTTAAAACGAATCAATAAAATGTTGTAGAAAAGCTCGCATTTTGAAGTTGCAAGAGTGCTCAGAATGACAGACAAAATCGATAAATTTTGTTTGCGATATGGCATCTAAAATGGCAATATATAGTATTCACATATGTGTGCTTTAAGTTCAAGACAAGTCCTTTCGAACTATCAGCTTTTCGAGTTATTTTTGAATAAAAAAGCAATTCGCAGCAGTAAAAAGATAGTCGGATTGCAATATTACACAGTTCCTGAAGATAAAGGTCTTAACTTAGCTGCTAAAAAGATCACTTCTTTCTTCAGAATGATTTTTGCTAAACGATTTTATGTAAAATTTAGATCGCTATTAGAAAAAGTAAGCATAATTCAAAGATTCTGGCGAAGCAGTCTGATTGCTAAAAAAGCCAGAAAAGATATAGCTATTGCTGCTACATAAAAAATATCTAAATATAATCGACTCGGGTAAGAATTAGTAAAAAATTGGAATATGATCAAATGTGGGATAAGATACTAAGTGCATATCTGTTCATATTCGCTTTAGTAATTCAAAAGAATCACTATGTCGCATTTGAGACAAAGATAAAACACGCAGATCACTCGTATTTTCAGAGCAGCTAACACTGACACTCACATCATATATGTAGTCCCTTTCGCCTTAGATTAGTAAGTGATTAGGTACTACAAATCTGTTTTTAATTTCAAAATGGGGTAATCTTTCAATAAAGTTTACTTTGTTATTGCTTAAAATTCATAGAGACTGCAATAATACAGTCAGCTTACTGCAGTTTCTTTGTTACTTTACTCACCTAAAGCTTTAAAGCGCATTCATCAGATTATTGGTAAAAATTATGGTTTTATTGTGCCTTCTTTTCCTTCAGTCTAGTATATAAATCTTTCTGCAGAGCTTAATTTACCAGTTATGGCTCCTCAGCAAAATATAGCAAAATTGTATTCTACCAAAAGCGGTTGTCTAAAAATATTCAAAAACATCATTAAAAAATAAAACAGTCCGTTCGAGTTGTCAAGGTCAGTGCATTCTATTTTTTCATAAAAGTAGTTGATTAATACTTTGTCTTTGCTGATCTATCATCACACTGATGTGAAAATATGGTATCTAAAAATATAAGACGAAATACAAGGTCGAGGTCTGGCTTATCTAAATATAAATAAAATCGCGTTTCTTAGGGAACTCTGTTCAGGCTAAGGGTAGTTTTAGGGCATTTAATAGAAACAAATAATAAAACTGATTGCATAAGAACTCACTAACAAATTAAAAATCAGATTAAAAATCATAAATAAACAGATATATGCTAATTATTAGCAATATATAAGTCATTTTTTGACCAGAGGAGGTATGGTATAAGCCGGAGTTCCTTAGAAAAGCACGCAGTTTTCTATGAGTTTCTTCATATAACCTTCTGGAGATTTTAGTATGGTCGGAACATATAATAAACTTTAACTTGGAGGAAAATCTATAAATCAAGCTATCAAGTTTCCTTCTTCGTTAAACATCGACTACGCTGCCATATTGAGACATCTCTATAAATAAATATGGGTAAAACTTAAACTTTACGGCTATTTTACAGCTGATTTTCTTTACAGTTAAAATATCAAAAAATCATTTGCGATAGGATTCGATTGCTTTTTAAACTAAAAAACTTCATCTCTTTTTATGGCAAGCTACTGCACTCGAAGCAATTACTAAAAGGACAGCAATACTTTAGTACAAACATAGTATCCCATACATTATATCTACTGTCCTATGATGACACTTCCCTGTATGCCAAATACTTCAACTTTTTTCAAAAATTGCAAATTCGGAGGTATTTCTTATGATCTCTAAAAACATCTTGGGACTATTTTTGTTTTGTTGAATCGAACTTAAGATGGACAGCTGGGCTTCATCTGTGCATAGAGTAGTTAAATGGAAGTTCTTCAGGAATTGAAAAAACTTGTGGAATACTTTACGAGACATCACAGGTAAGACAAGAGCAGTAATGACTAGATAGGTCTTCTGAAGGGGATTGCGACTACTTGGCTCAAAAAATTATAGAAAAATATAAAAAAAGAGCCTTTTAAGAATGATTTAGATATTTAATGAGTAATAATGAGCATCTATCAAGCATAGGGATTGAACTGATGATAGCTCTGATTGTCCATCGATCCGATCAGATCATTTTTTTGTTCATTTGCCCCATTATTTTATAGATAAATCTAACTTCTCTCAGAAATCTTTGGATTCCAGCCTTAGGGTATTTCTGGTGGAACTTACACAATTGCGGGTTGTAAGATGGTGACGCTGACTCTGAATTAGCTATTGATGATTTGATTCATACTGCCTTAGAAAATAGGTTGCACTAGTAGATAGTAATGGCATCTGACGAATCTTCCGTTAGTGCTTGGTGGGATGGGTTGTTCGCTTTATTTTGAGCAAAGTTTTATCCATCTTCTTTGGGCATTTTGTTAGCCTCTCGCATGGTGCGCGGCAACTCCTTAAAATTAGATTCGATTAAGTTCCTACGAGAAAATTTTTGTGAAACCCATGCGTGAAGTCAATGTTATTTATTTTATAAATCTACATGTCACTGAAGTAATAGCTCGAGGACATTTGATGTTGTCAATCGCACAAAAGATACTGCATTCGTCTCCAGGAAAATAATAGTTTTCTATATAAAATAAAAAATACTTTAAAATTAACAGGCAACTCGACTAATTCCTTTCTCAGAACAACACGGCTTGACCTATATAAAAGTTTAGCCATAAAGAGGTCTTCCACCTTATTTCTGAGGTTAACGTATTGCGAAAAATTGTTGGCATTGAATAGCTGGTTTTTTCTCAAAAGGTTGTATGATAGCTTTCAAACTGTACTGTATGTCAGCTACAAAACCTTTTTTGCTTATTTCATTATAACTTCCAGGCAGAAAGGGCAATAATCGAAACGCAAACGGATACGAATACTGCCCCGAGATATGCCGATTTGGTCCAAATCTAGTAATAATCTGTTTGTATTTGATCAAAACATTCTGGACCTAGTGATTCTGAACCCTACCTTCTCCGCCCCTAAACTGATTACTCTATATTCCTGTGATCTAGAGCACGATCTACCCGCAAGGATAAGGTTTGTTAGCCATCATATGTATAATTCCGTTTACGGTATCTCCTGCGAAATAAAACTGTTTGTCGAGTTAGATGCACATTTGGACTTCATGTTGTTTGTTACCCATCTTAGTTAAAATCCAGAATTTATTATCAAATATCTCTGATCATACTTATCAAGTATTTACTATAATTATCATTTGAACAGCGCATTTCTTGTTATATCCAAGACTGGATCAGTCGGATCGTATCCTTTTATGATCTTGTTTTGTTACAAAAATGCTCTGAATTATTATTAATAGCTATCTAGCGTGTATACCTATCTTCGATGTCCCTAGCATTATCGTATCAATTTGTATCCTTTTTGTTAATCGCCTTCAAAAATAGCAAGCTAGCTTTTAGGGTATCTGACTTATATTCTTGCATGACTTACAGGAAAAACGATGTTGTTTAAAGCTTATTTGGCCATTTGTAATTTTTTTGTTAAATTTACCATGACAAAATGAGCCTAAGACTGATGCGAGTATTTGAACATGTATCTACGGAACATATAATGGTCTAGTGTAAATGGAAGGTAGTAATATATCACTGCTGGTTTGTTTGTTTCGTTTATCAAAGTGTTGATTTGGTCTTAACATTCGTATTTTACAAGTTTTTAATCGTTGCACCATGGCTTTTTTGATTACCATTCTAACATACTTGACATGTAGCCGCCAAGACAACCCAGAAAGATTGCAGAAATGTACTTTAAGCCTTTGGAAAGATTTGGGGACATTCCTTATCCTGCCATAAAGCGTTGCATTCGTACTATTGATATATAATTATGACTTAAAAATCAAGTTTTACTATAAAAAACTCTTTGAGTTAATTCTTATCTTGTGGTATATTCTGTAAGTTTATTGCCTGTATTATATATATGCGAGCCTCCATAAAAACATTTTTCCAGAAAGCCCGTTCCAAAGGCGAAAAAACACCCTCATCTAACAAAAAATAACAATAAAAATACCTGCCTCAAGACCCTACTTTTCTGGTATTGTAGTAGTACTAGTAAGACTAAATTGTCGACTCTTTAATCGGCATGAGTAGTCACATCAAAATCACAATAATAAACAGAGAGCTTCAAGGTTAATATGTCACGCTTTGTTATATCAACCGCATGCTTTGTTAGTAGGTTATCTCGGCAAAGGGAATCAGGCATTTTCTTTGTAATAAGTGCAGTCAGTCTTTGGAAAAGGAAGTCAGGGATAGATCGGGGTCGTACTAACCTATCAGGAATGCACTTATGTCGTATATGCAGTTCAGCAATGGTCTGATTTATCAGTACTATTCAGTTAGAGCTTTGTTGT
>Ga0169931_10013791_pt1 | contig 10999 bp, 13 predicted proteins | sample Kivu_15m_20L_FD_129675 | JGI IMG/M metagenome (GOLD analysis project Ga0169931, IMG submission 129675) | Freshwater microbial communities from Lake Kivu, Western Province, Rwanda to study Microbial Dark Matter (Phase II) - Kivu_15m_20L... | ecosystem: Environmental > Aquatic > Freshwater > Lake... | reverse complement strand
TAAGAAAAGACACATAGATAAAAAAGATCAACCGTCGACAATGCACAAAGAATTCAAAAATCTATCAGGATTTTTAAAAGAAATCGTCGACGACATCGATAATGATACCTATGTCCATTATACATCCGTAGAAGAAGTAACTATAGATACTTTTTGGCACAAAGGAAGAGTGGTATTATTAGGTGATGCTGCACATGCTTCTTTGCCATTTATGGCTCAGGGCGCAGCGATGGCATTGCAAGATGCATGCGTACTGTCGAATCTATTGGAAACGGGTGCTGAGATAGATGAATCGTTGATGAAATATAGGAGTATTAGAAAGCCCACGGTAGATGCTGTGCAGAAAATGTCTAGAAATATAGGGCTCTCGTATTCACAGCCTGTGGTAGATCTAGAAAAAATACAATATAATCTAGATAATTTTTACGGTAATAACGAATATTATAAATAATTCATTTATAGGAGATTTTTTATGTTTATTCTTAAGCTATTTGCAGCCTGTCTATTTGGCGTGCTTTCAACCGCCACTGCTACCGAAATAAAATTTGATAAGCCTGTTAATATCATAGTTTCTTTTCCTCCTGGCGGAGACACAGATGTTATCGCTAGAATTTTAGCAGACAAACTATCTGTGAGGATAGGCCAACCTGTGTTGGTGCAGAATAAATCTGGAGCCAGCGGTATTATCGGAAACAGATCAGTAGCAGAGTCCAGACCAGATGGATATACTTTGTTATTTTCTCCTAGCACGATAGTAACTTCTCAATTGGTTATGAAAAATGCGGTGCCCTACGATGTAAGAAAAGATTTTACTCCTATCGTCGAAATCAGTAAAAATACCGTGTTGTTTATAGTAGTAAATTCAGCATTCAATGTAAAAAATCATAAAGATCTATTAGAAAAAATCAAATCCGGCGAAATCAAATCTTACGCTACGCCAGGAAATGGCAGTCCTATGAATATCGTAGGAGAATATTATAAAAATCAAACCGGAGCAGATCTAGTTCAGGTACCATATAGAGGTAACGCCCCAGCGGTGGTCGGGCTTTTATCTGGCGACGTTCCGATGATGATAACATCACTATTGCCGATAAGAGACCATATAGAAAATAAAAAGATAACAGTGATAGGCGCTGCCAGTTCTGCGAGATCGCAGTTTTTACCTCACGTGCCTACCCTAGCAGAACAAGGATTAGCCAAAGCAGATTTTTCTGGTTGGATGACGATATTCGGCCCTGCAAACATGGATATCAAGATGACCAAAGAACTCAATAGACATTTCAACGAGATGCTCAAAGAAGCCGAAGTTATTTCTAAAATGCTATCTTTAGCACACACACCGGCTGGAGGAACTGTCGAAGAAGCGGCCAAGTCGGTAACAGATCTTTATAATAGATTTGATTCAAATATAAAAAAATTCAATATTAAAGTAAATGCAGAATAATTTAATCCAAGGTATAGCAGAAATACAAATCACTGCGAAAGATATCCAAAGTTCAAGACAATTCTTTCTAGATCTAGGATTGAAAGAAAAATTAGAATTTACATTTTTTGCTCTCAACGGTAGTAGGATACAAATCAATGAGGGAGCTAATTTTTCTATTAACACATTAACATGGAATGTAAAAGCAAATATCAATGATTTTTATCAACGATACAAAAATCGATTAGAATTATCGAACAAGATTTCCCAAAACGGCACCATAGAGTGTAGAGATCCTTCGGGACTTCTTTTGATTTTTAAAGAAGATCAAATAAAGTCGATCGACGATTCGGCGGTTATGGTAAACGGATTAAACAGTACGAATAGAGTCAATAGTCCTGTACCTGAATATGATAAAATAACTCCTATAGAAATATCTCATATTGTGCTGGAAACTGACGACATAGAATCGTCAGAAAAATTTTATAAGAATCTAGGATTTATAGTTTCTGACAGATTAGTAGGTCGAGGTGTTTTTTTGAGAGATTCGATAATAGGTGGACATCATGACATATTTTTAATTCAATCTGATAAGAATAGATTACATCATATCGCGTTTGCCGTGAAAGACATCTACGAACTATTTTCAGGAGGAAAGATAATGGAATCTAAAGGATGGAAAACAGCCAAAGGTCCCGGTCTACATAGGGTGTCATCGGCATTCTTTTGGTATTTTTATAGTCCGTTAGAATTCATGATCGAATATACCGTCAATGAGGATCGTCTAACCGAAGATTGGATACCGAGAGAAATATCAGCTCGTCCAGATTTATCTACAGAAAGTTTTGTACAGAGATAAATGTATATATTACTTACTTTAAAGGACATGCAATGAAAAAAATAATTTTTGCAGTACTAGTATCATTTACATCGTTATCTGCCATGGCAGCTTCTGTTAGCATTGAATTGCAGGATAATGATTCTAAACGAGGTGTTTCGGATATGAGAGCTGCGATCCTCACGGTTAGAGATAACATCACTAACAACGTATTTGGCGATATCTCAGTAGTTGGAGTCAAAGTCGATTCTACTCAGGCTATTTCGAATAGGGTTGAGGGCGGGTTGATGGTGAGGTCAGATACCGGTCTGGCATTGCGAGTAGCATTGGGAGAAAGATATACCGGACGGACCAACTATGCTTATTATTCTGTTAACCCTAGTTTCTCTACCAATATTGGAAAAACTGGATTCGTAGGCTCGGTGGGCTGGCGTTTTAGAGAAGCATTTGACAGTGTAAACAACGACCAGACTAGATCGTGGAGATTTGGATTAGCCTATAACGTAAACAAGACCAATCAGGTCGGCGTTGCCTATTACAAAGTAAACGGTACCATTGAACAAAACATAGTAGGTCTAAATTATACTAGAAGATTTAAATAATTCTGAATTACTTTTAAAAAAGACTCGCAAGGGTCTTTTTTTTTGGCTAAGTGGTATGTAATAAATATCTTAAAGGAAAATTTCGTGGATATAAAAAAATACGAAAATAGATCAAAATTTAAAAAATTGCCAAATGATTTCAATCATCAAGATGCGAAAAATTTTGAAAGCAATTGGGAATATTGCAAAACTCTCAGCAACTATCACTTTGATAAATGGAAAAAAGAAACCGAAGGGGATTGGTTTCATTATTTAGGAAAATATGTCGGAGACTGGAATAGCGAATTAAAAGAGATAATCGAAGAATCTAGAAATTTAGGTTGGAGTGAATTATCAAAAAAAGGAAAACATCCCGGATTCAAAAGCGGTGAAAGCGCCACGATAGATCAAGAAAATTATGATAGGTCTAGAATGGGATTATCAGAAATAGAATATACAAATATGGTTTTATCTGACGATCTTATGAGGTACTCTTTTATAAGATCAATGATTGATCTATGGTCCTTAGAAAAACCATCTGTGAGAGCGCATGTTCAAATGCCCGGACAGAGTTTTATTCTACATATAGATAAATTATGGCATAGAAATCCAGAGAATCCTACAAAGATAATGAGATTGGTAATTCATTTAGAAGATTGGGAACCTGGTCAAATAATTATGTACGGAAATGCAGTCCATATCCAATGGAAAGCTGGTGACGTACATATTTTTGATACATTGAATGTTCCGCATTGTAGCAGCAATCTCAGCGACAAGCCGAGATCGATTTTGATAGTAACCGGTCAGAGAACTAGCAATACAGATATTTTATTAGACAAAGCTGATTCAACATCTTTGTACTACATTTCTTGAATAATTTATCATGATAATAATCGAAATTTTATTTTATTTTTTCTTGTGGACTTTGATGATTTATTGGATTCACAGATTAGCGCATCAGCATTCTGTACCAATTTTATCTAAATTTCATAAAGAACATCATAAATTTGTTGCTCAGCATGAAATTAGTTGGAAATGGAACAATATTTTATTGTTCAATGATAACTGGCCCAGTACTGTAGATTTTTGGTTAACTGAAGTTATACCGACATTTATTTTTGTATTGATAACCGGACAAATTTGGCTCGGTGTATTTTTTTATGTTTATGCAGCCTTTATACAAGAATGGGTAGAGCATAATGAAAATTTCAAGGGATATTTTTGGTATACCTCTGGTCGTTGGCATCTGCTACATCACACCAAATATCCATGTAACTTCGGAATAGGCACACCCCTATGGGATCTTCTTTTTGGTACTTATAAAAAATTAACTTAAAATTTTATAATCTGTTAGTTCAAAAATTTCTTTCGTTTTGATCCAAGGTCGATTTGCCCACAGATTTCTAGAATACTCAACTAGTTCATGATTCAAATATTCTTCTAAAGATTTTCGATCCTTGAATATAGTAAGACATTCTAATTTGTCGCCATTCTCTGATAAAATTAAATTTCTGCTGATAATTTTTTTTTCTAAAATCATCTGTCTAGCTAATCTTCTTACTCCAGTGCCTCTAGAATCTCTAAGTTGCGATTCATAACCTCTATAGTAGAATTCGTCTATAGATATGGCCTGTCTACCTTTTTCGATATATGTTACTTTCAATAAGATCATAAACCTAAATTTTCTAGAAAATAATCAGGTAACGCACCGTAATGTTTTGGTGCAGATCTACAGTGTTCTACAACGAAAGATTTAAGTTGTTCAAAATTTGCAAAATAAGTTTTAACAGAGTCTAGATCATTGTAGTCATTCTGAAAATGTATTCGATCGTCGAAATAATCATTTAGTTTTTCAAATTTCGTCGATTGAGTAAAATCTTCAAAATAAATTTTATCTATGAGATTTTTATGAGAAGAGTAATCATTTTCTAATTGCCAGTATTGATAACAAAAATTGTTAAAAATATCTATGATTCTACGATTTTCTCTGTTAGACGGACAAAACAAAAATGGAGAGAATCTTTTAGAACTTCCGGTGTAATCTGCATTTTCTATCGACATCAGAAAACTTCCAAATACCTTCCAAAAATTTTTCCTAATTACTATGATAATTCGCAGCTGATTTTGTTCTATCACATCTTTGAAATCTCTGTGCCAAATTAAGAAAGTTTTAAATCCCATGTAAGCTTTCTGCTGATCTTTTTTTGCAGAAATCAATTTTTTTACTATGTTGTTATGATCGAATAAATGGGATTTAAAAATTTCGGAAGAGTGTTCGATCCTTTTTAAATTAAAAGGTTCGTAAGTGCTGTTCCAAGAGGGAACCCAGATATTCGGTCTTTCGTTTAGACTTTTACAAAAAAATTTAGTTCCACTTCTCGGTATACCTAATACAACAAAATTTTTATCGTCCATGACGAAATATTTAGTTGGGTAGATCCGAACTACAGATTGAGATAGGAACTATCTATTAGATTGTTCTTGTAGAAATTTCGCGAGTTATACCTTTCGAAAAATTGTACATCTCAAAAAGTTCTTGCATTGCTCTTACTGCAGAATGATTTAAGTACTCGTTCCACTGTTCTTCGGATTCCCAAATATGGGAAATTTCTAGAGTTAACGGATCCAGTTCGTTAAAAGTTCGTCTGTCGTATAACCCGTATTCTTGTTGTACATGGGTGTAAGATACAAAATGTTCGGCATTCCCCACATCTCGGAAATATTGACTGTGCCATAGGATCGAAGGATCCGGTTTTCGGTAGGTCAAAGTCACTAGAAAGGCCATAATTTTTCTCCGCTTATTATCATTATTTATTGCAATTTAAGATAGATCTAAGATTTTAAATCCCTTGGTTTTCAGCGTTGTTAAACCGCTTTTTAAATTTTCTGGATCTTTGAACCAACGATCATCTAGGTTGTATGTCAAGGTTTTTAATGAATCATAATATGCTTCTAAGGAGCCTCGGAATTCAGGGTTTTCAAATATCCAATGATACCAGTCACTGCAATCCGGTCTTGGCTTCTTTACCTGAAACATGTTTTGATTCCAAGATTCTTCATACAGAATTCTTTTAAAAACAGAATTTTGAATTTGTAAAATTCTGTAAGATCTATTTAAAGATTGGGTTTTTTCCGCATTTAACGCGAATGACTTGTATCTGTTATCTGAAATTAAAGCGAGTGCAGTTTTATATGCCTGTTCTGCCGGTAGCAACGGTAGGTCTTTGGACCAATAAAAAGGTTCTTTATTTCCTAGTTCAGGATTAACTGTCAACATGTCAAACGCACTGTCTATAAAATGAAAATAAATTCCGACACTGTCATAAGACAACACGGGTTTTTCTACGCCAAAAATGTGAGCAGTTGTTGCCGGATCATAGATCGGTTGATATAGATCAGGATTTAACATCATAAAGAAGCCTGCGACTTGATATCGATTTCTTAAAAAAATATCAAGTTTTTTTTCTAAATTTTCTGTATGATTTTTGTTTAATAAATTTTGTTCATAATCTACCACAGTTATTTTAATTTCTGGTCGGAGCACAGATATACGATCTAATACCGGTTTTATAGCGAAGTCCCATTCACTTAACGAATTTCTAGCAGAAATATCATTAACATTTGGTACATATAGGGTTTTCTCTACAACGAATTTCGGCCATTTGATTACGATTTCATCTAACGGTATGTCGTGCTTTAAAAAAGTGTACAATATGTTGTAACTATCCGAACCTCCACTAAAATGTAACACAAGATGTTTATATTGATCTCTAAGCTGCTGAGCTCTTTGTTTATAGAGCTCGTCGAGAGACGTTTTGCCTAGTTGTGATCTATCAAAATTTTCCCAGATATAATTGTGATAATAGAAATATACTTCTTTGGTTTTTAGTCTAGAAGCGTATTCTAAAGCTTCTATTTTTTTTAAAAAAGATCGAGTGCCAACAATCCAGCAACCATGATTGTTGATAAGATTAGGAAATTGCAGATGTAACATATTTAGATATTTAATGCTTCTATTTTTCTTCTATAAATAAATCATGTTGATCAAACATATTGAACGATTAGAAAATTTCAGCGATCTTCGAGATGAAATTTATTCGATAATACAATCCGTGGGATTCCAAAATAATCAAATCGCCTGTCAAGGTCTCGACGAGAATCAAACTGATTGGTATTCGGGAATCGGACCATTAGACGATCTTGAAGAGAAAAACGAAGAAAAATATTGTTTTATTAATGAAACATTAAAAGGTTCTTATCTTGAACAACTAATTAAAAGATTTAGATCTTTTAGAACCAGAATAATGTGCATGCCTCCGAGAAAATGTTATTCGGTACACAAGGATTTTACAAAACGGATTCATATACCTATAATTACTAATGATCAGTGTTGGATGATATGGCCTACAGATAAGGAATGTTTTAAATTGTTAGAAGGTAGAATTTATCTTACTGACACAACAAAATTACATACATATTTGAACGGACATGAAACCTTGGAAAGAATCCATCTAGTAATGGCGGTTAAAGATTCTTTTTAAAAATCATGAATGTCACAGTTATATCTTCTAGATCTAGTTATCACCATCTATCTCAACTTCTGTTAAAAGATCAAAATATTAAAAAAATTTTTCATTATGGTGCTCCGTCCATAGATATTAACACTATCGAAGATATTTCTCGTATAAAAGAAGATGAAAGATATAAACCGTATCCTATAGATTTATCTGTTGAACAGAACATATCTGATAAAGATTTTGATTTAATAATTTCGGATATGAAAACAAAATCTATTGATCTAGTTTTAGCATCTGGACTAGATGTAGCTGCTTCGGACAAGTTTCAAGATTTTTTAAAGCAATCGCATATATCTCCGTGCTTTGTTTATCCCGGGCTCACACAGTTAGAAACAAATAAAAAAATATGTAGAGATTTATTTTCTAGGTTGAAAATACCTTCTACGAAATACGAGATTAGATCGGTAGAATATCTACTACAAAACTTTTATCAGATTCGATTGCCTTTTGTTTTGAGATTGCCCAAATACAGCCACGGAAGACAAACAATAATAATAACAGAAGAAAATCAAAACGAAGTCTATAATGATTTGTTTGAATCAAAAGATATAAAATCTCATGGATGTTTAAATTTAAAATTTGACGACACAGTATGGATCGAAGAATACTGCGAAATAAAAAGAGAATTTTCTTATCATATGATAGTGAACAAAGAAAATTGGAGATTCATTGGAGCGGCACGCGATTATAAAAAATTTCAAGAAGATGATAAAGGATTTAATACAGCTGGTGTAGGAGCCTATAATTATGATAATGACGAAATTGATCCAAAGGCCCATGCATATGCAGCGAAACTTTTTTGGGCATTGCAAAATCATTTATCTAAATCAGGAAGATTTTATAGAGGATTTATGTTTTTAGGTATGGCAGAAACGATCGACGACGAATTGATAATTTTAGAAATTAATACCAGAGGTGGGGATCCCGAATTAAATGTTTTGCTTCAATCTTTGGATAACGATATATCTGATTTATTATATTGTATGGGAAACAATGAGTCCTTTCCACAAATACAATTTAATAAGAAAAAAATCGTAGCCGTAAAATTGTACAATAAATATTACGACTGGAATAATCCTGCGAAATCTGTGCCGTATTTAAAGAGGTGTCCTGACGAAATCATCCACGGTGTTCAAAATTCGAATCAGTTGTATTGCTATAGCGATATGTTTTCGTGTTCGTCGGATAGTCGAGAAAATGCTGCCACAAAAATTTTCAATTATCTCGACGACCAATATCTAGGACAATTTATATTTCGCAGAGATATAGGAATTTTAGATTAACATAAAGGATAAAAATGAAAAAATTAATATTAATAGCAACGTTGTTATTTTCCTCTATCGCCACAGTTTCGGCTCGCGAAACGGTTATATTAGCATATTCGTGGACAGCCGGCGATAAGGCCGCAAATTATTACAGGGCTCTAGTAGATGAAGCTAATCGTCTACAAGATCGATATATATTTCTTTTTGAACCCAAGCCTGGTGCGGGAGGAACAGTAGCCGCTCATTACACTCTTAGATCTCCAAATAATGTGTTGTGGATCAACAGTTCTGCAGGATTTATTCGACCTCATCTTTTTCCAAATGAAAGCCATGACATGAGCAAATTTCGCAGTATATTGCCCATGTGTATAAGTCCTTTTGTAATTTCGAGTATGAAGTACAAATCATGGACCGAAGTCCCAAAAAATGCCGAACTCACTATCGGGGTCAGCGGGTTAGGTACCACTACACATCTAGTAAGTTTACAGATCGCTAAAAATTATCCGAATATGATAGTGGTTCCATTTAAAAGCACCAGCGAAGCGTTCACTGGGGTATTGAACGGTTCAATAGATTTCAGCGTAGGATTCCACGGAGACAGCGAGTATTATACCACTAAAGATTCTCCTAGGCAGATTTTTTGGTTAGGTCAAACTGGTAAAGAATCGGTTAAGAATACCGAATTATTAGCTAATCAAGGATTCAGTCGAGATCTATTAGATATGAGTACTCCGCAGCAGATTTTTGCTGCTCGAGAAATGCTGCAAGATCGATTCAATGAATTAAGAAAAATTTTACAAGACGCAGCGAAAACTACCTCGGTAAGAACCGCTAATGCTGCAGATAATTGTACACCTAATAATCAAATGCCAGATTCTCAGCTAGATTCGTGGTTTAATAATCAAGCTGCACAATGGCAGCGGCTAACAACCGGTGTCAAAATTACTAAATAATTTTAACAAATTTATTTTAACAAGGAGTACCCGATGAAAAAACAGACAAAAATAAGGTGGGTTATTGCTCATGAACCGTTAAGTCTATTTTTCCGAGCAGCTAAAGATTTTGAAAAATATTTAAATGAAAATCAAGGTGCAGAGCAAATAGAAATCGAAATTATGACTTTAACTGAATACAGCGAAAAATATAACAATAATGTTAAAGTCACTAAACATGACCTTTTAGACTTAATGGAAGAAGGCCGTTTAGAGATGAGTCAGATGTATACTACTTGGTTAGCTGAATATTATGATTACGATTTCTTGGCCTTTGAAATGCCTTACATCTTTCGTGATCACGATCACGCCTATAGAGTGTTAGAAGGTGAGATCGGTGAAGAATTACTAGCGAGATTAACTGAAAAATCTAATGTTAGAGGTTTATCCTATACTTATAGTGGCGGATTTCGTTGCATGGGAGTAAATAGATCCGTAAGTACCTTAGCCGACTTAAGTGGTGTTAAATTAAGAAGCAATCGAAATCCAGTAGGAAAGGCAGTAGTGAAAGCGATGAGTGGTGTTGAACCATTCATCTGTGAAACTGAAGATGCTGCTTACCATGTGTCTAAAGGTGATTGTGAAGGCAACGATACAGTTTATAGCAGAATATATCCTTTAGAACAAAACAAAGTTATGCAATCAGTAGTTGACAGCAAACACAGTTTGTTTTTAACAACTATGATTATCGCAGAAAGTTTCTGGACCTCATTGAGCCAAGAAGTTAAAGATATTATTAAAGATGCCGCTATACGTGCAGGTCGTCAAGAAAGAGATACAACAATTGAAGACGGTCAGCAGGCAAGACGACAACTTGAGCAAGATGGAATAAAAATTTACGATCCGAAACCAGAAGAGTTAGAAGATCTTAAAAATAAAATGAAACTGGTATACGATGAATTCGAACACACATTTCAAAACAAACTTATAGACAGGATTAGGAGAAGTTAAAAAAGGGCCCAAGAGGCCCTTTTTTATGAATGATTTTTTTTGAATTTACCTAGAAAATATCTTTTTGAATAACACGGTCGATATTCCCAATTTTCAGAATTGATTTCTACGCCGGGAAGCCTCAGTGGTTCGATTACTTTCAAGAAACTTTTATCTATATGAGTGTAAAGGTGATTTAAACCTCTTTTAAACGTATAAAATCCCGAGCTATCTTTGAAATCCTCAATCCAATAATCCCACTCTTGCATTGTTGCTTTAACTGGTTTGTCGGTCTGGAAAGTTGTTAGATCATAGTCCGGATAAATCAATCCTTTAATAGTGGACTCATAGGTTCCTCTATTAATAGGACTTAGTTGCCACCAAAAATTTAAC
>Ga0169931_10013789_pt1 | contig 11000 bp, 13 predicted proteins | sample Kivu_15m_20L_FD_129675 | JGI IMG/M metagenome (GOLD analysis project Ga0169931, IMG submission 129675) | Freshwater microbial communities from Lake Kivu, Western Province, Rwanda to study Microbial Dark Matter (Phase II) - Kivu_15m_20L... | ecosystem: Environmental > Aquatic > Freshwater > Lake... | reverse complement strand
CGAGGGGATGAACCTCTCGGTCATGATCAAGGAGCCGGGGCCGGGGGGCATGCGCCTCGTGCAGGTGCCGCTCGACATGTCGTTTGCCGAGGCGCTCGGGGCCGAGGGCACCGACATGCCCGACGCCTATGAGCGGCTGATCATGGATGTGATCCGCGGCAACCAGACCCTCTTCATGCGCGGGGATGAGGTCGAGGCCGCCTGGGCCTGGATCGACCCGATCCTCGCCGCCGCGACCGATGCCCCCGCCCCCTACGATCAGGGCAGCGCGGGCCCGGACGAGGCGCTGGCCCTCCTGCACCGCGACGGGCGGCGCTGGCGCGCCATCGCGCCGTGAGGGTTTGCAGCCACCCCGACCGCGACGTCTGGGCCGAAGCGGCCACGCGGGCGATCGCGGCCGATCTCATTGCCGCGATCGCGCGCGACGGCCGCGCGAGCCTTGCCCTGCCCGGCGGCACGACGCCCGCCCCGATCCTCGCGCGGCTGGCGCTGATCCCGCTCGACTGGGGGCGGGTCACGATCTTTGCAGCCGACGAACGCTGCGTGCCCGAGGGGGATGCGCGGTCGAACACGGGGCTCTTGCGGGCGCATCTCCTGCGCGGCCCGGCGGCGGCGGCGCGGCTGATCCCGCTCGCGCTCGCCGACCCCACGGCAGAGGGTATCGCCCGGCTCGGCGCGACCCTTGTGCCGCATCTGCCGCCTTCGGTGCTGCTCGCGGGGATGGGGGCAGACATGCACACGGCCTCGCTCTTTCCGGATGCGCCGGAACTCGCGGCGGCGCTTGCCCCCGATGCGCCGCCGCTGATGCTGGTGGCGCCGGCGGGCCAGCCAGAGCGGCGGCTGACCCTCAGCGCGCGGATCCTCGCGGGGTCGGGGGCGATCCATCTGGCGATCACCGGCGCGGAAAAGCGCGCAGCACTCGACCGCGCCGCCGGCCTGCCGCCGACGCTTGCCCCGGTCGCCGCCATCCTGCCGCGCGCGACCGTTCACTGGAGCCCCTGAGATGTCCGACTGGCGCACGCTGAAGGCCCTGCACGCCCAGACCCGCGACCGGCCGATCCTGAACCTGATGCAGGATCCCGGGCGGGTCGGGCGCTTTTCGGTCGCGGCCGACGGCATGCTGCTCGATGCCTCGAAGAGCGGGATCGACGATGCGGCCCTCGCCGCGCTCTTGGCACTCGCCGAGGGGGCGGAGGTCGGGGCCGCGCGCGATGCGATGTTCCGGGGCGATCCGATCAACGGAACCGAGCGGCGGGCGGTCCTGCACAGCGCGCTGCGCGATCCGGGCGGCGCGCCGGTGATGGTCGATGGCCGTGACGTGCGGCCCGCGATTGCCGAGACCCTCGCGCGGATGGCGGCCTTTGCCGAGGCGGTGCGCGATGGCACCCACCGCGCGGCGGGCGGCGCGATCACCGATGTCGTCAATATCGGGATCGGGGGGTCGGACCTCGGCCCGGCGATGGCGGCGGCTGCGCTTGCGCCCTATGGCGACGGGCCGCGCCTTCATTTCCTGTCGAACATCGACGGGGCGCATGCGGCCGACATCCTGCGCGGCCTCGATCCGACCCGCACCCTTGTGATCGTCGCCTCGAAGACCTTCACCACCATCGAGACGATGACCAACGCCGAGACGGTGCGCGACTGGCTCTTGCGCGGGGGGGGCGAGGTCGGGCGGCAGGTGGCGGCGGTCTCGACCGCGACCGACCGCACCCTCCGCTTTGGAATCGACCCCGCGCATGTCTTCGGCTTTGCCGACTGGGTCGGCGGGCGCTATTCGATGTGGGGGCCCGTGGGGCTCGCGCTCATGCTCGGGATCGGGCCCGCGCGCTTTGCCGAGATGCTCGCGGGGGCGGCGGCGATGGATGCCCATTTCCAGAGCGCGCCGCTCGGGCGCAACATGCCGGTGATGCTCGCGCTCCATGGCATCTGGCACGCGCAGGTCGCGGGCCATGCGACGCGGGCCGTCCTGCCCTATGAACAGCGGTTGCACCTGCTGCCCGCCTATCTCCAGCAGCTCGAGATGGAATCGAACGGCAAGGGCGTGACGATGTCGGGCGCGGCCCTCGCGGTGCCGTCGGGGCCGGTCGTCTGGGGCGCGCCCGGCACGAACGGGCAGCACGCCTTTCACCAGCTTCTGCATCAGGGGACGCAGATCGTGCCGGCCGAGTTCCTGATCGGTGCCGAGGGGCACGAGGCCGATCTTGCCCATCACCACCGCATCCTGGTCGCGAATTGCCTCGCGCAGTCCGAGGCGCTGATGCGCGGGCGGTCGGCGCCCGAGGCCGAGGCGCTGATGCTGCGCGCGGGCCTTTCGGCGGCCGAGGCGCGCCGGCTTGCCCCGCACCGCGCCTTTCCGGGCAACCGCCCCTCGGTCACGATCGCCTATCCGCGCCTCACGCCCTTCGTGCTCGGGCAGATCGTCGCGCTTTATGAGCATCGCGTGTTCGTCGAGGGCGTCTGCCTCGGGATCAACTCCTTCGACCAGTGGGGGGTCGAGCTTGGCAAGGAGCGTGCGGTCGCCCTCTTGCCGCTTGTCGAGGGGCGCGCGGATGCTGCGCCGGCCGCCGATCCTTCGACCGCGGCCCTCGTCGGCTTTCTGCGCCGGGGCTAGGCTTTCGCGCGCGGCCCTGCTACGCTGCGACGCAGCATGATCGCGCGCATCCTCACCATCGCCCAGCAGAAGGGCGGCTCGGGCAAGACGACGCTGGCCGCGACGCTGGCCGCGGCGGCCGCGGCGGCCGGGCAGCGTGTCGCGCTGATCGACAGCGACCCGCAGGGCAGCCTCGGGCAATGGTTCGCGCTGCGCGAGGCTGCGGGGCTCGCGGGCACGATGCGTTGCCTGCGCACATCGGCCTGGGGGGTGGCGACCGAGGTCGGGGCGCTCCGCGGTGCGGCCGATCTGATCGTGATCGACACGCCGCCGCGGATCGACGCCGACCTGCGCCCCGCGCTCCGGGCGGCCGACCTCGTGCTCGTGCCGGTGGCGGCCTCGCCGCTCGATCTGTGGGCGACGCAAGGGGTGCTCGATCTTTGCGCCCGCGAGGGGCGCGCGCCGGTGCTTGTCCTCAACCGCCTGCGCGCCGCGAGCCGGATCGGCGCCGAAATCGCGACCGCCGCCGCAGGGCTCGGCGCCGACCTCCTGCCGGTCGCGCTCGGCGACCGAGTCGCGCATGCGGTCGCGATCGGGCAGGGCCGCGCGGGCCCCGAATGCGCCGACCGCACCGCCCGAGACGAGGCGCGCGCGCTGTTGAGCGCGGTAATTGCGCGATTTTCCGCGTTCTGAGGCGGCCGCGCTGTCAGGTTGAATTTACACTTGCCGCTGTCCACATACTGTGACAAAATGTCACCCATGTTCCCGCTTCAGGCGCCACGCAAGCGCCCGGGGAGAGGGGCAGGGGAAGACCGGCGCGTCCCATCGGACGGGACAGGGCCGGAGCACGCAGGAAACTGCCAAGGACGGAGGAAAGCATGTCCGCACATGACCATGACAAGGTCTGGCCAACCGGCCTGACGCTCAAGGAAGCCGAAGAGGTGCACAGCTACCTCATCGACGGCACGCGCGTCTTCGGGGCGATCGCCCTGCTCGCGCACATCCTCGTCGCCGCGACGACGCCCTGGCTCGGCTGAAGGAGGAACCCCAGATGAACAACGCCAAGATGTGGCTGGTCGTCAAGCCGACGGTCGGCATCCCCCTCTTCCTGTCGGCCGTGGCCGTGGGCTCTTTCGCCGTGCATGTCGCGGTGCTGAGCAACACGACCTGGGTCGCCGACTTCCTCTCGGGCAAGCCGCTCGGCGCCGGCGCGACCGCTGCCCTGCCGCTGCCGGCTGATGGCACGGCCAAGGTCGCCTTTGTCGAAGGTGGCGCGGCCGCCATCGGCCAGCAGGTCCTCGTGATCCTGCCCGACGGAACCACGGCGCGCGCCGTGATCGGCGCTCCGGCGGGTTCGGCAACGCTGAACTGACGCGGACACGGGCGGCCGGCGACCTCCCTCGCCGGCCGCCCGATTTCCATTCCCGCGAGCGGCGCCCGTCGGGGGCGCCCAGGCGAAGGGTTCGGGTGCGATGGCCGACTTCCGCGCCTATGTGATCGGAAATCTGGCGCGCATGGCCCCGCGCTATCTGCCCTTCGCCGATGTCGCGACGCCCGACCTGCCGCTTGCGCGCCTGCTTCGGCTGTCGCTCTTCCAGATCAGCGTCGGCATGGCGCTCGTGCTGCTCGTCGGCACGCTGAACCGCGTGATGATCGTCGAGCTTGGCGTGTCGGCCGCGGTCGTGGGGGTGATGCTGGCGCTGCCGCTGGTGTTCGCGCCCTTCAGGGCGTTGATGGGCTACAGATCGGATGTCCACCGCTCCGCGCTCGGCTGGCGGCGCGTGCCCTACATCTGGAAGGGCACGATGCTGCAATTCGGGGGCTTTGCGGTGATGCCCTTCGCGCTTCTGGTGCTGTCGGGCTATGGTCAGGCTGCCGAGGCGCCGGTCTGGCTCGGCCCCGGTGCCGCCGCGATCGCCTTTCTGCTGGTCGGCGCGGGGGCGCACATGGTCCAGACCGTTGGGCTCGCGCTCGCGACCGACCTCGTGCCCGAGGCCGACCAGCCGCGGGTGGTGGGCCTGATGTATGTGACACTTCTGGTCGGGATGATCGGCAGCGCGCTGATCTTCGGCGCCCTGCTCGAGGATTATACCCCCGGCCGTCTGATCCGGGTGGTGCAGGGGGCGGCGGTCGCGACCATCGTCCTCAATGTCGTCGCGATCTGGAAGCAGGAAGCGCGCGACCGGCGCCGCGCGGCCGATACCACGCCCCGGCCCGAATTCGCCGACGCCTGGGCCGCGCTGATGCGGGTGCCCGGCACGGCGCGGTTGCTGATCCTCGTGGCGCTCGGGACGGCGGGCTACGGGATGGCCGATGTGCTGCTCGAACCCTATGGCGGCGAGGTCCTGGGGATGTCGGTGTCGCAGACGACGCGGCTGACGGCGGTGATGGCCGCAGGCGGGCTGATCGGTATCGCGCTGGCCGCGCGCGTGCTCGGGCGCGGCGGCATCCCGCTCAGGCTCGCAGCACTCGGGGCGCTGATCGGGCTTCCGGGCTTCGGGGCGATCATCCTCGCGGCCTATGGCACGGGGACGGCGCTGTTCGTCATGGCGATCGGGCTGGTGGGCATCGGCGCGGGCATCTTCGGCCATGCGACGCTGACGGCCACGATGCGGGCGGCGCCGCGCGCACAGATCGGGCTGGCGCTCGGGGCGTGGGGGGCGGTGCAGGCGACGGCGGCGGGGCTTGCGGTTGCCGGCGCGGGGATCCTGCGCGACCTGATCCGCGCCCTGCCCGACCCGGCCCACGGCGCCGAGGGCCCCTATGTCGCCGTCTTCGCGATCGAACTCATCTTGCTGCTGGTCGCGCTCGCGACGGCGCTGCCGCTCATGCGCGAGGCGACTAGACGCCGCGCCGCGCAAGGCTAGAACCAGAGAAAGCGCGCCGCGCGCGCGACGAATACCCAGCGGCCCGCCAAGGGCCCGAGAACCGGAGGAAAGCATGACCACCATCGTCTCAAGGCTCTATGCCAGCAAGGCCAAGGCGCAGGCCGTCGCCGACGCGCTCCATGCCGAGGGCTTCCCGGCGTCGATCGTCGACGTGATCGAGGCCGGCGCGGGCGACACCGCGGCCGCGATCCGCGCCGCCCGCGTGCCGGCCGCCTCGGCCGCGACCTATGCCGCGCAGATGTCGGCGGGCGGCAAGGCCCTTGTCGTCTGCCGCGCGCCCTTCAATCCCATCGGCGCGGCCCGCCGCGCCATGCAGATCGTCGACAGCCACGATCCGCTGCGCTCGGGCATCGCGGACGAGGACGCCTATGTCGCCGAGGAAATCCGCACCGACTACATGCTGAGCGTGCTGACCGATCACCCGCGCTTCTTCAGCATGGACATCATTCCGGGGTCGGATCTGGTGCGCGGCCCGATCTCGAACGCCTTCGGCATCCCGCTCCTGTCGCGCAGGAAGCGCGACTCGGCCATGCGGGGCGGCGGCTTCATGTCGACGAAGTTCCTGCCCTTTCCGCTGCTGACGCGCGGACGGCGGACGACATCGGCGATCGCGGGCGGCGCGCTCATCACGCAGGGCCTCATGCCGACGGTCGCGCGGCGCAGCTGAACAGCCTCGGCGCTTGCAGCGCGCGGGCCGGGGGGGTAAACCGCCCCGGCCTGACGCCGGAGTTGCCATGTCGATCACGCCCGAGACCGCCCGCAAGGTCGCCCGCCTCGCCCGCATCCGGGTCGAGGATGCCGACCTGCCCGCGCTTGCCCGCGAACTCTCGGGCATCCTGAACTTCATGGAGCAGCTGAACGAGGTCGATGTCGCAGGCGTGGAGCCCATGACATCGGTCACGCCCATGCGGCTTCGGCTGCGCGAGGATCGGGTGACCGAGGGCGAGATGGCCGCCCGCATCCTCGCCAACGCCCCCGACCACCGCGAGGGCTTCTTCGCCGTGCCGAAGGTGGTCGAATGACGCTCAACTCCCTGTCGATCGCGGCGGCGCGGGATCTCTTGCGCAAGCGCGAGATCAGCGCGGTCGATCTGACGATGTCGTGCCTGACCGCGATCGATGCGGCCGACACGCTCGGCGCCTTTGTCCATCGCACCCCCGATCTCGCGCTCGAGCAGGCGCGCGCGGCGGATGCGCGGCTTGCGGCCGGGGGGGCGCCCGACCTCTGCGGCATCCCGCTCGGGATCAAGGATCTCTTCTGCACGCGCGGCGTGCCCGCTCAGGCGGCATCGAACATCCTGCGCGGCTTTCGCCCCGAATACGAATCGACCGTGACCGCGCGCCTGTTCGAGGCGGGCGCGGTGACGCTCGGCAAGCTCAACATGGACGAATTCGCGATGGGTTCGTCGAACGAGACGTCCTGCTACGGCCCGGCCGTCAATCCGTGGAAGGTGGACGACCGGCGGCTGACGCCCGGCGGCTCCTCGGGCGGGTCGGCAGCGGCGGTGGCGGCGGATCTCTGCCTTGCCGCGACCGGCACCGACACCGGCGGCTCGATCCGCCAGCCCGCGGCCTTTACGGGGATCGTGGGGCTCAAGCCGACCTACGGGCGCGTCTCGCGCTGGGGGATCGTGGCCTTCGCCTCATCGCTCGATCAGGCCGGGCCGATGACCAAGACGGTGCGCGACGCCGCGATCTTTTTGCAGGCCATCGCCGGCGAGGATGCCAAGGACGCGACCTCGGCCGCGCTCCCTGTGCCCGATTTCGAGGCAGCACTGACGGGCGACATCCGCGGCCGGCGCATCGGCATCCCGCGCGAATACCGCATGGACGGCATGCCCGCCGAGATCGAGCGGCTCTGGTCCGAGGGCGCGGCGATGCTGCGCGACGCGGGCGCGGAGATCGTCGACATCTCGCTGCCGCACACGAAATACGCGCTCCCCACCTATTACGTCATCGCGCCGGCCGAGGCGTCATCGAACCTCGCGCGCTATGATGGCGTGCGCTACGGCCACCGCGCGACCCTCGCGCCCGGCGAGGGCATCGTCGAGATGTATGAGCGCACCCGCGCCGAGGGCTTCGGCCCCGAGGTGCGCCGGCGCATCATGATCGGGACCTATGTCCTCTCGGCCGGGTTCTACGACGCCTATTACAACCGCGCCCGCAAGGTCCGCGCCCTCATCAAGCGCGACTTCGAGGCGGTCTTTGCCGAGGGGATCGACGCGATCCTGACGCCCGCGACTCCCTCGGCCGCCTTCGAGCTGGGCGCGCAGGCCTCGGCCGATCCGGTGGCGATGTATCTCAACGACGTCTTCACCGTGACGGTGAACCTCGCGGGGCTGCCGGGCATCGCGGTGCCCGTCGGGCTCGACGCGCAGGGGCTGCCGCTCGGGCTGCAACTGATCGGCCGGCCATGGGACGAGGCGGGGCTGCTCGCTCACGCGCATGTGCTGGAAAGGGCGGCGGGATTTGTGGCCAAGCCCGCAAGATGGTGGTAGCCCGGTGCCGCTCCGGAGGTTTGACAGCATGATGCGCCCCCTCGCCTCGCTTGCCCTTGCGCTCGCCCTCGCGGGGTGTGCCGAGCCGCCCGTCGACGAGGCGCTTGCCGCCGCCGAGGCCGGCAAGGCCGGCATCTCGGACGAGCAGGATTTCAACGCCGTCGCCGCGCGCGAGACGATCGAGAGCGACCGCGAGCGTCTGGCGGCGCAGCGCGAGCAATATGTCTTCATCCCGCCCACGGCGCTGCCCGACACGGCGGGCGTGGAGCGGCCGATCATCATCGACTTCGCGCTCCGGACGCGCCATCAGCCCGGCCAGCAGCGCTGGAAGCGCAGCGATATCCGCCTGCAGAGCTATGCGCGCGCCTGCGGGCGCTATCCCGCGGCCGATCTCGCGCAGGAGGCGTTCCTGAAATCAGGCGGGCCCGAGCGCGACGTGTGGGGCATCGACCCCGACGGCGACGGCTTCGCCTGCGGCTGGGATCCGCGCCCCTTCCGCCTCGCGCTGCGCTGACGCCCGCCCGATGCGGGCCCGCCCCTCGCCCAATTTCGGCCCGCGCCGGGGGGGCGGCGCGCCGCATCTGATCGTGCTGCACTTCACTGCGATGGCGAGCGCGGCCGAGGCGCTCGAGCGTCTGTGCGACCCGGTGGCCGAGGTCTCGGCGCATTACCTCATCGATCTTGACGGCACGCTCTGGTCGCTCGTGCCCGAAGAGGCGCGCGCCTGGCATGCGGGGGCGGGGGCGTGGGGCGGGTGCGCGGACGTCAATTCGGCCTCGGTCGGGATCGAGTTGCAGAACCGGGGCGATCACCCCTATCCGCAGCCGCAGATCGCCGCCCTCTGCGCCCTTCTGGCCGCGATCCGCGCGCGCCACGCCATTCCGCCGCAGGGCGTGATCGGGCACGCCGACCTTGCGCCGACGCGCAAGGCCGATCCGGGGCCGCGGTTCGACTGGCGGGGGCTTGCGCGCGCGGGCCACGCCGTCTGGCCCGAACCCGCCACCCCGGACGGTCCGCCGCTGGCCGAGAGCCTCGCGCGCTTCGGTTACCCCGCGGCCCCCATGCCCGCGCTGCTCGCGGCCTTTCGCGCGCGCTTCCGCCCCTGGGCCCGCGGGCCCGAGGATGCGACGGATCGCGCGCTCGCGGCCGACCTCGCCGCGCGCTTCCCGCCGGTTCAGAGTGCCGCGAAGCCGCCCGTCGCGGGATCATAGACCTCGAGGCTCCCCTCGCCCATCGAGGTCCAGAGGCCGTGCAGCGTCAGTTCCTCGGCCGCGATCGCCTCGGCGACGAAGGGAAAGGTCTGGAGGTTGCGCAGCGACATCACCACCGCCGCCTTTTCGAGCGCGCGCACCCGCTCCCCCTCATCCGCGATGCCCGCGACATCGAGGTAGGAGGGGCGCAGCATCTCCATCCAGCGGCCGACAAAGCTCGTCTGGGCCTCGAGTTCGGGCGCGTGGCCCATGCACATGTCGTGGCAGCCGCGCACCCCGCCGCAGTTGGCGTGACCGAGCACGACGATGTGGGCCACGCGCAGGGTCGTGACCGCGTATTCGATCGCGGCCGATGTGCCGTGATATTCGCCGTCCGGGTTGAAGGGGGGGACAAGGTTGGCGATGTTGCGGTGGATGAAGAACTCCCCCTCATCCGCGCCGAAGATCGAGGTCACATGCACCCGGCTGTCGCAGCACGAGATCACCATCGTGCGCGGGTGCTGCCCATCCTGCGCGAGGCGGCGATACCAGGCCTTGTTCTCGCGCCATGTCGTTGCGCGCCAGCCGTGAAAGCGCTGGACAAGGAACCCCGGCAGGGGACGGACGCCCGAGATCATGCAAGGCCTCCCATGCGCCGACGCGCAGCATCTCGCATTTGACCGAATTTTCCGCCCGCTTCAATCCGGCGCACAACCAATTCTTCACCGCGCACCGGCATCCTCGGCATCGGGTGAAGAGGTGTCTGGGGATTGTCATGCCAGCCGAAGTGCTGCGGCTCATGCCGCATGAGCGGGTCTTGCTCGATTCCTCGCGGATCGAGGTTCTCTATGCGCAACTTGGTGGGGAAGAGGTTCAGGCGCTGGTCGAACGCGCGATGAACGAGCTTTGCGTCGTCCGGGGCGAATTGTCGGCGCAATATGCCGGGCGCGACCTGCAGGGGTTCTCGCGCAACCTGCGCCGTCTGCGCCGGATCGGCGAGCATCTGGGCCTGCCGGTGATCGCGCGCGTGGCCGACGATGTCGCGGCCTGTCTCGATGCGGGCAACGCGACCGCTCTTGCCGCGACATGGGCGCGCCTCATGCGCACCGCCGATCAGGCCATCGCGGGGCGGTGGGAGGATGCCTTGTGATCCTCGGGCCGGTCGAGCCAGCCGGAAACTGCCGCGATGAACTCGGCCGGGCGGTCGGCGTGGAGCCAGTGCCCCGCACCCTCGAGGGTCGCGAACTCTGCCGCGGGGAATTGCGCCCGGATCGCCCCGTGGTGCTCGGGCCGCACATAGGTCGACAGCGCGCCCGATAGGAACAGCACCCCCCTGTCGAACCGGCCCGGCAGGTCGGGCCAGCCGATGATTCGGTCCATCTCGGCGGCCAGAACCCGCAGGTTCATCCGCCAGCGCGCCCCCTCGGCGCCGATCTCGAGCGACAGGAGGAGGAACGCCCGCAGGGCGGCATCGGGGATGGCGGGCTGAAGGCGGCGGTCGGCCTCGGCCCGGTTCGAAACGCCCGCCAGATCGAGCGCGCCGAGCGCCGCGATGATCGCGCGCTGCGCGGCCGCGTGGCCATAGGCGACGGGCGCGATGTCGGCGACGATCAGCCGCGCGACGCACCCCGGATGCAGGAGCGCCAGCGCCATCGCCGCCTTGCCGCCCATCGAGTGGCCGAGCACATCGGCCACCCCGCCCGCCTCGGCCGCGATCGGCTCTGCCAGATCGCCCGCCATCTCGGGATAGCCGTGCGCATCCGACCAGGCCGAGGCGCCGTGGTTGCGCATGTCGGGGCAGATGACGCGCCGCCCGTCCTGCGCCAGCCGCTTGG
>Ga0169931_10013788_pt1 | contig 11000 bp, 9 predicted proteins | sample Kivu_15m_20L_FD_129675 | JGI IMG/M metagenome (GOLD analysis project Ga0169931, IMG submission 129675) | Freshwater microbial communities from Lake Kivu, Western Province, Rwanda to study Microbial Dark Matter (Phase II) - Kivu_15m_20L... | ecosystem: Environmental > Aquatic > Freshwater > Lake ... | reverse complement strand
GATGCTCCGCGTGCCGTATCGGTCCTCGCCCTTGGCAGTGCAGGATTTGCTGGCGGGGCGGGTTGATCTTTTCGTGGCCGATCAATTGGTTATCCTGCCGCAGGCGCGCGAGGGGAAGCTGCGCATCCTTGGCATCACCGCGCCGCAACGCTCCGCCATGCTGCCGGAAATCCCCACCGTGGCGGAAGCCGGCAACCTGCCTGGCTATCAAATCACCGCCTGGTTCGGGCTTTTCGTGCCCGCCGGCACGCCGGCCATCGCTGTCTCCCGGCTGAATGCCGCCGTGCGCCGTGCCGGGGAACAGGCCGATTTGCGCGAAAGGCTGTCTTCCGGCTTCGGGATGGTGGTGTCTACCTCCACCCCGGAGGAGGCCGCCGCCTTTGTGAAATCCGAAACCCAGCGCTGGACCTCGGCCATTCGTACCGCGGGCATCGAACCGGAATAGACATATCCATAATTGTCAGGCTAGGCTGACAGTATGGGACGTACACCAAGTGAGACGGCGGGGGCCCCGCCGTCCGATATTGCCGCCCTTTCCTTCGAGCAAGCGCTCGCGGAGCTTGAAGCCATTGTGCGGGAATTGGAAAGCGGCAAGGGCGCCTTGGAAGCCTCGGTCACCGCTTACCAGCGCGGTGCCGCGCTGAAGCGCCATTGTGAGGCGAAGCTCGCGGAAGCGGAGCAGAAAATCCAAGCCATTGTGGACGGCCCGGCCGGGCCCGCCCTGCGAGACGTGGAATAGAGCGCCGCATGGCTGACCCCGCCCAAGCCCTTGTATCAGCCATGGCAGCGGCGGCTGCCGAAATTGATCGCGCGCTGGATGCGCTGATCCCGCCGCCAGAGGGCGATGAGGCGCGGCTGTTTGAAGCCATGCGCTATGCCAGCATGGGCGGCGGTAAAAGGCTGCGCGGTTTTCTGGTGCTGGAAGGTGCCGCGCAATTCGGCGTGGCGCGTGAAGCGGCGCTGCGTGTCGCCTCGGCGATTGAAATGTTGCATGCCTATTCGCTGGTGCATGATGATCTGCCCTGCATGGATGATGATGATCTGCGCCGCGGCAAACCCACCGTGCATCGCGCCTTTGATGAAGCGACCGCCGTGCTGGCGGGCGATGCGCTGCAAACCCAAGCCTTTCTTGTGTTGAGTGAGCCGGAAACGCATTCTGATCCCGCCGTGCGGGCCGAGCTTTGCCGCGCCTTGGCGCGCGCAGCCGGGGCGCGCGGCATGTGCGGCGGGCAGATGCTGGATATGCTGGCGGAAGAAGCGGGCCGGCCCTTGGAAGAAGCGGAAATCGGCCGGCTGCAATTGCTGAAGACCGGCAAGCTGATTGAATTTTCTGCTGAAGCTGGCGCCATTCTTGGCAAGGCACCCATCCAGCTACGCCATGCGCTTTCAGCCTATGGCCGCGATCTGGGCGCTGCCTTTCAGATTGCCGATGACGTGCTGGATGCGACCGCATCAGCCGAGGAAACCGGCAAGCGCACCGGCAAGGATGCCGATGCAGGCAAGGCCACCTTGGTTGGGCTTTTGGGCCTTGAACGCGCCAGGCTGCAAGCGGAACGTCTTGCCGCGCAGGCGCAGGATCATCTGGATGCTTTCGGGGATGCGGCGGCGCATTTGCGCGCGCTTGCAAATTATACCATCGCGCGGAGAAGCTGAATGAACCGTCCTGTCACACCGCTGCTTGACCGCATCAATATCCCAAGCGATTTGCGGAATTTCTCCGGCGATCAATTGAAGCGCCTCGCCGAGGAATTGCGCGCCGAGACGATTGATGCGGTTTCCGTCACTGGCGGGCATCTTGGTGCATCGCTTGGGGTGGTTGAACTCACCGTCGCGGTGCATGCGATTTTCGACACACCACATGATCGGCTGATCTGGGATGTTGGGCATCAGGCGTATCCGCACAAGATCCTGACCGGACGGCGCGATCGTATCCGCACGCTGCGCCAGGGCGGCGGGCTTTCTGGCTTCACCAAACGGAGTGAGAGCGAATACGACCCCTTCGGCGCAGCACATTCTTCGACCAGCATTTCTGCCGGGCTTGGCATGGCGATTGGCAGCCAATTGCAGGGCAAGGACCGCCATGTGATCGCCGTGATCGGCGATGGCGCGATGAGTGCCGGCATGGCCTATGAAGCCATGAACAATGCCGGCGCATCCAAGGCCAATCTGATTGTCATTCTGAACGATAATGACATGTCCATCGCGCCACCGGTGGGCGCCATGAGTGCTTATCTGTCAAAGCTGATTTCCTCACGCCCCTTCCTTTCGCTCCGCGATATGATGGCGCGGCTGGCCAAGCGTTTTCCGGCACCTTTGGAACGCGCCGCGCGGCGCGCCGATGAATATGCGCGCGGGCTGCTGACTGGCGGCACCTTGTTTGAGGAATTGGGCTTTTATTACGTAGGTCCCGTGGATGGGCATGATCTGGACCATTTGCTGCCTATTCTGCGCAACCTGCGCGATACGGATCACCAGGGACCGATCCTGCTGCATGTGGTGACACAAAAGGGCAAGGGTTATGCGCCGGCGGAATCCTCGCCTGACAAATATCACGGCGTCGTGAAGTTCAATGTCGTCACCGGTGAACAGGCCAAGGCACCGCCTGGCCCGCCTTCCTTCACCAAGGTCTTCGCGAATGGGCTGATTGCGGAAGCGGAAGCCGATGACCGCATCGTCGCCATCAATGCCGCCATGCCATCCGGCACAGGGCTTGATGCCTTCGCCAAGAAATTCCCGCGCCGCAACTTTGATGTCGGCATCGCGGAACAACATGCGGTGACCTTTGCGGCGGGGCTCGCGACCGAGGGGCTAAAGCCATTCTGCGCGATCTATTCAACCTTTTTGCAGCGCGCCTATGACCAGATCATGCATGATGTGGCGCTGCAATCCCTGCCGGTGCGCTTTGCGATGGACCGCGCCGGGCTGGTCGGTGCGGATGGCGCGACGCATGCGGGGTCTTTCGATATCGCCTATCTCGGCTGCCTGCCCAATATGGTGCTGATGGCGGCTGCCGATGAGGTGGAGCTGATGCACATGGTCGCGACCGCTGCCGCGATTGATGATCGGCCTTCCGCGTTTCGCTATCCGCGTGGTGAGGGGTTTGGGCTTGAATTGCCAAAACGCGGTTCGGTGCTCGATCTCGGCAAGGGGCGCGTGCTGCGCGAAGGCAGTGCGATTGCAATCCTGTCCTATGGTGCGCGCTTGCAGGAATGCCTGAAGGCGGCTGATGAATTGGCGACACATGGGCTTTCCTGCACGGTCGCCGATGCGCGTTTTGCCAAGCCCTTGGACACTGCCTTGGTGGAGCGCCTCGCGCGTGAGCATGAAGTGCTGATCACAATTGAAGAGGGCTCCATGCTCGGCTTCAGCGGCATTGTCATGCATCATTTGGCGACGCATGGGCTGCTGGATCGCGGGCTGAAGCTGCGCCCCATGTGCCTGCCGGATGTCTTCATTGATCACGACGCGCCGCGCAAGCAATATGACCAGGCCGGGCTGAATGCGCCGCAGATTGTGGCGACAGCACTTGCCGCTTTGGGCAAGGCAGAGATGCACTTGCCCGCGCGGGCGTAACCGCTTCGCCCGCGCCTATTCCGCCGCCTGCCGCATCGGGCCGGCGAAGCGCGGTGCCACCTGTTCCATGAAAAGCCGGATGGAGTTGTTGGTCACATCGGCACTCATCGGCCCCAAACGGAAGGAACAGATCACACCACCAATGCCGGTGGCCTCAATCTCCGCCATGCGGGCCGCGACGGTCGCGGGCGCGCCGCAGATCAGCGCATGTTCCGGGTTGGTGCGCGCGGGCGGCGCCGTTTCCTTCTTCATGATCACGCCCTGTTCGGCGTAGATCTTCTCCCGCATTGCCTTGCGCTGCGCCTGCATGGCTTCAAAAGCGGGGATCGCGATGCGGCGCGCTTCCTCATCGGTCTCTGCCACCACCACATTGCGCCAGACCCAGCTTTCATCAAGGCAATGCGCGATATGCGCGGCATCGAAACCCGCCTCCGCCAAAGTGGCGCGATAGGCGGTCAGGCGCTTTTGCGTAACCTCCAGCGACTGCACATTCATCAGGAAGGGCAGGCCACGCCGCGCAAGATGCAGCGCGCCATCTTCGGATGATGCGGCACGGATCACATAGGGGTGCGGCTTGGTGAAGGGCACGGGGCGCAGCCGCGGCACATTCAAATCCCAGAACTTACCCTGATGCTGAAAGCCATCCGGGCTGGTCCAGGCCTTGAGCATAATGCCCTCGGCTTCCTCATAGCGTTCCAGCGCTTCCTCTGCCGGAATGCCATAGCCCTGGTATTCATAGACGTTATAGGCCGTGCCGCGCCCAAGCCCGACAATCACGCGCCCGCCGGAGAGATTATCCAAAAGCGACATCTGTTCCGCGAGGCGCATCGGGTGATGCAGCGATACCTGCGCGACCGCGAAGCCCACCTTGATCCGCTTGGTCGCAGACAGCACGGCAGCGGCAAAGGTCACCGGGTCCACATAGGCGCAATTGCCATCGAAATGATGTTCTGCAAGCCAGAGCACTTCCACCCCAAGCTCATCACAGAGCTTCGCTTCCGCGATGCTTTCCGCGATCACGCGCTGATCGCTGGATGGCTCGCGGCTTTCGGGAAACAGGAAATTGCTGAAGCGCAGCATGGTGGCCTCCACAGCGGGAATGGGCGAAGGTTAGATCAAGCCCAGCAATGCGCAAGTTTTTCCTTGCCCAGCGCCCGTGGGCCGCGCTGTAATTTGCCCGAACCAAGGGGGCTTTGGCATGATCGGCAGGCGCGCAATGCTGGCGGCGGGGTTGGCGGCACCCGCCATCAAGGTTCAGGCGCAGGAAAGGCCGATCCAGATCATGGTGGGCTTCACGCCGGGCGGGAATATTGACCTCGCCGCGCGCATGGCCGCGCCTTTTCTCGAGAAATACCTGGGCGGCCAGCAGATCATCGTTGTCAATCGCCCAGGTGCGGGGGGCATGATCATGTTGAATGAGGTCTCGGCCGCCGCGCCGGATGGCCGCGTCGCCGCTCTTGTATCATTGCCCGCCCTGGTGACCGCGCTTTATGACAATACGCCGCGCTACCGCGTGGAAAGCTTCGCCTATGTCGGGCTTTTGACCGATGAGCCCTATACCATCTTCGTGGCACCCAATTCGCCCTATCGCAGCCTGACCGATCTGATTGAAGCCGCTCGCGCCAAGCCCGAGAATATCACCATGGCGGGTGCCGGCATTGGCAGCGCGCCGCATCTGGCGCTGATGCAATTAGAAAACGCCTCTGGCGCGCGCTTCACCTGGCTGCCGACCACGGGTGCGGGCCAGGCGATGCAATTGGTCCAGGGCGGGCATGTGGTGGGGTCCATTTCCACCGTCAGCCTGACCGTGCGCGCGCATCTGCAAGGCAGCCTTCGGGTGCTGGCGCTGATGGAAAGGCAGCGCTGGGACAAGGCAAGGGATTTGCCAACCGTGGCGGAAGCGGGCTTTCCGCTGGCCGCGGGTTCAGCGCGCGGCTTTGCCCTGCCGGCGGCAACACCGGAACCTATTCTGGCGCGCTGGGAAGAAGCGGTGCGCCGCACGGCGGAAGACCCGGATTTCCGCGCCACGGCAGAACGGGATTTCCTGATTGTGCGGCACATGAACCGCGCCACCATGCGCGGCTTCGTGGATGAGCAATACGCCGCCTATGGCGAGATGTGGCAGCGTACGCCCTGGAAGAAGTGACGCGTCAAGCGCGCCACATCCCCCCGCCATCCACATCCACCACCGTGCCATTCACATAAACACCGCGCGGGCTTGCCAAAAACACTGCAAGGTCAGCGATTTCTGCAGATTCAATCGGGCGATTGAAGGGCAGGCCGGTGATGGTTTCCGCCCAGCGTTCCTCATCGCCGAATTTCAGCTTCGCATTGACGCGCGCCTGGGTGATCATGCGATCGGTCTTGGTCACGGCGGGATTGATGCCGACAACTTTCACGCCATTGGCCTGCGTTGCCGCGCCTAAAGCTTGCGTGAAGGCAATCAAGGATGCATTGCCCGCGCCGCCGCAAATATAACCAGCCTTGGGTGAACGCCCGGCCATGCCGATGATGTTCACCACCGCGCCGACCTTCCGCGCTTCCATCGCCGGCAGATAGAGCTGGCACAGATGAATGTAGCCAAATACCTTCAGGCTCCAGGCTTCCTGCCAGCGCTGGATGGAAATATCCTGCAGGCGCCCGGAAGGAATGGCGCCGGCATTATTCACCAGCACATCAATATCCGGGAAAGCCGCATGCAGCCTTTCGCGTTCCTCGACCCGCGAAAGATCAGCAGCCAGGGTTTCAACCCGCACCTGCGCGAGTGCCCGCACCTTATCGGCAGCGGTTGCGAGTGCCGCCGGATCGCGTGCTGAAAGCACAATGTCGCAGCCCTCTCGCGCGAAGGATTCCGCGCAAGCCAAGCCAATGCCTTTTGATCCACCCGTGACAAGCACACGCTTGCCGGCAAGTTGCATATCCATATTCACACCACCAATTCAATGAGGAAGGGGCCCGGACGGGCGAAGCTTTGGCTCATCATGTCAGCGACCTGATCAAGCGTGGTCGCCTGCGCGGCTTCGACACCCATACCCTCGGCCAGTTTCACCCAGCCGATATCAGGATTGCCGAGGTCCATCATATCCATCGCCGTGCGGCCCGGATTGGCGCCGACATTACGGTATTCGCCAAGCAGGATCGCGTATTTGCGATTGGAAATGATCACGGTGGTCACGGGCAGCTTTTCGCGCGCCTGAGTCCAAAGCGATTGCACCGTATACATGGCCGAACCATCGGCCTGCATATTGATGACGCGTCGGCCACCGCCACCAACAGCGGCACCTGTGGCCAAGGGCATGCCGCAACCAATGGCGCCGCCCGTGATCTGCAACCAATCATGCGGCGCCGCGTTATGGGTTTCGGGGAAGAAGCCCCGACCGTAGGAGACACTTTCATCCGCAATGATCGCCCCTTCCGGCATCAGCGCACCCAATACACGCGCCAGCCCTTCCGGCGTTGGCGCACCGCGCACCACTTCCGGGCGCGGGCCACGATCAGGGATGGCGATGGCGGGCGCGTTCAATTCCGCAGCCAAGGCGGCCAAAGCCACCTCGGCATTCTGTTCATAGCGCGTCAGCACATGCACTTCGGCATTGGGCGGGTAATGCAGCGAAGGCTTGCCCGGATAGCCAAAGAAGCCAACCGGCGCCTTGGCATTCACCAGGATCAGATGCTCCACCCATTTCAGCGCATCCACCGCCTGGTCCACGTAATAGGGCACGCGTTCGAGGGCGATGCGCCCGCGCCCGCGTTGGGTGCGACCGTTGGAGCCCTCGGCCAGCAGCCGCGCGCCGGTTGCCTCAGCAATCCGATAGGCATGCAACTGCGCGCCTTCGCGAAGACTCGGGCCGCCCAGCAGGATCAGCACATTCTTCTTCTCGCGCAGGATGCGCGCGGCATTGCGGATGGCATGCGGGTCCGCTTCCGGGACGGCGGGCACGGGCAGGGCCGGCGCCACCACGCCGCCATCATTCCAGGCGGTATCGGCGGGTAGGATCAGGGTGGCGATCTGGCCTGGCGAGGTGCGCGCCGCCTGCACGGCCACGGCCGCATCCGCCCCCACCTTGGTTGAATCGGTTGAAGTGCGCACCCAGGCGGAAACGCCGCGGGCGAAGCCTTCGGTATCGGCCGTCAGCGGCGCGTCATAGGGGCGGTGATAGGTGGCGTGATCACCGGTGATATTCACAATGCCTGACCGGGCGCGCCGCGCATTATGCAGATTGGCCAAACCGTTAGCGAGACCCGGGCCGCAATGCAGCAAGGTGCAGGCTGGCTTTTCCGCCATGCGCCAATAGCCATCCGCCATGCCGGTCACGACATTTTCCTGCAAGCCCAGCACGCAGCGCATACCGGGGATCCGGTCCAAGGCGGCCACGAAATGCATTTCACTTGTGCCTGGATTGGAGAAACAAACATCAACCCCACTACCTATGAGTGTATGGACCAGGCTTTCCGCACCATTCATTGCCGACTCTCCACTTGGCGTTATGGGGCGCAGCCTGCGCCGAGGGACGGCTTCGGGCAAGATGGGCACTTGCCATGCGGTAATTTCGCCGTAATTTGCCGCCAGAAATATCAACGCGGTGAAAGAAACCGCTTCTGGGGGAGCTTTCCGGTCATGCCTCGTTTGGCCGTTGCCTTTTTTGCGTCTGGCTTTGCCGCGCTGCTGTGCCAGATTGTCTGGCAGCGGATGCTGGGTATCTTTGCCGGTTCCGACACGATTTCTGCTGCGCTTGTCGTGGGCGCCTTCCTGGCCGGGCTTGGCATTGGTTCGATCATTGGCGCCAAGATCGCTGACCGCATCACGCCGGCGCGCGCGCTGATCGGCTTTGCCATTGCTGAAATCGGCGTTGGCATTTTTGCCCTGCTGTCCAAGGCATTTTTGTATGATTGGCTGGCGACGGATCTGGCCGGGGTGGTGGATGACCCTGCCATGATCTTCGCGCTCTGCTTTGCGGGGCTTGTGCTGCCGACCACGCTGATGGGCGCGTCTCTGCCGCTATTGGCGCGTGCGGTGTCAACGGCGCTGGATACTGTCGCGGAACGTATTGGCTTGCTTTACGGCTTGAACACCTTTGGTGCCGGTCTTGGGGCGCTGCTGGGTGGCTGGTTTCTGGTCGGCAATCTTGGCTTTGTCGGCGCGCTTTGGCTGGCGGCAGGGTTGGAGATTTTTGCCGCTGTTCTGGCGCTCTCGCTCCTGCCGCAGCTTCGTGGCCTGCCACTGCCGGCGCCAAGCGCCACCGCTAAGGACGGCGACGCGCCTTTCGGCAGCCTGCCGCTGTGGTGTTTTCTGGTCTTTCTGTCGGGCTATGTGATTGTGGCGCTGGAAATTCTCTGGGTCCGCATCATGGGCCAAGTTGGGCAATACCACGCCTATCTTTTCCCGACTGTACTTGGAATTTTCCTGCTGGCTGATGGGCTTGGCATGGCGGTGGCGGCGCGCATGGTGCGGCACCTGAAGGACCCGCGCCCGGCCTTTTTCATCACCCAGGGTGCCGGCTTTGTGCTGGCGGTGGTGTTGCTGGCCGCGCTTTGGCTTGTCCTGCCCTTGTCGCCCATTGCTGATCTGATGGCGGTGGATCATTCGCGCCTGCATGGCGGCGCCCTGGCAATGACCATCTTCCTGGCCGTGGTCGTGGTTGGTCCGCCCTCCTTCCTGATTGGCATGACCTTTGCATTCGTGCAGCGCGCCGTGCAGCAGGATTTGGCGAGTGTCGGCACGCGCGTCGGCTGGGTGCAATTGGCCAATATCGCCGGCAATGCGGCGGGGTCCATTTTCACTGGACTGATCACGCTGCATTTCCTGGGTACGGCCGGCACGCTGAAATTATTGGCGGCACTTTCGCTGTTGCTGCTGCTGGGCTGGCTTTGGCATGGGGGGTGGCGGCGGCCTGTCGAAGGGGGCCTTGCCATCGCCTCCGCGCTCGCGCTCATGCTCATGCCAGGCAATGCTGGGCTTTGGTCGCGCATGCATGCGGAAGGGCCGGGCCATATGGTGGCCTGGGCGGAAGATCGCTCGGGTGTGGCCTTTTTCCGCGACAGCAAGGGCGCGGATGGCGTGGCGGAAGGTCCCTTCTTCATCCAGGGCTTCAGCCAGGGACGCATTCCTTTCCTTTCCATACACCAATTCCTCGGCGCGGTGGGGCCACTGATCCATCCTGATCCGAAAGATGTGCTGGTGATTGGGATTGGCAGCGGCGGCACGCCCTGGGCGGCCGGCATCCGCCCGGAAAGCCAGATTCGCGCCATTGAATTGGTGGCGCCCGTGCTGACCGCGCTGGAAGAAATCGGGCAGCATTACCCGGATGGTCCCATCGCGCGCATGTTCAAGGACCCGCGCTGGCAAATGGAATATGGCGATGGGCGGCGCACCTTGGCCAAGGAAGACCGGCGCTACGACATTATTGAAGCGGATGCGATTCTGCCGCAGGGGTCACATTCCGGCTTGCTGTACAGCGCAGAATTCATTGACCAGGCGCGGCGGCGTTTGGCGCCGGGCGGGCTTTACATTCAATGGACACCAACGCAGCGCGCGGTTCAAACCTTCGCCGCTGTCTTTCCCCATGCTTTATTGCTGATGCCGGCGGGGGTCATGATCGGGTCAAATGAACCAATTCCCTTTGACCCGGCAAAGCTTGCGGCGGAATTCGCAAAACCCGCGCATCTGGAACATTTGCGTGCAGGCAACCGGGAATTCAGCGATTGGGAGAGCCTTTTTGCGGGTGCGCCGCTGCAGTGGCTACCGGGGCAGAAGCGCGAAGAAGCGCCGTTGACCGATGTTTTCCCACGCGATGAATTCTACATGAATAATCCTGGCTACGGCACGGATCATTATGTGCGCAGCCGGAACGCTACGGGGCAGCGCCGCGCGGCGGCGGAATAGCGCTGTTTCCGTTCTCCCGCGTTCACGGAAACAGCGCTGAATTTTTTTTGGTCGCGTTTTCTGAGCCGCCGAGTGACTCCACTTGACTTGAAAACGCTCCAACCGCGCGGTCTTGATTGCCGCCCTTCTCTACATCCCGAGCGCGCGGCGATAGAGATCGAGCAGCGTTTCCTGTTCTTCCACTTCCGCCGGTTCCTGCTTGCGCAGCCGGATCACCGCGCGCAGCACCTTCACGTCAAAACCAGCGGATTTCGCTTCCGCGAAAATGTCTTTGATGTCGCTGGACAGCGCCTTTTTTTCTTCTTCCAGGCGTTCAATGCGCTCCACAATCGACCGCAGCCTTTCGCCGGCGATGCCGCCAACTTCCGTATTTTCTTGCTTACTCGCGGCCTGGGCCATTCTGCGTTCCTCAGTGTGTAGGCCCGACGCTACAGATCGCTTCGCCGCTTTTGCAAGCGGCGAAGCATCTGGTGCCTGATGTTTGGTCGCATTTTCCGAGCCGCCAAGCGATGCCGCTTGGCTTGAAAATGCTCCAGCTTTCGGT
>Ga0169931_10013786_pt1 | contig 11001 bp, 5 predicted proteins | sample Kivu_15m_20L_FD_129675 | JGI IMG/M metagenome (GOLD analysis project Ga0169931, IMG submission 129675) | Freshwater microbial communities from Lake Kivu, Western Province, Rwanda to study Microbial Dark Matter (Phase II) - Kivu_15m_20L... | ecosystem: Environmental > Aquatic > Freshwater > Lake ... | reverse complement strand
TCATTATTATGATAAGTTTAGAATCAGGCCGAATGATGTGTCGTGATGATGTTTGGTTGCATGTTTTGATGTAAAAATAATATTTTATTAATGATTTTTTTATTTGTTTAAAAAGATAGATGATATATGGCATCTCAAATGTTTTTATGTCTACTTTTAAAGATTTAAATATGAATATTTGCTTTTTTATTAAATTTTTATATATTTTTGTTAGAATAGCTTCTATCAACTTTTGAAAATCTGATCATTACTGAACTCATTAAAATCATTCAAAAAACCATCGTTTGTAAAGCTATTTGTGAAAATGAGGTTATTATGTTTGTATCTTGATCTAAACTACATTGCTGCAAATCAACAACTAAATATTTCTTGTTACTAATCTCGGGTCTCAACTGGCTAAAAACCTTATTTGAATATTATAAATAATCAACAAGATAAATTTGATTATAATTTTAATACATGTAGCAAGACATGCCCTAATCATACGAATTTGAAGACGACTACGAATACCTCCTTCACATCTATGGAGGATTCCATTACTCGAGGAGGATCAAAATGAACAAATTAAGCCCATCCATCACCATCAATTTTCTATAAGCATATATTGAAGAAGAGATTCTTCATTAAGCCTAGGGTTAAAGCTAACCTCAGGCGCTTTAAAATATCATCGAAGAGGCTCATATGGATGAATAAAGTCCATCAATCTCTTCATAAGGTAATTAATAAAGATTGAGAGATAATCATGATGTTGAAATCGAAGCGAACACTCTCAATCATACTTTAAATAATGTGGTTGAGCCCTAGGCTTAACCTAAAAACCCAGACGACAGACGTTTGGACAATGACTAACATAAAAAATTTATCACTAATCTGAACAAAGTGATCAGGAAATACGATCCCAATTTCATGAAAAAAATAAACGCTGTTCGCAGAATGATGAACTTCACATTCCCAAAAGGCTCAAGATACGCATTCCTGATTCTACTTTTTGAAATCCTCTACATCGGAGGATAAGAAGATCTCAAATAAATCGAACAGCAATTCAGTGCCTAGCTGCAAGAGCTATACGGTGAGGAACTCGAAGAATATACTGCTGAAGAAGAATTCATGAGAAGCTGGTATCGTTCATATCTCAAATGCTATGCACTCATGATCGAAGGATAGACTTACAAATCTCTACGAGCAATATACGAGAACTAAGATTTTAAACAAAAAACAAACTTTTAAAAAGGCTTCAAAAAAGTCACAAATTACAAGAAAAAGCTCGAACAAATGACAAGATGACCCCCATGATCCTCCGTAAACCCAATCCTAAACACACATTTAAAATAACATTCATATTAGTTTATATTTTGATTCAAACATGAGCTAAAACAAAAAATAAGACCTTTTGGATTCCTACACAAAAAATGATCTTTTAAGAAGCTACAAAATCTAATACGACAACAAAAATAAATCAGGCGACAAAGACATAGGCCCCTACATCACAAAATAAGGTCAATGGACTAAATAATAAACATCAAAAATCATAAATTTTGTTCAGTTAGCTGCAGACACTAACCCTGACGATCTTTAAAAACAACTAAACTTTTTGTATTTCAACATGGACCTCTCTTTCGGCAAAAGATTCCAAGTATTTTGTTCTCGATTTAGATATTTATATATGAAAAAACTGCAAACTAGGGTCATTGCTTGTATTGCGTCAATCAAAGATACATTTAGATAGGCTATAATCAATACGTCTATCTTATCTGGCAGGTCAAACTGATCGAAGACCAAGCTTATTAGAAAAAATACTGATAGTATTATACTTTTAAATATTCTATATATATCGCATGACAGCATACTTATCTCTGCCCTGCGCTTAGCTATCTTTGTATGATTTCACTCACAATCATCGCTTTTGGGGCATAGTGACACTTATGTGTCTACCCTAGAACTCGTGCCCGTCGCATTAGAGACATCTATCCCTATCTTTTCTCGAACCGAATTTCAAAAATCCACAGCCTTTGGAACCACCTTACTTTTTCATAAGCTTCACTGTTCGCACTTCAACTCCTTTGTTTCCAAAATATTTCTTGATGTCCTCTTCATCCTTGGATTATGGCATGTACTTGAAGTATAGCTAGAGCTATTAATCTTCAGTATCTTCATGTCGATTGCTTTTGTATTACTATCTTCGATCATTTCTCCGATCATCTCTTCGTTAATCTCTCCTTTAGTAATCTCTTTCATCTCTTCTTTAGTGTCTCGATGACCCTCCACTAAAATCAGATACATTAAGTTTCTTCATATTGATCTTAGCCTATCTCTATATCGTATTAAGATATCTCTCATTCGAACTCGTATAAAGAGTCACGCATATCCCATCTGTTCCTTTCCTTGCAGTCCTACCCGAACGATGAATATACGGCTACACATTATTGGGCGGCTAGCACTGAATCACAAGATCAATATGCGGGAAATCCAACCCTCGAGCTGCAACATTTGTAGCTATGATACACTTCAACATCCCTGATTTGAATTTACGATATGCGCCTTATCTTTTGAATTGAGGGACGTCGCCATGAAGCCCTTAGTTTTTTATTCCTTATCTCTAGAGCTAAGTTGATAGTTGGTCTACGTCTCGTTTTTTCTAGCAAAATATTATGCAATTTCCAGATTTATCGGCGAAACGATTGATTAGTTTTGAAACGATCTTGGCTTTGTTGTATTAATCTTATCTTGATAGTTTGAGGCACATATGTTAGAGTGTTTTTGGTGTGGTCAAATCGTCTTCTTTGATGAGATTGATGTATTTGCATTCTTACGTCTGGTAGGTTCTCGATATATCTTTAAGCCAATCTGGAACAGTAGCCGAAAATAATAGATTTTGAGTCTTCCCAGGTGCGTGGTCTTTGATATACTTGTATATCTTCTAGACTTACTACTTGAACCCTTGTTTGAGCATCTCGTCAGCTTAGTCCAAACACAACACTTTAAGCTCGTTCATTCTGATAACATCTCTTTATAGTAGATCTATAAGTCTCCCTGGAGTTGCAACTATAATATCGATTCCTCGCTTGATGATCTATATTTGCTTATTTATGTCAGATTTTCCATATACTGCCACTACCCTAAAATCAGGCTAATCTCTGTATCTTAGACTCTAGATCTCATCCATGACCTGAATAGTAAGTTCTCTCGTGGGCAAAACTATCAAAAATTTAGCAAGATGATTCTGCTCAAACGCCCTTTCCTTTCTCATCTTTTCAATAACAGGTAAAGCAAAAGCCATGGTCTTACCCGAACCAGTCTTATCCCTAGCTATTATGTCCTCTCCTTTGAATATAGTATGGTAAGTCAGGTATTGTATTGGGAAGAGTGTTTTGATTCCTTTCTTTTGGAGGATCTATATGGTTTTGTTGGAAGTGATGTAGTGTTGCAGCTAGCCGTTTTGGATGGTGGTCTAGGAATGGTCTTAGCCTATTCGTTTTTTGTATGACATGGGTGGAATGTTTATGATTGTAGTCAAATTAGAATGAGATGCCTATAAAATTGGGGTATTCTAAATATTGGGTTAACATTTCAACAATACATATTTATATCTCTTTTTGACTATTTTTGAAATAGAATCAAAAACATTCATTATTTATATTGTTTTAAATGAATACAACTTGCATAGATCACACTACTTCTCCAGCTTTATTCTCCTCAATAATCTTCAACATCATTCTGTTGATCCTCTTGACCATATTTTTACTATCACTCTCCAGACCAGATTAAATACAAGCGTTATCAAACACTTGCCTGATAATCAAACTAGCATCCTCAGGAGATGTCTTTCTGAACTAGTTGAGTTTGACAATCAAATCGTTATGTTTGTCGTATTAGAAGGAAATATTTCTCAGATCGTTTCTTTGTTTGCCAGCCTGGATAAATATACAATTACTTTGACGTTTTCTTACATGATAGATCTCATGAATGCCATTTGTCGCATGCCACTCGAGATGGGGCTGATGACCAAAGCAGGTCCAAGCAAAGATTTGGTCGAAACTGACACCTTATCCACGTAGGGTTGGAGCTCATTCTTGACCCACGATGAAAAATTGCTGATGTCTTACTCAGGCAAAGTCCAATCATGATGTTATTTTTTATCTTTTTATTGCTATTTCACGCCTTTTAGAACACGCTATACGGCTGCTGTATCTGTTTAAACATTAGAGAACTTGAGGCCTTCGTAAGTATCCATTTAATTGAATACAACTTCTTAGATGTGAGTGTTAGTGATCAAAACCGGTATTCCTGCCTTAGTCAAAGGATATATATAAGGATTATCTTGAGCAATTATCCTGCTGGGAGCACTACAATAAAAAATGACATCCTGAGTTTTAGTTTTCTTAGAAACGTACTATTTCAAACTAAAAAATCCTTCTTCTGTGTTGAACTCGTATCTGTTCAAATCTGCCACTTATTTTTTAAATTAAGGATCAATACTTCCTTCCTTGATAAACATAGCAAACTGGTTGAACCATTTGTTGTATTATTCAGGGTTCTTACTTGCTTCGTCTTTGAGCAATTTTATTATTCTTTTCGTTAGGAAATTACGCAGTTTTGCCATAAGGGCGCTGTCTTGGAAAGTTTATCTTGATATGTTCAAAGGAATGTCCTAACAATCCACGACTCCCTTCACAAAACGCAAGAAATTAGGTAAAAGCACTTCTTTGCAATCTTTTTTAATCAACACCTTTTTAGAATAAAGACTCACCTCCCCCTTCTCCTGAGAAAGTCCGAATTTCTAACTATGAGTCTTCGGAATATACAAAATCGTTTTTAAATTCAAAGGAACATCTGAGGCAAAATGCAACTTATACTGGTACTCCTCTCCACCACTTGTCAAAAACTAGTAAAATCTTTGATAGTCTTCATCATTGACTTAACTTTTAGATCTGGTCTAGAGAGGTTTGACTAGATTGACAGCTTATCCGTTGACGGCTATTGCGAAGTTTATGAAATTTGAGTATTTTTGGATTATTTGTTGGATCTATGTCTTGTCTGAAAACTTTTTATGTTGTTATTTGAGATGTAAGATTATCTTGGTGCCTCTAGGCAAATCTTTATCTTCGTGCTATTCGACTTAGAAAACTCCATTACCTTATGATTTCCATACATGCGCAGGATGACCATCTTATTTCGAGATGACCTAGACTAGATCTGCAACTATGAATGAAGAATAGAATCCTACACCGAATTGACCTATGATGTTGTCCTTGGCACTGCCTCCCTCGGCAGATTGCACGAATTATTTTGACCCTGATCTGGCAATAGTTCCAAGCAAATCTATTAGATTTTGTCTGCTCATACCGATTCCATTGTCCTGTATGATTAACTGATTTTTTGAGGGAAAGAGTTCAACGTTGATGTTGAGATCGAGATTGGATTGGTCCTTGAATCTTTGTTTCTAGAGCGCGTCTGAGGCATTAGAAAGAAGTTCTCGAACGAAGACTTAGCTATCAGTGTATAGGGATTTAGCGACGATATCTAGCAACTTTTTAGTCTATGCCTTGAACTCCATCTTTTAGCTCTTGCTTTAAGAAAAACCAAAAGAAATCGTCTTAGTTCTGTTGAAGGAGGGGATTGATGTTCTAAGTGTTCTTTTGGGAAGTCTTGAAACATTTTTGATGAGAGATGATATGAGTTTGTTGGCGATCATGACTGTTGATTATAATTATGGATTTGCCTAAATTAAAAAATAAAATTACAATATTCTATATTAGTCTATTCAAGAATTTAAAAAGCATTTTATAAGGTTTGATAGTTTGAGATATGCTTCCTAATGTTTATAATAATGCCAAGCAATAAAGTAAAGAGGTAGGCTAGTCGTAGCATATCTGATCATCACAACTTATAGTCATTGCAAAATGTACAGTATCCTTCTTGCTAAGTACGTACATTAGTCAAGCTGTGTCCTACTTTCGAGAAACTTCCTTAATTGCATCCTTCCCGTAATATACAGTTATATGCTAATGACACATCGCGTCTTACTTTTCATAGTTTTGAAAAATACAGCTCAACTTAGTTCATTTTCGATCGAATCTTTGATCATAACTCGAGTCATAACTAAGTTCAATAGGAGATCAATCTTTATTAGTAACTTATATAAAAAGATCGAGATTTTTGCTTATTAGCAGTCGGAAACAATCGTTCCGGACTTCTCGAACTATGCCAAAGCGATGAAAACAACTAAGGTATGTTTTACTGCCTTATAGCGCAGTTGTGGGATAAAATAAGCGCTATTATGTAAAAAAACTCAAAAGAAAAATGCAACATAAAGTAAATTTAATTGAGTTTGAAGTTGATGGCAGTATCAAATGAAAAATTGTACGATATGCAAGAGCTCAAAGGACAACCAATCTTACGATAAAATAATTAAGAATCTTATATTCAAAATTGTAAGAATTATACAGTCACTAGCATATACGATCTGTATAGAAAAATGAAAGAAGTAAACGAAAACAAAAGAGTAGTATTTCCCTAAAGCATATAAGTTATCGAAGGTAATCTTACTTTCAGAAAAACGAATGATCCTGAAGCAATTCATAATAGAAATTTCAGACTCATAGGTTGGTAAAAAAACCTAGCCAAAAGCGAAAAAACTAAGTAAAACAATCACAACAATCAATCTCTCTTAAATTTGAACATGTGTCTCTATTAACTCTACAAAATCACATGCCATCAATAGTAGTTCATCACAAAAGATCGACTGCGTAAACTCTGGGCACATTTCAGAAACAGTGTACTAACAAAATTAATTAAAAACTTCTTTAGTAAATATTTTGTTATGAAGTCAAAGGCAATAGATTAGTAACCTTGGGATGTGTTTCTTTGTAGTAGCTTGAATAAAAATAAAATTTGCATACTCTCATGCTACTTAAGAACATCAAACGAATCAAATTCAAATCAAATGAGAAAAATAATAATCATACAATTAAAATTTAGCCTGTGACTCTGTAGGTATCGAGAAAAGTCAGTTTATCATCCTAGAAAGTTTCACTCTAAAGAAATTCTATCGATAACTCTAAATTTAAAAAATAATTTGTTTCCGCATAACTCAAAACACCCAACATACAAAATCATAAATATCTTTAAAGATACGCATAAGCAACAGAATCTATAAGTTATGAGTTGAAAAATATCAAGCAAAAATCAAAAAGACCTTTAATATTGAAAAATAAAGCTCATAATACCTAAAATAGCAATACTTCATCTACTTATTTACCATCGATATAAAGAAATTCATAGCTAAAACTAAAAACTTAATAAAAGCATTAAAAAAATGCTTTTTCTCAACCAGTTACAAGCCAAAAGAAAGATTTATAACTTTCTAGAAACGATATTATTTAAATCATCAATCAGTAGTAGTAGGAAATGCACAATTATGTTAGTAGAAAGAAAAAGACGCTATAAATTTTGAGGAAACAACTACAGCAATTTAAAAAACATGAAGAAAAACATTAGCCAGAAATAATCAATCGTATGTTCAATAAAAACTAACCTGATCAAAAATATTAATAAAAAATTATCAAAAAAACAGACAAAAATATTGAATTACCCTCAGATACAATCTAAGAAAGTCCCTATCTATCTCGTCTCAGAACCATAAACAAAGGCAACTACTTATTTTAAAAGAAAAGAATGAGACTTAAATCAAAGATCAGTAAGGGAAGACCATAAGTCAACGCATTTTATTAGCAAATGGCTTAACAATATCAAAAATATAAACTTTCATCATTCAAATGATATTTTTCTTATATTTTTGACGTATTTTGTGTTAGATATGGGTCAAATTTGTATACAATTTTATTAATTTTTTATCAAATGATTAGTTTATATTAAAGTATTAGTTATCATGCTATATTTTCTTCAAAACAGTTGTACTGTTCCATTTTAGGCAAGACAACCTCGATATTATACCTGGGAAAAAAGTTAGAATAATTCCTGTAGTGCTCAAATCTATCAGCTATATGTCTTTTATTATCAGTTTCTTACAATCCTTGACTCTTGCTTCTGTATTTGATAAACTAGACCACACCACTCATAGTTTAATTGAAATCATACATAAAGGGTTCAGAGTCATCATCTTTACTTGATTAGTACAAAGATTATCGATTTTTTTAACTAATAGTAGCCAAAGATTCTTAAATCTATTGTTTGGATTATGTCCAAATCAACGAGTGCAATCTTACCCTCTTCTTATCTAGTTTCTTATTGTTCATCTATACTTATATAGTCTGCTATGCAAGTTCCTACATGCTGTTAGGGTTTACAGCAGCCCTGTGAACTAATATGAAAAAGACTTCATGAATATAAAATAAGCTAGTAAAATTAAATATTTTATTTAAACAATTATTGTACAGAAATACTCTTATAGAATATCTATACGCAAAATATCAGTATTGAAAAATTGTTTATTATTTCATTGCAATCATGACCATCACAAACTTATATATCGAGATAAGATAATACATCATAATATTGAAAATAAAAATTAAATAGCAAATCAGATAGATATCATGCGATTTTCAATTCAAAGCAGTTTACTCTTTACATTTTGGCCAGAACGACATCGATATTGTGTTTGGGGAAGAAATTGGTGTAGCTTGTATTGACCTAAAAACAAGTAGACATTTATTTTTTGTTGTCTCGTTACTAAAATCCTTGAGTTTTGGTTCGGTACCTGATGTACTCCAGAGCTCCAGTCATCGACTGAAACATATTAAAATCCACTGGTTCAGAACTAGGGTCAGATGAGCTGTCTTATTGTTCCTCTATCTATTGTATAGATCTTTTGGATTTGACCCAATTTAAAGACTACAGTCTCTTCATACTCTAGGCGATCTTAGGCTTATCAAACTCAACTTAGATGGTTTCTTCTCTCAAATCTTCGATTCCATTGGCATTGACGATATTCAGAGCTACAACAAGACCAGCCCGCATTTAATTCCATCTTCGGATATGAACGCTTCGTTTGTTCTTAGCTTTGTCCAGGCTGCCATTATACCTCTTTATCAGATAATAACGACTGGGATTGTAATGCTACCTAGTGCTCAGAATGACAGGGGTCTACCACTATTCACAAAAAGGCGCCTGGTCTATCCTGCACTTGATCTAATGAAAATACTACAAATCTTTCATATTAGCCTAAGCGCATTATCTAAACTTATCCTTGCTGATAAAATACGTGGCAACAAAACTACGAGCATAGGCCTAGAGACGAGGGAGACGATTAGAAAACATTCGAGTATAGCCATAAACATTATCTGTTACTTATATTTTAGGATCAATCGAGATATTCTTCATGACTTTTCTGTTTCTACTTGAACCCTATCTATTCATTATGACCTCTACGTCTCCTTTCTTTATTATGTAAAGATTGATCTGAAGAGTGTCCAAGAGTTAGTTAGGAGCTACTAATCTCTTTTCTAGGTTGTTAGCGATGAGCTGCATGAAGCCTTTGGACCATTGGCATAGTAAAAATGCACTACTTTTGATCACATTCAATGAGTTTTATCTAACTATTTCTGTATAAGCATATGGAATACCTGTCCTCAGCTAGTTGTTAAGTTTCATTAGTAATTTATTCTCATCTTAGGGCTTGACTTATTGAGATGACTTCTGGTTTGAAATCAAGTAATTTTTAGCACGGTTCATCAAATGCTTCTATAAGTTGTAGAATTTGGCCATATAACTGATCGAACTTATATCTTTCTATAGGCTTTATCGTTGCTTGCGCATCTTGGAAAACGTGTGACCCATCTAGTTCAGAAAGTATCCGAAGCTAATGACACCTAACTACTGATAGAAATACCGATTATCTGAACAAGAGTGACCACTACGACTTAGCTGGGGTTTTTAGGGCTCAAATCTCCATAGCCGATCGTAAGCATGGTGGTGGTAGCGAAGTACGCAGAGTAGATGTAGTGATCCATGCTGCCTACCTTCGCTTGAGCTGATATGGCGTTAGTCCAAGAGCTGTTCGGGTCTACTTTCGAAGCCTGATAAAGAAAAATAGCCTAGGTAAAGAAAATATTACGAAGATGTGAGCCTGTATGAATATATTGAGCAAAAGATCGAATATTTTGAGATGATTCTAGTACCTTAAAACGAGTTAGGTAAGTCTTAGCCGTCTATATATCCTAGCCGCTTTAGTCCATAGAAGGTAGTCGATGAAAAACTCAAAAAGATGCTCTAAGGGATGATGGGAAAGGTTGGCAATAAGAATATAAAGTATGTAACCGAAACAGACTACCTAGAAGTATAGAAGTCTGAATAGATTCTTGAAGGAAATTCCTGATTCGTATCTTTACTTGATCGTTAAATATTTTCTAACCATCTCAAATGCTTGTAAGAAAAGAGCGATGATAAGCAACACTGAAGGCTCGTCAAGGGTATTTACATCAAAATATCGCTTGGTTGTGAGCAACCAAATGGTCAGAGTATTGGCTATCATCAAAAGAACGTTTATTATTTTGGCGATGGGATGAAACTACTCGAAAAGAATTTAATCTTCATTCTAGTCGGAGTTAGCGATCTCCCATTTTTACTTGAAATCAAATTATTATTTATAGTCGATTGGGTTGTTTTTACCATAGTATCCTTTTACTTTCGATCTGAGTATGTTAAGTTTGCGTCTTTGTTACGCCTGCTGGAAACCTTGCAAAAGTATTTCAGCAGTCTTACTCAGATTAATGGCTTATAGCACAGATGGAGAACGCAAGCGATGGCCAGAAGGCTACTAGTTATGCATGAAACTTCGGGTAAAAAATATTATTACATTATTTTGAATTAATTTGATCCTAAAAATTACAGATTTTAAACATATTATTTTACTTAACTTTAAAAAAAATAATAATTAAGTTATCAAAATGAATAAAAATATGAATAAATCATAGTAGAATATATTTTAATTTATTACAATCAAGATATTTAAAACATAGTAAATTTAAAAAATATTTGCTTATA
>Ga0169931_10013785_pt1 | contig 11002 bp, 10 predicted proteins | sample Kivu_15m_20L_FD_129675 | JGI IMG/M metagenome (GOLD analysis project Ga0169931, IMG submission 129675) | Freshwater microbial communities from Lake Kivu, Western Province, Rwanda to study Microbial Dark Matter (Phase II) - Kivu_15m_20L... | ecosystem: Environmental > Aquatic > Freshwater > Lake... | reverse complement strand
CGGACGGCAGCATCGGCGTCGACTCGGCCCTTGGCAACGTCGCAGGGATCGGCGCGGTGGTGGTTCTGCAGGGCAGTCGGCTTGCACGGCGCATGACAACACGGGCCATGCGGCTACTCTGCCGCGCGCCCATGCTTCGTCCTTCGCCGCTCCGACCGCTCGACTGGTTGCTGGCACTGCTCGGCGGCGTCGTCCTGCTGTGGGTGTCGAACCTGCTGGTGGCGCCGTCGGCGGTGCCGTTCGCCGGGCATGGCGAACGCTTCGTCGCGATGGTCGATGCGCCGTTCGCGTTTCGTGGCGAGTTCCCGCAGCGCATCCTCTGGCCGCTGCTGGCGCACGTCGCCGGTTGGTTCGGCTTCGGCGTGCTTGCGTTCTCGCATGCCTGCAATGCGGCGTTGATCGCCGGCGTCGTCCTGTTCGTGCGCTCTCGCGGGCTCGGCTGGACGGAGACGGCGTTGCTCGCGACCGCTGTCGCCGGCACCGGCATGGTGCAGGTGTTCAAGCAGGTCACCTGCATGTCCGACTCGCTGAACCTGCTGCTGATGCTGGCGATCGTCGGCGTGGCCCATCGGCGGGCATGGTTCTGGGGGCTCGTGCTGTTGGCCTCGTTCAGCCACGAGAACGTGTTCTTCTTCACGCCATGGCTGTGGTGGCAGCGCCGGCAGCTCGGCGCCGGGTGGCGCAGCGAGCTGCCGTGGTTCGTGGCGGCGTTCGCTCTGCACGTGGCCTGGCGCGCGTTCGTCACCGCGCAGAGTGGCGGCGGCAGCTACGGCTTCGCCTACTACCTGCAGAACTGCTTCTGGGCGCCGTGGCTGTTGCCGGCGCTGTGGTTCCTGTGGTTGCTGGTGACGCTGGCGGAGTTCGGTCCGCTGCTGGTGGTGTTGGTGTTCGGGGCGCGCACCGGGCGTAAGGGTGCCATCGATTCCGGTCTGTTCCTGTTCTCGGTGCTGAGCCTGATGGTGCTCGCCTACGACGTCATGCGCTGGGCGGCGTTCCTCGGCCTGCCGCTCGTGGTGTACGGGGTCGAACTGTTGCAGCGCCCGCGTGGTCGCGCTGTGTTCGCTGGGCTCGCGGTGGCGGCGATCGCCGTGCACGTGTGGCAGCATCCGGCCGACAGCCTCGCGGGTGGCAAGACCTTCACCCACGTGGCGCCGTCCATGTTCGCGCGCGTGGCGCAGCTGCACGGGCAGGGGAAGCTGAAGGCGGGCGAGCCGATGGCGTTCGCCGACGCCTGGTGGGTGACGCGAGAGGGGTTCTCCGAGCAGTGGGCGGTCGCGCTCGTCGTGCTGGCCAGCACGCTCGCCGTGGTCGCCGCCGGCTTCGTGCTCGCGCGCTACCTGCCGGGACCGGCGACGACGTCCGGCGGCAGCGAGCCGCGCACGACGACGAACGCTTCCGCGTAGCCGCGGCCGCGCTGGTGCACCAGCGAACGGTAGGCGGCGAGGCCGAGGATCGCGTGGTCGTAGGTCACGTAGTCGATCTGCGAACGGTGCGCGCGCATCGCCGCGAGCTTCTGCTCGATCACCGCCGTCACGTCGAGCACCACGTTGGGCACGAGCGCGTTCCAAACCTCGTAGCCGAGTGCCACGCCGCGGAACGCCACGGCGTCGAGCGCCATCACCACCGCGACATGCACGGCGTGGTGGTCGGGATGGCCTTCGCGCGCCCACGGCAGGTAGACGACGTCGGGCGCGAACGCGCGCAGCGCGTCGGCCGCCAGCGAGGCACCGCGTGCGAGGTCGCCGGGGGACGGCACGTGGCCGTCGGGGAAGCCCCAGAACACCACGTCGTCGACACCGACCGCGGCGAGGCCCGCGCGCGACTCGTCGCGGCGAAGCGCTGCATAGCTCGCGGGGTCGAAGCGGCGCTCGGGGTCGCCGTTCCGGCCGTCGGTGGCGACGATCACGCGCACGGCGTCGCCTTGCGCTCGATGGCGCGCCAGGGCACCGCCGGGGCCGGCGACCTCGTCGTCGGGATGCGGTGCGAACACCAGCACGCGGCCGTGCGGCGGGTGCAGCAGCCGCAGCGGTTCGGGCGGCGGGGCCTCGGGTTCGCGCATCGACGCATGCTGCCGGCTTGCTCGCGACGTCGCAATCGTCAGCGCTGCGCCGTCTGCGACATGGTGGCTCGACGAGGTGCGGAGCTAGACTCTGCGGCCGATATCCCTCCCTTCCGATTGGAACGACTTGGTGCGCGGCGAAAGCGACCGCGTCGAGTGGAAGGAGTCCGTGCCGAAGGACGCTCTGCTGCATGCAGTCTCTGCCTTGGCCAACGACTTGGGGGATTCGCGACGTCGCGGGCACCTGCTGATCGGCATCGATGGATCCGGTTCGATCCTCGGTGTCGAAGGCGACTTGGACAAACTGCAACAGGACATCGCCAGCAGGGTGCGGTCGTCGAGGATCCAGCCGGTGCCAAGCGTCACGGTGTCGGCTGTTCATGCCGACGGCAAGGCGGTCCTGGTCGTCGTCGTCGAGCCCTATCCCGTGCCACCGGTGGTCGAGGTGGATGGTAGGGCGTGGGTGAGCATCGGAACGACGACACAGCTCGCCAACCACGCAGACTTGCTGCGCCTGAACGAGCGCCGCCCCCTCGGTCGTCGACCGTTCGATACCCGGCCCATGGTTGGAAGCGGTCTCGAGGACCTCGAGCTGCGTCCTCTGGAAGAGCAGTACCGTGCCGATCGCGAGGTGGACGGAGATGCCGAGTCGTTCCCCTCCTTTCCAGCGTGGTTGTCCCAGAAGCAGTTCGGGGTCGAACAAGGCGCTGCGTTCGTTCCGAACGCGGCGACGATCCTGATGTTCGGAAAGAGTCCGCAGGATGGGTGCCAGCGGCCATGATCGACCTCGTGCGTTACCAGGGCATCGACCACGATGCCGCGATCGCCAATCGCCGCCTCGTGTCCGGCACTTTGTCCGATCAACTCGATGTCGGCTGGGCTTGGCTCTCGGCCCAGAACGTTTCGCGACCGCAAGATGCCGGCGGCATCCGCCTCGGGTTCGTGCCGGAGTATCCCGACGAGGCGTTGAAGGAACTCTTGCGGAACATGGTGCAACATCGGCTCTACGAGGGAACCAACGCCCCCGGACGCGTCGAGTGGTTCGACGGTCGGATCGAGTTCAGCAATCCCGGTGGTCCCTACATGCGGGCGGCCGAAGGGGACTTCGGTGCGCACTCCGACTATCGCAACCCGCTGATCACGTCGCGACTCGTCGCGGCTGGCTACGTGCAGCAGCTCGGCCGCGGCGTGCGCCGGGCTCGATTGCAGCTCGAGCGCAACGGCAATCCGCCGCTCGAAATCGAGACCGACGGCTTCACGCGCCTGATCGTGCGGAGGCGGCCGTGAAGTCGCTCGTGCTCTTCAACAACAAGGGCGGCGTCGGCAAGACGACGCTGACCTTCAACCTCGCGCACATGGCGGCTCGACTTGGCCACCGAGTTGCGGTCGTCGACTTCGATCCACAGTGCAATCTGTCGTCGATCTTCCTCAAGGAGGACGATCTGGAGACGTGTTGGAAGCGTGGCGGCGGCAGCACGGTGGCGGGTTGCATCGATCCTGTTCGTCGAGGCAAGGGGGACGGGTTGTCCCCGGAGCCCGTGCGCATCGCCGATTCCTTGTGGTTGCTGCCCGGGCACCTGGAGCTGAGCCGCTTCGAGCAGACGCTGGCGCAGGAATGGGGCCAGACGATGTCTTCGAGCAACGAACGAGCGCTCGATGTCGTGACGGCCCTGGAGGTGCTGGCAGACCAGGTCGCCGAGAACGTTCGTGCGGATCTTCTCTTCGTCGACGTGGGGCCGAGCCTTTCAGCGCTGAACCGGGCGGCCTTGCTGGCCTGTGACGCGGTCGTGCTGCCGCTCGCACCGGACCTGTTCAGTTTGCAGGGCATGCGCAATGTCGGGCCAACCCTGCGCAGCTGGCGCGACGAATGGGAAGTCGTCCGTTCTCGTCACATGCATGGGCGTTCCCGAGCGAGGCTCGCCGTGCATGCCTTCCGACCGATCGGGTATGTCCTGCAGCAGCACCTTGCTCGCAAGGACCAGGCGGTCGAGGGCTACGCGAAGTGGGCCGAGGCCATCCCGGACACGTTCCGGCAGGAAGTGCTCGTGGCACCTTCCGCGCCCGAAGTGACGGTCGATCGCGATCCGCATTGCCTGGCTTCGATCCGGCACTTTGCCAGTCTCGTGCCGATCGCGCAGCAGTCGCGGAAGCCCATGTTCGATCTCGAGCAGAGCGACGGCATCGGTGGCGGCCAGATCCAAGCCGTGGCCCGCTGCCGTCAGGAGTTCACGACGCTCGTCGAGCGTTTGGTGCAGCGACTCGAGGCTCTGGCTCCGTGAGTAGGCCCTGTGTCGGTGTGGGGTGCCAGGGCTCGTTCGTGCGAGGAGCCCGCTCCTCGACATGACCTGACGGTTCGAGCCGTCGTCTCAGCGCGGCGTCGCCACCGGCGTACCGGCCGGCTGGAACTTCGTGGTGTCGCCGGCGGCGGCACAGCGCCAGCTGTCCTTGCCGGTCAGCACCGTCCGCGCGCCGTCGCCGTGCAGCCACTGCTTCGCGGCAGAGTCGCTGCGCAGGTGGCTGTCCCAGAACGCCGTCGACAGCGCCAGGATCGTGCGGTGGTGCGCCTGCTTCGGCTCGCGCTCGCCGGCGATCGCGCGTTCGCCGAACACCGAGTGTTGCGCGCCGTCGAGCACCAGTTCGTAGCGGTCGATCGTGTTCGGCAAGGCCGGGAACACGACCAGTCGGTCGGCCACTTCGAGGTCGGCGATGATCGCCGTGTCCTCGGTGCCGGTCATCAAGAGCCACGGGATCTTGACCGCGCCGAACGCCTTGCCGACGTCGCCGGCGCGCGGCTTGCTCGGACTCATCGGCAGTGCTGCGTCGATGCGCGGGTCGGTCCACTTCGCACCGAACAGCGGCATGCTCTGGCCGCTGACCGCCTGCGTCGTCCCCGCGCCGAACGAGTGGCCGCACATGCCGACGTGCTCGAGGTCGAGGCGAGCGCGCAGCAGGTGGTCCTTCTCGCCGTTCCAGACGGCCAGCTGGTCGAGCACCGCCTTCACGTCCTCGGCGCGCAACTGCAGGTTCTTGCCCGAGGCCGCCTTCTGCAGCGTCGCGTAGCGTTCGCGGGGCTTCGCATCCTTCCACACCGCTTCGTCGCTGCCGGCGTGCTGCATCATGACGACGACGTAGCCGCGTGCCGACCAGTGCTTGCCGAGGTAGGGACTGTTCTCGCAGCTGCCGCCGAGGCCATGGCTCCACAGCACGATGGGTGCTGGCGCCTCGTCGGCCGGCAGATAGACGCGCAGCGGGATCTGCCGCGTGCGTTGCAGGTCGTGCACGGTGAACTGGAACGACGTGCCGGGCCGTTCCGGCAGCTGCATCGGGTCGTAGGCCGGCGCGGGAGTGGCGGGCGAGGTGGCGCTCGTCGACGGGGTGGGCGACGGCTTCGGCGCTGGCGTCTGCGGCAGGGCCAGCAAGGCGAACGAGAACGCGGACGTCGTGGCGAGCAACATGCGGCCGCAGGTTGCCACCAACGCCGGCGGCGGGGACGGAGGCTGCCGACGCCGACCGTTCCCCGGTCAGCGACGGGCCAGTTGCGGCGATGCCATCACGCCCTGTGCCAGTCCCGACGAGAGGCACGCGCCGTGTGCTTGCTGCGTCAGGATCTGCGGCTCGGCCGGGTCGAACTCCGGCATCGGCACCAGACGATCGTGCATCGCCACCGAGGCGATGCGCACGGCGTGGCCGTCGATGCATTCGCCGACGCGCAGGCGCTGGGGTTGGTCGCTGGCCAGCGAACCACCGGCGGCGCCGCTGAGCAGCTGCACGACCGGCGACGCCGGGCAGTTGGTCTGCGCGACGACGATCGCCTCGGCGCCGTCGGCGAGGCTGACCCGCGAGCCGATCGGGAACATCCCGAGCGTGCGGACGAAGACGCGCAGCCATTGCGGGTCGAAGTCGCACTGGTTGCGGAACATCACCGCGTAGGCCTCGACCGGGGTCAGCGCCTTCTTGTAGGGGCGCACCGACGTCAGGGCTTCGAAGACGTCGCAGACGCGCACGAGGAGGCTGGTGCCGCTCGGCGAGACCGGCACCTGCGCCTTCGGGTAGCCACCGCCGTCGGGCCGCATGTGGTGGCAGAACGCGGCGCCGATGGCGCGGCGATCGACGGTCTCGTGCTGCTCGAGCAGGATCTGCGCGCCAAGGCGCGGATGCTGCGCCATCCACGCCCACTCGTCGGCGTCGAGGCGGCCCTGCTTGAACAGCACTTCCTGCGGCACGCGCGACTTGCCGATGTCGTGCAGCAGCGCCGCGGAGCCGACCTGCACCAGCTGTTCGCGGCTGGCGCCGACGGCGCGCGCGACCTGCAGCGCCAGCAGTGCCACGCGCACCGAGTGGCCGACGGTGAAGCGGTCGACGTCGTCCTGGGTGGCCAGCGCCAGCAGCATGCTCGGCTCGTCGAGGTCGGCGACGGTGCGTTCGACGGCGCCGGCGGCCTGGTCGACGGCGAGCTCCTGGTCGCGGTGCGCGCGCACGTGGTTCTGCTGCAGGATCTCGGCCAGGTCCTGGTAGGTGTGCAGGGCTGCCGCCGCTTTCGCCGGGTCGGTGTCGGGTGCGATCGATCTGCGCCGGTCGTCGGGTGCCGCCGGGGAACGCAGCGTCACCCGCACGTGCTTGATGCCGAGCGCCGACAAGGCGGCATCGCGGTTGCTGCGCGCGAAGGCCTCGCGGTTCTGCGGCGACAGCAGCAGGTCGAGCAACCGGTTGCACTCCTCGACCCCGAGCTCGGGTTGGAACGACAGCACGCCGATGTCGCGTTCCCTGCAGCAGCGCAGCAGCGAACGCGCCTGCAGGCTCGGACCGGCCAGTGGCGAGTCGCCGTGGAACAGGCAGTCGTCGGCGATGCCGAGGCCGAGCGGCATGTCGACGCCGAGCTGGTCGCAGCGCCGCAGGTTCGCGGTCAGTTCGGCGATGGCGTCGAGCACGTACCGGCTGCCGCGCGAGTGCAGCAGGCGGTTCAGGGCGGCGGTGACCAGCGCGTGTGCGAAGTCGACGACGGCGGAGGTCCGCAGCGCGATCGAGGACGCGGTCATGCGCGCTCCCGGGCGTGCCGGTCCTGGTCGGTTGCCAGCGCCACGGCAGCGGCGACGCGGCGGCACACTTCGTCGATCGTCTCGGGGCCCGAGGTGCCGTGGATGGTCGTCGCCAGTTCGCGGGTGGCGCGGTCCAGGTCGAAGTCTGGTGCGATGCCGAAGTCTCGCACCAGCAGCGAGGCGGCGCCGGCGCGGGCCTGGCCGTCGGCGGTCGCACAGGTGTCGGTGAGGATGCCGAGATACTCGGCATCGAGTCCGTCGTCGACGTCGAGCGTGGCCGCGGCGTAACAGCCGTTCGTGCGAATGCGGTTCGGCAGTGCCGCCAGTTCCGCCGTGGCCACTTGCTCGAGCCGCTTCTCGCCTTGCTCCGCCGGCTGCACGATCGCCTGGTCGGGTTCGTGCAGCAGCGCCAGCATCGCCTCGGTGGTCTCGGCGAGCCGCGTCTCGAGCATCGGATCGCAGGCGTCGAACATCGACGTCGGCAGCGACGACGCGCGCTTGACCTCGGTGCGAAGGTTCAGTTGCCATTGCGCGACGGCCTCGCCGAAGGCGGGCACGGCGTGCTGGGGGTCGAGAGGGCGCTGCGGCATCGCGGTGCGTGCGCTATCGGCGACCCGGTCGACCGCAGTGAAACCGTCGTGACGTGCGGCGGAACCCACCTACGGGAATCCCCGGCGGCGCCGTTGCCAGCGCCCATTCTGCTGTCGACACTGTTCGCCCAATGGAACGCATCGGAATCGTCGCCGCCGCCCGCACGCCCATCGGCAAGTTCCTGGGCGGCTTGTCCCCGCTGACCGCCGTCGACCTCGGCGCCGCCGCCGCGCAGGCGGCGATCGCCCGCGCCGGACTCGCCCCGACCGACGTCGAGGAGATGATCCTGGGCCAGGCCCGCCAGCTCGGTTCCGGCCCGAATCCGGCCCGCCAGGTGGCGATCAAGGCCGGCTGCGGCGACGGCTGCGTGGCGACGACCGTCAACAAGGCGTGCGGCAGCAGCCTGAAGGCGATCGACCTGGCGCGCGCTTCGATCCTGCTCGACGGCAGGAAGTGCGTGGTCGCCGGCGGCATGGAGAGCATGACGAACATCCCGTTCCTGCTGCCGAACTTCCGCAATGGCTATCGCCTCGGCCACGTCGAGGTGAAGGACGGCAACTACCAGGACGGCTTCACCTGCGGCATCCTCGGCGAGCCGATGGGCATGACCGCCGAGTATCTGGCGGACGAGTATCAGATCGGGCGCGCCGAGCAGGACGAGTTCGCCTTGCGTTCGCACCAGCGCGGCGAAGCGGCGCAGAAGGAAGGTCGCTTCCAGGCCGAGATCGCGCCGGTGCAGATCGCCGGCAAGAAGGGCCCGACGACGCTGGCCACCGACGAACACGTGCGGCCCGGCGTGACGATCGCCGACCTGCAGAAGCTGCCGCCGGTGTTCCGGCCGAAGAACGGCACCGTGCACGCCGGCAACAGCTCGGGCATCACCGATGGCGGTGCCGCGCTGGTGCTGATGCCGGCGCGCGAGATCCAGCGCCGCGGCCTGCGCGCGATGGCCTGGCTCGGCGCCTCGGCGACGGCCGGGGTGCCGCCGCGCATCATGGGCATCGGCCCGGTGCCGGCGGTGAAGAGCCTGCTGGCGAAGACCGGCCGTTCGCTCGGCGACTACGACCTGGTCGAGCTCAACGAGGCGTTCGCCGCGCAGATGCTGGCCTGCCTGCGCGACCTGCCGCTCGCGGCGGACCGCCTGAACGTCAATGGCGGCGCCATCGCACTCGGCCATCCGATCGGCGCCACCGGCGCCCGCATCGTCGTCACGCTGCTGCACGAGCTGCAGCGGCGCTCGGCCAAGCGCGGCCTCGCGACGCTGTGCATGAGCGGCGGCATGGGCATGGCGGTCGAATTCGAGCGCGACTGAACGGCGCGGTTTCCGGTCACCAGCTCGTGTCGTTTCGCCGCGTTTCCGCGGATCCGCAACGACGACCGTCCGAGGCCGCTCTGCGGCGCTTTCTCGCCACCCCGACCCGCACTGCGGGTCTCCCTTCCGTCCGGCATGAAGACCACCCGTTCCCTGTTGCTCTCCGCCCTGCTCCTGCTGCCCGCCTGCGCGCTCGCCCGCCAGGACACCAACGAGCCACTCGACGCCGCGCTGATCCGTTCGCTGCAGCCCGGCAAGACCACCGCGCGCGAGGTCGTCGAGCGCCTCGGCGCCCCGACCGAGGTCGTGCAGCTCGGCCGCCGCACCGCCTACCGCTACGACGCGTCGGCGACGAAGAGCACGGCGCTGATCCTGCTGCTCGTCAACTTCGCCAACCAGGACACCCGCACCGACCGTCTGTGGGTGTTCTTCGACGAGAACAACATCCTGACGCACCACGGCGCCTGGTATGGCACGCACCGGCCGCAATACGCGATGCCGTGGGAGGACGTGCACGAGGCCGAGGACAACGCCGAGGCCGACGCCGAGCGCCCGGGAGTCGGCAAGTGAAGGGCATCGCCGCCGCCCTGCTGGCCTTGTTGGCGGCCGGCTGCGTGCAGGGCGAGTACAACCGCATCACCGTCGACGAGCCGCTGCGCGAGGAGCTGGTGGCGCCGCTGCGTCCCGGGGTGGACACGCTGGCCCAGTGCCTGGCGCAGCTCGGGGCGCCACACCGCGTGTTCGAGTACCGCGTCGGCCAGGACGGCACGTCCGGGGCGGCGCTGCTGTGGGTCTGGCGCGAGGCCGCTGGCTGGGGCGTCGACGTGTCCGGCGGCACCGAGGAGGCCTCGGGCAGCTTCTCGTTCGACCTGACCAACACCGATCTGCCCGGCTGCGTGCTGTGGTTCGGGCCCGACCTGGTGCTCGAACGGTGGCAACGCGGCACGCTGGGCGACCTGCTGCCAGGGCGCCAGCGGCCGAGCGCGCAGCCGGCGGATTGAGCGCGCTTCCGCGATTTCGGCGCGGCCGGTATGACGCAGGCTTCCTGCGGTACTAGCTGCGCCCATGCCACGACTCCCGCTGTCGCTCGCCGTCCTGTCGTCGTTCGCGTTCGCCGCCGTGGCCCAGATCCCGGGCGTGCGCGTCGACCTGTATCCGCGTTCGCTGGTCACCGCCAACGGCACCGTCGACGTGCGCATGGTGATCCTGGCCGAGCTCGACGCCGAGCTGCCGGTCGACCTGGTCAGCGGCGTGCAGCTGCAGGTCAAGGTCGACGACAACCCGGGGCCGGCGGTGCGCCAGGCGGGCAAGGGCGGGGCAGTGACGGTGACCGCCAACACCCGCATCGAGCGCGTGCTGCAGTTCCCGGCGGCGACGTTCCTGACCAACGTCGAGCTGCAGCAGACGGCGACGGTGTCGCTGGCGTGGGAAGGCATGCCGGGAGCGAACTGCACGTTCCGCATCGCCCCGGATCCGAGCCGCGTGCGCTTCGAAGCGCTCGACCTGGCGAAGACGCAGGTCGTGCTGGTCACCGACTACGGCGAGATGCTGCTGCAGTTCCGGCCCGACAAGGCGCCCAGGCACGTCGAGAGCTTCGTCAAGCTCAGCCTGCAGGGCTTCTTCGACCGCACCAAGTTCCACCGCGTCATCAGCGACTTCATGATCCAGGGCGGCTGCCCGCTGACGAAGGACGACGGCAAGATCGCCGAGTGGGGGCAAGGAGGCCCTGGCTACACGCTGAACGCCGAGTTCAACGACCTGCGGCACCTGCGCGGCACGCTGGCGGCGGCGCGGCGCGGCAACGACTACAACTCGGCCGGCTCGGGCTTCTACATCTGCCACAAGGACGCGCCGCAACTCGACGGCGGCTACACGGTGTTCGGCAACCTGGTGCAGGGCGCCGACACGCTCGATCGCATCGCCCGCGTGCCGGTCGGCGGCCCGACCAACTCGCTGCCGGTGCAGCCGGTGGTGCTGTACCAGGCGATCGTGCTGCCGGTGCTG
>Ga0169931_10013784_pt1 | contig 11002 bp, 13 predicted proteins | sample Kivu_15m_20L_FD_129675 | JGI IMG/M metagenome (GOLD analysis project Ga0169931, IMG submission 129675) | Freshwater microbial communities from Lake Kivu, Western Province, Rwanda to study Microbial Dark Matter (Phase II) - Kivu_15m_20L... | ecosystem: Environmental > Aquatic > Freshwater > Lake... | reverse complement strand
CGGACACGCGAGCGCCAAGAAGAGCTTCGACGACGCCAGGAGTGTCGTCTCTGACGCCGCACGCTCGCTGTACGACAGCGGCCTCGCCCGCACCGAGGCAGCCGTGGCAAAGGTCAAGGCGCAGACGCTCGCGTTCGTTGAGACCCTGCCGAAGGACCAGGTGCCGCGCACGAAGGACGGCGGCCTGCCCTACCTCACCGCCCCGCTCGATTACGGCGACGACAAAGCCGTGGCCTTTGCCCGCCTGGTGCGCGACCACGCGGTCTCGCTGCTGCGCGGTATGGAGGCGCCATGAACAGCACGGCAAAGTCTGCGCGGCCTTCAGCTTCGTCGGTGACGACGACAACGGACACGGCGGCGCTGCTCCGCCGCCGCGGTGAGCTGTGCGCCCAAGCGCAGCTCGCGGCCCTCGAGGCCCTGCCGCAGGACGCCGATGACCTCCGCGAGCTCAAAGCTATCGACGAGGCGCTGCGCGCGCGTGGCGTCGATGTCCACGCCGCCTGAGCGCCACTGCATTCCAGTAGCTGTCGTCGAGCGCGCCCCTTGGTATGACGAGGCGTGTCTCCAAGAGCCTTCTTTTTTCGGCGCGCCCTTCGTTTGACGCGATCGACGACTATCGCGCTCGCGGTCGTCGTCGCCGCGTGCTCCACGCCCGCGCCGTCGCCGCCAGCGCCGCCCGCATCACCGCCGACGACGACAACGACCACGACGACGACGGAGGGTCCCTCTTCGGCGAGCGCGCCGTCACCGTTCTCGGCGGTCAGTGACACGCGCCTGCTGATTGTCGCGACCGCCAGCGTGCAGAGCTACGTCGAGCCTTGCGGCTGCACGGGCGATCCCCTTGGCGACGTCGCCCGCCTCGCTGGCCTGCTGCAGCAGGCGAAGAGTGCCCACGGTGAGCGCGTGCTGTTCGTCGACGGCGGCGATCTGCTCTACGAGAAGCTCACTGACACCGCCGCCGTCGACGCCTGCCAGCACCAGGCTCGCACCACGCTGCTCGTCTCGGCCTACGCGCGCGCTGGTCTCGCGGCGACGACGCGCGGCCCCCTCGACGACGTGCGCGGCCGCGCCGAGCGGGACGCCCTCCTCGCGGCACACGGCGTGCCCTCCGTCGAAGACGGTGCTGGCATCACCGTCGAGCGTGGCGGCGCGCGCGTGCTCATCGTCGGTGTCGATGGTCCAGATGATGTCCCGCGCGCGCAAGCCACCATCGCCCGCGAGCGAGGCGACGTCGACGTCGTCGTCGTCCTCGCACAGCAAGACATGAACGGCGCGCGGCAGACCGCGACAGCGTTGGTCGGCGCGGATGTCGTCGTCGTCGGCAAAGCGCCCGAGCAACCGCAGCCGCCCGAGCGCCACGGCACGGCAACGCTGGTGGTGCCCGGCTGGCAGGCGCAGCACGCTTCGCTCGTCGACGTCGTTGTCCCTGCCCTGCCCCGCGCAGATCGCACCGTCGCCATCGCCACCGACAGCCGGCAGGCCGACCGCGACGCGCGTGTGCGCCTCCTCGATGTGCGCCTCAAAGAGCTCGACGCGCTGCTGCCGACGCTCGAGCCAGGGCACCCAAAGACCGCGTTTCAAGAGAAGCGCCGCGCGCAGTTTCAGGTCGAGCGCGATGCGCTGTCGTCGTCGACGTTTGCCCCGCTTGTGCCGCCATACGCGACGGTGCGCGCGCAGCCGCTCAAGCGCGGTATGGCCGAAGAGCAAGAGGCCGCAACGGCGCTGCGCGCCTACGAGCGCGCCATCCCGGTCCTCGTCGCCCAATGTGAGCAGGGCGTCGTCTGCCCGGAGCCTGCGCCGGGCACAAAGGCGTTCGTCGGCGCCAAGACCTGTCGAGCCTGTCACGGCGCGGCCTACGCCTTTTGGCAGAAGGCGACGGTGACGGTGGAGAAGACCAAGCCAGACGGCACAAAGACCACGCATCAATCTGGCCACGTGCATGCGATGCAGACGTTGATCGACGGCGGCCGCGACAAAGACCGCAGCTGCGTCGGCTGCCACAGCGCCGGCTTCGACGAACCGGGCGGCGCCTGCACGACGACAGAGCTCGCACGGCGTGAGCTCGGCGCCGTGCAGTGCGAGAGCTGCCATGGCCCGGGCAGCCTGCATGTCCAGGGCGGCGGCGACCGCGCGCACATTGTCCGCAACACGCCCGAGGCCCGCTGCCGTGAGTGTCACGTGCCGCCCCACATCGAGAGCGCGAGCGCCTTCGTCTACGACGAGCGCCTCCTCCACATTCTCGGCCCCGGCCATGGCAAGGCCCGTGCCGAATCGATTCGTGCGGCGCTCCCCAACGCCAAAGAGTGACGACGATGCCCGAAGCCCTCACCTCGGTAAACGACGCCAAAGCGACCATCCTTGCGGCGTGCGCGCCGCTGCCCGCCGAAGATACCGACCTTCGCGACGTCGCGATGAGCGGCGTCGAGCGCGTCCTCGCTCTCAGGCTCGTGAGCGCACGAGCGCTGCCGCCGCGAGACAACAGCGCGATGGACGGCTACGCCGTCGGCGCCCTCGACGAAGACGTTCGCCTCCCGCTCACGCTGCCGCTGACCGACGCGAGCCGCCCCGGTCATCCGCGCACGACACCGGTCGCGCCGATGACGGCGTGCGCCATCACGACGGGCGGCACGGTGCCACCGGGCACCTTCGCCGTTGTCATGCGCGAGCAGTGCGACGAGGCGCAAGCGACGGCGACGGCGCCGACGGTGACGCTCGCGCATCTGCCGCGCGCCGGCGAGCACGTGCGTCGGCGTGGCGAAGACATCGACGTCGGCGGCGGCGTCGGCGACGTCGGCAGCGTGCTCACGCCGGCGCGTCTGAACTTGTTGTGGTCGGCCGGCGTGGTGCGTGCGCCCGTCGTGCGTCGGCCGCGCGTCGGCATCATGGCGTCGGGCGACGAGCTGCGTGAGGTGGGCTCGCCGCTCTCTGACGACGTCATCGTCAACAGCAACGCCTGGGCGGTCGCGGCCGCCTGTCGGCGCCTCGGCTGCGACGTCTCTCTGCTCGGCATCGCCAAGGACTCGCTCGACGATCATGTGCGCGTCATCAAGAGCGGCCTGGGCCACGACGACAACAACGGGGTCGACGTGCTCCTCACCATCGGCGGCGTCTCCGTCGGCTCCCACGACTTCGTTCGCCCAGCCCTCGAGGCCGTCGGCGCGCGACTGTCGCTGTGGCGAATCGCGATGCGGCCAGGAAAGCCTCTCGCCTTCGGCGCGCTGCCAAACGGCGCGCTCGTGTTTGGCCTGCCCGGCAATCCCGTCAGCGCGATGGTCACCTTTCGCTTGTTCGTGCAGCCCGCCCTCCGGCGGCTGTTCGGCCACGCGGCCGACGACGACGCTGGCGAGGCCGCAGTCCTCGGCGACGACGTGTCATTTCACAAGAAGCGCGGCCTCGCGTTCTTTGCCCGCGCCACGCACCGGCGCGATGGCGAGCGCCTCGTCGTCACCACGCTCGACAGGCAGGGCTCGGGCCAGGTCTCGGGCTTGGCCGATGCGACGTGTCTGTGCTGCTTCGCAGCAGCCGACGAGACGATCGCTCCTGGGGCAGCAGTGCGCGTGCTCTGGCTGTGACGACGCTTCGTCGTCATCAGACGACGAGGCGCAGCGACGCCGGGACGATGATGGTCACGCGCTCCGCGTTCGAGATGACGCAGCGCTGGCGGGTTGGGTTTCCAGCGTCGTTCTTATCCATTTCGAACCCCGCGTCGCGCAGGCGTTCGGTGAGCTGCCGGTAGCGGCCCTCGTTCAGCAACGCGACCTGAAGCCCGACGTCGAGGTCCATGGTGCCGACATGCGGATCCACGTCCTCGCCGAGGTGCTCTTGATCGATGATCAGCGACGGCACCAAGCCGCCGACGATGACCAGGTCATCCATCATGTCGCCGAGCTTTGTGGCGACGTACAGGCACATCGCGCGAACGAGCTCGACCTGCTCGCTCCTTTACTCCGACGCGTGCTTGGGCTTCTCAGCCATCATGCCTCCAGCTCAGCAGCTCGCTTCTCAGACGCTCGGCTGCCTCCGTCGCGCGTTCAGGGTGCGCCTTGAGATCGACGTAAGCCTGCACAGGGTGGACACACCGCAGACCGTCGCGCGTCTGCGCTCCGTGGAAGACGCCAGCATCGTTTGGAAGCACGATCCAGAGGTTCGCACCGCGCGCGTCCTCGCGAAAGCCGAGCTTCTCGCGCAGCTCCTTCGAGGGGGACTCGGCGAGGAAGAAGGTCGCGATGCGAAACGCAGCGAAGTGCGTCATCTGCCAGGCCGCTGCGAGGCCGGTGGCTGCGTGAGATGCAGATGTACGTGAACTTCTTCGACCACTTTCAGCGCGAGGAGCACGAGGCGAAGACGATCGGCATCGTGCTCTGCTCCGACAAGAACGACGCGATGGTGCGCATCACACTGCCGGACGAGAACGAACAAGCCCTCGCGGCGCGCTACCAGATATACCTGCCGACTGAGGATGAGCTACGCGCAGAGCTAGAGCGCGAGCGAGACGAGGCCGAGCGCCTCCGCGAGGTTGCGTCGCCGACGACGCCGTCTCGCCCGACCGGCGTGCGCACGGCCGAGACCGTCGCCGACGTCAAGACGATGCTGAAGGACGACAGCTTCCGCGAGTCGATGATCACCGCGGCCTTCGGCAACATCCGCTCGCGCTCCTGCAGCTACGAGGTGTCGTCGGTCAAGAAGTCCGGCGAAGGCTTCGAGCTGACCATCACGAAGTCGCACTGGATGACGCGCGCGCTGCAAGACGAGGTCGCCGTCTTCATGAACAAGGCCGGCGTCCCGTCGACGCTGCCGGGCACAGGAGGCACGCCGCAGCCGGCGATCAACATCCACCCCGACACCTTCCGCCCGCAGCCGGCGATCCAGCCGCTGCCCAACACGTTCGTCGACACGAAGAAGTTCGGTCGCGATCTGCAACCGGAGGCGCGCGACCTGCTGATGGCCCACGGTGAGCGCCTCAGCCGCTCAGACGCTGTGCTCGTCGGCGACGTCGTCAAGAACACAAAGGGCACGATGGACGTGACGTTCCAGATCGCGCACTTCCTGACCAAGGACGTTCGCAAAGAGGTCACGCTCGAGATCGGCCTCGACCAACGGCTCATCGGCGGCGCATCGCCCGCGGCCGGCAACGACCCGCTGCCGAAGCTGAAAAAGAAGCTCGAAGAAAACGCCCGCGCGCTCACGATGGGCGAACTCGGCCAGACTCTCTCGCGCTCAGACGCCGTCGAGGTCGCCTCGATCAAGAAGAACAGCGGCGGCACCTACGGCGTCGTCTTCAACGTCGTCCATTGGCAGACGCGCAAGCCGCGCATGGAGCTCCCGTTCGAGGTCGACAAAAACGGCAAGTTCATCGCCGCCGGCTGAGAGCGTGTTGCCGCCCGTGCGCCGCGTCAGCTGACGTCGGCGCCGTCTCGGTAGCGTCGGCCAAACGTGAGGGCCCAGGCGAGGCCGGCGACGAAGCCGCCGACGTGCGCCCACCACGCGACGCCGCCGCCAACACCGCCTTGTTCGGCCATACCGACGAGCAGGTTCATTGCTGCCCACACGCCCAGATAGAGGAACGCAGGAATCTTCCAGCGAATGAACAGGATGACTTGGTAGATGCGCGCCTTGGGGAACAACCCAAGGTACGCGCCCAGCAAGCCCGAGATCGCACCCGAGGCGCCGACGAGCGGCACGTCGGGGGCGCCGCCGAGCAGCATCTGCAGAATCAACGCGCAGACGCCGAACACGAGATAGAGGCGTAGGAAGCGCCCGCGGCCGACGCGGTCCTCGACGTTGTCGCCGAACGTCCACAAGAACCACATGTTGCAGAACAGGTGCGCGAAGCCCCCGTGCAGAAACATGTGCGTGACGATCGCCCAAAGGTTGTAGCCGCGAAGGAGGTAGTTCGTGACGGCGCCGTAGCGCAGGATGAAGTGCTCGTCGCCGCCGCCGATCGCTGCGAGCTCGACGGTGAACGCGACGAGGTTGGCAGCGATCAGCCCAAAGCAGACGACGGCCGCGCGACGCTTGGGGTTATAGACCTCGACGGGCATCGAGGTGATGAGCTGAAAGAGGTACCAGGCGACGCCCGTCTTCTCCTCGCCCTTGGGCGGCTCATTGAGTCGCAGCTGTCCATGCTCGTGGCGCGCGGCCGGCGGCGCCTGCTGCGGCGCCGCGCTCGGCGCCAGTTGCGTGAGCGCTTGGGCTTCGCGGTGGTCGAGCCAAAGGCCGTGGCAGTGGCCGCAGGTGTCGACCTCGACGTCGCCGCCGGCGAGCGTCGGCACCTTCCACGCCGACAGGCGCTGACCGTCCTTCGGGCACGCGAGGCGTGAATTCATGGGCCTTCGGCCGATGAATGTATGGATTATTCGCACCCCGAAGGGGTGCGAATTCATCGGCCTTCGGCCGATGAATGTATGGATTATTCGCACCCCGAAGGGTGCGAATTGCCAGCGTCGCGCGCCACACCGCGCGCGGCCCACGTCGACGTGTCACCGAGCCCGGCAAAGAGCAGCTCGCCGCGCTCGATGAACATGCCGTGGCAGCGAGGGCAGACGTCGAGCTCGACGTTTTCGAGGCGGCGGACGACGAGCGAAAACGTGCAGCGTGGGCAGCGCATCCACCGACGCTACCAAGAGCGCCGCGCTCACGGCCTTTGCGCAACAAAGGCGTCGTCGGTCAGCGCGCGCAAGAAGGCGAGCAGCGCGGCCTGTTCCTCCTCGCTGAGGTCGAGGGGGCGCACGAGCGCGCTCTGGCGCTCGCTCAACACGCCGCCGCGCATATAGTGGGCCATGACGTCTTCGAGCGTCGCCAGGCTGCCGTCGTGCATGTACGGACCTGTCAGCGCGATGTTTCGCAGGGTGGGCACCTTGAAGCGACCGCGGTCGCGTGGCTCGCCGGTGATGGCAAAGAGTCCGAGGTGCACGGGCGCGACGTCGGCGGCGTCGGCGTCATGGACACCGTTGTTCTCATAGCCGCTCTCTGTCGCCGTCGTGCCAGCGAACGTGATGGCTGAGCTGAAGAACACGCCGCCGTGGCAGTGGTAGCACTCGGCGCGCTCGGAGAAGAACAGCTGCAGGCCGCGCTTCTCGACGTCAGTGAGCGCGCTGTCTTCGCCGCCGTAGACGTAGCGGTCGTAGCGGCTGTCGGCGCTGATGAGCGAGCGCTCGAAGCTTGCGATGGCTTTTGCGACATTCGCGATGGTGACGGCGTCGTCTTCGCCGGGGAACGCTTCTTCGAACTGCGCCCGCTCGGGCTCAAAGCGGGCGAGCACCTCAGGCACGACGGCCGAGATGCCGAGCTCGATCGCGTCTGGGTGGTCGGCGAAGAGGGGAACAAGGGCTTGGTCCTCGAGCGTCGTGAGCACCGGGTTCGCCCACGTCAGCGTGCTCGCCCACGCGAGGTTCATCAGCGCCATGCTGTTCTTCGGCACGATGTCGCCGGTCGAACCCGTGGGCAGGACCTCGCCGTCGGAGAAGGCGAGGGCACGGTCGTGGCACGACGAGCAGCTCTGCGTCTGGTTCGCGCTCAGGCGCGTGTCGTGAAAGAGCACGTCGCCGAGCGCGACCTTCGCCGCGGTCGGCACGTTGTCATCGGGAAAAACCGGCGCAGGCAGGTGCGCAGGGATCGCAAGGGGCAGCCCAGGATCGCAGGCGCCCACCGCGATGACGCAGAGCAGGGTCGCTGCCTTGATTTTTGTCCTTGCGGTCATGGCCGTCGCCTCCTTGGCTCGCATAGCGGCCCCACACGTCGTCGGAAACGGCTTGTTCTCGTCCTCACCTGCTCACGGATCGACAACGCGAAAGACGCTCTGGGCGGTGGTCGGGGCAGCGGCGCCTTCGAAGCCGAGGCCGAGCGCGCCAAACATGGCCGGGCACTGCGGGTCGCCCGAGAACGCCATGCAGCCGCGGATGAAGTCGCCTTCGGCGAGCTCAGCGTCGAGGTCGATGCCGGCGTAGAGGGCGCCGAGGTCGACGGCGATGGCCTGCGCGGCCGGATCGACGTCGAGCGCATAGCGGCCGCTGTTGCCGAACGCGCAGGAGAAGCCGGCCTCAGGCGTGCCCTCGCACGTCGTCGCGCCATGGTGAAAGAACGCCTCGCGTTGGTCGTCGCCGACGAGCACGTCGAGCTTCATGAACTTGTAGCCGCCGGCCCAACTCCACCACATGCTGGGCACGTTCAACGGCGCCTCGGCCGTCGCCGCGTCGAGGTGGTTCTGCGCTTCGGGGACGCCGACGGTGAAGGCGACGCCGGTGACCGCCTCGTCGACGGGGATGGTGCCGGTGATCGCATCATGGACGAGCGGGCTGCCGGTCTCACACGCCGCGCTGCCGTCTTCGAAGTCGAGCAGAGCGATGCCGTCGTGCTGGAAATCGTCGTCGTCGAGCGTGAGCGGCTGTTCGCCGCTCGCGGTCGTCACCGTCACGCCGTGCACATAGAAGCGAAAGTCGCGCGGCGTGGCCGCGGCGCCCGTGCTGCCAAGGCCCGCGATGGCTTGGCCGCAGGCGAAGTCGGCGTCGCCGACGACACCACGAAACGGAACCGACACCGCGAACGTGGGCGGGTCGCAGCCAGCGGCAACGACGACGACGGCGACGAGAGACAGGTGAGCAGCGCGGTGCATGGCGCCACCGTAACGACTCGATGTGCGCTGTCGATGTGACATGTCGTCGCATGGGCCACGTGGTACAGTGCCTCATGTCCCATCGTTGGCTGCGGGCCGCGCAGGTCGCCATCAGCGTGCAGCTGCTTGTCTGCACCGCCCTCGTCGTCACCGTCGCCGCGCGCACCGTCGACGCCATCGCCGACGTCTTGTCGGGCCATGCCTTCGCCTTGTTCGACGACGGTCGCTTCGGCTTCGACGACGTGATGGTGCAGGCGCTGTGGGATCAGTGGTTCGTGCTGTGGGCGGGGCTGTGCGTCATCACCCCGATCGCGAGCACGATCCTCGTGGTCGCGTTGCGCCGGGCTTCCCACGACCCCGTCGACCCCGACCTCCCCGGTCCGATCCGGGCGTTCTTTGCGACCATGGTGCCCGGCGTTGGCACCTTCGGGCTGTACTTCATCGCCGACCTCGCCCGGGCCGTAGCCCACCTGCAGCTCCCGTCCGCCAACGGAGGCGTGGGCCAGCGAATCTCGACGCTTGCCCGCGCGGTGCCAGCCTCGCTGCTCGTCGGCGGGGTGGTCGCGTTCCTTACGATTTTTGCGATGGCGATCGACGACGACGCGATCGCCAAGATTGTCGTGATGACTGGGCTCCTCTTGCCGCTGGCCTTCCCGTCGATCCTGCGCGCCGCTCAGCTCATCTTGATCCTGCGCCTGCTGCGCGCGCTCGGCGATCGCGACCTTGCGGGTCAGGTGCGCGCGAGCCATGCCGCGTCCGTTGGCGCCTAAGGCTGCTGAAAAACGGCTCTGCGTTTTTCTCAGCCTGCTAGGTTTTGCTCCGGCCTCACCGAGAAAGACCTCGCTAGCAGGGTTGCTGAAAAAGGCCCAAAGCGGCCTTTTTTCAGCAACCTGCGAGCTGATCCCAACGCGCAGCCGCCAGAAGCGACGATCTTTCAATGAGATCCGACAAGGGCCTTGTCGACGCAACGCGTTATGCCTAGTCTTAACGCATCGCGTAACGGAGGACCACATGACCGCAGCAGCCGCGCCCGCCCCGACCCCCAAAGATCCTGTCGCCCGCTTCAAGGCCGAGCTCGACGGCCTCGAGGCCACCGCGCGTGAGCGTCTCAAGGGCACCCGCGCCCTCGCCTTCTTCGATCGCTTGCCGACGGCCCTCGAGGGCGAGCTCGACGCCGTCCTCAAGAAGGTTGGCCTGATGCGCGTCGCCAAACTCACCGTCCCCGCGCCGACGCCTGTCGTCGCCGAAGAAGCCAGCGAGCAGGCCGCGCCCGACGTCGACGTCGCCACCCCCGTCGCTGGCGCCTGAGCCGATCGCGCTGACATACTGCCCACCGAGCACCTTGGAGAATGAAGATGAGCGACCCATCGACCGAACCGCAGGCGCCAAAGACGCCGACGATCGGCAAGAAGCTCGCCGACGCGTGGCACAAGACCGTCGGCCCGTGGGCGACCGACGAGAAGGGCACGCACTCTCTCGTCGCCCGCCTCGTCGACTTCAAGGCGATGACGGCCGATGAGGCCCGTCGTGTCCTCGCCGACGCCAAGAAGCGCGTCGACGAGAACCGCCAAGAGCTCGACCGCCGCGTCGACGAGAGCTGGCAGCGCACGCAGTCGTTCTTCTCGTCGGAGCAGAAGGAGCTCAAGCGCCTCGAAGACCGGCTCGAGAAGCTCGAGTCCCGCGTCAAGGCGCTCGCCAGCGCGCCGTGAACGACGACGCCACCGCGCCGTCGTCGGCTCACGCATCGTCGAGCGCGTCGTCGAGCTCGTCGAGCTCGTTTATGGCGGGGCCCCTCTCATCGGGCTTTCCCCTTGGGCGGCCGACGCCGGCGGCGCTCGCCTTTGGCGCGGCCGACGCCGCGCTGACGGCGGGACCCGCCATCGAGTTTCGCGGCGACGACGACGGCTTTGTCGTCGACGAGGTGCCCGCCTATCTGCCATCGGGCAAGGGCGACCACCTCTACCTTCACCTCGAAAAGCGCGGGCTGTCGACGCCACAGCTCTGTCGTCGCCTCGGCGGCGCCTTCAATCTGCACGAGCGCGACATCGGCATCGCCGGCCAGAAGGACGCGCGCGGCGTCACCCGCCAACGCGTGAGCGTGCCGGCCCGCATCGTCGAGCCCCGGCTCAATGAGGTCGAGGCAGCCACCGGCTGTCGGCTGCTCGACGCCACACGCCACGGCAACAAGCTTCGCCTCGGCCACACACACGGCAACCGCTTCACCTGCCGGCTCGACGGCGTCGACGCCGCGTCAGCGGCAGCCATCGCCGACAGGCTGACGCGCCTGTCGCTGTCGGGCATGCCCAACTGGTTTGGCGCGCAGCGCTTCGGCCACGGCGACCGCGCCCTGCGCGACGCTGAGCGGTTCTTCTCGTTCTTCCGCAAGGCGGT
>Ga0169931_10013779_pt1 | contig 11005 bp, 10 predicted proteins | sample Kivu_15m_20L_FD_129675 | JGI IMG/M metagenome (GOLD analysis project Ga0169931, IMG submission 129675) | Freshwater microbial communities from Lake Kivu, Western Province, Rwanda to study Microbial Dark Matter (Phase II) - Kivu_15m_20L... | ecosystem: Environmental > Aquatic > Freshwater > Lake... | reverse complement strand
CATTCTTAAGTTACCTCAATTTTCTGAAAAACTTTACGAGTGTTTTCAATCTCGCTTTGAATTCGGAAAAATATCTGATCCTAAGGAATTAGAAGAGCTTACAAAGCTAGGTCAGACCGTCCGAGAAGATGAAATTTTACAAGCTCTTGCAAGTTTACCATTCAGTATTGTAAGAACTAATTTTTATGGTATAAAATCCTCACCTGAAGTAAGTTATTCTCGACCCTTCTTGGCGTTTAAGATTAACAGTATTATGGTTAAAGGAATTCCGAAACCAGTACCCTATCGAGAAATTTTCGTTTATGCCCCGAGATTTCAAGGAGTTCACCTTCGAGGAGGAAAAGTTTCTCGTGGAGGTTTAAGATTTTCAGACAGACCCAATGACTATAGAACTGAGGTATTGTCTCTCTGGAAAACCCAAACTGTGAAAAATTCTTTAATTGTTCCTGTTGGATCTAAAGGTTGTTTTGTAAGAACTCCGCATTCCCTAGAAGAGGAAGAGTTTTCCTATATTGATGCTTACAAAGGATATGTGCGTGGGATGTTAGAGCTCACTGATTCGAAGCAGGGCAATCTAGATATACCGTTTGCAGGAGATAAAATCCCTTATGCTTATGAGGATTTGGATCCTTACCTGGTTGTAGCGGCGGACAAAGGTACCGCAGCGCTTTCTGATGTTGCCAATTCCTTATCAGAAGAAAAAAACTATTGGCTTGGAGATGCTTTTGCCTCTGGTGGAAGCAAAGGCTACTCTCACAAAGATATGGGAATTACAGCCAAAGGAGCATTGAGAACAGCCGATCGGAATTTATGCGAGTTGCAATTAGATTTTTATAGAGATGAAGTAACGGTTGTTGGTATTGGTGATCTTGGTGGAGATGTATTTGGAAATGGTCTGATAGAGTCAGATAAGTTTCGTTTAGTTGCAGCATTCAATCATAAGCATATTTTTTTAGATCCGAATCCAAAAACAGAAATAGCAGCTGTTGAAAGAAAACGACTCTTCGCAATCGGAGGAGCAAAAGCTGGTTGGGATGCTTACAATCAAGAACTAATTTCAGAGGGAGGAGGAATTTTTTTGAGGAATGAAAAGAGAATTTCACTTTCTAAGGAAGTAAGACTTACATTGGGGATTTCTCAAGAGTCTCTAAGTGGATCTGAATTAGTCAAAGCCATTCTTATGTCTCCCGTTGACCTTTTGTACAACGGAGGTATAGGTACTTATATTAAAGCCTCTTCCGAAGAACACAATCAAGTTGGCGACCCTACTAATAATGAAGTTCGTATAGATGCAAGCCAAGTTAGGGTTCGTGTTGTTTCTGAGGGCGGCAATTTGGGTCTTACTCAAAAAGCTCGTTTAGAACTTGCTGATAAGGGTGTTCTATTGTTCACTGATGCTCTAGATAATTCAGCCGGTGTCGATCTCTCAGATCATGAAGTTAATCTTAAAATTCTTCTCAAAGATGATCCTAAGCGTGATTCAATTCTTTTGAGTATTGCAAGTAATGTTGCAGAAGATGTTCTCAGAGATAATAGTAGTCAAAGTTTGGCGGTAATACTAGATCGCTATGAATCTCGAAATAAAGGATTGGATCATTACCTTGTATCCATTCGAATTCTTCAAAAGACCGGAAATATAGATTTAAGTGAGCAGTTTATCCCACAGAGTTCTGAAGAATGGGAATCTTGGCGAGAAAATGGAATACCAAGTCCCATTTTGTGCGTATTGCTTAGTCATACTAAAATGGTAATTTACAAAACACTTTTGGAATCCGAAGAGTTCAGGGTAGATGATTGGAAGGATTCCTACTATGGTTATTTTCCAGAGTCTCTTAGGCAGACCCATTCCAATGAAATGGACAAACATCCTCTTGCAAAAGAAATAACAGCGACTAGGCTTACTAACTATTTTGTAGATTGCTTTGGTTCTTCTACTTTAGAGTTGGTTGGAGAAGACGATTGGAACAATCGTTTGTTTCGAATTGTGAGAGATTTTGTTGACAAATCTCTTCCGAAAATTTGGGACACTTTAGTTGCAAATCGCAATTTGCATCAATTGGAATACATTCGGGATGCAGGATTGATTCTCAGAGAAAAGTTGAGATCTGAGTATGGAAAAGAACACAAACGAGATATACCAAGAGAGTTAGTTCAGCTCTTGCCTAATCCTCTTTATCAAAAGTTTGTAGCCTTTGCTACGGGACAAAAAGTTTAATTAAGTGATCTAGTATAAAATCGAATTGTTACAAAAAAGCCGGAAGGGTAATTTTGAGAAGCCTGTATATCGGAATTTCTTATCTTTGAAGTGAGCCTTTGTCTAATATTTCCTAGAGACCGATTCCAAATCAATTTTGGATTTTCTTTCATTTGTGCTGAAAGGCCTGCACCATTGTCAATGATACGCAATTGATACTCCGAAGTTGAAACCTGATTGCCAAATATTTGAATTGAGAATTTATTTTCATTACTAGATTGAAACCCATGCTTAAAACAATTTTCTACAATTGGCTGAAGCGTAATCGGAGGTAAAAATAAAGGAAATGAGCATGGATCAATTTGAAAGACTATCACTAGGGAATCAAAAAATCTCAGTTTTTGAATTTTTAAGTAATCCTTTAAAAATTCAATTTCATCGTTTAAGCTTACTAATTCCTTTTCTGCATTCTCTAAAGTATATCGATAATTATTTGCCAAATCCAAAATAGAATTTTCTACAAGTTCTGGTTTTGTTCTTAAAAGTGCATGGATAGTATTCAATGCGTTGAATAAAAAATGAGGATTCATTTTAGACTGTAAATTTTTTAGTTCAGCTTCTTTAAGCAAATTACTTTTCTTAAGCAAGTCGGTTTCAAATTCCTTAAGTTTCATAGATGAGGAGAATAAATTTCTTTCAATTTCGAGAGCTTGAATAAAAATCGGGATTAAGACACTCCAGAAAACTATACTTTCAAATCCTCTTTGATTTTGAGAAAAAAGATACAATTGATAGATAGTAAATAGTAAGGATATACTAAACGAAAGAAAAAAATTCCTACCTTTCAAATTACCATATCTCCAAGATAAATAACAAACAAGTGCAGGTAAAAAATTGTTTGCGATCGAAAAAAATATCAACATCCATTGTGCAAAAATTGAATAAATAGCAAAGAATGTATCATATTTAAAAAATAGAACAATTAAAATATTGAAGGCTCCAAATATTAAATTGGCAATTAACAAAATCTCCAAAATTTTAAAATTTTCAGGAAAAAGAAATCTTCTCAATCCAGAAAGAATAGGAACAAAAAGTATTGAACTTAATGCGATTGTGGAATAAAATAATGCAGACTTATCTAGTACGATTATTCGGATTAATTCATTAATTGTAAGGTAAAAAGTACCAAAAACAAAACTGAAGAGACCAAAATCCAAAAGCATTAAGTATTTTTTTTTATAGTTAACCAAGTATATTAAAATACATATTATACCAGAAATTAAAAAAAAGGAACTTATAATTGCCAATAGAATATTTCTCTTTATGATATCATTATAAATTTCCTCTTTACTTCCAACAATTTCACTAAGTGCATTTAAAATAAAGAAAGTACCTTTCTTATGAAACAAACGTATATAAAAAACACTAGACTGATTCTTTGAAAACTCTATCCAGGAAATTTCCTTTTTAATAGAATTAGTTGTTGATTCACCATTCCCAGCTTTATTAAATTTAAAAATAATATTGCTAGAAATATCATAGATTTCAAAATCTATCCCCATATGTTCTAAGAGAAAAAAAGAGGATTCTCGAAGAGAATGTTTTTGGTTCTCTACCATAATCCATAAAAATTCCGACTGTGTTAATTTCAGCAAATCTTCAGTTTTGGCCCACGTCACAATTGGATGCCAAAGAATTGGGTCTATTCGATGAAAATCAAACTTTGAAGATTCATTTGGAGGAATGTCTCCTAAAAAAACAAAAATTTTTGCTTCTTTAAAAAACGGAATTTCGGAACTCACAAAACTTTGAGGTCCAGGAATGAACTCTCGCGCATGATTTAGAAAAAGAAATAGGAACAAAAGTATTCCCAATCCCTGAGAGAGTTGAGGAGAATTGAGGAATCTTGCCATTCAGAAATTTTTCATTCGTTATCTTCTAAACTAAAAAGGATAGGCATTCGGTGTGCCATTTTTTTAGGTTTTCCTTGCACATAGCCTGGACTAAATCTAACTCTTTTGATCAAGGTCATTGCCGCTTCATCGAAACCATAACCTGCTTTGCCAGAAACAATTCTTGCTGTTTCTAAGCTTCCATCTTCGTTGACTTGAACCATCATTACAACTGTTTTCGAAGAAATATTGGCGGATTTTGCAGCATTTGGAAAGTAATCTCTAGGATTAAAGTCTACTATAGGAGTAGGAGGTTTGTCGCCGTTGAAAGAGAATAAATACCCATCTCTATCAGTCCCATTGCCTGACAACTGATTCGGATTCAAATCTGAATTGTCGGGTTCATCAGCTTTATTTTTGTTGGATCCTTCCACCCATTCTTGTTTTTCTATTGGAGCAGGTGAGGAAGTGCCACCGAGCAGTTCAGGCGGAATTTCATCAAAATTCAAATCAACATCTTCATATTCACCTGAGTCTAGAACTTCTTCTTCCGATTTCAATTGGCTTAGAAGGTAACTCCCATAGATTCCTGAATGGAGGAACAGACTTAAAATTACACAAACTGAGAAAATTTTTTCAGTATCCCATCTCCGAATAGTAAATAGCAAAGATTTTAATCGATTCCTATTTCTCATTTTTTCACTGATAAGGCAATTTTTGTTACACCAGCTTTTCTTATTATACCCATTAGTTCAGTAATTTTGCCATAAGCCAATGACTCATCTGCCGATAAAGTGAGTCTCATATTGGGCCTGATTTTTGCTTCTCTTTCGAGATTTTTAATCAATACAGGGATAGCCATTTCCTTTCCATCTAATAGTATTCCTCCTGTTTTAGTCATAGCTACTTGCAAGGATTCAGCTACATTGGGATCTGCTGCTTGAACTTTAGGCAGGTTGATATTCAAACTTTCTTTTTTTAAAAAATTTGCAGTAACCATAAAAATTACCAATAAAACTAAAATAACATCTACCATTGGAGTGATGTTTATACTTCCGATTTCTTCATCTGAATTTCCAGAAGCAGTTGCCATTCCTATTTACTCCTTTGATTCAATTCAAATGCCAAAAATTCTTTTTTAAGTATTTCCAAATTTTGTAATATAACTTTTGATTTTCGTGAAAAATAATTATTTATAATTACAACTGGAATAGCTACGGCTAATCCGAATGCAGTAGCAAGCAATGCCGTAGATATGGAACGCATAACTACTTCGGCACCCGAACTCCCTAGGGTACCTAATCCATAAAAAGCTTTAATTACACCTAATACTGTTCCCAGCAAACCAATAAAAGGAGCATTGTTGCCCAGGGTATTGAGTATCGGAAGTCTTTTTTCTAATTCTAATTTTTCATTAAGAATCTGACCATCCATACTTTCGTCTAACCCTTTTCTATTGGCTTTTATTTGTTTTAAAACAAAATGTACAAATCGATAATAAATAGAATCAACTGTGATTTGAGTCTGCCAGTTGACCTCAACACCCGTTTCAAGGCTAGATCTGATTTCTTTTATGAATTGGTTATTATCCTTCCCTAAGCTTTTTTTATAGTAGAGAAATCTTTCCAGAAAGACAGCCAAAGCCAAAACACTTGCTATTCCCATAGAAATGAATACCAAATTTTCTCCAAGTTCAACGTATTCCTGCATTACTTTCCTTCCTGTTGAATTGTATTATAAATCAAATACTTACTAATTTCTGAATCATTGGGTTGATTGTTTGTGGTTTGAAAGCAATTCCGAATACAGGAATTGATCGTAGGATTGATTGTATTTTTGAAAATAGAATCAATTCCAGAAGAATTTTTACATTCATTGCTATTGATCTTTGTATTCCAATCAGCTTTTTGGCAAAGTAAAATACAAGTTTGGCTCCTGCTGGACATATTTCTAAAAGTTTGCCCTGAAAGAGTATTATTACAAGTTTCTGTCGAGCTTCCACCATTAGACAAATTCTGGGGATACCCAATTCCACGTAGTATTTGTTCTAAACAAAAAGATTCAAATCCAATGTTTCTTTCACAAAAAGACTTAAAGCAATTTACTTGGGAATTGATAACATCAGAACAGGCACTACTAGGGCTTTGGACTGGTTGTAGCAATTCAACAAAAAGTACTAATCTATTTCCATCTTCAATTTTATTTTCTTTAGGAATGCAGGTAAAGTTGACAAGAGCCAATAAAATCAATAGTACTTTAAAAGTCAGACTTAGGTATAAAGAATCAATTTTTCTTAATGGAATCAAAAGCATCAAAAATGTACCTCCATCCCGATATTAAAAAATGGTATTACTTGATTCCCAGGCAATACTAATGTTCCGAATGTTTCAGCTGGAATCGGATTGGTGGCAGAAAAAGGTCTGGAATTATCAAAACTTTCGCCATTGGTATTCTTTCGTATGTAAATATTTATCAGTTCAATGTACCAATTCAAATAGCCCCATGAATAATTTTCAAATTTATCAATACGAATATCCAATCTATGGAAATCTCTGCCTCTTTTTACATTCCCATATTCGGAAGAAAATGGATTATTGGAGTACTTCGGATTCCAATAGTTTAAACCATTAGCTGGATTAACAAATCTACCCCCGTCATCTCCAATGATGGGTTGAATCGGTGTTGAAGTTAGATAAGACCAACGTCCTCCAATTTGATATTCATCATTTATTCTCCATCCATAGATTACATTGGCAACATGAGTGCGATCCCAAACCGCTAGTTGTTCTTTGGAATTATTATAAAATTCCGCAAGAACTCTTCTTTCCAGTGAGCTATATTGGAAAGTATCACCGTCATAGATTTGATAAATATTAGTATTTTGAAAAGATTGGGACCAAGTATAGGAAATCCACCCAAACCAATCCCTCAAACCAGTTTTTGAATTTTTGCGAAAAAGCAATTCATAACCGTGAGACCATCCTGAACCGCGATTGGAGAAATTTCGAGGACGATTCGTAACGAAAGGTTGCGTTGCCAACTGCGATTTATCTGGGTTTAATCCTATTGGATCAGAAATATAAGGATCATCCACAATTGTTTGTCGGAACTCATTTCTAAATCCTTCGATTTTCAATTCATATAATTGAGCAAACTTTTGTTCCACACCTATACCAGTTTTTCTGGCTTTTTCAAACCGAAGATCCGGATTGCCTGTCTGTGAATTAAAGCTTGTATTGCCTGGAAATCGAGTTACATCACCTGCGGAACCAAATAGGATGAGCCCATTCAAGACTTCAGGGATTGAATAGGACAAGGTAGCTCGAGGACCTAAAGCACCATTTTTTATTGCTTCAATATAATCATAACGTACCCCTGGTTCAAATTGAAAATTACCATATTTCAACTTTATTGTAGTGTACAAATTGTAATAGCTAGAGCTACCCTTGATATTTAAGGGTCTTGTCAAAAAATCAGGATTGGATGTATTGAATGGATTGGGAGAAGGATTCGTGGGATCTCTAAGAAATATTTCTTCTCCATAAGTTCTAAAAGACAATTGTCTATACTCACTTCCAAAGTCGAATTTGATATTTGAAGTTATATTCCAGCTTGCATCTTGACGTAATCCTAAATACGCAGGCCTCGTAAATCGTTTACCAACAATACTGCCTAATCCAATATTGAATTGAGTAATGGGGTCATAATTTATTAGAGTGAATCGATTATTAAATTTATCTCCAGGAGTCCAGGTATAGCGTAAAGCTGTAGTTCTAAAACTTTGACCTATATTGAAACGGCCTCCCGCAAAACTGCCAAATGGATCTTTTGTTGGATCATTGCCTTGATTTGTTGTAGCGGCAAGAGCAAAGTTATCTTGTGCTGTTAAATTATAGAAGGAAACTTGATGATTGGAAGAAAAATTATAAACGAATTTTATCTGCGAATCATTATATCTTGGCAATCGAATTCCATCAGGCAAAAGACCAGAAGCTCCGATGGTTTTGTCTAGATAACCTACTTTCCCAGCAATAGCTATGTAACCCTTACCATCTGAAAATGGTGTAGCAGAATAAGCAGTTGTATTCCAAAGTGAAGTTTGAAAGGCGCCTTTTTTGGTTTTTACACTATCCACCGTTTCTATTTCTATAATTCCACCAGTAGCATTATTATAATTCGCTGGAAAGGCTCCACGATACAAATCAATCGATTTTATCAAGTCATTATGTATCACCGAAGTCAAACCATCCAAATGGTAAGGATAAAGAATAGGAAGATCATCATATAAAAATGTATTGGAATTCGGATCAGCACCCCTGACAATAATGCCATTTGCTCCACCTCCAAAACCAATATTCGGGATAATACCAGGAAGAGTTTCTAAGGCTCGAAGAGCTTCTCCAAAAGTTCCTGGCATTCTTTTTATTTCTTCATAACGAACTTTTGTTCTAGAAGCTACTGTTTTCTCCCGATCGCCCTCTACAACTATACCTCCTTTGGGTATATTGATCTTATCAGTGTAAATAGTTCTAGATTCATTTTCAGTCGCATTGAATTTTAATTCCTGCATTCCTGTGTCTCTTAGTAATCTTAAAGTATACTCTCCTGCTGCGGGAAATTCTAAATTTACAAATCCTTCTTTATCCGTTTGAAAAGTTTTTTTAGTTTCAAAAATCACGATTGATAGATTTCTTTCAGGTTGATCTTTTTTTGCACTGTATAGTTTAGCCCGAACTGTAATAGAAAATAAATTTCCAGGAATTAATAAAAATCCAATTAGAAATAATAAAAATTTATTTGATCTGTTCACGACTGAATCCATTAAAATTTAGCCACCAAGGAATATCACCGGAATCTTTATCTAAGTAAATGAGCGTACAAATCAAAGGATAACCTAAAAAAGGACAGCCTGTCCTTGTGATTGCGATGGTGCATAGATCTAAGTTTCTCTTAATCGGTTCACTTACAACTAAAAGTGGGGGATTCGGTAGAGGAGTATTACATTTGTCTGCTGCAAATTTGGCTGCTGAATAAATTTGACTTTGGGCATCATTAATCGCAACAGTATCCTCAGTTGCACAATTGATAACAGAAAATACGATTGCTACAAGAGCGAAATATGACATTTCTTTAGTTCTGGAAAAGATCTTTTTCATTGCACCTTTGTCTTTTTTGAACCAACAACTTTAGCTTTTACATGAATTGCTATAACCATTCCTAAAGGAAAGTAAGCTTTGTCTTCTCGATAGATTTGAATATTAGTAAGCCCTTTTCCATCTGGAAATTTTTCTAAAATTTGGCTCATTGCTTTTTCCAAACTAGGTTCTGTAGTCACAGGAATCATGCCCCATAGAAAGAAACTAGAGTCACTTCCTTCACCGGATCCGAGGACTTCCATTTCATCGGTTTGTATCCAAGTGGCTGAATCAAATAGGTCGGTTTCTTTTCGAATTGTGGATCCAAGACAAAAAGAAAAACAAAAAAACAAAATTACCAGTCCAGCCAAAGTCTTCATTGAGTTAGTCTTTTTTTGAGATTAGGATTTGAAGATCCTCCATTGAGACGAACCAAATCTGCTTTAATACCAAAGCGATGCCTTGAAATGAATCCAAAAATTCCCTTTTCATTGAAGTACCTAATATTGACCAAAGCATCTCCTTCATTTTCTTTAATAAGATCCTCGTAGAGATTTTCAATGGGGGGTTTGTCAAGTAAAAAGCTATAAATACCTATGTCAAAAGAATACCATTTGTACTCTTTTTCTATGGATCTAACTATCTCATAAGGTTGGTTAACCAAAGGACGATTGCTCGGTGCAATTCCCATACTTGAGGATGCACAATTACAAATAAATATCAAAAGGAAGATTGATTTGAAGTAAAGGCTAGTATTCATAGACAAAGTTACCCATCTGGTATATTGGATTGAATTGAATTCATAGATATTGATGAAAAAAGATATTGGGTATAGTTTTTGGAGTGAACGCTACGGATGAGGGAGAAAAAATTAACTCAATCCCAATTTGACTTTCAAAACGGGAGCATAAGTCCTGCCAACTGGGAGCATGGTTTCGTCTTCGTTTTTAAGCTGTATCAAATACGCTCCTCCTTTGTCATAGCGAATGTTCGAAACAAATGTGACATTTACCAAGTAGCTTTTGTGAATTCGTACAAAAAGACTATTGGGTAGATCTTCTTCAAATTCCTTCAGCAATCTGAAGGAAGAGTATTCTTTGTCGATAGAATGAATTACCGTGCTTTTGTTATGAGCAGAAAGATACACAATCTCCAGGTAGGGCAATAAGTAAGTAGCTTGATCTGAAAAAAATCGAAGATTCCCTTCTTTGTTTTCAGATACTATCGATTTCGGTGGAAGAGAAATAACCTTTTCTACTGATTTTCGAAACCTTTCGAATGAAAAAGGTTTTAGCAGATAGTCAACAGCATCCATATCAAATGCATTCACAGCAAACTCACTATAAGCCGTTGTAAAAACAAAGAATGGAATCTTATTTATCGATTTACTTCTAAACTCTTTTAGAATTTCCAACCCTGTCCTATCCGGGAGTTGTATGTCCAAAAAAACGATATCGAATTCTTTGGAAGCTAGGAGTTCTCGAGCTTTTTCGGCATTTTCGGCAACACCTCCGAGTTGGAGTTCAGGGCATCGCAAAACAAAATCCATCATGAGCATGCGAGCGGGGTATTCGTCTTCAATCAAGAGAACTAGAAAAGGCATAGAAATTGTTCTAGATAGACATGGTTATCCTTCTCAGGGAAATAAAAAATACAAAAACACCGGCCTCCATGCCGGAACTGCTCCTTCCCCCCTTGGCCAAAGCCAACCACGCCTCAGCTTGCTAACAAGCTTCGCGGGGTCGCAGACACTCAGCTCTATTCGAATCCTTCCTGGTATTGTT
>Ga0169931_10013776_pt1 | contig 11005 bp, 10 predicted proteins | sample Kivu_15m_20L_FD_129675 | JGI IMG/M metagenome (GOLD analysis project Ga0169931, IMG submission 129675) | Freshwater microbial communities from Lake Kivu, Western Province, Rwanda to study Microbial Dark Matter (Phase II) - Kivu_15m_20L... | ecosystem: Environmental > Aquatic > Freshwater > Lake... | reverse complement strand
GAAAGTGTTTGGAATGGTAACAGATGGAACTGATGTACCTAGAAAAATGTTAATTCCATCAAAATTCTTCCTCAAAGACAAAGAAAGCGGAGGAGAAGCAATATTGAAGGGAAGATTTGTCGGTGGAGGTCACAGACAACATGAAGACGAACGTAAGTCAAGCCCAACTGCTAGCCCTCAGACAATCTTTGTAACGTTGATGGATGCATCCGAGAAGAAAAAGCGTGTATTAGTAGGAGACGTCCCTTGTGTATATCTGCATACTGAGAGAGGGGATTTACCCAAGGTTTATGTAAGGCTCAGCAGGGAGATGACGACTATATTCGTAAAATTATGTCCAGAGTATGCATCGAAAGTGAAAGACGATGGAACCCTAATCGTAGAGATCTTGAAGGGACTGCATGGTCTAGTAGAATCTGGTTACACATGGTATAACCATCTCACAACTTATCTTATTTCAATTGGTTTTACTGCTTGCAAGTTTGATAAGTGTGTATTTAAAAAGGGAGATATCAACCTAGTGGTTTATGTGGACGACCTTCTGTTGATCGGCCCCCGAAAAAGAGATTCATGAGACTCTTGATAAGATTGAAGAAAAATTTGGCGATTGTAAGAGATAATCAGGTCCTAAATTCAAATTCATCAGAATGGATTTCGAGATAAAGAATGATGGCGTATCAGTAAAGATCGACCTATCAAATATGCTCGAAAAGGTAACTGGAAAAGTCGAGACACCCTGTGGAAACAATACGCTAATCATAAGCGAAAATGTCGAGAAGTTGACAGAAGAGAACAGGGAAAAATTGCACTCAGTAATGGCAAAGCTCTTATATGTGTCGAAGCGAACACGTCCCGAGATACTTTTTGGAGTGAATTTCTTATGCACAAGAGTTCAAGAACCGTCAGTGGAGGACGCAGTGAAACTTGGGCGTATTATGAAATACCTGAAAGGAGCCTAAGACGATGAACTATTCCTGAAGATTATCAGAATTGATGGCGTTATCACCATGGAAGTCTACATTGATGCTGCCTATGGAGTACATGCGGACATGAAATCTCACAGTGGGATGATGGTAACGTTAGGTCAAGGGTCCTTGCTAACCGTATCGACTAAACAGAAATGTGTATCTAAGTCGAGTACCGAGGCTGAATTAAATGCGGTTACAGACATGATCGGGCAAGCAATCGAATTGAAGAAAGCAGCGGAAGAGATCATTGGAGAAGCGATTAAGCTTGTGGTACACTAGGATAACGAGTCAACGATCAAGTTGATGAAGAATGGCACCACTGGAAGCAGGTCCAAACACACAAGATCAGATTTGCCTGGATAAAGGGAGGCGATTGATGCAGGTGACTTTGAACTGAAGTATAAAGAAACTGCCAAGATGTTAGCTGATGGATTAACCAAATCGAAACAAGGAAAGGAGTTCGAATTGTATAAAAAGGGAGTTGGAATTCAAATTCGAGATCAGGACACGAAGGAGCGTGCTGAATAAACCGAGTTTCTGAGTCGTGCCAAATCTGAGCGAATTTAGTACCAAGTGAGTAAGTGGAGAGTGAAAAAGTACTTATACGTTTGAAAGATTCACGCCTTTAGCGAAAGGAAAGTGAATCGAATGATGATCAAGTGAATGTTTAAGATCATATTTTGATAATAAGAAGATATTAATGCTTAAAGGAACCAGCTTATCTTATATTGAAAGTAAATACAGAGAGTGAATTCAACGAAATCGTAACAACTTGTATTAGCCTCTCTTGCGAATATACTGTAATAACCACCGGCTACAGTATAGTATTCAGTACAGTAGGATCCTACTAGTGTATGGTATGACATGAGCTAGCACCTAACACGTACTGTACCGGTAGCACGTAGGTAGCTATTATTCTATGTATCGTCCCCGCGTATCCCCGTATCCGTATCCCCTCTTTCTCAGCCATCGCAGTATGTATGCCAAAAAACATCGGCTTCAAAAGAATCACCTAGGAATAAACGATGCTCAATCATGACGAAGGAGATGGGCCATCACAGCACCAGGAGATCCAGATGATTCCTGAAGAATCAGAATTGACAATTATGCAGAACGAGACTGTCCTCATTATCGGGAGCCGAAACGAACACGGAGATGAATATACAGTAATCAGCAAAGGCACCTGCGATATGGAACCTGAGTTGGAGACCGGATTATATCAAGAAGAGATTATTTCTTCAACAATCACATCCCTCACCCAATCTTCGTGTGAAATATGCCATGAATCGCTAGAAAATCAATATCCGGTAGATCATAGGCGGCCATTCGCTGGTGATGAGGCTGCAGATCCGGTTGGGGATGAATTATCAGACGACAAACATCACACCTCTCAACCTATAATTCAATCTGATGATAATTTTCAAGTGAATGATTTCGAAGAATCGACTTTTGGAGATCACTATGATGAAGAAATCGATAAGAAATGCCCTGATGGATCAGAACAAGTATCAGTTCGGACTGAAGTACTTGCAAATGACGAAACAACGCCTATCCCATCACCACCTTCATCTTTTGACCTTGTGCGTTCAATCGATGCATGCGAGGATTCTCCTCATGGAAATCATCTTGATCGTAGTGATGATATTCATGCTCACTGCTATTATATGGAAAATATTGAGAGTGCACACGATAAAGAATCCTCTTTACCCAGTTTACAATGGTTCCCACTTACATCGTCATCGACACATTCAAACTCAGGGACTCATGGTAACAATCGAGGTATATCTCGAGGTGCCTCAGGAGATTTTATAGCTTCATCTGAAAGCCGTGATAATCCAGTATACCCCGTGTTGGCTACTCCGATTCATGAACCAACAACCATTAGTGCAAGATTGTTACATGATCAATATCCCAAGCTTTACGATAGGTGTGCCCGCATGTGCGGAACAAAGAGAAAACGGAGGATACTATGTATTTTACTTTGCTTTCTCCTCATAGCAACCGTCCTCTCGTTGGTTATAGGTTATTATTTTGGATTTAAGAAAGCGGAATGTTCACACATTTGCTACGAAGACGTTTCATTCTCGATACGTACGGGTTGGTCACCTTCATTATGTCCCTTAGCTAAATGCTATTCGAATAGCCGAGTTAAATTCATGTCCTATTGGCAAGTATGGTGCTCGTTGAACCTTAGTAATGTGCAAAAATGTAACGACGTTATTGTGGTAATGCCACCGTAAATTCTTTGTTTTTTTTAATATTGAAACCCGGGAAATAGATTGTATTTGTGATGCTTTAAAGTATATTTATACACTTAGTTCTCTTAACATAAATGTTCCATGATTAGTATTAAATCAACAACCGAACCCGTCATATTATGTTGCACGTCTCCTTGCACGGCTTCTTAACAATTTTACGGTATTTACTGTATGATCGTTCATCATGGGACGCGGTCGCTCACAGGTAGCCTACAGTGTGTACAGTGCAACTCTAAAAAGTGTGTAACGCGCTTTTGTAAAAGATGCCGAGACGAAGTCACTAATGCCGTATTTTTTATAGGCCGCTACATTATAACTCACATCCACTTATTTTCCTTTGATAGACACTTTCTGCAACAACTAAGATGGTTTTAGCTGAACTCGGTGGTAAGCTGAGAGAATCGCTTAGGAAACTCCATGCATCATCTGCATCGGGTTTAGATTCGCGTGTGCTAGACACCTTGCTGAGCGAAATTTCACGAGCCTTAATCGAATCAGATGTAAATGTTAAACTCGTCATGACACTTCGAAATAATATAAAAAATCGCGTGGGAGAATCGCTCCGTGTTCATGAAGAGAGTGGAGGTGGAACGTCATCAGCTCAGAATATTGTTAAATTGGTTCAGAAATCTGTGACTGAAGAGCTTATTGCACTTCTTTCTCCTGAAAATGTGAAACCATATGTAATGAAAAAGAATAAATCAAACATTATACTATTTGTTGGACTTCAGGGTGCTGGTGTGTATGCAACTATGTATCTTACCACTTTTCGTGCCTATGATTTCTATCTCAAACATGTTCCTGTTCAACTATCATTCAAGGAAAAACTACTACCATTGCAAAGTACGCAAACTATTATCAACGTCGAGGCTTTAAGGTGGCTATGGTATGCGCAGATACTTTCCGGTGAGCTCAAAGTTGATCTTGGTACATGGGATGGTATGATTAATGAATGACATAAACTTATTTATATAAACCCTTCTTTTGTGTTCCTTTAGAGCAGGTGCATTTGACCAATTAAAACAGAATGCCACCAAGTTGCGTGTTCCTTTCTACGGTAGCTACTCTGTCGCAGACCCGATCACTATCGCTGAGGAAGGGGTAGATCATTTCATAAAAGAGAAATACGAGGTAATTATTGTTGATACAAGTGGAAGACATAAACAAGAAAGTGCCTTGTTCGATGAAATGAGAGAAATAAATGCTGCTGTACGTGCTGATAACATAGTCTTTGTCATGGACGCCACACAAGGACAGGCAGTGTAAGTACCATGGTTGTTGTTTGGTTGGAATGATATTTTAAGTGTTCTTTCTTTAAATACCACGTGGTTTCGTCATTACTAAGGTACGACCAAGCATTCGCCTTCAAAGAAGCTGTAGACGTTGGAAGTGTAATTGTGACAAAATTAGATGGGCATGCGAAAGGTGAGTACAGTCAATTCTACTTGAAGCTTACCCTTTGTCTACCAGCTCTTCATTTATATACATCAATTGTACGAATAACATCGACAAGGCGGAGGGGCCTTATCGGCTGTTGCCACAACGAAAAGTCCTATCATTTTTATCGGTAGTGGAGAGAAATTCGACGATCTCGATGCATTTAATGCTCAATCTTTTGTTTCGAAGTAAGTAGATCTCGGAAACCTGAATTCTTCAATAGAAGTATTATTTCACCATTCTGTATTTTTCAATTAAAAGACTTTTAGGTTTTGGTGACATCTCGGGCTTCTTTGATGAAATGAAAGCTATCAGTAATACTGAATCCCACATGGAATTGATGGAGAGTGTTGCAAAAGGGACTTACACTCTACGAGACATGTACAAGCAATTTCAATCTATGATGAAAATGGGGCCTATGAGTAAGGTACGCCTTACTTGGTTTTGATTCACCGTGTCAACGTTTCAATTGGTTTCATCCGTTTCGGCACTGAATTTATTTTTTCTTTATCTCTCCATTGCCTTGATTTTTATCTCCTCATCTTACCTCACTGGACTTTCGTTCATCATATCAACTTATTGACGTATGAGTAAGGTCATGGAAATGATGCCCGGAATGGAAGCCATGGCGCCAATGTTTGCAGGTGAAGAAGGGCAGAGACAATTTAAAACTTTCTTGTACATTATGGATAGGTGCGAATGACGGATTCTTCATTTTCGATTTGAACGAAATTACGATTTTCCTAATTTTTTCATTGTAGTATGACAGACGCTGAGTTAGACGGAAAGGTTGATTGGCATCATAGAAGAGGGATTGATACCACCATAGAATCAAGAATAATGAGAATTTCAAGGGGCTCTGGGACTCATCCTAAGGAAGTTAAACTTCTCCTGAAATATCACAAACACTTTGAGAAAATGATAAGAGTAAGCAAGGCAGCAGGTACTGCATCAAAGCAAAAACACATTGCCGAACAAATAAAGAAGAATCCGAATGCTATGTTGAATAAAATGAACCCTCAAGTGCTTCAGCAGCTAGGAGGAAGAGATGCCGTTCTAAATATGATGCAACAGATGAAAGGTGGAGCTGGTACAGGTGCACCAGGAATTCCACCGGCATCAGGAATGCCAGATATGGCAGCTATGTCGCGAATGATGCAACAGATGGGGCTAGGTGGAGGTGGAAATCAAAAGCCAGATTCTAATGCATTTGCGCAAATGGTACGTTTTAGACTTCCGACATTTTCTTGTATAATCAATTACCGGCCCATATGCCTCACTATCATTCATGATAGATGCAACAAATGGGAATGGGTGGACGTCGATAATAATTACGAATGATACTGTTAGAATGCGTAAATAAACCATTTTAGTACACCTCACTATAAATCGGCTGATTTCCTCCAAAGATCGCCTTGCCCAGAATCTATGATATCTTTAGCTCGAATCCTCTCGGCTTCACGATTTTTCTTCTGAAAGAAAGGATTGTCTCCGAGATTTGCGTACATAGGGCAATCATAGCATCCTCTTTGGGGGCACATTTTATCGCTAGAGCATTTGTTTTTTAAATGATGATACCAACTACTTTTGTGACTTGCGTCACTACTACGACGAGAGACATGCAAAGGTGTCATTTCTCTACCAAGGTGTTTATGATCAGTCCTTCCATCCCCTATATCTCTTGATGTTTCTAATTCTTTTAACTCGTCAAATGATACAAATTTAATGCAGTTGACAGGACATGCAGCCACAGCTTCGGATACTTCCGGTGTCGAGGCTTGGTAGTAGGATCTAGCCCTACCGTTGTCCAGCATTAGAAATGACGTCATTGCAATATTAGGACATTGTCCACAACCAATGCAGCTTTCTTCATCAACAAACACTACGAGTAATGGAGAAGATGCTACATGTAGTCTCAGTAATTCTTTCTTTTTGAAACGAAATAAAACCACGAACACGTACCAAATTGACCATCTCTTATTCTCTTCGGAGTACGTTTGTCGGAACAAAGCTCTACATACATATGACTACTTTTACTGGGATTATGACTCACACCATTCTTCATAGAGTTCATGGATAGATTCGGAGGTTGATTCATTTCACCGGACCAACTAAGAATTTCACATTCATCCACCTGTATAGAATTCTCGGCTTCTTGTTGTTTGTTTGAATTATAGAATGTTTTGAAAAGATCCTTTTCTTGTTGTACATTCGGTGAATAGATACCATGATTCTCAAACTCTCGCCATACAGTTTTTGCCAAAGGTGTAAACGAATGTCGCTGCTTATTGGCAAGTACTGCATCTTCGTGCTCTTTATGGATGGCACATGATATGGCATCAACATACAATTGTAAAAATTGAGATTCAGTTAAAGCGCCTGAACCATAGGTAGAATATTTCGATATCAACAATGAAATTCGTATATCATTCTTTCCAATCTTTTGACCTGTTCCTTTAGTCATCCATTCAGCTATACCCGTTGCTGTAAGCAAAGGAGTAGAAAGTGTAGATTCCTTTCTCTCATGACTGGAAGTAGAAGTACCATGTCTATGAAACAATGAAGAAACAGTCTGAATTAGAAATGCTGTAGGTTTGTTATCCTTAGATAGTAGTTGTGTTGTATCGTATCTTTCTTCTTCTGTCAATGGTCGTATAGCTCGACCTTCTTGATAAAGTAATTGATTGGGAGATTCATTGCATCGTACAAGTAAGGCGATTTCTTTCGATAAATCGTCTTCGAAATTATTAATTGTTTGTTCTTCGAGATATGAATCATCTTCGTGTACATCATAAAGTGGAGGATCATCCAATAGTATTGGAACATTGATATGTTCAATAGCATCATTCAGGGATGTCTCGTTATCATCATAGTTATGCCTAGAAGAGGGGTTTTCACGGCTCATAGAATCCACGATTTCCGACAACAAGTCATCCGATGGAAGTATGACGGGAGCATTCATTTGAGAAAGATGATCCCAATTATCTGTTACATCCCACGAAGAGGATGAGGAGGAGGTGGTGGAGGAAGATTTCAAACAACTCGTGAATCTTTGTTGTTTTGTTATTCTTCTCTTTGTAACAATGAACGACGAGGACCATGAAGGATATTGAATCGATTTGTGAAGTGAAATTTTATTCTGTGTAGAGGTAGTATGAGGAATAAGATATGCATGACTTGTAGATATCCATAACATCACATAGAATATAGTGAAAAGAGTCAATGTCAGCATTGGTTGATACTAAAAGTAAAAAAGTGTTTATAAAGAAGACACGGTGGGTGTGCAAGAAGTATTTGTCCGATCGATGTAGAAAGGCTTGTCTGCCTGATCGCGGAAAACAAAGTGAATCTGAAATGAGTCTACCCCTGTTTCTATTTGTTCCGATTACACGTAAATTCTTTTCTTTGATGTCAAAGATCCCATACTGTACGTACAGTAGCTAGTTCCCATTTAAAAATCTTAATATAGAGTTAGGGATACTCGTAAATTTCGGAAGTTAAAATCATACATGACCGAGCTCTCTTTGAGATAAAATATAAGTGAAGAAGAAGACACTGGGGAAATTTTTGACCTCACAGATAGACTACATTAAAAGGTTTTTTCACTCTTTGACGCCTCGTACCTCGTACCCTCATCCAACACATACAGCAGCACTAGCATTAACTCTCTGCAGTGACACATTCTAGAGCGAATGGACGTATGATACTGTACTAGGCTACTACTGTATACAGAACACAGTGACTCTGGCCAACAAGAATGATCATGATAATACGATTTGTTGAACTCCCTAATCTACTTTTATCGATTTTATTCTTTGTACTTTGTCAATCTTTTGTAATTAATAACATTTACAATCCCTGGTCGTTCTCCTCTTCCTCCTCCTTGTCGTCGTCGTCATCAAGTGTTACAAGAGGAGTACATCAAGTACTAGCATTATCATCCCCTAGTATTCATTCCTTACACAACATGCAAATTTCTTCTACAAAGAATTCCGTATCATGGATTGTTCCACAGCATGATACTACAAATATAATAAATTCCGTCAAGCTGATGGAAACCGCTGATAGGGTTGGACCAACGTTTACACATCAAAGTTATCATGATGCCATATCTGATTGTTATATCTACTTATTGGAAAATATGATGCCGTGTGATGTTATCAATAGTGCATCATTGGGATTTCATGCCGACTTTGAAAAACAGGATGATGAGACACAGCAGCAATCGCCCATGACGACGACGACAAAACAAAGGAGAACACTACTCTTGTCTCAACAACAACCACATCTTCCAGATGGTCTATCCAATGGTATTGTCAATAATACCATTCATTTGGCATTAGAAACAAAGCTTTTATATCCTTGGACGGAATTTATACCGAAACATATTTTTATGGAATATGTACTACCCTATGCTGTAATCAATGAACCACGAACGAATTGGAGACCCTACCTAACGGAGGCTATTCAACCAATCGTTCAAAAACTCATATCTATGAAGGATACGTCAGACAATAGCCATATGGATATGGATTATGATCATCAAAATCCTATTGATATCACTATTGAACAAGTGGTACGAGAAATCAATAAAAGTGTATGGTCACTCTTGGGGAAACCTACAATTATATACAACCATACAGATGGTACAGCATCTATCCAAAATGATCCTATTCTATTTAAAGCCAGTCAAACTCCACTGATTTATGATCCCATGTCCATACTACAATATGGATATGCATCTTGTACAGGATTATCGATTTTACTTATTGCTGCCTTACGTTGTGCGGGTATACCCGCACGATTAGTGGGTACGCCTGCATGGAATAATATGGTTGAAAAGGGGAATCATAATTGGATTGAAGTGTATAGTACTGTCAAAAATGAATGGATATTCATGGAACCAGCCTATGGTGATTATGGTACAGATCAAGCAGATCACATGGATAAGAATCCTTGTACTAGATGGTTTTGTAATGCGAATATGTTTCATGATACAAAAGTCTATGCTTCTCGATATACTAGAAAAGACGATAAGGAATCGTATCATTATCCCATGGCATGGGATATAGATAATCCCAGTGTTGTTGGATTCGATAGGACACAATATTATTTAGATATTTGTTCCAAGTGTTAATGTATGATGATGACAGAATCATGGGTGTAAAAAAAAGACAAACTCGTGATGAGTAGCTTAGTATTCTATTATTTTCAGAGTCCATGAGCTATTTTCATAATAAGTCACGCCTAGGAATTGGGGGGAATGATCCCTTGATTTTCTAGATATCGAATAACTTGTAGTGTACATGATTCTATTGTATCTGTACCGCAATCTAAAGTAAGTTCAGGATTTTCAGGTATCTCATAGGGACTGGATATGCCCGTAAAGTGAGGTATTTGTCCCAACCTAGCTTTGATGTATAAACCTTTCGTATCTCTTTTCTCACAAATGTCAAGATTGGTTGCACAATAAATTTCTATGAAATGATGAGATTTTGATGAGTTATTCCCTCCCATACTTTGAATCAAAGTCCGGACTTGTAATCGATCGTTACGAAAAGGTGAAACAAAAGCAGTCAAGACAATGAGACCTGCATCGACAAACAGTTTACTAATCTCTCCGATACGGCGTATATTCTCAACGCGATCTACATCATTGAAACCTAAATCCTTACAAAGGCCATGTCTTATATTATCACCATCTAAAATATATGTATGAATTTTTCTCAGGTGGAGATGTTGATTTAACGCATTGGCTATTGTGGATTTCCCAGAACCGCTTAAGCCTGTGAAAAAAAAAACAGCTGATTGATGACCATTTAACTTGGCTCGATCTTCGTATGTGACTGTAGAGGGATGCCAATGGATGTTGGATGGTTGCTGTCCTTCCATAAAAAAACAAAGAATCGATGATACTGAAGATTATTATCGGATGGGTAGGTATTGTACATAAGACGTTCAGGGAGAATGCTTATGGGTACACGGTACACCGCCGATAGCAACAGATAAGTTTGACTTACAGTATGACTTATGATTTTGCTTGCCCAACCTATGTACGTAGGACTACTAGGGGAACGAACGAAAGCACCACCAAAACGGTTACGACCGTTATTCATGAAATCCTTGAGAAATCATCATCCATCTAAAGGTAACGGATTATCACTGTGGCATGCGATGAGAAATGTTTGGTTTAGCCATAGCCAAGATGATCAAAATGTTGCTTTGGACTTCCCTTGTTCTTCAATTTTTAGTTGACAATGTTAAAATTATGAAAAATTAACGGCAGTTACGTCACCAGTGAGTGTACCGTATGTACTTTATAATCTTTTAACGGTTTTAGTG
>Ga0169931_10013775_pt1 | contig 11006 bp, 8 predicted proteins | sample Kivu_15m_20L_FD_129675 | JGI IMG/M metagenome (GOLD analysis project Ga0169931, IMG submission 129675) | Freshwater microbial communities from Lake Kivu, Western Province, Rwanda to study Microbial Dark Matter (Phase II) - Kivu_15m_20L... | ecosystem: Environmental > Aquatic > Freshwater > Lake ... | reverse complement strand
GGCCCTGAAAAAGAGATTCACGAGACACTTGATTTGATTGAAAAAGAATTTGGCGATTGCAAGCGTAAATCTGGGCCTACCTTTAAACGGAGTATCAGTTAAGATCGACCTATCAAATATTCTTGAAAAGGTAACTGGAACAGTTGAGACACCCTGTGCGAATAGCATATTGAGCGTAAACGCAGAAGTGGAAAAGTTGACAGACGAGAATAAGGAAAAGCTACACTCAGCAGTGGCAAAACTCTTATACGTGTCAAAGCGAACGCGCCCTGAGATACTCTTTGGAATAAACTTCTTATACACAAGAGTTCAAGAACCATCAGTTGAAGATGCGGTGAAGCTTGGGCGTATCATGAAGTACTTAAAAGGGACTGAAGATGAAGAGTTATTTTTAAAGATTGTCAGGCAAGAAGGAGCGATTGTTATGGAAGCATATATCGATGCCTCTTATGGAGTCCATGAGGATTCAAAATCCCATAGTGGCATGATGGTAACCATGGGAAGAGGAGCGCTTTTAGCGGTTTCTACGAAACAAAAATGTGTCTTAAAGTCAAGTACAGAGGCAGAATTAATTGCCGTGACTGATCTAATCGGGCAGGCAATCGAATTGAAGAAAACAGCGGAAGAAATCATTGGAGAGAATGTTAAACTCATAGTATACCAAGATAATCAATCCACCATCAATCTCATGAAGAATGGCGTCACTGGAAGTCGTTCGAAACATGTGAAGATTAGATTTGCATGGATCAAGGAGGCTATTGAGGCAAGAGAGTTCGAACTGCGCCACAAAGCCACTAAAGATATGTTAGCCGATGGATTGACGAAGGCCAAGCAAGGTAATGAGTTTTTAAACTATTCAAGGCTGGAGCTGGAATTCAAATTCGAGATCAGGACACGAAGGAGCGTGCTGAATAAACCGAGTTTATGAGTCGTGCCAGATCTGAGCGAATTGAGTCATGAGTCATAAGTAGACAGTGAAAAAGTATACGTTTGAAAGATTGAAGTTTTTAGCGAAAGGAAAGTGAATCGAATGATGATCAAGTGAATGTTTATGATCATTTTTTATCAATACGAAGATATTAATGCTTTAAGGAGAAGCTTATCTTATATTGATTGTAACTATAGGTAGTGAATTCAACGAAATCGTAACAATGAGCTTATCGTATAGATCGTGCGAAACGTTTTTCGTATGCTTCAGTGTAGCACAATTTACACGACTCAGCACACAACACGACCCAGTCTATAATCTCTATCTGTAAAAAAGGAAAAGGAAGCAAGCGACTGGGTGAATAGAGTGATTTTGTCGCCCTCTGTTCTTGGCTTTAAGATTGAGGTGAGTATAAGTTGTTACTTTGCTTCGTGATTGTCGATTTTTCACACTTAACGTCATAGTTTTGGATTAAAATTATCTGGTTTCGCGTTTTAAGTACTGTTTTTTAGAATGCTATCGATAACATCTTACATGGATTGATAAGCACGCAAAATCAAACCTCGTCTTTCATCTAGAGTATATCCAGCATCCCGAAAGGCACGACCTTTACAAAATTCAGATACATCATAAATCCGACGATCTCGAGCCTTACTTTCAAATTCATCCAATGCAACCTCTAAAGTTCCAATCAACTCAGCACTGGCATGACCTCGTCGTCGACTCATCTTCGTTGTTTGATAAATGGCTTCATCACGAAACAAATCCTGAAGAATATGTAATAATAAATGTGCACGATCCTCACCCGAGCTAAGATACTTGGCAAAACTACGTTGCAGCTGTCGACGGACACTAAACTTTTGTGCTGTGATAAAGGAGTACAATATCATGCTTATACTTGCATCAACATCGTCATCTCTCACATATTCACGCAAATGCATCTTAGCATGAGCCTCAGCCATACGCATTATCGATTCAATATGTCGGACAGCTATTGGAACCCCACCCGAAGTGACCGATTCACGACGTAAAGCTACATATAAACTTGCGATTTTCTCTTGATCAATAGCATTACCACGAAGGATGGGTTTCACATTCGTTCTTGCATATTGTATATATTTTCGTAACAAGGCTTGAGGGATGACTTTGGTGTTTTCTTCGTCATGGGTGGATTCATCAGCTAACTGCGCACTTGTGGTATGACCTAATGCTAGTTCACTTGTTGGGGTGCTTCGTAAATGACTCCGGGTAACAAAATCGGCAAGATTCTCATCTGCGATCGGGTCAACTGTATCCTGCATGACACATAAAATATCAAAACGCTGTAATATTGGATCAGTCAATTCAACATTTTCCGAAAGTGTATGAGAACTATCATATCTTCCTCCAATCGGATTCGCAGCTGCAATTACAGAACATCGTGCTTGCAGTGATGTGACGATGCCAGCCTTTGAGATTGAAATGGATTGCTGTTCCATAGCCTCATGAATCGAGGTCCTATCCTGTTCATTCATTTTGTCGAACTTATAAAGCGGACCAATGAAAAAAATATCATGAGTAATGGCACAAATTTATTTACAAGTTGAGATAAATTCATATCGGAAATATACCTCATCGATGAGACAACACCCGCGATCAGCCAATACGAGTGCTCCGCCCTCGAGTGTCCATTCTTTCGTAACAGCATCTTTATGAATCGATGCCGTCAACCCAACGGCACTTGCACCCTTTCCAGTTGTATAAACGGCTCGAGGAGCGGTTGCCTCCGCATACTTCATAAACTGAGATTTTGCTGTCCCAGGATCACCCAGCAACAGAACATTTATATCACCTCGAATACGATGCTTGTCATCAATATTTTTTGGCACAGCTCCGAAAAGACTCATTGCAATAGCCATTTTCACATGCTTATGGCCAAAGATGCTGGGTGCGATACTTTCAACAATAAGCTCTCCAATTTTCGGATCTTGAGCCAGTTCCAGAATGTCAGCTTTGTCTGCTTCTGTAAGATTCGCCGCCGCCGATGCATCTTCACTACGAAGGATATGATTCGCAATAATGAAAGTAGAAAACACAGGGAAACCACTTTTCTGAGTAAGACTGTAATCATAGTTATGAGAGAAAATACCAATAACTTCAACTTGTTCACCAGGACGTGCAGTATCAATCAAATCATTGCAAAGAATGACCTCCTTGGTCCGAGGTACGCGTCCAGCCGGTACTGTTCCTGGTGTTTCTTGCAAATTGAGTCGTTGATAGTTTCTGTATTCAGATTTTTTTGGATTGATGCGAAGCGTCTCAGAGTCACAAGATGGGCAGGTAGATGGGTGATTAGAAGGAGAAGCAGAGTTACTGTTGGAATCTTTAGTAAACGCATCATCACTACCATCTTTCGAGGAATCAACGGCAGATACAAACGAATCATCCACGTAGTACGGTCCGAATTCTCGCTTACATTTACCACATTCATAATACGCAGCCTTGAGCTGTGGATAAATGCCACTGCGGCGCGTCACGACGCCTTGAACCCGAATCAATTTATCTAAATGTGAGCGTCTGAGATATCGAAGACTATCAATAGTGGGTATATCTGCAATGCGCACAAAAATTTCATCTTGGATCAAGGAATAAGATGGAAACCAACGCAGAGTCTGTCGTTTTGCTGCCTCATTCAAAAGCGGCAACATGTCTTTTGGGTTTTCATAAATCCATCGAGCGATAATTGGTTCCTCCTGCATTAAATGAATGTAGGAGACTTCTAGTGTCGCGAGGTTCGATGAACACATGGTACGTATACGATCTTCATAGAAAGGAGGCACATAACGTCTCTTACGTTTGCGTGCTAAGCCGGTTGCTTCCTCCAAGGTACTATCCTCTTGAAAGTTAATGAGAAATAATCTAAATTTACGCTTGACCTCTCTTCGTGTTCGATCCTGTGCTATCCACTCTTGAACCGGGACATCAAAGGCTTCCAGGTTTATGGTATCTTCTGTCTCGAATAATTCTTCTTCATCAATTTCCTCCTGTTGGATTTCCTTATCATCCTCTTCATCCTCCCTAATACGATCATCTTCAACCAAGTCTGTAGGATCCGATCGAAACTGTCCCCGTCGAGCTCTACGATTTAGTTCATCCTCTTCCCCCATTTGTTGATTCAACAGGGTTTCGTAAAAGTAGGATCGAGCCCCAGCCCCACGAGCCGCTCTTCGCTCCATATCTCTCTGATTCAAAACTTCCTCTGCTTGGAGTCGTTGGTCGTAGTCCATTTGATCATATTCTCGCTCATCAATGCCTTCCTTGCCATACGTGTCAAGTGCTGGGATGTGTTGATAATCATCCTCAATGTTCTCCATGAGATCTTCACCTTCATCTTCATCTTCTGCACCGCCTTCTCGCCGAAAGAATTGTGCTTCATCCCCTTGCCAATCATCATAATCATCCCCATCATCTTCTTCATCCTTGGAAACAACGACACCATCATAATCTTCATCTTCCTCTGAATCGACGTCATCATCATCGGATCGTGCCCCTCTCTCGGCGTCATTCACTTGAGTTGTACGATGCAAATCCTGAAACAAAGGATCATCTGGAAATAACGTTCGTTGATGCTCTTGGAGTTCTTGCAATTCCCGACGCAGTCTTTCTTGTCGAGTTGTCGATCTGCGGGTATGATCAGATCTCACCACTCGATTGCTCGATTGAGTATTGTCCACTTCTGTTTCTGGTCGCTGTTGCTGCTGATTCGTTCCATCATCAAATTCATCAGTGTCGTCTTCGTCTCGGATCTGACGTCGAGCCATTCTTGGTTGAATTTTGGTTTGGAGGACAGTAACTAATTAGGGAATGACAGAGGAATAATAGTATTATGGCGGCGAATGACGATGGACACGATATACTATACCATATACCAACAGTAGCCATCACGAGCTGCCAAGTTCACAAGTTCACACGTTCACTCCCAGTTACTCCAGTTTGAATGCTCTGATATTTGAGCGCGGAGTCGTAGGTCCTACCTACTCTATCTAGTCTAGCTACGGTTGTATGCCTCTCAATTCTATTTTAGCCTTGTATTCTTTACAGTACATACAAAGTATTACAGTAGCTCTTACGTGCATCGTTCTAATCAGTCACAATACTGTAGTTCTCGTCTCAGGTATCAACATAATCTTCATCCAACCGAACTTGAATACGGCCATCTCTTTCAATCGATTGAATTTCAATAGATCCAAACCTTCTCAAAACTTGATTGGCTTTTTGAAGAAGGCGAGGAGCGTATACTCTATGAGCTTGACTTTCATCAAAGTAGAAACAAGAGTTCGCATCAGACTTCAAAAAGGCTCGTAAACTTGAAGCAGCAAGCTTCATTGCGGGTGCATCTTCTTTTATAAAGACAAGGATAGAATTCTTTCCTGTTTTTTCAATCTGGGACCCTCTCTTTTCCTGCTCCGAAACTTCGCACAAATGTACAGCCATGGTTAAAGGGTGGTTTATTAGAACCTTGCTTTCCAAACTTTGAATCTTTAAACCGAACCTCGTCAATAGTTCATCACACGCTTTACCCAGTTCCACGTTTCCATCTTTGATTCGTTTTAAATTCATATACGTGTCGAAATCTTGTAACTTATTTGAAAATAGGAGAGTATGGTTGAGATCGATGAGGTAACGACGTAAAACTTCTCTTGCTACATCATAAGCAGAGACTTCCAATGTCAAAAACTTAAACATCGCCGTGGCTTGATACGGTGTTGTCGTTTCTTCAATGTGACTCTTTTTATCCTTTTGTAATGTGATCGATGCATTGACATCAACGGATGGTAAACTTACTTCATTCACTCCTAAACTGTTGATAGGAGTACTTACAACGGCCTCGATAGGATTTAATTTTTCCATGTATGTATACTTGACTCGTTTCCATAGAGTCTGGCCATGGACCCAATTTATCTAAATATTCTAAAAATGATTCCAGAGTGACGCTGCTATCTGGATTCAAATGTATCTTCTTGGTCCGGAGAAAGGTTAAAAGCAATGGAAACTTTTCGTTGTCCATGACAGGATATACAATTTGTTCCGGATCTTCATTCCAAACATCAAGCGCATACTGGGCTAATTGACTATTGGGATATTGATCAAGGAGTGATAATTCTACTGGTATAATGGTACCATTCATCAGCTGAAATCGTACTTGGTCACGGTTGTTATCTAGAGTGCATCTAGAGTCGTATACATTGGTTTGTTATCTATAGTATACTTGTTCTTGAGCTAGGTATTTGTATGATTTTGACCTCATGGACTTTGTGAACAGCAATATATTGTTGTTTTTTATTATAAGTTTGGTTTGACACCCAAAAAATTCAATAAGTTGCAACGCCGAATTCTCCAATCTCTATTTGATTCTCATTATGCGAACCTAAGGAAAAGGCGTGATTACTATTTAAACCCTCACTTTACGAATAGTATACATATATTACATATATAAGATCGAAAACAACGTATCAATACTGGGCATAGAATTTTCCATTTGATATTCCGTCGACTTTGGTGATAACTAGTGATTTGACATCATATTCATCCTTTACAGAATCACTCCATGAGGTATCAAGAGGTCGATTCGAGGAAAATCTACTGGAGTTCGGAACGCATAATTCGGATTCAAAATCAAGTCCACTGCGAAAATCGATCCAATCACTTTCCATCAAACGCAGAGTCGCAGATGAATACACAGTGTTATTATCATCCGTCACTTCGATGCCGTTATCGTGCGTCACAACAAAGTCTTTCCTGGATAGCGTATCTCGTTTTCGCCTATTGCTTCCTCGTTTAACTAGGTAAATTCCCACAAGGATAGCACTCAAAACGCCCATCAATGCCCATGCAATGACGAGTGTGAAGGTGTTTTTGTTTTCTACAGTTCTGACAGATACATCGGTTGTAGAATTTGATAAAGTTATACTAGCATCGCCGTCGTTTAGATATGTGAGTGTCACAATGTCAAGATGACAACGAGCTAGGGCACCACTTGTCATACTCCTTTTTATAGTATTACTTGCTATATTGTACGCATCTATCGAACTTAATCGTCGACGCACTTGAAGAGGACGCAAGTATAGCGTTAATCTTCCTTGAACGATGTAACAACTTATGGTTTTGGGGTTTAATGTAGCTTCGCATGAATCTAGCGGAAAATTAAAGAACGATTTGTCGAAAATGTTTAATCATGTAAAGTATCATTTGAGATCATGATTACCAACTTCCAACTTACTTGATTGTATCATATCCGGTGGTGAGGATGAGATACCTAAAACCTGTTGATTCATGAATAATGACGAATTTGTAGTAGTATTGGCATAGCCGTAAGTTGTATTACTCATGTTGCATCGTGTGATCAAGGATGCAACCAAGTCGTCAGATACTGCGATTTCTAACCTCGGTAAGATAATGAACGGTAATGGATTCGATAGCTCCATCATATAATTATATATAACAGTTAATGTGTTACTTGTAATTTGACCGAAATCACCCTCTGTCGATTTGCACTGTTTAAAGTCCATTGATGGTCGATGGCTCGTTAGCTTCGACAAAGGTACAGCAGAAGGCGGACCAACCTTTATGGATAGCCAGGACGACTGAAAACTCGGTAAAAGAGAAGGAGAAGCACGATGAGATAATGTTCGACTTGGTCTGTGACTAGAACTAGGCAGCTTTGGTCTTTGATACGTGGAAGGATATGAGGTGTGAAATGATTTTGATCTTGATGGGTGTTGAGTAGGTCCATCGATGGATGGCATTGAGCTGTAAAAAGGTAAGTTGAATGGATTTGTACTGTTTCTTGTAAGTGGGTATTCAAAATGTCGGCCATCATCATTATTAGACTGAGAAAATATGTTTGCATTCACACACTGTATTTTGGTAAAGAGTAGTCCTAACATTGTAGCAAACAACAGCATAGATTACGGTTGACTCGCCCCGATAAACCTAGCTATTACTTGCGACTCCTAGGTAAAACATTACTTGTTCGCCTCTACACAAGATAGATCGTTTCATGTTCAAGCAGAATCATTTATCGTATATGATTATCGTATCACTGTAATCTGCGACATCGCAAGTAGATTGACTGTGCCATCAAATAGCGGTATGAAATTCAAATTACTGTAGCCGTACTGTCCTACCTGGGGGGGCAAACAGTATTCGGTGTACAGTGTACAAGTTATTTACGATGGAATCCGTTGGGTTCCTACATAGCCTACAGTAGGCTACTGTGATTAGATGGTTAGGTAATAAACCATGCTCACGACTGATTTGATAAATAGGAGATTAAAAAGACAAGCACGTTCAAGAAACGACTGTACAGACACGTACATACGAGATTTGAATCTGGGTACTGTACTATGTACATCTGTGATTGAGTTTCACCTTGCGGAGAGAGTACAAAAATCAAGAATGAGTTGAATAAATTTATAGCATAGTTACATTCCTTTTGATGTCATTTAATAGCAGCAGCAATCTTCATAAAAACCAAGACCATTATGAAATCGACTTGCTTATTATTTTTCATCTTATTCTTATATGCAAGAAAATCTGTTTTTGCAGCTGATAGGTTTGCAGCTACGGTAACTGATGATCGTCATAATCCAGTTGTTCCTTCACGAAACATGAATGGTAATCCTACCATACGCCCAAGTGCAAGACCGACACGAAAACCATCTATCCGGAAACCAGTCACTCCTCCTATGCCGAAGCCTACATTTGCACCAACGAACAAAGCAAAGTCTCCTACTAAGAAACCAATCAGTTTTCCCTCAGGTGTACCGAGTAAGAAACCCAATGCGTTGCCCACTAACGTACCAAGTAAGAAGCCCACAGCAGCTCCAAACATTCTTACTATGCGTACACCTACAATCAAGCCAAGAGCTCCAACTAAGAAACCAATCACTCCATCAGGAGCCCCGATCATGCAAAGTGTTCGTGTACCAACAAAAACGCCTTCAAAGAAATCAGTCATTTTCCCCACAGCAGCACCTATGAACAACCCTGTGCAACAGCCCATCAGTAATCCTTCTATTCAAATCAAGACTACAATGCCTGCTTACTCTGGAGCGACTCCAACAAGTAAAACTTGCCAATCACAAGCTGGAAACTTTGGACAGGCTACGAGCAATGCCTTGGTAGTTACGTACAATTACAGAATGGATTTAGCGACTTCCAAACCAGATCCAGTTTTACAGTCACTCGAAGTTGCAATATCAGATACGTTGGTCAGAGAACTAATCTCGTCTTGCTCGAGTAATACGTCCAATTTTTTTCTTTCAAAGGTGACGACAGCTGACACGAACTCATCTCAAGTTCTAGGCATGGTTTCGGCACCTCAAGATAAAGTTCTATCAAGTACGTTTTCCTATCTCGCAAATATATAGTATTTGGATTGTTCGTTCTATTAAACTGAACTGTGACATTGATCTGTCTATTTTTTTACAATGCTTGCGTTTTTTTTTTAAATTTCAGGCGTAAAATGCTCTTCTTCTGTCTCTCCAGCAGCTACCAACTGTTTCTTGATCGAGGGTAAATTGACAGTCTATCTTCCAACAGTGCGACAACGTCGACATTTAAGTTCTACAGATGTCTACGGTAAAGCAAGTAGTGCTATTCAAGGTGGAATGAGTAGTGGTACTTTAGCCCAATCCAATACAGCGATTGTTAAGCTGACCTATCTGAATGATGGTACTGTTGCATCTATAGGTCCCAATAACAATACTTCCAATGCATCCCTGCCTACATTGACTGGATCCTCGAATGATGTTCCAACAGTTACCGAAAATAAGAAAAATAAAGATTCCATTCTAACTCCCGTGGCGTATGCATTAATTGGGGTCTTTGGTGGTGTATTTACATTAGCCATACTTGCTCTAACCTATTTCAAATTACGTCATAAAAATGATCGTCAACAGCACGATGATACGGAGTCAAAGGATCCACAGATTATACAAAATGAAACCTTTGATGATACGACGATTGTGTCATCAAGTACAATTCGTGACGCATCCTTAGTAACTCCAAAATATGGTAGATATCCTGCAAGTTATTATTCCGACTCAGCCAGTGTAGATGAGGATCGAAGGAGAAAGTCTCGTTCCTGGGGATGATGTATTGTCATTTTTGTTGTTCATCATAATGCATTATACCTATAATATCTTGAAGTAATTGATAGAACCAAGTACGAATATATTCTAAATGATGAAATAAATGTATCGAATGAATCGATTGTTGGATAAAGTGTGTTAATCTATGATGAAGTTGGAATAAAAGCTTTTCTATAGAAGTAAATAAATATGTATATAAATTGTTGGGTGGTTGATGACATGTTTGTAGAAACATATCATGGCGATCCTTGTCAAATGCTGATGTGGCAGTAATATCATCATCATCAACTTCAAGTGTATCAACTGAATATATCGATGAAACACCTGCTAATTGTTGTCTCTTTTTCTGTCGTTTCCAATCGTTTGATATTGATGGAGATGATGAAGAAGAGTATTTAGTTTCAGGTCTGAATCGACATGCTCTTCCCAAATGATAATCTCCCACCAAGTATTGTATGGAGCATGTACAATGCGGTTCACATCGTGCCATTCTCCAATTCCATCGACACTGTACATCGGTGGGTGGGATAAGATGTTGTGTGAAAAATATTTTTGCTCGTTCTCCAAAAACATCGAGAAAAGTCGATTCATCATCATTTTGTTTTGGGTATTTATAGACAAAGTCTTTGTTTGTATATTGGTATTCCTTTTCTTTCGTTGCATCGTGTGTGTACTCGTATTCGTCTTTCTCCTCGTTCGGCGAATCGTCCGTATCATCATCTCGAATCGGACTATTCAATACGGTATACACAACATGATTTGATAGTGTATCGTTAAAGATTTCCTTGTCCGTGATGATGGATTTCGAGAGAGATTCAAAGGATGATAGAGGTGGCGAGGAGGAATCCGAGTCTTTCACCATACTACCAAGGCCATCATTCATAGAACTGCTACTATTCATCCTAGGCAGGTTCGGCTGCTGCTGTTGCTGTTGCTGTTGCTGT
>Ga0169931_10013774_pt1 | contig 11006 bp, 9 predicted proteins | sample Kivu_15m_20L_FD_129675 | JGI IMG/M metagenome (GOLD analysis project Ga0169931, IMG submission 129675) | Freshwater microbial communities from Lake Kivu, Western Province, Rwanda to study Microbial Dark Matter (Phase II) - Kivu_15m_20L... | ecosystem: Environmental > Aquatic > Freshwater > Lake ... | reverse complement strand
TTTTAAAATGAGAAAGATCATCAGGTAAAAATGTAATCTTGTTATTACTTAAATCTAACTAAGCTTGTTAGGAATCAATATTACTTGTGTCATTTCTTTAAGTTTAGATAGGCTTTCGAAGATATTATCAGAATCTTTTATATTTTTATCGCTTAAAACGACGTAACCAGGAGTGGATTGTAAATCGTTTGGTGGGTTATTGTTATCCATAATTGTTATGTTTATAATATTAAATTAATATATTAAACAATAAAGAATAAATTAAAAAGGTATTAGTTAGTGTGATTAAGAAAGGTTTTAATTAATTTTTTTCTATTTCAGTTTGCTTAGTTTTAATACAGTTTTATAAAAGAGAACTATGAAAATTTATTCAGAATAGTATCAGAGGAATTATATTAAATCAAAGCTTATTTCAGCCACTATACCATAATGATCAGATGCGAATATTCCTTTATTTAATTGACATTCTTCTTCTCCGTAGATTTGGATCCTCTCAATTTTAAAAGAAAATTTTGAGTTTTTGTTTTGTTTAATACTAAAGGTAGTGAATTGATTTTAAATAGTATATCATTATAGATACAAATAAATTACAAAATATAATCAAAAGTCCCTTCGTCATCCGTGTCCTTAAAAGGTGCATCCATCTTGTTATGAAACGTTTTGATTGGCTCGTTGGAATGATAATGGAAATATGATGATACATAACCATTCTTTAAAAAAAAGTTGTAAGTTTCTGAAAAAGGGAGAGTATTAAAGTCACCTAGGATGATATTGATGTCATCTTGATTGGTATTTAAATCCACCCATTTCAGAATATGTTTTGTCTGGTCCAATCTTATCAATTCTTCAGAAACAACATGATGCAAATGAGTGTTAACTATATTTACCTAATTTTTAGTCTTTTAATTTTACTTTAATGCCATTAAAAATGATAGACAGCATGCAGCAGTTTCTAACCGGAGATAAATGAATTACTTGAAATTTCACATCTCCTTCTGAAATTATCTTAGGCCCTTTCTTAATAACAATACTATTTCCATCAATGTTGAATTTTTCATCCTCATTTTGATTTGCTTTTTTGTAATTTAATTGGGATTCCGCATTAAATTGTATATATTCCTCAGACTCAAATAGATCATTTAGTTGATTATAATCGACAAACGAAACTTCTTGAAATCCTGCGATATCGAAATTCATTTTATTGATCACGTTTTTAAGTAAGGGAAGTCTTAAATGATAATGATCTAAAAAATTTCATTATTTTTTCAAAACCTGTTATGTTTCTAAGGTTATAAGTTGCTATTCTCAAAGTGGATTTTTCCATATTTATTAAAAATATATTATATAATATCGAATATTAATACTCATAATCATAATTTTTTAAATAATCAAATTAAGACCTAAAACTTTTCAAGAAAAACTATTTCATATAAATATTTAAATATCACTTTCACTATTAATTATATAAAATTTTATTTAAATAAATAGTTTATTTAAAATGAAAGCTGAAATAAAAGAAAAATTAGATAAACATAAAGATCATGAAAGGTCTGAAATTAACTCAGTTTCTTCTATTGACGAAGAGGAAAAAGAGCATCTAAACACCTTGGGAATAATTTTTAATAATTCAAAGACTGTTGAATCTCAACTGCCATGCAAAATTGAAGAAATTTTGGTGATAGATAAAAATATAAACCCGTTTTCTTTGAATTCACAAAGTTTAAGAATAAAAAAAATGGTAAATATGAATATATAATGCAGATAGAAAAATCAAGAGTATATATTAAGTACAATTACTTCATATTGTCATGCTTATGTACAATGTTAGACGGTTTCTTACTGATATTTATTGGATACAACACATCCATCCTTAGTAAAGAAAATAAATGGCAAAACCATCCATTGAGACTTGTTGACATAGTCTACCATCTAATCTCTGCTTCAGGAGGAGTACTCTCAATATACACAGGAGCTCAATCTAACATGAGCGGAATATTCTTTGGATTATTCATTTCACTCACTGCATTCTTTTGTTCTTTTAATCTATTAGAAATAAAAAATTTTCAGTTTTATCTCGCTGTTTTATTTATTATTTGCCTCTCAAATGGACACATACAGAATATCTGCACTACCCAAGTAGTTAAAAAATTTTCCAGCGAATATCGTGGAATTGTATATGTTTTCGCATATTTTTTTACCCAATTTGGGAAATTTCTTTTTGCTTTGATTTTGATTCTTAAAAAAGAATTAATATCCAAAGGAAAATTAATTCCAACAGTAATCCCAATAATTATCCTAATATTATTAAAAATAATTTCTAGTCTTTCTATTTTATTCCTAATGCGTCGCAGGAAAAATTTAAAAGAAAGTTATAGGCGACATCAAATTAGAAAAGAAACAATATTCGATACTATAAATAGGACTGTCTCTATTAATCACATCGTAACACATGAATCATCTAGTATAAAATTAAAAAGCCAAGAACAAATAACTGGGAACATTACAGATTTGTTTCAATATAAGTGGCGGGATCACACATTCAACTTGATTTTTCTAAATTTAAGCTTAGGTATCCAATTTTTTTCTATGATAAATGTGTTTCCTCTTATTAATGGAAATAACACGCTAGTTTCAGTAGAGGAAATATTCTTTTCTAAAACATTACACACTGTGTTTCTGTTGTTTATACCAAGCATTTTCCTATTTAAAAAGAACACCAGAAAATTTCTGTTATTTATGACATTTTCAATGAGTCTGCTCATGAATATACTAATCTTCCTCAACGTTTCCAATTCGAGCTTAATCATTCATTTATTCAGATTCATTTGGAATGTTTGCTTTGTAACTACTAATCTTTATTGTGCAGAAGCTGCTTACAAGCATCTACGAACTGTCAACACAGGGTTTATGTATTTAATGTTTAAATTAAGTTGCATTGTTGAAATATTCTTAATTGATAGGCTAATTTCTATTAGTTTATACGTCCCGATTGTGTTAAATATAATGATTCTGATGTTTGATATGTACTTGGTCACAAGATTATCTGTTGAGTCTCATATGAAGACTATTGAGAAAATAGAAGAAGAATTAAAAGAATTCATTGAGTCTAGTATTAGTAAGAATGAAAATAGTAATAATTATAGTAATGCAAAATATAAAGATAGCATGCAAAATGCTAATTGAATATATAAATATAAAAGAAAATTTAATTTTTCTTTTAATATTTAGAAAAATTATTATTAAAAAATTTATTTGTTTTATTCTACTTCATCCACAAATTTAATCTCATGCCTGCCTATATTATTTCTCTTAATTATTGATTAAAGAAAAACAAGATACAACTCGTTTTAATATAACTTAAAACATAAATTAATATTTTTAGTGATCTATTATAAAATTAATAGCAGTTTTAATCTCATAAAATATCAGATTCTTCGCTATATATTCATATATAATAGATAATCTAAAATTATTATAATTAAAATGATAGATCAGATTAGCACCTCAACTAGCAAAAAATACAAAAGTCTTAAACTTAATTTTCAAGGAGAAATAAAACGCCTTTTGCTCCCAAAGTCCTTCAAAGAATTGCAACAATTAATACCGGTGATATACTCAAACAAAAAACCTGAGCACCTTGAAGCATTTACCATTACATACATAGACGAAGAGAACGATAAGCTCTTAATATCAAATGAATATGACTTCGAACAGACAATCGAATACATGGAAAAAGCAGGCATAAATGTTCTTAAGATTTTTATAGATAAAATTCAGCCAGAAAACAGGCTGGCAGAATCCTTGAAATTCGAGATGATCAATCCCGATAACGAGGAAGAAGTAAAATCTATAATAAGTCTGGAGAAGATCGAACAATCAGGATTAAAAGAAAAAACAAAAATCAATCAACCAGATGACGACATCATCGTCAAATCCCTTAATGAAATGAGATTATCAACAGATTTCGCCAAAAGTGAGATCTTATCCAATGATAAGGAGTTTGTACTGGATTCAAATGACGAAGTTTGTAAAGAACTTGTTAAGAATATTGAAGAAAAATTGATCCTAGACACTAAAGAAAAATTCAAGGACATCAAAATTGAACATATGATAAAAGATGACAAACTCTTAGGTAAAAAAACAAGCAAAGAATTCAATCTTTATGAATTCTTGATGGAAAAAATTAAAGAAGTGCCTCCATTTGAAGCAATGATAGAATATATCATGCAAAAGCGCCAAACAGAAAAAGAAAAACAGAATTCAAACAAATTAACTGTAGAGAAAGTAAAGAAATCAGTTAGATCCCAGATCACCAAAGCAGTTAAACATCAAATGAAAGCAACAGAGAAAAAAATCCTGGCCAGTCTTTATGAAAAATCAGATAAAGAAATAGAAAAAATCTTTAGCTCGAAAACCATTAATCAAAATGTAAGTGTAAATAATTCAACTGCTATACATCCTGATGTAAGATGCAATGGATGCAACAAAAAACCTATTCAAGGTAATAGATTCAAATGTGCAGTTTGTGAAGACTTTGATTACTGTGAACAATGTGAAGAGACTAACAAAGACAGACACGACCATCCTTTTATTAAAATCCGTAAGCCTGAATTGGAGCCTCTTAAAATTACCACAATTATAGAAGAAGAAGCTGGAGATTCCTTCAATCTACCAAGAGTGGAAAAATTTCAAAGGGTCAAAGAAAAAGTGAAGACCTACGCTGGCAAATATATGCAATTTCATGAAAATGTCTCAAACGACCTCCAAAAATTTTTTGAAAAGATTAAATCTGATTGTCCAAAATTTTTAAATGATTTGAATCCTACTTTAAAATTTAAAGATTTATTCGATTGCAGAGAAAAGAAATCGGAAAATCTCGAAAACCGCGATGTCAAGATGAATTTAAAGAGCAAACAAAATGAAAAAGAATCTATGAGTCTTTCTTCAAGGTGTCTCACTGAGAATCTAACAGTTTCCGCATTGAACAACACAAATGAAATCCGAAAATCACTGAAATTACGAAATGAGGGACTAATTGCCTGGCCTAAATATAGCTACTTTACGTGTATTGAAGATGAGTCTGCAATCAAGGGACTTAACGTGCCACTGAAGATCAAAGTAGATCCAGGAAAAGAAATCAACGTAGAAGTATGTTTAAATTTGAAGCAAATTAAAGAAGAAGGATTATACAAATCTATATGGCAATTACATAATGAAAAAAGAGAGCCTTTTGGTCAGAAAGTAGCTTTAACTGTTGATGTGAAATTTAGCAATGATTTAAAGGTAGACCCTATTTACATTCAAAAATCTTCTGAAGATCTCTTCCCCCAGCCAAGAAAGGTAAGAACTTGCGCAGAGCTTTTGAGAGAACAACTTATACAAAAAAATAAGATAGCTAATCCTAATAAGATCGAATCAAATTCTAAAGAAATTAATTACACTGCTCTTGTTAATCAATTAAAATCAAGTTATAATCTTGAAGGTATAGGGGATAATAGAATCTTATATGCTTTAGTCAGGGCTAATGGCAACATAAATGCTGCATTGGACAATTTATTTAGTCAAAATAACATCTGTGATTATCACCCAAAACATTTAACTTAAAAATGATTTCAATTTAATTAAATATATTTGAATATTTTAAAAAGACACTTAATAGTGACAAACACTTATATAATCTAAAAATGCTTTGATATACATAGCCTACTTAAAATTACTTGTTATGTTAATTAAATATAATATATACTTCGATATTTTAATTAATAAATTTATTTTAAAAGTATTTATAAATTTATTTTTTCTTTAAATGAAAATTGGAAATGAACAAACTCTTTATAATATTTCTTTTTTAGAAAATAAATCCGTTAGAAACGACTATAATAATTCTGATCCCAACAATTGGAATAACAACATGATAATCAAGGATAATTACTTAACCGAAACGAAGAATACATTTATGTCCCCACATACCAAAATTTTTGGTACTCTCGAGTCAACACATGAGCCAAAATTATTTCAAAAGCTAACAGTCAAGGATAGGCAAAAGTCTTATCTATACAACATACTGGTGCTATCCTGTTTTAATATTAATATGGCCCATTTTTGCTTTCATTACCTTACACACAAATGTGGAATTGTACTCACATTTATAATACTTATTGGATGTGCACTTCTATCCTATGTAGTACAGAATTCTTTAGTCAAACATATTTCTGCAAATAGAGAAACTGATGAATGCAATTACGCCATGATCATAGAACATAATTTTGGTAATTTCTGTGCAAATTTCTTAGAGTTTTTGGTGATGATATGGTATGGAATATTGTTGCTTATATGTCTGAAAACAGGTGAATATAATTATTGATAATTTTATAGTAATGCATTTGATCTTTTTCTTACTAGCGGATGAGTTAAAAAGCCATATCAACTCTATTTACATAGCGTATTATTTTACTTCAGTCATAGTATTTCTTTTAATAAATCGCGCGAGTTCATTTAAGATAGTCAATCTAAACGTGATCGTGTGTATATTCGTTAATGTTCTTTCTCTTTTAGTAATATATTCTTTAATTTAGTTTTTAGTTTTATTTTGTTTTCTTTATAATAAATTGCATAAATGATCCTAATTTCCATGATGTAGGGAATTTGATAATTTTAGATGGAGACATATTCTATGATGCTATTAATATTTTTACGGGAGGATTAAATACTATAATAGTATTCTTCTGGGTGAATAACAAACTGTCTGATTCTTCAGTTAGGAAGCACTCACAAATGTTCAGCTCAGCATTCGGTTATATAGTCCTATATTACGTTCTGTTTATTTTGCTAAAATTTTTTCCTATTAACATCTGCAATTATAAAATGAAATTTATTTTGTATCCTGATTACGAGAAGGAATCTAAATTCGTTCAGGGAGGATTAGTTTATTATATGTCTTTTTCAGAGATCATTTTGAATATCGTCAATCAGATTTTTATGCTCAATTTCTATTTTATCGTAATAAAAAGTGTTGTATTTAGGAAGACAACATCACAGTATTTAAGAAAAAAAAAGTAAAATTTTATATCCTAAATAAATTATAATTTGATTCAAAGATATTTTTTATGGTTTACTATTTACCTCTTGATCATCACTGGTATTTCCTTTGCTGATATACACCCTTACACACTTCTTATAATAAATAACGGAACAATAGGAATGTTGATAAATTACCTTTTACCATGTAAAATTTTATGATTTATATACTAAAGGTTTGCTCTATATAAAATTGTCGAGCCATAATTTTTTAAGCTTTGGAATAGTTGCTAGGATAATGTTGATATTTGCAATGTCATCATTTGTGCTAACTTCATTTTATAAAAATATTTTAAATATTGAAAACCACACAAATTAACGAATATTTCTATAATAAATTTTTATAAAAGTTTATCATAATTAATAAATTTCGTAGTTTAAATGAATTAAAGATTAGATAAAGTACTTACATTATTTCTAATTAGTTGTATTGTTCTACTCATAGATACTATTCTATACTTCAGGATTCTTTAATTTCCTCTCAGTATGTGAAAAAATCTTCAATGTTCCAGTCCATATTTGAAACTGAATAAAATGGTTCTTCTTCCTTGCTATCTCTAGTTAAACCCAAGATATCATTGAAGCAATGCGAAGAGTGGAATAAAATTTCTGAAGGTTCTTTTATACTTTGGGAACAGGCCTTGTTATCCGCGTTTTCTGTTAAATTTGAATTATGTAAATTCTGGTTAGAGTATTCTATATTTTCATTTTCGCTACTGTTGAGGATTGTGTTAGAAATTTCTCTTGTGATGATCTGTGTGTGTGATCTTGAATTCGAGGACATATTGTATTCATAATTAATTTCATGCAATTCTGAGCCTTCTCCGGGTAAAGAGTCTTGATGGTAGAATAGGGTTCTCTAATTAAGTTAAAATTTTAATTAAAATGTTTTAATTAGATTTATTGATATTTGAAGATTAATAAATCAATTTAAAAATTAAAAAAATTTAAAAAGAATGGATCTATTTGAGGGAACAATAAAAAACGGATAAGAACAAAATTTAAAGATCGAATAAATAAAATTTGACTAAAACAAGGCTTAAATATCCTTAAGACAAAATTTTATAACAAAAGAGAAAAATTATAAAATCTTACATTTGAGTCATCTAAACTGAATTCTATTCTCTCACCTAACTTCTTCTTTATAGATGAATGAAACCTATTTTTTATCATATCAGCTGTCCGATTGGGATAGTATTTAGATATAGTTGCCCATTTAGATCCATATTGGTTATATAGCATAATAAGTTTTCTATCTTCATCCTCCGTGAATTTTCCTTTTTTTATTTCAGGATCTAGAACATTTATAAACCTGTCTCTAATCTGCTTGCCGTTTCTGGTTCCCAAAATCTTTGAAATTTTAGACCATGCCTTTCCGTATTTATTTACAAGCTCAACAATCGCATGGTCTTCTTCTTTCTTCCAGGAACCTTTAACTATACCAGGTCTTATCCTTTTATATCTCGAAAAGCATTGCAAAGAATTTTTTTTTGCGAATTTTTTAGAAATTTCTTTCCAATGCTTTTCGTTATACTTTTCTGCTAGAAGAATTAGTAACTCATCTTCTTCTCTTGTCCATTTCTTTTGATTCTTTACCTTTCTTATACTGAAGACGAAGTTAGTTGCTAATTTTTTTGACTTGGTTAATTTCGAATCATTCGTGTTTGTCATTTGTTATAACCCTATCAAAAATAATTTTTTTCCCTTAAATAAAATTCTATAGTATCTGATTTATCATAAATTAAGAGTTAGGCTGATAATTTATGATTTTACTCTTATCTATTAGAATTTAATTATTGATAGATGGCATTATTTGTAAAAAAAATTATTTTATATTATTTTTAATTGATTATCATAAAGATAAATTTTCAAGATTATAGCTTAATCCGTCTAATTCTCCTAAATCCATAAAAATCCTATCGTGAAAATCTATGCATTTTAAATGATCCACCGTTATCTAAGTAAAAGTTATTATTCAGGAAATAATATTTTTTAGTAAAAACTATTATAAATGACTTTGATTTATAATAAAGTTATATACAATTTGTAAGATTATTACATTATATTAATATTAATGTTTTTTGCTTTTTTATTAATTATTGTTTATAATTTTTAAGTTACATCGAAAACGATATTGATTGTAATATTTGTAAGATAGCAGCTCCGGAAAATATGATTTACTTCTGGTATTTTAAAATAACTAACTAGCAAAATAAAATCAATGTCTGTCTCTAAATTATTAAAATTAATTAGTGTAATAATTGTGAGAGTAATTATTTTAATGAAAATTTAAATTATTAACCTGTTCAAAAATAATAAGAAAAGGTTTAATCGATCTTCTTTATTCTATTATTTTATATCAAATCATAATTTTTTAAGGAAAAGTAAAATTTCTACTTACTAATTTACATGAAATATAAATTTATTATATTAGATAATTTCATACATCAGTTATCCTTATGTTAAAGCAAATTTCTATTCACATTCATATTTAATTTCTATAATAATTTTACACCTCTACAATTATATGTTAATATAATTCAAGATATCTATTTTATATATTTAATTTAGCTACTATTATCAAATGTTATGATGAAAATATTCAAATCAAATTTTTTTTAATCAAATTTAATAAACCAAAGAATGGAGCGTAAAACCACCAAAAATTTAACGGCCATTAAACAAGAAATTACACAAAAAAAACAACAAGAGAAGTCAAAAACCCCTAAAAGGCACCAATCAACAAAATCAGTAGAAGAAAAGGAAAATTTGACCGAAGAATTCATAGGCAAAAGACAAACTCAGTTCAATTTACTCCAAAAATTTTGGAACAAATTACTAGGAATGTCAGCCTTCGACGAAGGAGGTTCGGATAATAAAAGAATATGGTTTATTAACACATCGTATGAAGCATTAAAGCCAATCTTAACAAAATACGCAATAAAGACTTCAAAGAAAGAGATTGAAATTTTAAGCGATCCAACTGATTTACCAGGCTATTCATTTAAGGAATCAATGGGAAACTTTTGGAGATTATTTAAAACAACTAAGACAGATTTCTTCTTAAAAGACATCTCAAGCTTATTTGTAGGAATTTCAGATTACGATTCCTTGGTGAAAGACTGCACTTATGATTTGTCTAGTTTGTTAGTAAGACAAAACCTCCCAACAAGAGATAAGAAATGGCTACGAGTACTAACACCGGAGATTTTAATGCAAGTTTCTGAAATTACAGAAGCTTTAGATCAAAACGTAATTCCAAATACCTTTACAGAAAAGGAAATTAAAAATGCGATAAATTCAGTCCTAGGGAGGTATTATAAATTAGATACCGTTGATCTTTTAAAGATTAATCCAAGTTGGACCATCCCCACCTATATCCAAGAGATTAAAGATATGATAAAAAAGAAAACTTTTACTCCAGAAAAACAGAACGAAGTTTTCTGTCAATTGTTATATTTGGTCCCCCATTTCAGATTCAGTCGATATTCTAATTATGAACAGTTATTCGGGTGGCGTTATCATGACCCTATAATTTCAGATTTGGGACAACCTGAAGTCAGATTATCACAAGTAGCATCGATGGGTCATTATTTGAAATATTCTGCTACCTCTATTATTGATGATAGAAGTTTGACATTCATTCCTGGTAAGGAAAGAATCGATGTTTTAACATATCAATCACTTAGAACGGGACAATTAAGAATGCTAAAGGATTACATAAAATTATTAAAAGACATCGGATTATTCGAAATTGATCCAAAATTGATTTCTGAAGCAAAGGAAAGTTTTTGATTAGAAAATTAAGGAACACATTATTTTAAGTTATTAATTTTTTTTTTAAAAGAACACTTTTTGAATAATTTAATTAATTGTTATCAATATTTAATTAAAAACAATTAAGTTACAAACAGATGTTAAATAGTATT
>Ga0169931_10013773_pt1 | contig 11007 bp, 8 predicted proteins | sample Kivu_15m_20L_FD_129675 | JGI IMG/M metagenome (GOLD analysis project Ga0169931, IMG submission 129675) | Freshwater microbial communities from Lake Kivu, Western Province, Rwanda to study Microbial Dark Matter (Phase II) - Kivu_15m_20L... | ecosystem: Environmental > Aquatic > Freshwater > Lake ... | reverse complement strand
GGTATCTGCCATGAAGCAAGGTTAGCGAAAATTTCAATTAATTGAGCCGCCCATGAGAATCGAACTCATGGCCTTCGCTCAAGATTACAGGGCTTTTCCTATAGCGATTTCAATATCTTCAAGGCAATTTTCTAATGCGTTGTTTGGAGTGGCTAGGGTCTTCGCCCACCACATAAATGTTCTATCTATAGATTCCTCTTGATTCCACTGTGGTCGCCATCCAAGCTTAGCTATTGCGCAACTTGGGTCGAGCTCTAAAGTCTGAGATTCAATCTCTTGACTTGCCTCCTTATAAGTCACATTTAGTCTTTCCTGAAAATGTTCTTTAGCAATTTCTAGAACGTCATCAACCCTCAAGCTTGGCTCAAGTGGTCCAAAATTCAGGGATAGTTCTACAGAAAGAGATGATTGTGCAGACTCTAAGTATTTGAGATATCCAATTAGAGGGTCTAGGACGTGTTGCCATGGCCTTGTTGCCTTAGGACTTCTAACAAATAAGTTTTGCTCACTTATTATTGCTCTTATTGCATCGGGAATTAGACGATTCTTTGCAAAATCTCCACCACCAATTACATTTCCAGCTCTAGCAATCAAAACTTTGGGACCTACTGAAATCTTTGACATTTGTTGCCACGCTGCGCAAACAGCCTCTGCTGCAACTTTGCTTGCGCTATATGGGTCTTTGCCTTCTAATGGATCGGATTCGACAAATCTTTTCCCAGAATTATCATTTCGATAAACTTTATCGGTTGTAATAACAAGGACAATTTCTACTGAGGGTGTCTCAAAGGCAGCCTTTAAGACATTTGCTGTGCCTATACAATTAGTCTGAAATGTTTCCAAGGGATCTTGGTATGACTTAAGCACTAAAGGCTGGGCAGCTAGATGAATGACCACTGAAGGTCTGACATCTTTGATCACCTTTGATAAATTCTCTAGATCTCTAATATCTCCAACCACACCTCTAGACACTCTCTCCAGATTGGCTCTCTTGTAGAGAGAATGCTCTTCAGCCTCTAGTGAGTATCCAAAGTGTTCAATTCCTAGATGGTTTAGTAGAAGGCTGAGCCAACTACCCTTAAAACCCGTATGCCCTGTAATGAAAATCGGACCATCAAGCCTCTTTAACTGATTTCCCACCATATCAAGATTGTAGTATTCACCCCGACCGAAGTTATGCCCCCACCTTGTAAGGGAATCAAATGGATGAAGTCTTGCTTGGCCGAATTAATGATCTGGCTCAAGATGTCTTTGACTCTATTCATATATCTACACCCTTCATCCCAGGTGAAACACCGATCCCGGTAACCGGAAAATTCTTTGGGGTCCAAGAAATAGCTGCTGCCATGATGGCTTCTGGAGAGTTTTGGCTGACTGCGGGTCCTCATACAGAAGAGTTTGAGAGCAAGCTAGTTAAACGTATGGGAGTAAGACATGCCTTTATGGTCAATTCAGGCTCATCAGCCAATCTAGTTGCTCTCTCTGCATTGACGAGCAAAAGGCTTGGGGAGAGAAGGTTGCTGCCAGGAGATGAGGTCTTAACGGTTGCAGCGGGTTTTCCCACGACGGTTGCGCCAATTCTTCAAAATGGGTTAGTTCCAGTTTATGTAGATATAGAACTTGAAACTTATGTGGCTAACTCTGAGGCGCTAGAAACTGCAATAGGGCCAAAAACAAAAGCGATAATGATGGCTCATACCTTAGGCAACCCATTTAATTTAGACCTAGTTACAAAACTTGCCGAGAAACACAACCTCTGGCTTATTGAGGATAATTGCGATGCCTTAGGGGGAACTTATCGAGGTAAGAATCTTGGAAGTTTTGGAGATCTCTCAACTCTCAGTTTCTACCCCGCTCACCACATAACCACCGGAGAGGGTGGCGCAGTACTAACTCGTAAGGCTGCTTTAAAGCCAATCATTGAATCATTTAGAGATTGGGGACGTGATTGTTGGTGTGCCCCTGGGAAAGACAATACCTGCCTAAAACGATACAAGTGGCAACTCGGAGAACTCCCTGAGGGCTATGACCATAAATATACCTACTCACATATCGGTTATAACTTGAAGTCTGGTGATATTCAAGCTGCTATTGGCCTGGCTCAATTAGAGAGATTAGATTTCTTTGTTGAGAAGCGTACAAGCAACTTTTTCAAATTAAGTCAATCATTACAGCCGCTTTCTGATTGTCTAATACTTCCTAGGGCTACTAAAGAGAGTAATCCATCCTGGTTTGGCTTTCCAATTACAGTTAGAGAAAACTCTCCTAAAAACCGAAATGAAATAGTGCAGTTTTTAAGCGAGAGAGGAATAGGAACAAGGCTGCTATTTGCTGGAAACTTGATTCGTCAACCAGCCTTTATCGATTCCCCTCGCAGGGTAGTAGGAGAATTGAAATATACTGATCAGGTCATGAAGGACACATTCTGGATAGGGGTTTGGCCCGGGCTTTCAGATGAAATGCTTAGATATGTAATCAAATCAATAGAAGAAGCACTGAAATAGATTATGAAAACTATAATTTTGGCAGGTGGCCTGGGTACACGCTTCTCAGAAGAAACAGAAAATAGGCCTAAGCCGATGATATTGATTGATCATCGCCCAATTATTTGGCATATTATGGATATTTACGCAAGTCAGGGTTACCCCGATTTCGTAATTGCTACCGGCTATAAATCTGAAGTAATAGAAGAATGGGTTGAAAGTCTTGAAACTGATTGGAGAATCAAGACTATAAATACTGGACTTAAAACACAGACTGGGGGGCGAATTAAGAGGTGCATAGAACAGTTCGATGACGAGGTTTTTTTCGCGACATACGGTGATGGACTCGCAAATGTGAATCTCAAGCGCTTGGCTGAGTTTCACAAATCAAATAAAGCAACTGTCACAGCGACGGCGGTAAGGCCCCCCGCTAGATTTGGATACCTAGAAACGAGAGATGGTCTAGTAACAAAATTCGGAGAAAAACAACAAGTCAACGAAGGGTGGATAAATGGTGGGTTTTTTCTAATGAATCGATCAATAGTTGATTACATTAATGGCGATGATGAGGCACTTGAAACAGGAGCCTTGTCAAAATTGACCACGATGAAAGAATTTTATGCCTACCCACATAACGGATTCTGGTTTCCTATGGACACCCGAAGCGAACAACAAGCATTGGCAGCAAATGCAAGACAAAATCCTAGGCCTTGGAAAGTGATCTAATGTGATTAAGAACGCCAAAATTACCGTAGAGGTGGTGACATCTGCGCTTAATGAAGAATTGTGCATACCAGAGTTCATAGCCCGCATGAGAAAGGTTTTTGAAAGGAAAGCTAATTATTTATTTCGGCTAACTATCATTGGTAATGGATCCAGTGATAAAACTCGGAATTTGATTTAAGAGCAAGCAAAAGATAACCCGAACATCAGTGAAATCAAGATGAGTAGGACCTTCCCTTTTGACTCTGCATTAACGTGTGGCTTAGACAACGCAGAGAGAGATTACTTAGTCATAATGACAACTGGCCTTCAAAATCCTCTTTAGATACTTTATGACTTACTCAGAGAGAGCGAAAAAGGATATGACCAAGTCGTAGTAAAAATCAGAAAACGGAGTCAGGTTCATTGGCCTCGTAGGCTACTGTCCTAGCTCCTTTACAGGATTAGTCGCTGGTCAAGTAACGTATTAATCCCAACGAATATCGGTGACTATCGAATAATGAATAGGAAGGTTTATTCATAAATAAGATTAATGAGGGAAAGCCTAAGATTTATGCTTGGTATTGGAGCATGGGTTGGCATCAATACCAGTTCTGTAACGATTGAACGCCCAAATCGATTTGCCAGAAAATCTAAGTGGTTCGGCACGAGTTTCATTTCTGTTCTATCTACAGGGGTAAAGGGAATTTTTGCCTTTCTGTAAAGTCGTTATCAATTCTCTAATTTGGTTACACTCTCATCAGAATAGTTTTCTTGCTTTCTTTGATTTCCATGACAGTTAATTTCATAATTAATGGATTCCCTTTTGGACGGTTTGGATCTTTGATTGGATGTGCGATCCTCTCGTTCGAAATAGTAATGCTAGCTCTCGGAATCATTGCCCTTTACCTCAGCCTACTTTGTGAAGACACAAAAAATGCCCAATTTATCTAATGGATCAAATTGCTTTTCAACAAATCAACAAGTAGCTATTTTTCGGTGAACCATTGCGCCAACATTTGTAGAGTGAACCGAGCAACCGTGCATTCTCCTAAAGAGAATAGGCTGACTATGAGAAATGTGTCGTTTGTATCTGATGTAATCCCTTAATAAAGTTCACTTTATCCTAAGAGTTCAATAATCTGAACCATTTCTTTCATGCTGTCGGCTTTGATCCAGACTTCCTCCAATAAACAAATATGAAGTTTACCTGCGCTCACTAAGAACTTGAAGAAGTCACCTTCGAGTGAGGCGTTAGTTATATCCTTGTGTTCGCTTTCAAATAAGTTGATCGAGCTCTCAAGGTGCTCACGTCTTGAAATAAAGTGACCAGCATAAATTGTTGAAGCATTTGCCGGGATTCTTTTTGTCCTTAAGGTTATAGACAAAACTGTGCCAACATATGGATTAAAGGTAATCTCCGGGAAACGACTTTGCAGGAACAGACCCGAAATCCTCATCCTGCTATTCAAATCTTCACTTGAAAGTAAATTTTCCCAGCTTCCAAAATAAAAAATATCTGGGTAAGTAAACAGTATTGTATCTTCACTAGTACCTATTTGAGAAAGAAACCTTTTAGTCTTACTGAATGTTGATGACTTATTCGGAACAGGGAGCACAGAAATTTCCCTTAGATTGTCATTAGATGATTCAATTATTTCTTTAATTTCGACGTAGAACTCCTCCTCTGCGAGAATTGTAATTTTAGGTATCATTTCGAGGTGCTCCTGTCGAAGGTAGTTCTCAAGAACTGAAAGTGAATTGGGCATGAGATTTAGGGGCTTTGGTTTCTTATTTTGGTATAGAGATTCACCGCCACAGAATAAAACGAGGTTAGAAATCATCAAGTAACTTTCAAGGACTTTTCTAAATTAAAGTCAAAAACTTCTTCACCATTGCTAGCGAAGATTTCTTTACTTCTAGAAAACACGTGTGAATCGAAAGAAATTAGAACCGATATTTCTTCTATTGAGGCTGAATAGGCCAAACTCGCACCCATTGAAGCTAAAATTGGTATAAATGGAATAACGTCCCAAGGTCGCATTTGTAATCCTACAAAGGTCGAATGAATGCCAAGTAAAGTTCGGAAAAGCCCTATGCAGGCCGAACCATACCGATATACGCCTGCTGTGGAGGAATCAAATAGATTCATAAGTTCTAACCTTGTATTTATGTAATTACTCGAGAGTCGAGGTGCATAAGCTAAATAAGTTGAGGCAGAGGGTAAATCAAGCCGGGGCAAATCTCTTGACATACGAAGGCCCCTAGTATGATTCCAAGTGAGCACTTGATTCTCACTAGGTATAAGAACTAAAGATTCAATAAATTTAGCCTCTCGTATGAGACACCCCATAAATCCATATTCTTGTAATCCATAGACAAGATTATTTGTTCCATCAAGGGGATCAACGACGATTACAGAAGGAGACTCTGTAATGCACTTCATAGAATTGCCTTGTACTGAATTCTCTTCTGAGAGAAAGAGTGCGGTGGGGAATTCTTTTGCACAGAATTCGCCAACTATTTTGTGTATTTCTAAGTCCGTTTTTGTAACTACATCTCTTATACTCTGACCTTTGGTGTACTCCACATCACTTCGAGACTCAAACTCAAGAAGGCTAAAGTGTTTTGCTAAGATTCCTGCCATAGACACTAATTCCATTGTAATCCCTTACGAATAAATGATTTCGTATCCTCAAATGAAGAAACAATATATTTGGATTCAATAGTTTTTGGCGAGATATTGAGATAGTATTTTAAGAAATTTGCGATACCGAATTTATCAACTTGCAGCATAGATTCATAATCTCTATCCTTTGGATCTAGATAATTAAGCGCCGACGTAATACCGGTATTCAGGTTTATTGGATTAACTCCCGCCAGTAAACACATTGTAAGGGCACCAGTGAGTCTCCCTCCACTTGACAGTTTTCTAAGTGGTTCACGTGCAACACGCGAAATAGGATCATACAAGAAACTATCTGAGAAACGCCCAAGCTCCTTTTCTGCATATCCCTCAAGGAATATATGATTGTGGTTCGTATTTCTCTTTAAAGCAAGTACCAGCTCTTCTATAACCCCCTCAACCACGTGTTTAATAAAAACGTTTTCAAAGCCCTCATGAAGGAAATTTACTTTACTTAAATATCCCAAGTACGCTGCGACACAGTGTGGAGTATTATGCAGAAACAATTTTGCATCCCACTCGCGTTTCATTTCATCTTTAGATACCCAAGAGATACTTGGCAAATACTTACGTAGCTTTTTAGAAATAGATGGATGTTCCTCCAGATACAGTAATCCATTTTCAGTGTGTAAGGCGAATTTATCTCTCTGGAGATTTTCCGGAGAGGCGGTTGATGAAGCAATTACATCTGGGATGCCAAAATAAACATTGTTTGATTCTACAGCTTTGGAGATTATCTCAACACTCTTGGGGTCATTCTCAACACTGAAAACTGGGCACTTGAGTTGAGATAATGCCAAAGGTAAATTGTAACAATTTCTTGGTCCTACTGCGACAAATGCAAGATCATATTCCTGGAGTCTTAAATCAGATAGATTTGATGTGCATCGCCCTGGAAGGAATTTCCTCTCAAGTAATTCTCCATTCTTAGACATAAAAGAGTGATATCCACCCTGCTGTTCAATACCTTCACAAAGCTCTTTTGAAGTATCAAAAATGTCAAAATCAAGATTATCAAAAGTCCACGGCAAGAATCCCCTGCCAATGGCGCCTGCGCCAATAACTAAAGCTCGAGCCATGTTACCCCTTCGGTGAATGGAATCAGACAATCAAAGACCTCAGGTGCTAGGCCAACTAGTAAGCCAGGTGCCTCCGGCGAGAGAATGCGGCCCCCCTCAACTTTTGAAGGATCTAAGTAAAATCTTGAGCAAAATCCTATTGTTTCTGTCAAAGATTCTTCAATCTTCTTCTTGGTATCTACCTTTGCCAAAAAGAAATATTGCAAGTGACGAGATAGTTCGTCGAGGCCAGCACCACCAGCATGAGGCGTATATTCAACATCGTAAAACTTGGACAAAATTCCTGCAAAGGCGCCTTCAAAAATCCCCATCATGCGGCATGGATCAGCTTGGAATCTGTTTACTCCTGCCTGTAACAGTGCTTGCGCTGTATGTAAATTGGGACAATTCTCGCCAGTAGCAATCTCACAGTTCCAGCTGAACTTATTCCTTTCTATGGTTAATTCCCGAAACAAGAGCACGTTATCAGGTGCAAATGGCTCCTCAAGCCATTGAAACCCTCGATTGGACAGTAACTTCATCCAATCTCTAGCACTTTTAAAATCTAATTTTTGATTCGCGTCTGCTGAATACGAAAAGTGGCTAGGTAAGTTTGTTATTACTCTATCAATCTTTTCAATTTCCGATGAAATATCTGACCCGATTTTGATTTTGAAGTTACTTATTCCTTTTTCGGCATTCGCTATATTCATTTCGTGAATCAATGTTTCGGCATCACTACCAATCCACGTAGTGAAATAAGCTGGTAAGCCAACGTTTTCTAACTCCTCAATACGTTCATTCAACTCATGCCCACTAAAAGTACTTTGCTGAAAATGTTCTATTACCGTACTAGATTCTTTAATGTGACGTAGAGAGATAAATTTCATTAGTTCATCAATATCTAGATAAGACAAAAATTTCCATGCTGGAACATTGGCTTTTTTTGACGCAAAGTCAATCAAAGTATTGACTACTAACCCAGCTGCCATAAGTGGAAGACCGGCATTAGGCGAAAGCCAGCGAAGTTGAACTGGATTTCCTAGAATATCTGCTAGACCTCCTTTGGAATCCAATAACTCTTTTAAACTGAAACCATCCAGTTGCCTAATGATGTATTCTGCTGCGGCACATACATGCTGATTTCCCTCTCCTAATGTGAAACATGCCCCTATCCCAGTGATTCCTAACTCACTAAAAATTGCAATTGCATTTGAATATTGGGTGTGTGGATTAGAAGCATCACTTCCAAAAGACATTGGCGGGATGTTTAGCCGAAGATCAACAAAATTCCATGCGGTTGCGTTAATTCTAATAGACTCAAGCAATTTATAGTTATCTGTCACTTTTGGTCTTTCACCTAAAACTTTCTGGGTGAAGGTCGATAAGAGACCCTGATTCCATCTCACCACTTAAGGGATTTAACTTTGAAATAACTACTGGTTCAATAGCTTGATTTGTTAAGGTCATTACTTCAATAATTAGAGGAAGTTTACTTGCTTGGCACTCCTCAGAGTCAAGTATTTGTTCTAATTCTCTCTCGGAAGAAGCAATTGCGTAAGGTATCCCAAATGAGTGTGCTACATCTTTGAAATTCGGAATAAATACGCCATTTGATGAATCCGTTCCAATTCTTCTACCAGCAAAGAATTTATCGTGAGTTGTTTTAATTGATGCATAGCCGTCATTTGAATTTATGATGAGTAGAATTGGGAGTTTCGAAGACGCTAACGTCGACAATTCCTGGAGACAAGTCATGAGTGATCCATCCCCCGTTATACACAGAGTAGCTTGTCTGGTAGCTGAAGCAGATCCGATTGCCAGAGGTAATGCCATGCCCATAGAACCAAAAGATCCAGATGAAATAAAGTATGAATCCCTTCTTAAGAGGAAATGTTGAGGGACCGCGTACCAAACTAATCCTGCGTCCGTAGTCACTGACTTAAATCTGTTAGCGTTTTTGCTCAAAATTGAAATAGCATTGTAAAGAGAAAAACGACCTTTCTCGCCCACTTGAGTAGGGTGATGAAAAAGAAAGTTAGTGCGTAGAAATTCGCATCTTTCCCGCCAAGAATCGAGTTTCGCCGTTTCTATGACACTGTCCTTTAGGCAATTGCTTAGAATTTCCAATGCTTCTGACGACTCCAGTGGAAATGCCTCATCAACTAAATGTCTGCGACTCCTTAGAGTCTCGCTGTCGATTTCGGCCCAAATTTTGATTGAATCAAGGTCTTGAAATGCACCCTCGTTCCAGCCAATTACTTGTTGATGCAAACTTGTACCAATAGCAATTATTAAATCTGCCTCACCTAAGCCAAAATTTGCTGACTTATTTGCTTTAACGCCGGGGGACCCTAAGAACAACTGGTGGTCGAAGTCTCCCAACGCTCTTGCAAACTGTGTTACTACATAGGGTATTTTTATGTTCGAGAATAACTCATTAACCAAATATTCAGAATTAGATCTAACAACTCCAGCGCCCAAAAGGATGATTGGTCGAAACGCACTCTTTAGGGCTGTTGAAATTGATTCAGAAAATTGTCTCATGATCAAAGGGTCCTGCTTAATAATTACTTCCTTTACGGTTGAAATAGATTCTAAAGATTTAGGAACTTCCATCGCTTGAACGTTTAAGGGAATTTCAATCAAAACTGGGCCGGGCCGAAGGCTTTGGCAAAGTAGTATTGCTTCGTTTATTGCTGCAATTGCTTCGTGTGCAGTTTCAACTAAAATTGCTTTTTTTGTTATGTGAGAAAAAGGAGCTATAGAATCAAACTCAAAGGTGCCACTCTGTCTCATGTTGATTCCCCTAATACGACTCGAGTCAGTTGTCTTAACTTGCCCAGCGACAATTAAAACGGGAACGCTATCCTGCCAAGAAGCGGCGGTTGATGTAAAGAGATGTGCAACACCTGGGCCTGTAGTAGCAAAAACAACTCCAAGTTTTTTACCGGATCGCGCGTATCCATCTGCGCAAGCACCAGCGAATTCTTCATGATGCACTGGCTGTAATCTAATCTTCTCAGACAAGCTAATTGCATCGATTAGGTGCATGATGCCGCCACCTGTAATTCCAAATATAGTATCTACACCCTCTTGCTCTAGTTTAGCAATTAGATAATCGGCAACTCTCATGTTTGCTAGTTTATCTTGCGTTTCTCTAACTGTGAACGAATTCCCACATTTTTGTCTATAGTTTTAAGGTCTGCCTAATGTATTGTGCTGTTACCTCAATCTGTTCCTCTAAGCCTAGGGGTTGAAAATTCAAATCTTTTGTGTGGCTCTCCCATGATCGATTATCTGAGTAGTAAGAGTCGGTTTGAGAATTTTTCAACTGAATTGGCTTTTTTACTCTAACACCCAAGAGTCCTCCAATCAGTCTGGATAATTCGCTGAGTTCTATAAGTTCCCCTCCGCTTTCAATCAAACCAGACCAACCTTGAACAGCTCTTGTAACCCCTATTGCTAACAAATCCCCCACGGATGTATACCTTCTAAAAACTAAGCTATTAGATGAACTTTGAATTTCTTTTTGAACCAAGCCTTGATGTATAAAAGCTGAGAAAGCATAGTGATTCACATCTTTTACAAAAGGGCCAGAGACCGAGTATGTTCGAAGAACCACGATTGATCTTTTGGAAGTTTTACAGCTAAGAGCAACGCTCTCCTCATATTTTTTTAAAGCACCATATATATCTTGTGAGTTCATCCCGTCTTGAGCTTTAACGCTTTGCGAGGCACCACTTGAAATACTAATAACTGCCTTTACGCCCTCTAATTGACTTGCGAATCTCATTCTTTCAATCATCTCCATATTTATGGAGATGTAATCTTGACGATTACAGTCTGATAATTTGTGACGAGCAATAAAAGCAAAGTTAGCAACAATTGTTGGTTGGAAATCCTTGACTATATTTGGGCTCCATACCTGATAATTATCTCTAGCTGATGAGCTGATTGCAAGGGTTGATACGTCTTTGCTTATCATATTTGCAAATGTTTGTCCGAACCAACCACTTGATCCGAGAATAAGAATACGCTCTTGGTTTGAAATAATGCCTAATAGATCAATCAAGTT
>Ga0169931_10013772_pt1 | contig 11007 bp, 15 predicted proteins | sample Kivu_15m_20L_FD_129675 | JGI IMG/M metagenome (GOLD analysis project Ga0169931, IMG submission 129675) | Freshwater microbial communities from Lake Kivu, Western Province, Rwanda to study Microbial Dark Matter (Phase II) - Kivu_15m_20L... | ecosystem: Environmental > Aquatic > Freshwater > Lake... | reverse complement strand
TGGCTACTTTACCGGAAACGTAGGGACACTCAAGACCCTGGTTGATTACCCATATCCATCGCCTTCTGATACACGTAAAGCGGTTTCTATCGGTGGTGGCGAGGTTTCTCTCCCAAGTTCTTTCACGCTTGCAATCAGCCCAGAGAACCCACCTGCCGGAACCCCTTTGACCATTACGGCGACAGCGCAAACACTTGCTGGGGTACCACAGGCCGGGGTCACAGTGAGCGTTGTGGTAAGCACTGGTCCGGATGCTGGCCAGACATTCACCGCTACAACCAATTCATCTGGTATCGCCACAATTACAATTAATACTTCATCCGTTGGAACGAATGTATATACGGCCACGGCGACCGTCAATGGTGTGGTTAAGACCGTATCAACGACGGTCACCTGGGCCGCACCGCCTACTACTACTGCGGCTCCCACCACTACTGCTGCGCCTACTACTACCGCGGCACCCATTACGACCACGGAGCCCCCAACTACAACCACGGAGCCTCCAGCGACGACCACGGAGCCCCCAACTACAACCACGGAGCCTCCAGCAACCCAAGCACCATCAACCACAATTATTAACTCACTGCCAGTAACTGGAATTGATACTGATGAGATAAAATGGTTTGCAATAGTGCTACTTATTACTGGTATTGCGGTAGCCCTTATCGTCAAAAAGCGAGGGAAATAAATGAAGCAATTAGAGACTTTTAGGCCGATTCTTTTCCGCATCCTGGCGACATTCACCGTCTCGGGCCTTGGTGTTATCGGCGCTGGCGCTATTACCAATATTCCCCTGTGGAAGGCCGTGATGATGGCTGGATTTGGAAGCGTGGCACAAGTTGTTGAAGGTTTGGCCCGGGCATACCTGAATGACGGTAAACTATCAGTAGCCGAAATTGAAGATGTTTTCCACAGCGTGGAGGCTTCGCTCCCCGAGGAAAGCAAGTAGGCGACGTTCCAAAACGTATGCAAAAATTATAAATCTCAACAGCGAGATTTGTGATACGGTGAGGCAATGGCCCAGGTGAGCGACAGTGAAATGATATGGCACAACGATGGTCATGCAATTCGTCTCCGCATCAACAAATCCGAGTTGGAAATCATCGAAGTGATGTGCCCATCTGGGAATTCGGGAGAATGCTGGAATGACCGAATCGGATGCATGGTGGAGTATTTCATTCGTCGCTTCGGTATGGACTGCAACGTCGGGGTGTGTCCAGCAATGGAGAATCTGCAAATTTGCTGGTCGGTAGTTGGCGATACCTATGATGTGGATGCGTGTCAGTTGTGGTTCGTCCCACTTGAAGATGAGGCTTTCAATGCCTGGCTCGCCACTAAGTCCTGAACAGGAAAAACCTGATTATCACATAATGCAGGTGCTTACTATTATCAGCGAATGCCCATCGGATGTAGACGTATTCACATGTGAGGCGTGCGAGGTTTATTGGGTTGGCGCTAGCCGTTGCTGGAACTGCCAACAGGACGGAACGATTGTCGCAAAGGGCGCGCAATTACATCACGATGATTGAGAAATCGCTGCCTTCTCTTTGATAATTGTAGCAATTCGTGTGCGTATTTTGCGACTTGATGGCTGCGACTGTAACTCTATATATTCCAACGTCAACTTGAGTTTCTCAATGTAGAGATAATTCTCCTTGCGTGACCTGTGTGACCACCCGGCGGAGCCACCCCATATACCTTCGGATTCCCGATTTTCGGCGGCAAATTCAGCACACTTAATAATCACTGGACACCCATCACAAAACTTTTCTGCGGCACGTCGCTGTGCTCGGTAAGAGGGGTCCTCGGGGTCTGGGAAGAAGATGGACGGGTCAGCACCTTTGCATTTTGCCTTAGCAAGCCACGGATAAAGAGAAAATTCGTTGTCACCCATGGTCGTAGAGCATACAGGGGCTACACGATTGTTACAAGCCCGGTGGTGTTGCAACCTCGTCATCGGCATCAATGAAGCCATGAAGACTTTTAGCGCTATACCGTACGACGAAACGCACATCGGCGCGTGGAGAGTATGCGAAAGCCGACTTTCCGTTTGCTTCAATATTTAGTCCAAGTTCAGAAAGAACACTATTGAGCGAACCAGCCTTTACAGGACGCCCCAATAGCGTGGTCAACACCTCAGCAACTTGTTTATTCGTATTGGCGTTGTCTTTGGCCAAGGCATCACGTTCTGGCTTGAGAAGGAAGAACAGGGCGTTGAGTATTTCCTGTCGCCCCTTCCCTTCTTGTATCAAGTTACGGACCAACGATGTCACCGAATCAGTCGACACAGCCTGGCGGTCACGTACTCGTGTTAGCCCAGTTTTTTCTGGAGCAATATCGCCAACGAGCGCACGGGCAAGACTCGCTGGTACCCCAAACTGCCGCGCAATTGCCTTGGCAATATTTTCTTGATTGACGGATTCTCCGCGCGATTCTAGTGATGAAACTATTTGTGGGTACGCATTCCGGATATCTCCAATCAATTGAGTAAGTTTTAGTTTTCCAGTGTCCTCGTCGATATCCAGCACTCCAGACTCCTTGACTCCCCTACCGGCCGACAAGGGACCCTTTCCAAACAATCCTACTGCTGCTGTTGTAGAAAGGCCGTGGCGCATTGCAATGGCTTCTCTAAATAGCCTTTCCCTTATTTGGTCTTTTTCGTCTTCTGTTTTATCTTGTGGCACTCTGCTTTCATCGGGCTTAAAAAACTCACCAAACAGAATCCTATCAATAATCACTCGTGCGAACTTTGGTGCTGACTCGTGAAGTTCTTTGAGTTGTTCTCCTAATTCTGGGTCTCCTAGTGCAGCAACAGTCTCTAGCAAATCATCATATGCAGCCTTATCATTCGGGTCTGGAACGTTGCCATAGTCGTATGCTGTCCTATTTTCAACTGCACCAAGCACATCTGCTGCCACCTCGCCAACAGTCTGCCCAACATCTGTCGCAAGAACTTCGGTCTCATCGACGCCCCCATCAATCAGGTCACCTACTTCATCGTCGCGGTCGCGGCCTGCTGCTTGATTTAGGCTCACGCTCTCCTTTGGGCGATTTTTCGCAATGGGCTGCCCTGTTGCTGGGTCAAGTTTGCGCGAACCAGTTGCTGGGTCCATTTCGTATTCAATATCTCTTTCATACTCTCCCGCACCTTTTCGCTTATCTCTGCCATAGGTGCCAGAAACGATGCCTACGATTCTTTCTATGCCGTTTTGCAAATCATTCGGCTCGGATTTGCCTGTTTTCGTTTTCGCCCATACATGACTTGAACCGCCAATAAATTTCAGCCCTGGATTTATTTGTTTAGTAAGTTCACCCCACTCTTTTGCAAGAGTCTCCGCCTTCTCAGTATCGTCTGCGGCAGGCGTTCCCGAAAGAGTTGGAACCCACGACAAGAATGACCAATTGCCCCCCTTTATGTCATATTCTCCGGGCTTTCCTGTTTCTGGGTCAAGACCAGTACCTTTTCCTCCAATATTTGGTACAGCGCCAACAAATTCCCTCAATCGTTCAAGCAGCACCATTTGTGCTAACAACTTAACTTCTTCAATATCATCTTTAGACGTAACTTTATTGTTTGCGGCTAACCCTACAAGTGATTTCTCTGGTTGTGGTCCAATATTGGCAAGAGGACTTACTTCTTTGACCTGACCAAATGGACGTTTTGCGTAATAGGGATTTAATGGTTCTAGAATTTTGGTTACTGACTTGCCGTCTTTTTTTCTTTCTTCCCATGTGACTCGCTTATAGTACTGAGGCCCATAAATATATGCGAGTGCAGACTCGAGCCATGCCCTAACTAGCCTATCTGCTACTGCCTGCTGCTCACGTGGAGTTAATGGGACCTCCGAGTCCTCTGCAAATAGTGATAGCGTAGAAAGGGGACCCTTGCCATACATGTCTCCGGTGAGGGTTGTTTTTCCAATTGCCAATTCCTCTTTTTTGTCACCCTCTGGAATATCTGTCGCAGATGTTCCTCGTGACGCCGAGCGAAGCGATGATGTACTTAGTCGATTGGCAACAATATCTGATGTAATTGCTGGCGTAAACGACGATGCCGTCCTGCCTCGCTCAATATGTTCACCAATGGTTGATACACCTGCTGGCTTTGGTGCTGCTGGCGTCTGTGCGCGCATGCGGTCATAGATTTCTTTTCGTTTGGACGGGTTTGTCTCGTCGCGAAACTTTTGATACAGCGGCTCTAGTTTCTTTTTAACCGAATGTGATGCCTTTGTATGAAACTGAATTTCGTAGTTGAATCCAGCCCTATCTTGAACCATCATATTGATTCCCTGATATGGGTCTGTGGCGTTCCAGTAGTTCCAAGATGTAACTCGCTGCCCCTCGGAGCGCAGCATCGAGGCAACGGCCTTAACAAAATCCGTGTAATCACTGTCCTTATTTGCCACAAATGTGTAGCGCAATCCGTCGTTCATCTGACTCGCTGCCGCTGTCACATCATTATCCCAGGCGCCCTTGAGTCGCTCAATCTTCGATGCCAATGAATCAACACCCTTGAGACGACTATCCAAGTCGACCAACTTTGCTTTACCCTCAGCAAGTTTTTCAATCTCGCGCATTCTTTCCGTAACGCGTGGCTCATTGGCCTTATAAACGTCGGCCATAGCCTTGGCGGCACGTTGGGTATTCTCTGGAACAAATGACTGCCCGGAACCAAGAGAACGCATTGATGCGATAACTGGTGCGCCAGGTAGTGATGGGCGAGCCCACTGCGTTCCGTCCTGAACAATCCCATCGTTGTCGCCGTCAATGGCGTTAGGGTCGAAGGGCTCCGCTGCTCTTCGTATTGACTGACCCAGGCCCTTTGCTGAGAGGCCGCGAGTTTTCGCAATCTTCATTCGGATTGCATTGCGCGCCATTTTTGCTTCAGCATCAATCCCCTCGACATCCATGAGCATTGGGTTGCCGCTGGATGATATAGAAACATCATCAGTAAGGTATGTTGCGACCTCTTTGGCACGTCCGCGAAGCCACTTGGCGTAGATTGTTGCTTCCTCTTCCGAGGAAAACTGACCTAGGTGTCCGCCTGTCTTTTTATATAACTTATATGCAATATCCTCCTCCATTGGTGAGCCAATCGGGTCTACTTTTGGAATAAGTGCGTACATTTTCTGACTTGGGACAATCATCATTGACCCATAGGCCGACTTCAGATAACGCGCATAGCCCTTCGAGGTAATGTCGATGTTTCCTTTTTCTACGGGGACAACTGGCGCATCACTCCCATAATCGGGAACCATGCCGCCACCATTCATGCCACGAGCCATTACGCCTCCAAAAACTATGCTGAATTCAGCATTTCTGTACACACAATCATAGTATGAGCATAGATGTGCCGAATGAAGGTCTAGCCTTTTCGGGCACGCCTCGATGCCCCCTGTGCGCGGCTCGTATTCGGCACAAATTGACGGCCTCTCTTATCCCCGGCCAACTTTTTAGCAATTGTTGCTCGTCGCTGGCTTGGGCTAAGTTTTTTCCAGGCTTTTGCTGGCAGATATCTTGTCATTTTGCCTTTTCTCAAGGCTGGTTTGCCGTCTGCCGTCGTCCATCGTTCGCGTGTCCACTTCTTAAGTGACCTCTGCGTCTTTCCGGGTTTTCCCCTGTAGCCACCACCGGCACGACGATATGCCTGCGCCACCAATTGTGCCTTGCGCGCAGACCATTGGCCCGGCCTGCCCCCTTGGGAGCCAGCCATAATTCTGCGCTTGATATTCTCACGCAATTCTGGTTTTGTATATTTCATTGACTTAATATCCTGGTCAACGGAAGCCTTTTCCAAAAACTCGAGGGCGCGGATTGTATGAATACTTATGTCCAGCGAGTGATAGTTGTTTTGAGGAGCGGACTTTTTAACTACCCCGTTCGGAATCATTGCAAATCTGCATTTCCCGCCAGCCTCAACTGGAAGTGAAATCAACTTGCAAGATGACCCCCCTTGCCACATCACACAGTTTGCGCACTTTACGCCGATTGCCTGGGTGTCATTCTCCGATGGATGTTCATAGCCAGCCCACACCCCATCGCCATCCTCGTTGAATTTGCCATACTTCGCTACAACTGACAAAAGCGAAGCGACAGCAGCGGTTTCTTGCGGTCCAACAAGAACGGCATCACCATCTTTGGGAGTATCTATGGTGACCCTGAGTTCACCAGAGAGAATTCTTAGGATTGGTGGAAGGTCTTGTGACATTCCATAATTATCTCACTAACAGCATGTTTTTGCTGCAATCAACAAGGAGTTTTATAATTCCTCGTCATCGGGGATAGGTCTCCGTTTTCTGGCAGTTCGGGAAACAATTGCATAAAGTTCTTTACGACCCTCGGGTGTGATTGCATATTTTTCGCCATTGTATTCTTTTAGAAAACCAAACTTAATCAAAACCTGTGCTGATTCCTTGACACGGCTTGGCTTGTCCAGTCTGGGAATAATGTGAATCGCTTCGTCTGCAGAAAATGGGCGCTGCATGACCTTGGCAATCTTGAGTAGGTCATGTGTTTTTGAGTCGTACTTAATCATGTTCCAGGAGAAGTTTCACAATTTTTAGGTCTGGGTGTTGATACAACGTCTCTTTGTCAACACTGTATAGGTTGTTCCGACCAGACTTGTCAGTTTTCAGGATACCGGCATCCGACCAAAAAGCAACCGACTTTTCTACGGCTGTCGGCGACACGCCGAGAATGACAGACACCGCAATCTGGGTAATTGTTGGGTCAGCAAGCAGAAGGGCAAGGACGCGTCCGTGCGTTGATAGGAGTCCGCCTTTTCGCAGCAACTCTTTGTCCTCGCCGTAAGCACTTAACAAATCATAAACATTCATTGCCAAATCCCATCCGTGTAATTACTGTGCATTTGTCACGTTATACCAACACAACGGAGGTAGGCAATGCTTTCAGAAAAAATTCTTCTGCTGCAGCAAAGTGGCCGCTGCCAATTCGCAATCGTCGCCGAAGCAATGTCAAAAGACGATAGGGCTGCCCTCATTGATGCAGTCATAACTCAATCCGTGTCAATGCGAGCACTCGAGCGCCTTCTTGCCGATGAGGGAATACGAATTGGGCGCGATTCCCTGAATAAGGCTCGGTACTGCGCAACTAACAGCAGGACCTGTAAGTGCGGATTTTTCACACAGGAGACGAAATGAGTCTTTCTGGAAAAATCAACGAAGAAAAAAACAAGGATGCCAAGACCAAGACCCTGGGCGCGATTGCCGACCTCCTCGCGTCTAAGAATATTGATATCGATGAGGTTGGGGATATTAGGCGAATCTCAATCTATCAATCGATGCTCAAGGACGAGAATGGCGACCCACAGGTAGTTGACCTTGCCGCCATTCAGATTTCCCCCAAGTGGGAGTCTGGTCCAGAATGGCAAATTGTTCAGCGTGGCCCAGAAATCAACCTTCCCAAAAACACGTCATCACCACGAACGCCAGAGTCATTCAAAACCTGCGTGGTCGTTCCAGATATTCAGTTTGGTTACTACCGCAATAAGGAGGGGCAACTGGAGCCCACCCATGACGAAGAGGCCATCAGTGTCGCCCTTAGCGTCATCAAGCACCTAAAACCAGAATTGATTGTTTGCGTCGGTGACAACTTGGACCTTCCCGAGATGGGCAAGTACGTAACATACCCAAGTTATGCGCTTACTACGCAGGCAACAATCGATAGGGCAACAACATTTTGCGCAGAAATGCGCCACGCAGCACCAAACGCACAGATTGTTTGGCTTGCAGGCAACCATGAAGAGCGAATGCCTAAGTACATCGTTCAGAATGCCGGTGCCGCTTACGGCCTTCGTAAGGGCAATACACCCGACTCGTGGCCTGTCATGTCCGTTCCCTATTTGTGCCGGATGGATGAGTTTGGTGTCGAATACAGACCGGGATATCCCGCCTCAGACATTTGGGTGAATAAGAAACTTCGCATCATTCACGGTGACAGGGTTAAGAGTTCCGGCTCTACGGCCCATGTCTATTTGAACGCTGAGAAAAGTAGCGTGATTTACAGGCACATCCACCGCATTGAGTGTGCGTTCAAGACACGCGAGGACTGGGATGGGCCGCGCACAATCATGGCTGCGTCTCCTGGTTGTTTAGCGCGCATTGATGGGGCAATCCCCAGCACAAAGGGTGGCGTCGATTTGGACGGACGACCCTTGACTCGCCATGAGAACTGGCAGCAAGGTCTTGGCATTGTTATGTACGAAGACGACGGAGACCATAAGTTCTCGTACGAATGCATGCCCGTCTATTCGGGCTGGGGGATGTTCAGGGGCAAGGAGTTTCTCTCCACTCGGCGACAGATGAGCAAGGCATACACGGACACCCCCAACAAGAAGTCCTGATATGACAACAGTTGTTGCCATCCAGGGTGATGGGTTTACGGTTCTTGGTACAGATAGCCGTATTTCTTCTATTGACTCAGATGGCTTTGTGTCGCGCATGCATACTGTCAGTAGCAATATGTCAAAGATTGCCCAAGTCAGTGGCATGCTGATTGGTGTTGCTGGGGATGTTCGCGCAATCAATCTTATTTCGTATTCTCTTGCTGTTCCACCTGCCCCACATTCACTGAAAGGCAAAAAACTTGACGAATATGTGACTAACAAATTTATTCCAGCGCTTCGTCATTGCTTCGAGGCGAATGGCTATTCCCCCCCGCCAAAGGAATCTGCCGAGCACACCGCCGAACATGGCTCGGAGATACTTCTTTCGGTAAATGCCACGGTGTATCAAATTGACAATGACTACTCCTGGTCCAATGACGCCAGTGGGTTGTATGCCATAGGGACTGGTGGACAATATGCCGTTGGTGCGCTAGCCGCGTTGATTAAGGGGAAAATAGACACGCATATAAGCGCGAAAAAACACTGCCTGAATTCTTTGGCAATTGCTGCAAAGTTCGACCCGCATACTGGACACCCATACCAGACCTATCACCAAGAAGCAGTTCCTGGTCGTAAACCTGCCAATCCCGGAACAGAAACAAAAACCATAAGCAAGTCAAGAACCGGGAAAGCAACAAAATGAATGCAGAGCCGCCACCATACGATGACAACACATCGTGGTTTAATGATGCTAATTGTCGTGGGAAAACAGAAAAAATGTTCCCTCGTGAACACAAGGACATCACATACATCGTAGAGGCTCGCGCCTTGTGTTCTGATTGCCCAGTAAAAGCGCAATGCCTTGAGTATGCGCTTGAATTCCCTCCAGCCGATATGCACGGAGTATGGGCAGGTCTTACAAGTCGTCAATTAGCGGCAGAACAGCGTCGCCGTGGTGTCGGCCCTAAACGACCAACATTGGCCCAAATGTGGGGAGATTAAACCCTCTTACCCCTGCAGAGATGAAACTCAACATCGTCCAATCGCCTATTGTCGGAGATGGCAGTTAGTAGCCCTGTGTGGACGGGGATATTGAGCGACTCAATCTTGAGTGCTTCTACGATGTTTGCCAGTTCATCGGTCGCTGTTGCGCAATCTGAATCATCTTCGGCGACCAGAAAGAGTAGATACTTACCCTCCATCTGAACCCAAAACATTTTTGACGCATACAGTTCTCCTTTTAGCGCCATCATCTCAATTAATTGCTTAATATCTGGCCATAACTCAATTGTTCCGCTTGGCTCGTGGCCAACTGGAGATAGCACCATGAGAAGCCCATCTGAGTCAACAGCCGTCAATGTTGCTGTCTCTTCGGCAATTACGTTTGTCATTCAATCCTCACATTGCATGTATCGCAGAAAGTCATTCCCTGAAATTCTGTAAGTTTTTTATCACATGAAGCCTGGCCGCATGGTTCAAGAATCGTATCCCCAGTGAAATATGCGCGTACGACATCCATTGGTTCTGGGAACGCAAACTGAGCGCTGCCGGGTGGTGGAATGCCTCTTTCTGAACGCATATGTTCCCATGTGCAATACAAAATGTACTCAGATAGGTTCATGTTGTTCTTCTTTGCGGCACGAAGCATCTCGTTCTTCATTGAGCCCCTAACCCGCAGAACGACATTGTAAAGACGCCCTGGATGTTCTGCTTTAGTTGCTTTTTTAACCATCAGAATCTCGTTGTAATGACATAAGAGCCGTCGTCACCCACAAATCTCAAGTCTCTGGCCGGAGGAAGTGCGCTGCGAATCATTACCCGCTTGAGCCATCTGTCCGTACCGTCGTACTTTGGCGCAAACGGTGTTCTTCCATGTACGACTTTCCAGTTCTCAATGATTGCCACTTCACCAGTAGACAATGTAAATACTTTTTTTGCTTGTTCTATTGCACGATTGAGAGCCAGGAGGGCAATGTCGGCATAATCGGTTTTTGGCTTCATGAGTACACGGTCATACGTCATTGATGTTCCGTTATTAAACAAAATCGGCGTTGTGACTATAGCGTCTGGCTGGTTCGGATTTTGGAAACTCTTATCCAGCGTTGTGGTAAATACTGGCTCGTGGAGTATTTCGATTGTTTCTTTATCTAGGTATCCAATAATGTTATCAAGAACAGCGTAGGTTGTTCCCGCCCTATCATCGCCACGCAGGCAAAGCAAGATGATGTGCTGCGGCCTGAACGGATGAAATGCCGTTTCGGTGTGCATCTCGAGATTTATCTTTGACGAAGAGGAGATTTGCTCAGTTTCGTTTGTCTTTATGGGGAAAAGATTCTGGATGATGGCCCCTGATTGCTCTTGCTCAAAGCCATAGGGGCGACCCCATGCGCTTGCGAATCGCAACAGTGATTCGTCAATCATTTCTAGCGCTGACAACTTCTGCGGAATGACCTCAAGCGATGCCGGTGTTGGTGTTCCCTCCATGAGTTGGGCGATAGGTGGACAGTCCTTGAAACAAGTGAACCTCATCACCATTAGTCCAACCCCCATCACTCCCCACCATCCCTCTCTACGAGCATGGTGACATACTCGGTGATGGTCATCCCATACGCCTGAGACTGGATGATGATGCGCTTTTTTAATGCCGCGTCAATCTTCATGGT
>Ga0169931_10013770_pt1 | contig 11009 bp, 11 predicted proteins | sample Kivu_15m_20L_FD_129675 | JGI IMG/M metagenome (GOLD analysis project Ga0169931, IMG submission 129675) | Freshwater microbial communities from Lake Kivu, Western Province, Rwanda to study Microbial Dark Matter (Phase II) - Kivu_15m_20L... | ecosystem: Environmental > Aquatic > Freshwater > Lake... | reverse complement strand
GTGTGACTTGATTACATGTGACCTTGATGGTCGGGGTGAGAGGATTCGAACCTCCGGCCTCTACGTCCCGAACGTAGCGCTCTACCAGGCTAAGCTACACCCCGTTTACCCCCTCGGCTAAGAATCTTCCTGCATGCCTTGAGAAGCAACCCGTAAGTATAGCAAAGCAGGCGCGGAGGGGGGTATGCCCGCGGGACCGAGTCTCGGCGAGGCGCCGAACGCCTCCGATCAAGGCCTCAGCGATCCCGTGATGGGTGATCCGTAAAATGCCGTCTTCGAGCTGCATCCTCTCTTACCTTTGGAACCCTGCCTCATGAAGACCCTCCTCTCTCTCCTTGCTCTGTCGCTCACACTCGCCCACGCCCCAATCGTAAGTGCCGACTCAGCTGCCTACGACCGCACCCTCGACACCCTGGACGCGATGGTCAAGGAATACGAGAAGCTCGCCACGAAAACCCCTCTCTGCCTGTTCGATGTCAATTCGGCCAACATCAACCTGATTCCACGACTCTCTCAGATGAACAATGACACCCAGGCGCTCCAGGCAAGCGGCTACCAGCTGGGGCCCGTGCAGCTGCAGCGCTACCTCGGCATCACCGGACGCATGCAGAAGGCGATGATGCAATTCGGTACACAGATAAAGGACGCGAAGATGGATTGCTGAGGCAGAGGTTCGGGACAGCACTGACCGCCCCCAAAACCCTCTACTGCTCAAGGGTGTAGAGTATGGTCAGTACTTTTAATACAATGATTCGGCGGTAGACTTATTAATTAAAGGAGATTCCATGATTACGCGACTGATGTCAGCGCTTCGGCCTCTGGCGCTCAGTGTCACCCTGGGCATTGCGGCCACTGCGGCGATCACCACTGCTCCTGCAGTCGAGGCGGCCTCACTCAAGTGGGCCGCACAAAACGACGTGCTCACCCTCGACCCCCACTCGCAAAACCATGCGACCACCAACAACATCATGGGGCACACCTATGAGGGGCTGGTCATTTACGATCGCAATTACAAGGTCGTCCCGTCGCTCGCCACCAGTTGGCAGAACACCTCGCCGACCAACTGGCGATTCAACCTGCGCAAAGACGTCAAGTTCCAGGACGGTTCGCCCTTCACCGCCGACGATGTGATCTTCTCGTTCAACCGGATCAGGCAGCCCCAGGGCACGATGCAGATCTACGTTGCGGGTGTCAAAGACATCGTCAAGGTCGACAGCCACACCGTCGATGTGGTGCTCGACAAGCCCAACCCGACCCTGCTCAACAATTTCGTGACCTTCTTCATCATGAGCAAGAGCTGGGCCGAGAAGAACAAGTCCGAGAAGGTGCAGGACTACAAGGCCAAGGAAGAAACCTTCGCCTCGCGCAACACCAATGGAACCGGCCCCTACATCATCAAGGAATGGGCGCCTGACCAGCGCATCGTGCTCACCGCCAATCCCAACTGGTGGGGCAAGCGTGAAGGCAATGTGACCGACGTGACCTACACGCCGATCAAGGAAAATGCCACGCGGATCGCCGCCCTGCTTGCGGGCGATGTCGACATCGTGACCGACCTGCCCACCCAGGACGTTCAGCGTCTCAGGACCGACAAGAAGGTCATGGTGCTGGATGGCCCCGAAGTGCGCACGATCTTCATCGGCCTCGACCAGGGCAGCGATGAGCTGAAATACGGCACCAAGGGCAAGAACCCGTTCAAGGACGTACGCGTGCGCCAGGCGCTGAACATGGTGGTCGACCGCGACGCGATCCGCCGGACCATCATGCGCAACCTCTCGGTGCCGGCAGCCATCCTCGTGGCGCCGGGCGTCAACGGCCATTCCGAAGCAATCGATAAGCCCGCCCCTGTCAACCTCGACGCTGCCAAAAAGCTGCTCACCGAGGCCGGTTATCCGAATGGCTTCGAGTTCACGCTCGACTGCCCGAACAACCGCTACGTCAATGACGAGGAAGTCTGCCAGGCGGTGGTCGGCATGTGGGCAAAGCTCGGCGTCAAGGTACGCTTGAATGCCATGCCCTTCGGACCCTTCATCGCCAAGATCCAGAACTTTGACTCGAGCGCCTACCTGCTCGGCTGGGGCGTGGCGACCTATGATGCGCAGTACACCCTGCAGTCGCTGGTCCGCACCCGCACCGGTGGCGCCGATGGCAACTTCAACCTAGCCAAGGTCAGCAATGCCCAGGTCGACAAGCTGGTCGATGCCATGGCGGTCGAGATGGACAGGGCCAAACGGGATGCGATGATCCGTGAGGCGCTGACCATCACCCGCGATCAGGCGCTCTACATCCCGCTGCACCATCAGATGCGCCCCTGGGCGATGAAGCGCAATGTCTCGATTGCGCACAACTCCAACGATGCACCAAAGATGTATTTTGCAACCGCGAAATAAATCTTCAGTTCGGGATCGAGGGGCCGCCGTCGCGGCCCCTTTTCATTTCAATCGGCCGGGCTGTTACCTCGTCAAAACTTCTCCCGGGTGACGGGCGTATTGCGCATGTCGGCCATGGCCCGACGCGGCAGCGAAAACGTGACGCCCAGCCAGGCTTCCTTGTTCTCCTCCTTGACCACGACATCGGCTTCGCGCGTGGTCGGCGGCGATTGGGTGATCGCCTCGAAACCGTTGGGAAAGCGACGCAGCGCCTGACCGGGCTGCTCGATGAACACGTAGGTGAGATCGCCCTTGTTGAGCGAGACCGACTCGAACTCGGCAACCCTGGGCCCGATCTTGGCCTCGCCCTCTTTCCGTGTAAGCTCGATCAGGTCGAGCCGTCGCTCGCCACTTTGCAGCATGATGAGCGTGAAATCTTCCATCAAGACCTTGATCAGCCCCGCATAGATCTCGGGCTTGAACTCAGTGACGAGTTGCACTGAGCGCAGACGGCCGTCGACGAACATCAGAATCTGGGTGTCGAACACATGCCCCAGGAACTTGACATCGTCCAGGCAGCGGGCGGTGTAGCCCAGGTCAGCCGAACAATCGTAGTAGCCGCGATCCGTCCCGAACTGGCTGATCGGACTGTTGTAGCGGAGGTCACGAAAAAGCGGGGTCTCCTCGGCCTGAGCACGAACGGAGATTACGGCCAACCCGACGAGAAGTGCGGCGATCATGCGGAGAAGGTGGGGATTGCGGGGAGGGGTCACGAAACGGCTCCTTGGCGGTTGGGAGGCGCGAAGCCTACACCGCGCAGCCGCTGCGGGTCGCGCAACCCGACCACGACAGTGTGCCGCAGTGCGCATGGCCTCGCCTCAGACGCTGCGCACCACGTGACGTGCAAGCCGCATCGGCGAGTGGACATGATCGAGCGGTCCGTGGCCCGCGCCAAAACGCAGCCAGCGAGCCGATCTCAGCCCCTCCCGAACGTAGGTGGTCGCAGCGCGAACGGCTTCATCGAGCGCCGCGCCACGCGCCAGATGGGCGGCGATCGCTGAGGACAGCGAGCAGCCCGTCCCATGCAGATTGATCGTCGAAATGCGCGCTGCCACGACACGCAAGCGCTCACCCTCCGCATCGATCAGAATGTCGCTCAGCCGCTCACCGGGCAAGTGTCCGCCCTTGATGAGGACCGCTCGTGCCCCGCGCCCGAGCAATACCCGAGCGGCTTCGATGGCGGCTGCCTCGTCGGCCAGACGCCGGCCCGTCATCATGCCGAGCTCATCCAAATTGGGCGTGACCACGCGTGCCCGGGGTAGCAACAGCCCGATGATCGCCTCGACCGTATCCTCCCGGATGAGCGCATCGCCGCTCGTGGCCACCATGACCGGGTCGAGCACCACCGGGATGTCCGGATGGCGATCGAGTGCGGCCGCCACGACCTCGACCAGCGCGCGATCGTGGAGCATACCGATCTTGATGGCATCGGCACCCACATCATCGAGCACCGAGTCGATCTGCCGAGCAAGGAATTCGGGCGGCAGGGCATGAATGCCCTGAACGCCCAGGGTGTTTTGCGCGGTGACCGCAGTGATGGCCGAAGTGCCGAAACACCCAAGCGATGCGAAGGTCTTGAGATCCGCCTGAATGCCCGCCCCGCCACCGGAGTCCGAGCCCGCGATCGTGAGCACGCGCGATGGTCGCGCGAGCCGACCCGCCGCAGCAAAAATGCCTCGCAACTGGGCCGCTGCACACGCCGGATCTGCCGCATCCTCGATTGCGCGAACGACTGCGATCCCATCTGCGCCGGCCGCGATCACGGTCGGAGCGTTGCCCGCATCGATACCGCCGATTGCAACCAGCGGCAACTCGGTGAGCGCACGCGCAGCGGCCAGCCCCTTGAGCCCCAGGGCAGGCGCGGTATCGCGCTTGGTGGGGGTCTCGAACACCGGGCTCACCGCCACATAGTCGACCGGGAGCGCACGCGCACGCGTCACCTGCTCGATGCCCTCGATGGACCAGCCAATGAACACCGAAGCGGGCAAAGCTTGCCGGGCAGACACTGGATCGACATCATCCTGACCGAGGTGCAGACCATCAGCCGCGACGGCAAGCGCAAGATCAACCCGGTCATTGATCACGAACGGGACATCGTAGCGATGGCAGAGCGCCTGGATGGCGCGCGCGCGCTCGGCCAGTTCCTGGTTGCTCGCCGCCTTGTCGCGCAATTGTAGGCAGGAGACGCCCGCGGCCAGCGCAGCCTCGGCCCGGTCGAGCCAGACCTGGGGATCGACGCCTCGCCCCTCGGTGACCCAATAGAGCTGCAAACGGGCGCGCAGAAAATCATCGGACCGGCTCATCTCGCGACGATCCTGACCGTTTCGATGAACTGTTGTTCAGTCAGCTGGCCGGTGATATCGAGCAAAGCCTCGGCATAGCTCCCATAGCCTCCGCCCTGCGCCTCGACACGCCGTGCCGCCCGCTCGCCGACGACACCCCAAAAGGCCATCGCCGACACGCAGGCGAGCCAGGGATCAGGCTGCACCCCGGCAAAGGCCCCCACCAGCGCGCTCGCCGAGCACCCCACGCCAGTGACACGGGTCATCCACGGATGACCGTTCGCAAGCCCCACCCAGCGGCCGTCGGGCGCGATCACCTGATCCTCTGCGCCTGAGACACAGACGACCGCCCCGACCTCCCGGCAGAGTGCGCGCGCGCTTTCGATTGCCGCATCGGTGCTCGCTGTGCTGTCAACACCCTTGGTCGCCCCGGCCGCGCCGGCCAGGCTCATGATCTCGGAGGCGTTCCCTCGAATCAATGTGGGACGCTCACGCACGAGCATCGCGAGCACTTCGTTCCGGTAGCGGGTTGCGCCCGCGCCCACCGGGTCGAGCACTGAGGGTTTGCCGAGCTTGCGCGCCGTCTCGAGCGCCAATCGCATAGACGGCACCCAGTGGGAATCGAGCGTACCGATGTTGACCACCACAGCGCTGGCAATCGCTGCCATGTCGGCGACTTCCTCGACGGCGTGCGCCATCACCGGCGAGGCGCCCGCCGCAAGCAGCACATTCGCATTGAACTGGGTGACGACGAAATTGGTGACACTGTGAACCAGGGGCGACTGGGCGCGTACCGCTTCGACATCGCGCCACAGGGCCTGCGGATCGGGTAGGGATTGGATCGACATCATCTTCCTCATTGCGCAATGGATCAGCCCGGGAGGAAGGATGTGATCGACAGCCAGAACGAGGCAGCTGCGACGTGCTTCCCTACGCTGGCATGACCCAGGTCAGGTTCGAAGGGTATTTCTCAGCCCGTTTCATCCGGGCACCCCCAGCTGGCTCCGCGTCATTTCCGCAGAACTGGGAAGAGCTTACACGAGGCACGCCCACTCGGATCAATGTCCCTCGCTGGCGCGACCTCTTCCCCTGCAGCCGCTGCCTGCGATCAAGGCGCCCGCACCGGCAGGCTGCGACGCTCCCGATTCCCCGGTGTGCCTTGCCCGCAGCGGTCTGCCGCGCGGGGGGTCTGAGGTACCGAACGCCTCAGGCGTTGGCACGCGCCATTTATCGGACACCGAATGCGGAGCATTGACATGAACACGATAGACAAATCACGGTCGTTCTCTTTCCGACCCCACCGTTCCGCGAGCGGGACCCGACTCGGTCTGCTGGCTGCAGCCCCCACGGCGGCGATCCTGGGCTCGGGCGCGACCGCGCCCGCACTCGCTCAGGTTGGCATCGGCACGCCATCGACCCAGCCCGTCAAGGAGCACACACGTCCACTGGGTCCTGCCTTTGGTCAGCGCGAATTCGAGTCGAACTGCGCCAGTTGCCACGGCATGAGCGGTCGGGGCGGCGGGCCGCTGGCGGGTTTTCTGAGCAAATCCCCACCCGACCTGACCCAACTTGCCAAAACAACTCAGGGGTGTTCCCGCTCGCGAAACTCTACGAGGTGATCGAAGGCGGCGCCGTGCCCGCCCACGGCACGCGTGACATGCCAGTCTGGGGTCAGGATTACCGGATACAGGCCGCGACCTATTTCATGGACACGCCCTACGATCCGGAGTTCCACGTACGCACCAGGATCCTGGCGCTCGTCGAGTACCTGAGCCGCATGCAGGCGAAGTAAGCAGCACGCGAGCTTCGCAAGCTTGTGCGACCGATCTATGATAAGGCCCTCAGCCACTGTCGTGCGGGCCCGCCATGCCTTCATCCCTTTTCGATCGGCCAAGCCTCGCTCGGCTATGGGCAGGATTTTTGATCGCGCTGGCATGGGCATCTCCAACCCGGGCGCAGGATGGAGGGAACGATTGCTCGGTGGCCGAGTTCCGGGCGCTGGCGCTTGACACCCACGACGCTCGCTCGCGCGAGGAGCGCGCGAATCGCTGGCTCGACGGCAACCTGCGCGCCTGCAATCTTGCGCAGCTGCGCGCGCTGGGGTCCAACCGCGGCGCATGGTTGGGCGTAGCCGACACGGCGACCCTGGCCGGCCGGATCGACGGGGCCATTGAACGTCGCATCCGCGAAAATCCCGACGAGGTCAAAGCGCTGTTCTCGCCGGCACCCGCCCCAGAAGCCTCGACCCAGAGCGTGGCGAGTGGCGAAACGCCCGTCGCACCCCGCCAGCGGATCGTCGGGCCGGGGACACCGGCCGTCGTATCGGGCGGAGCGGGCGCACCGGTTGCGGTCGCTGTTCCTGTTCCCGTGCCGGTTCAGCCAGCAACTGCAGCGCCGCCAAGTCCCGCTCCGGCCGTGGCACCCACAACGCCGGAACCGCCGGGACAGTTCACCGATACCCACAAAGCCACTGTCCGGGCGTATTACGAACGGTCGGTCGTAGCGGGCGACTGTCCGCCGCCGCTGCAGGCACGCGCCGGCCTCTGCGAAACAGTCAATCCCATACGGCTCTGGCGGATCGGCGATCCTCTGCCAGTCACCGCACAATTTCAGGACGTGCCGCCCGCCCTCGAAAGCCTGTTGTCGCCATTTCGTCCAGGCCTGAAAGTCATTCGGCTCGCCAATGATGTGCTGCTGATCGATCCCGCCCGCCGGGTGATCGACGCGATCATAGATCTTGGATCACCCCGAACGCCAGCCGCTCGTACGCCCCCGGGAGGAGCGCGCTGAATCACGGCCGCAAGCCCTTAGACGACGCGCTCGACAGAGAGACTGGCAAGTTGGTCGAGCGCCCCACGCGCCTCGACAGACAGCGCGTCGCCCAGACGCGACAAGGCCGCGCGCGCAAGATCGGCCTCAGCACGCGCGCGGGTTCGCGCGTAATCAAGCGCCCCACTGTCACGCACCGCGCTCAGGATGTCGTCGAAGTGCGCCGTATCGCCCTGCTCGATCGCGGCACGCGCCAAGGCACGCTGGGAGTCGCTGCCGATCGCCAGCAGACGAATCAGCGGCAAGGTCGGCTTGCCCTCTCGCAAGTCGTCTCCCGGGTTCTTGCCGATCGCACCCGTCTCACCGTCATAGTCGAGGATATCGTCGACCAGCTGAAATGCCGTCCCGAGGTGGCGGCCAAACGCTGCGGCGGCTTCCTCGGCCTCGGCCGAAACCCGGCAAAGAATCGCTGCGAGACGCGCAGAAGCCTCGAACAGCTTCGCGGTCTTGTAACGAATCACCTGGAGATACCGGGCCTCATCCGTTTCGGGATCATTGCAGTTCATCAACTGCAGCACCTCGCCCTCGGCGATCACATTGGTGGCATCCGCCAGCACATCCATGACCCGCATGTCGCCGACCTGCACCATCATCTGAAAGGCCCGCGAGTACAGAAAATCGCCAACGAGGACCGCCGCAGGATTGCCAAAACTTGCGTTGGCCGTCGAACGCCCCCTCCGCAAGCTTGAATCGTCCACGACATCGTCATGCAACAGGGTCGCCGTATGAATGAACTCGACCACCGCAGCAAGACGGTAATGGTGGCCAGGCCCCTCGTAGCCCAACCCGCGTGCAAAGAGGAGCAGCAACAACGGCCGGATCCGTTTGCCGCCGGCCGAAACGATGTAGTCGGCGACGGTGTTGACCAGGGCAACTTCCGATCTGAGGCTGGCACGGATCACCTCGTCGGTCTGATCGAGATCGGTCGCCAGAAACGGAAAGAGCTCGGAGGGTTTCATGGGGGGTACGGGATACCGTCGAACACTGCCGACGGAAGAGGTTACATTGGGCCCATTATAGACTCAGAGCGGCCTGAGCCCGGGAGCGATTGACTCTCTGGCCGAAATTTCAGATAATTACCGGTTACCTGCGGGTTTCCCCTTTACATGGCTTCGGTCGGTTGCGCCAGCTTGTGGCAGTCGCTGCGGTCAATTAGGAGGGTGATTGTTGTCAGGGTCAACAGGAAAAGGAAAACATCCATGTACGCGGTGATAAAAACCGGTGGCAAGCAGTACAAGGTCTGCCCCGGCGACAAAATCAAAGTAGAACAGATACCGGCGGACATCGGAGTCGAAATCACGTTTGACCAGGTCCTTGCGGTGGGCGAAGGCGACGCAGTCGCCATCGGTACACCTCATGTCTCTGGCGCGGCAGTTTCGGCGATGGTGCTCAGTCACGGCCGGCACGACAAGGTGCGGATCTTCAAGATGCGGCGTCGCAAGCACTACCAGAAACGCCAGGGCCATCGCCAGAACTACACCGAGATTTTCGTCAGCCGCATCGCCTCGTCGATCGGCGAAGCGAGTGCGCAGCCCCTCGCACCCACGCAGGAGTAAAACTCATGGCACAGAAAAAAGGCGGCGGCTCTACGCGAAACGGCCGTGACTCCCAGCCAAAAATGCTCGGGATCAAGGTCTACGGCGGGCAGACCATTCCGGCCGGCTCGATCATCGTGCGCCAGCGCGGCACCCAGTTCCACCCGGGCATGAATGTCGGCATCGGCAAAGACCACACGCTCTATTCTCTCGTCGATGGGCGTGTGGAGTTCGTGGTCAAGGGTCCTCAGCGACGCCGTACCGTACAGGTCGCCCCGCTCCAGTGAACACAGGGCTCACGCCCAGAGGGAGCCCCGCCCAGCGGGGCTTTTTTGTTGGTGAGCCGCACAAACCCACCGACAAAGGGCGGCACGACCCATGAAATTCATCGATGAAGCGACCATTGAAGTCGCAGCAGGCCACGGCGGCAACGGCGTCGTGTCGTTTCGCCGCGAAAAGTTCATTCCGCGCGGCGGGCCTGACGGCGGCGACGGTGGGCGCGGCGGCAGCATCCACGCCGTCGCAGACCAGAATATCAACACCTTGGTCGATTACCGTTTTGCGAGACGTCACGAAGCACGCAACGGCGAGCATGGCCGGGGCTCGGACCAATACGGTGCGGCCGCTGCCGACGTCACGCTGCGCGTACCGGTCGGGACGGTGATCACCGACGCCGACACCGGCGAACTCATCGCCGATCTCGCCGAGCACGGCGCGACGGCACTGCTCGCTCAAGGTGGCGACGGGGGCCTGGGCAATATCCACTTCAAATCTTCGACCAACCGCGCGCCCCGTCAGCACACGCCTGGTCGGGAAGGACAGTCGCGTCGCCTGAAGCTGGAGCTTAAGGTCCTTGCCGATGTCGGGCTCCTCGGCATGCCCAACGCGGGCAAGTCCACCCTGATCAGCGCAATCAGCAACGCCCGCCCTAAGATCGCCGACTACCCTTTCACGACCCTCCACCCCAATCTGGGCGTGGTGCGCGTCGGCCCTGAGAAAAGTTTCGTGGTCGCCGACATTCCGGGCCTGATCGAAGGCGCCTCAGAGGGCGCAGGACTCGGCCATCAGTTTCTCCGGCACCTGCAGCGCACCGGGCTGCTGCTGCATCTGGTCGACCTCTGTCCGCTCGACCCCGAGGCGGACCCGGCCGGCGATGCGCGCGCGATCCTGCGTGAGCTCCGCACCTACGACCCCGGGCTCTACGCCAAGCCCCGCTGGCTGGTGCTGAACAAGATCGACGCCATCCCGACCGACGAGAGGGCGGCGCGCATCGCCGAATTCGTCAAGCGGCTGAAGGGACGCGGGCGATCGATCCTGCCCATCGACCCCGACCGTGTCTATGCGATTTCCGCACTGACGCACGAGGGCTGCGACCGGCTGTGTTTTGCCATCAACGACTGGCTCGAATCCCAGCGCGTGCCTATCGCGGCCGAACCGGATATCCGCTTCGATGGCCCGCGCGAGCCGCCCCCGCGCAAGCCCGCCCTCCCCCGGAAGCCCCGCACTCGGAGCCAGCGCCAGTAAACCTTGCAGAAGTCGACGCCGCGATGACCGACGCCCACACCCAAACTCCCGGGACCGAGCAGGACCCGGACTCTCCCCTCATCCTCAAGCAGGCCCGTGACATGCGGGTCGTTGCGGGCGCTCAGCGCCTGGTCGTCAAGGTAGGATCGAGCCTCGTCACCAATGAAGGCCGCGGGCTTGACCGCGCCGCCATCGAGCGCTGGACGCGCGAGATCGCGGTGCTTCGCGCTGGCGGACGCGAGGTCGTCCTGGTGTCATCGGGCGCAGTCGCCGAGGGCATGCAGCGACTGGGCTGGACCCGGCGTCCGAGCGCCATGCATGAACTGCAAGCCGCAGCGGCCGTCGGCCAGATGGGGCTCGCGCAGGTCTACGAGAGCTGCTTCGCGGCACTGAATATCCGCAGTGCCCAG
>Ga0169931_10013769_pt1 | contig 11009 bp, 10 predicted proteins | sample Kivu_15m_20L_FD_129675 | JGI IMG/M metagenome (GOLD analysis project Ga0169931, IMG submission 129675) | Freshwater microbial communities from Lake Kivu, Western Province, Rwanda to study Microbial Dark Matter (Phase II) - Kivu_15m_20L... | ecosystem: Environmental > Aquatic > Freshwater > Lake... | reverse complement strand
TAAAACAGTTAGAATTAGGAGTAGCTCGATGTTATATCGCTCAACATCTCTAAGCTCGGAACTTACACGGTCAATCTATTGAACACCTCCACTTATCTGGGAGTGACCTACACAAGCACATTCAACTTTGATGTGACCGTTGTCGATCCTTGCATCAATACAGTCGCGACTATGTTCACTATTACGGATCTGACCGTAATTAACGGATAGACTGCTTTCACTTCCTGGGTCGAATCAACTGACTCCATCTAGACTAAGTACAACATCCCCACGCTCTGCGGCCCAAGAACATATACTCTTGTAGAAAACAACGCAGTGGACGTTACTTCTTGGCTCGCTCTCACCCAGCCGACCACTGGAAGTTACCGAATCACAGCAACTCCAATTCTAGACTCTCTCGTTACGACTTGGAATCTAACAGTGCGAGTTAGACTCAATAATTACCCATTAAACGCCGGTATTGATGTTCCAGTAACTGTGATTGTCAGTGGAGCATCGTGCAATTGCAGCCTTCTGACTTGGGATCCGCCTACTCAAGTAACTGCAACTATAAATGTTAGCAACACTAACAACCCAAGGACGGCTACTGCAACCAAGGGAACTGTCAATGCCGCAAGCAAATTAGCTTCACCAGCTATCAGAGCTTGTGGTAACTCATGCCCTGTCACTTCGACCCTTACTGCTACTCAAAAAGGAGGAGCAGCTCTTGACGCATCTTGGATGAGTTTTGATACGAATACCAACCAATTCACGCTTAACCCGAGAACGTCAGCTCATATCGGTATTTGGACTTTTACGATTCTGCAAACCGTGGCCGCTGGTTCTGGTGCGAACATTTCATACGATGGTGTTAGTGTCACAGTTGGGTGTTTCATTACGGCCATGCCTAGCCCAGCAGCACCTACTACAGGCCTTACTGCTGAGCTGTATACTTTAAAAGAAATTAGTCTTCTGAACACAGTCTACACGCAACAACCGCCTTGCGCCTACACTGTCTCCAACTCGTTTGCCTGGACTATTCCAACTGGCGCACCGATTACGGTTAATGCTAATCCACAAATCATTACTGTATACTCTGCAGCCAAAAATAAAGTGGGCACTTACACTGTGCGTCTGACCAACACGATCACGGACACTGCAAACGGCTTATCTTAGACTTTCTCCCCCTACCAGGAATTTGTGGTAACGATGATTGACCCGTGTGATACCACTGTTATTACGAATCCTACTCTGACAACCATCACGGTGACCAATGGATAAACTTCATTCATTACGTTCCCAGAAGCTGTCGACTCGGTCGAGACTGCCAATAATCTTGGAAACCTCTGCGGACCAAGAGCTTATGGCATTTATGAGAATGATAATGGAGGCAATAAGCAGGTTGTCTCCTGGGGAGTCACAGTTACAGCTCATTCTGTTGCAGGACAATACAAAATCACTGCTTCACCTGTTGATGATGGAACCGAAGGCACAAAGAGCCTCTTCCTGAGAATTACGCTTACGTCTCAGCCAAATCACTAGTTCATTGAAGTACCCTTCACAGTCGTAGTTAACTACGCGACATGTGACTGCACGCAAGTCCTTTGGCAAACGCCTCTCGTCAAAAACACCAGGACTGTGAATTTGACCGAAGTTCCTTCTACGGGCACTCTCGTAATTACGCCTGCAACGGTCATCGCAGCTTCAAAGTTGACTACACCCGCGATTAGACGGTGTGCTGCTACTGTACCTTGTGTCGAAACCTATGTTTTAACACCAGTAAACAAAGGTTCGAGCGCGCTTCCAAAGTTCGTTACGTTCAACTCATCATCGAACACTCTTACCATAGCGCCAGTTGACTATCTCGACATCGGAGTCTGGACCCTTACAGTAACTCAAACTGTTCAAGCGGGCACCAACCCCGTGTGGGACCAAGTAGAGATCACTGTCGGCTGCACTATTACTCGCATTGACAATCCAGCCGTTCCGCTAGTCGCTGACACAACCTACTTCGTCTATCAGTCGACCAAGATCATCGATCTGTCGTCAACTATTTATCTGCAGGTGCCTAACTGCAACTACCCTGTCACTAAGACTTACACATGGACTGGCATCACAACCAGATCGCCCCCGCTGTACTTAGTTTCAACAAACCCTCAAGCAATTAGTATCCAGACGAACAAGAACACCGAGATTGGCACTTTTACTGTGCGTCTCACTACGACGATCGTACATACAATCAACGGAACTTTCACTCCATTCCAGGAGTTCAACGTGGTTGTCAATGACCCGTGCCTCACTGCAACGATTGCAGATACCGGAATCACATCGATGACGGTGGTCAACGGACAGGTTGTCACTCAGAACTTCGTAAAAGCAGCTGACACGACAGAGACTCTGTATCAGATCTTTTCTCTTTGCGGCCCAAGAACTTACGTTATTGTCGACTCAAATGATGTCGCTGTGCCTTGGATAGCAATTACACCACACGCATCCACAGCAAACACCTTCATTATTACCCTTACACCAACTCTTGACGCTCAAGAAGGTAGTTGGAGTTACAGATTAAAGGTAACCCTTGATAATTATCCGACAAAACCAGCCAAATACGAAGACTTGTCCGTTACAGTTTCGCAGGCACCTTGCAACTGTTAGCTATTGACATGGGACAATCCAGCTCGTCTCAACGTAGTCGGAGCTGTTAGTGGAGGTCCTTACACCGCTACCATTCCCAAAGCGACTGCAAATGCCGTTTCAAAGACTTTGACTCCGGCAATCAGATCTTGTTTTAGAGGATCACCTCCTCCGAATTGTGACGAAACCTAAACGTTGGTTGCAGTACAGAAGGGTTAAGCATCTTTACCGCCATTTGTTACCCAGACAGGAACAACTGATGCGATTACATACACCCCGACGACTGCAGCTCACATCGGCACCTGGCTTCTGTCTGTTACCTAAACGAATGTTAGTGGACCGGACCCGGTGTTTGATTGCATCGAGATTACTATCAGCTGCACTATTGCATCGATTCCAGCTCCTGCGAACCCCACCTCGGGCAAGACGCTAACTTATACTTTATACACACCGGCTCTACAGATAGACTTTAGTAATTTGGTATACACTCAGGTTCCGCCTTGCGAGTGGATTCCGACCGAAGTGTTCACATGGACATTCAGTGACAACGCAGTAATGCAAGTTGCTTCCTGGAATCAAGAGATCGTTGTAGTTTCAACAAACAACATCGCTAAGCTCGGCTAACACACAGCAACCGTCGCAATTAACAGCACTTACCTCGGCGTATCATACCCCACTACCTGGACTTTCAATGTCAACGTCGTTGATCCTTGCTCTTCCACGGTCATAAATACTTGGTCGATCGCACCGCGCACTGTGAAGAACGGTGAGGTTGATGTATATGAGTTCGCTGAAGCAACCGATACAGTTCAGGTGTACAACAACGTGAACACCCTTTGCGGGCCTCGCGAGTACACCATCTTGAATCCTGATGGCTCAGCTGTCGCTTATAACTAATGGGTTAAAGTTGCCAAGAAAACAGGATCAACAACTCAGTACGAAATCACTTCTCGCCCACTGGACGAAGCAGTTGTACAGAATAATACTTTTAAGTTAAGAATAGAGCTAACGAACTACAAGGGAGCACCCGTTAATCATCCAGGATTGGAGATTACATTCACCGTCCTGGTGCAAACTGCTGTGTGTGAGTGCAACCGAATCACCTGGGACCCTCCTGCAGCTTAGACTTTAACAACAACGGTAAAACTGATTCCTTCGTCACTCATTACGATTTCACATGCGACCATGAATGTAGCTTCTAAGACTGCATTCCCTTAGACACGCATTTGCGGCGATACTTGCTAGACGAATACTCAGATTATAGCATGTGTAGAGACGGGCAAGACGATGCCAACTTGGATGACTCTAAATCAAACTACTGGCGTGCTTACTGTTGCTCCTAATGACAATGCTCAGATTGGACCCTACAAGATGACTGTCACTATGACCACTCCAGACAGCGGTAATCAAACTTATGAGACAATCTTCATCACCGTGCAGATCTGCGTAATTACAGGAATGGTCGACCCAATAATACCCAACCTCGACGGTCTAACTCAGCTTGTCTATGCAACGACTGACCGAGTCATCGATATCAGCACCCCAGGCTTCGTCCAAACTCCCGCTTGCGGCTACGGTCTTATCAATACTTTCACATGGAACATCCCTGCTGGGGCACCGATCACTCAAGATACTGCTAATCCTAAGAACTGGTACAAGCTTACGGTCACCACCAGAGATCCCAAGCTAGACGCATCATACGCAGTGAGCCTGAATGTGAGCTCCTATTACGGTGGTCTTAACTAGACTTTTACCAAGACTGTTACGTTCAACATCATCGTCACCGATCCTTGCCTAACTACAGTGCTGACTCCGTTTACCAACTTCCAAAACATGAGCATTGAATGTGGACAGACCGCAAATCAGCTTTTCTTAAACCCAACTGACAGCGCGGCGCTAGCTCAAGGAGAATCTACCATTTGTGGTGTGCGTTCTTACACAGTAAAGAGGATTGTTGATGGCGTTGACACAAACCAGACTTGGTTCACTGTGACCTCCACATCAGTCGCTAATGAGAAAAAACTAACAGGAACCACTTCGGTCGAAGCGGACCAAGGCGTGCATAATATGGTAATGATCACCTCACTTCCGACCACTCAGGGTAACGCTGTGTATCCTACTATGCGCACGCTGTTTACTTTTACAGTTTTACCAGCTACGTGCGATTGCACTCTGCTTAATTGGGACATTCCGACAAAGACAACGCTCAATGTCAAACTCACAAAGACCCCTACTACTCAACTTGCCATGGCAACGGTTAATGAGGCGTCTAAGACTGCGGTGCCTGCTATCCGTTCTTGCGTGGGAGCTCTTGCATGCGACATGACCTCCACTATTTCACTGGTTGAAAAGAGCCTCCTTGTTCTGCCAAACTTTGTTACTTTCAACAACGATGTAGCCAGTCGTGTTCTTAGTTTGGCACCAACGGTCTCAAACCAGATGACCACCACGAACCCGAATAAGCCGAAGTATACTTTAACGATGACCTAGACAACCAGGAATGGAGATGGTAACCTCGTGTGGGATGCAATTGACATTACAGTCAGTTGTGAGATCGAAAGGATCGACACACCCCTGAAGCCATCAGACATCACGTACAATATCCTTGCTGCAGCAGTTCCGCTGACTATGGCTCCAGCTTTCACTCAATGGCCACCCTGTGACTACGCAATTACTCATGCCCTTACCTGGACATTGGGTGCAAGCAATAATGCTCCTGCAACAGTGACATCTGCCGATAAATACTCTATCTCTATACAGACGAATGACCATTCCAAGAATGCCATTTACCAAATGACTCTAACCGATGTAGTGACATGGACTGATTAAGTTGTAGGCGCATAGACTTGGACTGTGAGTCAATCCTTCCAGCTTACTGTACTCGATCCTTGCAAGACCACCGACATTCTGCCAATTTCCGGAATTTCAAACATGACTGTCGTGCTTGGCACATCTGCAGAGCAGACGTTTACTGAAGTGTAGGATACCGCATCATAAACTTATGGAACTGGATCTTGCGGCTCGAGGACCTACAGAATTGTTAAAGTTGGCGATGCAACCTTAACTGCAGTCACGTTTGCGCGTGTAGTGGTAGTAACTGCTAACAACAGCTACAAGATCATTACTGACTCTTCAACCGAAGCTGACGTTGGTGTTCACGACCTCAAAGTCTACATCACGTTAAATAATTACCCCCTAACGTCAGATGCAAGCCATCCCACTGATCTGGCTTCCGATTTTGTAATAACGATTAACAACGCGACTTGCGACTGCACACTGCTTGTCTGGGACTTGCCCGCCCCACAATCACTAAATACTTCTGTGAAGAAAGCTGTTTCCGACACGCTTACGATCGTTCTGGCAACTGTTAATTAGGCTTCAAAGCTCACCACGCCTGCTATCAGGAGATGTTATAATTCTTCTCCACCTACACCCTGTGTCGAGACTACCAGTATTGCGAACGTCGTTGACAATGCCACGAATGTATTCCCTGATTTCATGGTGCGAGCTGATAATGTTATTACGGTGAACGCTACTACGAATACCTAGTCAAAGACGTACACGCTTCGCGTCAATTAAGATGTTGAAAACATAGCAGACAGAGTATGGACGACTGTAACGATTACAGTAACTGACTGCCTGATCACAGACATCATTCCACCGCCTGCTCCTACAAGTGGAATCAGTTACTCCATCTTCGCGTTAGCTGACTTGAACATCAATCTGAGCAGTCCAGGCTTCGTCCAGACGCCAGCTTGTGGATACACGCTTAATGAGTCGATTACCTGGACAATCCCACCCCAATCGCCAATCACTATGGATTTGGTTAATAACTACCTTGTTAAAGTGTCTAGTAGTAGAAACTTGGATGACAAACTCTATCCTTTGATAATTAAGAACACGGTTAGCTATCAAAATTCAGCAGGTCAGAACCAGAACTGGACTCCATAGTAGAGTTTCACAGTCACGATTACGGACCCGTGTCTGACTACCGTCATTACTGACTTCAATCTTAATAATATGACGATATAATGCGGTTAAACGACGACACAAGACTTTAACTGGCCAACAGACTCAGCAGCACTCGCTGTAAATTCACCTAACATTTGCGGCGCACGTATCTACACGCTTACCGAAACGATTAACGGAGTGGACACCGCTTAGACTTTGATCAATTTAACTGAGGTCATGGTTGGTGCTCAAAAGACCGAGAGACTTACCGCTACCACCTCCAATGAGAACGATATTAAGACGCACAACATGAAGCTTGTGATATCCTTGCCCCTCATCGGAAAAGCTGCATACCCTACCTTGACCAAGACCTTCGATTTTATCGTAGACCACGCTGTCTGCGACTGCACCTTGCTCACCTGGGATATGCCAGCAGCCTAAAGCGTCAGCACAACTGTCAAACGGGCATCTGTAGCCACGCTCACACTAGTCCACGCAACTGTGAATCCCACTTCTAAGACGACGGTGCCTGCGATTAGGAGATGCTACTAGCTCAACGCTGGCCAGACTCCGTGCAGTGAAACCACTGCAATTGTGTCAACTGTGGACAACAGCAACCAAATTATGCCTACTTTCATGACATTGGAAGGGTCCTTACTTACAATCAATCCGGACAATAACAACTAGTCAAAGACTTACACCATGAAGACAACTATGTCTACTCCAAACAATGGCAACCAAGTTTGGCTTACAGTAACCGTGATTGTGGCAGACTGTGTCATCACTGACCTTGTTGCAGCAGTTGCACCGACCAACAAAAGTTATACCATTCATGCGCTTTCAAGCCTTGTGATGGATCTGACCACACCAGGATTCCAGCAGAACCCAGCATGCGGCTACACCTTGGCTGAAACCCGAACTTGGACGATTCCAACAGGTGCACCTTTGACTTTCGATGCGACTAAGTACATCCTTACGGCATCGTCAAGCAGAAATCTAGACGACAACATCTACTAAGTCTCGTTGGCCATGGCTGCCGTTTACGCCACCACGACATTTACAAACAGTGTAACATGGCAAGTCACTGTGACGGACCCATGCTTAACAACTGTGATCACGCCGTTCACCCTCGAAAGCTTCGCGCTCGAAAATGGTAAGACCATGACCAAAGACTTCACGCGACCTACCGACTCGGCGGCAAATGCTGTGAGCAAGCCTAATATTTGCGGTGCACGAACCTACCAAGTGAAGGAGGTTATTGCCGGAACGGATGTGTCACAAACGATTGTCACTATTTCAACTGTAGTCGATGGTACTACTTATCGCCTCACAACCAACACCATGATGGAAGCATAACTGGGCATACATGACTTCAAACTCATTGTTACACTTGAGAACATTGGAAAGAGTGCCTACCCAACCCTCGAAGTAACTTTCAGAGTTACGATTACTCCGGCTATCTGCGACTGCACAATGTTAACCTGGGACGCACCAGCTCCTCAGAGTCTGTCAACAACAGTCTTAGTTTAGCCGTCCCCTACGCTGACTATCGTGCATGCAACTGCCAACGCTGCTTCTAAAACGCTGCATCCAGCTATTCGCAAGTGCTATGAACCAGGCCAAACACCTTGCAGTGAGACAACTGCTCTCACTAGCGTTATCCAAGAGGGCCAGGCTGGATTACCCGTGTTTATCACACAATAAGAAAACATCCTGACAATTGCTGCGACAATCAACTCACAGGCAGGCACCTACAAGATCGCAGTAGTCATGAGCACACCTAATAGCGGAAATATCAGTTGGAACACAGTCACAATTACAATGGGTATTTGTGTGATCGCCTCCATCGATACGCCTACTAACCCTGTCACGATCGAATACTTGATGTTCTATCCAGCGCTTGTTACTACTTTGACTCCTAATTTCACCCAGAGGCCCGCTTGCGGATATACAATTACTGAGTCACTTGCTTGGACAATCCCAGGAGGTGCACCGTTAACAATTGACTCTACCAATAAGTACAAGATCACAGCTGTGTCGAATGACCCAACGAAGCACAACAGCTACACGCTTATTTTAAAAGACTGGATCACTTATGGAGTCCAGAGCTTCCAGCCGTCGATTACCTTTACTTTCAAGGTTACTGATCCGTGTAGAACTTCTGTAATTACAGCTGTCCCGCTAACGGCAACTTGGAACGTTATCCTTGGAACAACATAGGAACAGACCTTTACTGAAGTCTTGGACTCAGCTGCGACGGCACAAGGAACAACTTCAATCTGCGGTAACCGCAAGTACGAGGTTCTTGACAACACGAATCTTGTCACGACTCTTGTCACTGTTGTCAACTTAGGTGCAGGCAGCTACAAGGTTGTTGCAACCTCGAGCAACGAGTAGTTTGAGGGTGCACACGCTCTAAACTTAAGAGTGACTTTCGTCAACTATCCTCTATCAACTAGTCTGACCTATCCTTAGGCGAAGACTCCGTTCACGCTTAATCTGATTCCAGCTACCTGCGATTGCTCGCTCATTACTTGGGACAACCCAATAGTTCAAGTCAAAACTACAGGCCTAATGATCTAGCCGCTTCTCGTAATCACTTTGTAGTTGGCAACTCCTAACGAGGCGTCAAAGTCGGCTACTCCTGCAATTCGTGCGTGCTACCGAAACAGTGGAACCTGCGACCTTACCTCTACATATACAGTTTAAGAAAAGGTTACTGGAATTCTTGACGAAGCTTTGGACTTTATGAAACTCACTGGCAACGCCCTGACAATCAAACCAACTGTGAGCAGTTAGATTGGTACCAAGACGCTTACGATCACCTAGACGCCAATAATCAGGCCACCGTTCACTTTTGACCACGTAACTCTAACAGTGACTTGCGTCATCACGAGAATCGATCCTCCAACAACTCCTTTGGCCGATAACCTCAAGTACACGGTAAACTAAGCAAGTTCGTTAGTAATCAATCTATCGCCAAACTTTGCACAGTACCCGCCTTGCAATTTCCCTGTTAGCGAGACCCGAACTTGGACGATTCCATCAGGTGCGCCTATCACGCCCGCGATAGGCAACGATTATCGGTTAACTGTTACTTCGCGCAATATGGCCGACATCAAGAGCTACTCTGTCGCTCTCCAGAACGCCGTACGCTATTAAGGCCTGTCTTGGAACTCCTAAGTCGCATTCACCATAGTTGTGCAAAACCCTTGCGCTCGTACATCTTTCGTAGCAATCAACCCTACAGCTATGATTTATCAGTTGCGTGCAAATGAGCTGAGCAACCAGACGCTGTTTGACCCGAAAGATGATACTTCACTAGCCCTGTCAGACGGTTGGGCAAGTTGCGGCCTTCGTTCGTACAAGCTCAAAGAAGGCGCAGACGTCCCAGCTTATGCGACCATCCTTACACTCCCACTAACTAACTAGTTTAAGATCGTGATCCAGAGCGATGATGAAAGACTAATCGGAGTTCACACGCTCACACTGACAACGGAATTACAAGACTACCCGGTCAGTGCAGACATCTTAAATCCTTAGATTATAAACACTTTCACTGTGACTATCTAGGCAGCGAACTGCGACTGCAGCTTGATTAAGTTCCTTCAACAGTACCCGAACAGCTACTCAACCACGCTTATGAAGACCCCTGCCGACAAATTCTAATTGCCTGAGGCAGGTATTGATAATACAACTTTAACTCAGTACGCGGGTACAAGGGCTTGCGGTGATGCAATTAAAACATGTTAGTTCGAGTACACGGTAACTGCACAGATGGCAAATGAGGCACCCTTGCCAACTTGGATGAGCTACGCACAACCATTCTTGACTGTGACACCAATTTCAAGCTCGCACATGGGTGTGCATAATGTTTACTTGAAACAAGTAAGAATATCGACAGGAACTACGCAAACTTTCATCTCGGCGATCATAACTGTTGGTTGTGTTATTGAGCGGTTTGATCTACCTTAAACATCCAGCACAAAAGATGTCTCGTATACCATCTTTGACGATCGAAAGTTTATAACTTTCCAGCCCTTCAAGCAATACCCACCATGTGACTACGTGCCTACTGAGAGCTTCACGTGGACCATACCGAAGTTTGCACCGATCACTTAAGGCAATACCAATTACGAGCTCTAAGTTCGCGCGCAGAGCCCTGCATATGCAGGAACCTATGTCGTTTCGCTGAGAAATCAAATAAAATATCAGGCTCAGACATGGGATTATACTTTCATTTCAAACATCTTTGTTATCGACCCTTGCCTAGACACCAAGATCGTCGCCACAAATACCAAGATACCCGACTTTGCATATGAGTTGACTCGTCCGCTCTTACGCTAGCGATTTAATGTTATGACTGACACTTTCACCAATACGGTCCAAACGCTCTACCCAAGAGCTTGTGGCAATATTGATTACGTTATTCGGAACAAGGTCTT
>Ga0169931_10013768_pt1 | contig 11009 bp, 12 predicted proteins | sample Kivu_15m_20L_FD_129675 | JGI IMG/M metagenome (GOLD analysis project Ga0169931, IMG submission 129675) | Freshwater microbial communities from Lake Kivu, Western Province, Rwanda to study Microbial Dark Matter (Phase II) - Kivu_15m_20L... | ecosystem: Environmental > Aquatic > Freshwater > Lake... | reverse complement strand
GATCCGGATTTTCAGGCCGCGCTGAACCATTGCCGCTGGCAGGTATTTCTGGCCGCGCAAAGCGATGTCATGGCCCTGGCCGAGGCCTGGCTTCGGCCCTTCTGGCGGGGTCAGGAGCCGCTTTTGCTGGAAAGCCTGGTCGCACTGCATGCCGATTTCATGGCCGATGACACGCCGCCTGAGGAGGAAAAGGCGGCCTTTGCTGCCAGTCTCACTGCCCTGCCGGGGCATCTGGCGCGCCTGCAATTGGCCGCGCCGCATGATGCCCGGACGCTGCCCCTGCTGGCCGAGGCGCCGCTTTTTGCGACCCTGCCGATCCATCCCGACCAAAGGAAGGATGAAGGCCCCGCGATCCGCGGTGCCTTGCGGTTTCATATGCTCTCGACCCAGCAGGAAATGGAGCGCGGCTTCGACCCCGCCGGGCTGAGCTTGCGCTGGCGCAACCAGCCAGAGGATGTTTTGCGCCAAACATAGCCAAATGTCAGCAAATGATGGGTCAGTGAAAGGCGCGCTGCTTGGAGATGGTTTGGACAGAAAAGCCTAGCCTTGGAGCCGATGCCCCCATCGCCGTGCTGACCGGCCCGGCCCGTGCTGCCATGGGCGCGGCGCCGCCCGCGCTGCCTGCGGCAACGCCCTTGGGTCAGGCCATCGCCACCATGGCGGCGGCGCGCGCTTCGGCCCTGATGGTGGTGGATGACACAGGCCGCGCCATTGGCATCCTGACCGAACAGGATATCGCGCGCCGCGTGGCGTTTCAGCTTGGCCCCGAGGCACCGCTTGCCGCCGCCATGACCGCGCCGCTGATCGGCTGCACCCCGGATGAGGGACTCTGGCGCGCCATTGCGCTGCTCCGCCAGCATGGCCTCAGGCATTTGCCGGTGCTGGATGCAGCCGGGCACTGCCTTGGCATGCTGCATCGGGCCGAGGCGCTTGCGGCTGTCTCCGGCGGGCTGCTGACGCATCTTGAGGCGCTGTCGGGCGATGTCGCCGCCATCAAAGCGGCCCAGGCCGGCATAGCGCGCGCGCTGTTCGCGGAGGGGCTGAGTGCGGAAGCCGTGGTGCGGCTGGTCAATGGCATCAACCTTGATCTGCATCGGCGGATCCTGGCGGAGACGCTCGCCGATCACGGCGCAGCGCCGGTGCCCTTCACGCTGCTGGTCATGGGCAGCCTGGGGCGGGGCGAAAGCCTGCTGACGCCTGATCAGGATAATGGCCTGATATTGGCAGACTACCCGGATGAGGACCACGGCACCGTGGATGCCTGGTTCCGCCCCTTTACCGAGGATTTCAACCAGCGCCTGGATCACGCTGGCTTTCCGCTCTGTCCTGGTGGGATCATGGCGCGCAATCCGCTCTGGCGGAAAACCGCGCGGCAATGGCGCGATCAAATGGGCGTCTGGGCCAATCGCCGCGCCGGCGCCGCCCTGCTGTTCGGCGATATCGTGTTTGATTTCCGCCCGGCGCAGGGGGGCGAGGCAGAGGCGGCTTCGCTCCGCCAACATCTGGCCGCGCTATTGGCCTCGCGCCCCGCCTGGTTGGCGGCCATGGCAGCGCAAAACAGCAGCCTGCAGGTGGGGCTCACGCTATTTGGTGGCTTTGCCGATGATGAACCCGGCCCCGGCAGCCGGACGGATTTGAAGCTGCATGGGCTGATGCCGCTGGTCGCCGCCACCCGGCTTTTGGCTTTGCGCGATGGCGTCATCGAAACAGGGACCTCTCAGCGCATTGCGGCCTTGGCCGCGCGGGGCAGCATCGCGGCGCGGGAAGCAGGCGACTTGCAAGACGCCCTTGCCCTGCTGCTGGATGTTGTCTTGCGCCAGCAATTGGCCGATCACGCCGCCGGCCGCCGCCCCGGCAATCTGGTGGATACGGCGGCCATGCCCAAGGAAGCGCGGCAGACATTGCGGGACGCTTTGAAGGCGGTGCGCAGCTTCTCCCGCACCAGCTTCGCGGGTTTCACTGGGCAGGTCTGGTAGGCGGCCTGCTCAAAAATGCTCTGCCGTCGCGGCCATGGCGGCGGTCATGCGGCTGCGCCGGGCCAATTCGGCCAGATCATCCACGCCGCGCGCAGCGGCCCGCGCGATCAGGCTGACCCAAAGCGCCGCGGTGGCTTCCGCGTCACCCAGCGCCTGATGCCGCCCGGCAATCACAATCCCTGCCCGGCCGCATAGCCCATCCAGCGAATGATCCGCTTCCTCAGGATCAAGCCAGCGAGAGGCCGCGACACTGCACAGGAAGGGATTGCCAATGGCCGGCGCGCCGCGACATTCTTCAGCGAAAATAAGGGCGCGATCGAAGCCAGTATTATGCGCGACCAGCACATCATCGCCAATGAATTCCTGAAAGCGGGCGAGTGCCTCGGCCGCCGGCGGCGCATCGGCCACCATGGCGTCGGTAATGCCGTGATAGCGGATGGAAGCGGGCGGGATGGCGCGGCCAGGATTGACCAGGGTGGTGAAACGCTCGCGCGCTTCGCCATCGCGCAGCCGGACTGCGCCGATGGAGAGCAGGCGATCACCGCCGCTGACATCAAGCCCGGTCGATTCCAGGTCAAACACAACATAGTTTTGCGCGATCAGCGGGCCGGAAGGCAGTGCGGCGTGGAAATGCGCCCGGGCGCGTAGGAATTCGCGCAAGCCTGGCTTCAACCCATTACCAACCAGCCCAAGCGCACGGCGGAGGATGCCACTCATGGGTGGGTGCTCCGGCAAGGGGGCGGGCGCGGCGGGGCCATGACGTCAGTATCGCATGGTTTGACGGTGGCTTTCCACACATTGCGGCGGGTTGCTTGCATCAGGGCTTGCGCTGCGCCCCACCGAGGCGGCACCTTGGCGCTGAAGGCTCAAGTTACTGCGTTGCTGAAATAAGGGGGAAACCATGTCCGACGCTTCGCAATATGACGCGACCCATGCGCGCTGGCGGCGCGACCCGGAAGCCTATTGGGCAGAAGCCGCGCGCGGCATTGATTGGGACCGTGCGCCGCAGCGCATTTTTGACGCCGCGATGGGCGTTTATGGTCGCTGGTTTCCCGATGCGGCCTTGAATACCTGCCACAATGCCGTGGATCGCCATGTCGCTGCCGGGCGCGGACAGCAGGATGCGATCATCTATGACAGCCCCATGACCGGGCAGGTGCAGCGCATCACCTATGCCGAATTGCAGACCCGCGTGGCAAAGCTGGCCGGCGCCTTGGCCGCGCGTGGGATCACCAAGGGTGATCGCGTGGTGGTCTATATGCCCATGGTGCCGGAAGCGGCGATTGCCATGTTGGCGACCGCGCGGCTTGGCGCGGTGCATTCCGTGGTGTTTGGCGGCTTCGCGGCGGCGGAACTCGCCAGCCGTATTGCGGACGCCAAACCGAAAGCGATCGTCAGCGCGTCTTGCGGGCTGGAGCCAGGGCGCGTCGTGAAATACAAGCCGCTACTGGATGAGGCGATTGCGCTTTCGCCGCACAAGCCATCATCCGTGCTGATCCTGCAAAGACCAGAAGCGCCGTGTGAACTGATCGCGGGCCGAGATGAGGATTTGCTGGTGGCCGAGGCAGCCGCCGCGCCGCATCCTTGCGTTTCCGTCGCCGCCACTGATCCGCTCTACATCCTGTACACCTCAGGCACTACGGGTCAGCCCAAGGGAATTTTGCGCGACAATGGCGGGCATGCCGTCGCGCTGCATCATTCCATGGAACTCGTTTACGGCATGAAGCCCGGCGATGTGTATTGGGCGGCTTCCGATGTCGGCTGGGTGGTGGGGCATTCCTATATTGTCTATGCGCCGCTGCTCGCGGGCTGCACCACGATTTTGTTTGAAGGCAAGCCGGTTGGCACGCCTGATCCCGGCACCTTCTGGCGCGTATGCGCCGATCACGGCGTGAAGCTGTTGTTCACCGCACCCACCGCCATTCGCGCCATCAAAAAGGAAGACCCCGAAGGCATATTCCTGAAGAAATATGATCTATCGAAGCTTGAGGCACTCTATTTGGCCGGTGAGCGCTGCGATCCCGATACCATCATTTGGTCGGAACGCCTGTTGCAAAAGCCTGTGGTGGATCATTGGTGGCAGACGGAAACCGGCTGGACCATCACCGGCAATTTCCGCGGTGTGGGGCTATTCCCAACCCGCGCCGGTTCTGGCGGGAAGCCGGCACCTGGTTATGATGTGGTGGTATTGGACGAGGCGGGGCAGCCCGTGCCACGCGGACAAATCGGTAGCCTTGCGGTGAAGCTGCCCTTGCCGCCATCCGCGCTGCCGACACTCTACAATGCGGATGAGCGCTTCAAGGAAGCCTATTTGTCGCATTTCGCTGGCCATTACAGTACCGCCGATGCCGGCATGATTGATGAGGAAGGCTATGTTTCGGTGATGAGCCGGACCGATGACATCATCAATGTCGCCGGGCATAGGCTTTCGACGGGGGCGATGGAGGAAGTGCTGGCCGCACACCCTGATATCGCCGAATGCGCCGTGGTTGGCGTGCGCGATACGCTGAAGGGGCAAGTGCCGCTCGGCCTCGTGGTGGTGAAATCTGGCGTGAACAAGCCAGAAGAGGCGCTGGCGCGCGAATTGATTGGGCTGGTGCGCGAAAAGATTGGCCCTGTTGCTGCCTTCAAGGATGCGAAGGTGGTCGCACGGCTACCCAAGACACGCAGCGGCAAGATCCTGCGCGCTACCATGCGCAAGATCGCCGATGCCGAACCTTATACCGTGCCGCCCACCATTGATGATCCGGCGATCCTGGATGAGATCACGGTCGTGCTGAAAGGCGCGATGAGGTGAGCATTTTCAAGCCAAGTGGAATCACTTGGCGGCTCGGAAAATGCGATCAAAAATAGCTTGATCTAGTCCTCAATCCCATCGCGGTTTTCGATGGTCATGAAGGTGGCGGTCAGGAAGGCGATCAGCCTTTCCTGATCGGCGGTGACGGCAAAAATTTCCGTCTGCACCAGGCTTAGCGTACGCCCAGCCTTCAGCACCTTGCCGCGCGCGATGATATGATCGCCCGCAGCGGGGGCGAGGAAATTGATTTTCATTTCCGTCGTCAGCACACCGCGATTGGCGGGCATGAGGCTGAGTGCGGCATAGCCCGCCGCACTATCAGCAATGGCGGTCAAAGCGCCGCCATGCATAAAGCCATGCTGCTGCGAAAGCTCGGGCTTTGGCGAGAGCAAGATTTCAACCTGCCCCGGTGCGATGCGCGTCATCTCCGCGCCGAAAAGCGTCATCAGCCCCTGCTTGGCGAAGCTGCCGCGCAGGCGCGCTTCCATCGCGGCGGGGTTCATGCGCACGGCCTACTCAACCTCAAGATTGGCGTAGATATTCTGGATATCATCGTGATCATCCAGAAGATCGAGCAGCTTCACCACATCCTTGGCGCGTTCCTCATCCAGCTTGATATCATTGGTGGACCACCATTCAAGCTTGGCCGCTTCCGCCGTACCGAAACGCGCTTCCAAAGCATCACGCACCGCAGCGAAATCTTCCACACTCGTGGAAATCTCATGCCCGTCTTCGGTGCTTTCCACATCCTCGGCGCCAGCTTCAATCGCGGCTTCCAGCATGGCATCGGCCGAGGCGATTTCGGGCTTGTAGCGCAGCACGCCCTTCCTTTCGAATTGGAAGGCGACCGAGTTTGTCTCCCCAAGCGCACCGCCATTCTTGGCGAACATGGACCGCAAATCACCGCCGGTGCGGTTACGGTTATCCGTCAGCGCTTCGGCGATGATGGCGATGCCGTGCGCGCCATAGCCTTCATAGCGCACTTCCTCGTAATCCTCTCCCTGGCCGGCGGTGACTGCGCGCTTGATGGCGCGGTCAATCGTATCGCGCGTCATATTCGCGGTGAGCGCAGCCTTCACGGCAGCGCGCAAGCGCGGATTGGCCGCCGGATCAGGCAGGCCAATTTTGGCGGAGACGGTGATTTCGCGAATAAGCTTGCCAAAGGCCTGCGCCTTTTTCGCACCCTGGGCAGCCTTGCGGTGCATGACGTTTTTCGCGTGGGAATGACCGGCCATTGCCGCAACTCTCATTCAGGTAAGGGGGAAACTCGCGCGGCTTATATCCGTCCAGCAGGGGGGCGCCAAGCTGTTCAAGGCAGCGGCATAACCGGTTCCAACACGCCACCAATGCGCAAGGGCGCAACCCGGCGCGCAAGACAGGTTGCGTCATCGGTTTCAACAAATAATCCGCTGATCGTGGCTTCATTTTCAGCCGGCGCTAGGCGTTCCGCCGGCACCTTGCGCCAGAAACGGATTGAAGCGCCGGCCTTTTGCATGCCGATCACGCTATCATAATCGCCGCACATGCCGGCATCGGTCTGAAACGCCGTGCCGCCAGGCAGGATGCGATGATCAGCAGTTGGCACATGGGTATGGGTGCCGATCACCAGGCTCACGCGGCCATCGAAACTATGGCCCATGGCCTGTTTTTCGGACGATGCTTCCGCGTGGAAATCAATGATGATGGCCTGCACCGTGCCTTGGGGCCCCAAGCTATGCTGCGCCAATTCAGCCTGAATGGCGCGGAAGGGATCATCCAAAGGTTCCATGAATAGCCGCCCCATGGCCTGCAGCACCAAGGCGCGCCTGCCATCGGCCAGCGCCGCCACCACCGCGCCCTTGCCCGGCGTGCCGGGCGGGTAATTCAGCGGGCGGATCAGGCGGGGTTCAGTTTCGATATAGGGGATGATTTCCTTGCGATCCCAGGCGTGATTGCCAAGCGTCAGCACATCCGCGCCCGCGATAAACAGCGCGCGCGCCATCTCCGGCGCCAAGCCAAAGCCGTGCGAGGCGTTTTCCGCATTCACCACCACAAGATCGAGCCGGAGTTTTTCGCGAAGTCCGGGCAAGGTTGCGATCACGGCATCACGCCCGGCGCGGCCAACAATATCGCCAAGGAAAAGCAGCCTCACACGGGGCCTCCACACAGAATGACGCCCGCTTCGGTGGCGATCAGGGGCAGGCGGAAATCCTGCAGCCCCGCCGGCACTTCGGGCATTTCCTGCCCCGCATAGGCGATGCCGATGGCTTTTGCACTCGGCAGCGCGGCCAGCGTACGATCATAAAAGCCCCCACCATAGCCAAGCCGGCGCCCGGCGCGGTCAAAGGCCAAAAGCGGCACCAGCAGTATATCGGGGCGCAGTTCCGCCCCAGCAACCGGTTCCGAGGTACCCATGGGACCAGCCCGCAACGCCGCACCGGGCGCCCAGGCGCGAAAGGCAAGCGGCTGTCCGCGCGGCGGGGTAACCGGCAAAGCGAGGAAATGCCCGCGTGACGCCAAGGCCAGCATCAGCGGACGCGGGTCCATTTCCTCGCCCATTGGCCAATAGCCGGCGATGATGGCGCCCGGCGGTGGGGCGTGCTGCGCCAGCATGGCTTCCGCCAAACGCTCCGGCGCTGCGGCATTGGCAAGCCCGACCCGCCTGGCACGCGCCACCCTGCGTGCTGCGGCCTTGGCGTCGCGCAAGGCGGTATCCGATGCGGCGGCTGGGGCCTCGGTCACGCGGGATTCCTGATGGGAAAAAGGGTGCGGAGCCACCATGGCCGCTGGCCTATCATCCTCCCAAGGCCTGCGTCAGCAGGTGGGCACCAGATACCCGAACCACGGTTCGGACAGAGCCAGTTCCCGGAGGATGTGCATTGGCCCCGGGGATGAATTGCCTGGCGCACCTGGCAGCCCCACAGCTTCTAGCTAGGCTTTCTCAAGCCGCGCGGCAATGGCCTCAAGCTTTTCCGCGAGTCGCATCAGGCCATCGGCGAGTGCCGGATCGGGCGCGGGGGCTTCGGCGGTAACGGCGCCACCGGCCTTCAGCGCGTCATTTTCTGCCTTCAAATCCACCGCCTCATCGGCCAATTGCAGGGCGGCCAGGAGCAGCATACGGGTTTCACCGAATTGAATGCCCATGGCCTTAAGGGCGGAAATGCGCTGATCCACTTCCGCCGCCATATTGGTCAGGTGCTTTTCCTGACCATCCTGGCAGGCCACTGGATGGGCATAGCCGCCAACACGGACTGTGACCTGGGCCATCAGCCCTGATCCCCCAGATTGGCGTGCAACCTGGCGATGGTGGCATCGAGCCTGGAGGCGAGGGCGACAATGGCGGCCTTTGGCACCATATTGCCTTCACTGGGCAGGGTGGCTGCACGGCGGGCTTCTACAGCGCGATCAAGACGTTCCAGGGCTGCTTCCAGCCGGATCATCGCCGCACCCACTGTGTCAGCTTGTTGCTCGCTCATGCTATTCCAGATGCCTTGGCGCCCGAGGCCCTTGCGGCTAAGGGATTAGTGAAATGCTTGGCATGCAAAGGCCTCTGGGTCAATGGTAAAGGCGTTTCTTAAGCTGCCGATGGTAGTGGTGCATGGGCGCGCTCAGGCCGAATGGGCGCTGCGGGTGGCAGCCGGGCGGCCCGTGTTGTTGCTCTCAGCCCCCGGCGCCGCGTTGAATGCCGGGCCGGGCTGGTTCAAGGCCGCGCTGGACCAGGCGGCGGCGAGGCATCCCGGCGCGCGTTTGCATGCCGCGCTGGACTGCGCCGCAGCCCCAGGGGCGGCGCTGGCGGCGCTGCGCGCCGGCTTCAAGCTGGTGATTTTCGATCTGGGGCACCCCTCTGCGGCCAGCGTGCTGGGCGCTGCCGCAGAAGCCGGGGCCGAAGTTCTGGGCACCAGACCGGAAGCGCTGGATCTGGGTACGCTTGACCCGCGCCGGCGGGATGATGAAAGGCGCATTGCCGCGCTTTTCGCCACAGTGCCGCCACAGGATCAGCCGACATAACGCACCCGTGACAGGCAATGCCGGCTGCGCTAACGCCGCACCCGCCCCCCGAGCAATGAAAAGGAACCCAAGATGAAGCTGACGCGCCGCGTGAAGGAAATCCTCTCCTGGTATGAAAGCGACACACCAGGCACTAAGGCGAATCTGGCCCGTATCCTGATGGAAGGGAAGCTTGGTGGCACGGGGCGCATGGTGATCCTGCCGGTGGATCAGGGGTTTGAACACGGCCCGGCGCGGTCCTTCGCACCCAACCCGGCGGCCTATGATCCGCATTACCATTTCGAATTGGCGATTGAAGCGGGGCTGAATGCCTACGCCGCGCCGCTTGGCATGATTGAAGCCGGTGCCGCCACCTTCGCGGGTTCCATCCCGACCATCCTCAAGGTCAATTCTTCCAATAGCCTTTCCACCACCAAGGATCAGGCCGTGACTGCCAGCGTGGCCGATGCGCTCCGCCTTGGTTGTTCGGCGATTGGCTTCACCATTTATCCGTCATCCGAATACCAGTTTGAGATGATGGAAGAACTCCGCGAATTGGCGGAAGAAGCCAAGGCGGCAGGGCTTGCCGTGGTGGTCTGGTCCTATCCGCGCGGGCCGATGCTGGACAAGAATGGCGAAACCGCCTTCGACATTTGCGCCTATGCCGCCCACATGGCCGCGCTGATGGGCGCTCATATCATCAAGGTGAAGCCGCCCACGGATGTGCTGAGCCTGGATGCCGCAAAGAAGGTTTATATCGAGCGTAAGATTGATGGCAACGACCTTGCCAAGCGCATCAGCCATGTGGTGCAGGCCTGCTTCAATGGTCGTCGCCTGGTGGTGTTCTCGGGCGGTGAGGCGAAGGGCACGGATGCGTTGCTCGCGGAAGCGCGCGCCATTCATGCTGGTGGCGGCAATGGGTCCATCGTTGGCCGCAACGCCTTCCAGCGTCCGAAGGATGAGGCGTTGAAGCTGCTTGGCCAGATGATCGAAGTCTATAAGGGCAAGGCCTGAGGGCCGGCGCCGGGCGGTATGCGCCGCCCGGCTTGACCCGCAACGCGATGCGGGCGGAAATGGCCGCGTGACAAGGCGGCTTTTGCAATGAATGAAGGTTTGAACGCCACCGGGCTGGATTTCACCCTGCCCGTGGCGACGCGCGGTTATCGCTGGTGGTATCTGGATGCGCTTTCCGATGACGGCGCGCATGGCATTACCATCATCGCCTTTCTGGGCACGGTGTTTTCCCCTTGGTATGCCTTTGCGCGGCGCGGTGGTGGCGGTGATCCGCTGAACCATTGCTGCATGCATGTGGCGCTTTACGGCAAGCCGGCGCGTTGGGCGATGACGGATCGCCCGCGGGGCGCTTTGCAGCGTGGTGCGGATTTTTTGCAGATCGGGCCGAGTGCCATGCGCTGGGATGGCAATAAGCTGGTGGTTGATCTTGCGGAAGTCACCGCCCCTGTTCCTGGCCAGTTGCGTGGGCGCGTCACGCTGTATCCCGAAGCGCTATCGCATCGGGCCTTTCGGTTGGATGGCGCGGGGCGGCATCATTGGCAGCCGATTGCGCCGCGGTCGCGTGTGGAGGTTGCTTTCGACAATCCCGCGCTGCGTTGGTCCGGTTTTTCGTATTTCGATACCAATACCGGTATCGCGCCGCTTGAGGAGGATTTCCTGTTCTGGGATTGGTGCCGCGCGCCCATGCCGGAAGCCACCGCGATTTTGTATAATGCATCGCGCCGCGATGGGTCGGCGCAGTCACTCGCGCTGCAGGTGAACCGCGCCGGCGAAGTCGCCGATATACCCATTCCCCCACAGGCCATGATGCCGCCTGGGCTTTGGCGTGTGGCGCGTCCAACTCGGTCTGAGGATGGCAAGGCAGAGCTGGTGCGCGCCTTGGTGGATGCGCCCTTTTATACGCGATCCGAAATTCGCACGCGGCTTTTGGGGCAGAATGCGATAGCGGTGCATGAAAGCCTGGCCTTGAACCGGTTTGATAATTTGGCGGTGCAGGCGTTGATGTTGCCCTTCAGGGTGCCGCGGGCGCGGGGCTGAAGGCGCGCTACCGAAAATCCCGGCTCGCTGGCAGCTTGGCCCGCGGCGGGCGGCGATCATCCTGCGGGCGGCGATCATCCTGCGGGCGGCGGATTTCATCGGCGCGGCCAAGCGCTGCCTCTGCCCAGCCACTGCCGGCTTCGCGCAACAAGCCTTCCAGCAGATCGGAACGATCCACCAGCCGGCGCGCAATCACATGGATGATCGGCACTTCGGCG
>Ga0169931_10013767_pt1 | contig 11010 bp, 9 predicted proteins | sample Kivu_15m_20L_FD_129675 | JGI IMG/M metagenome (GOLD analysis project Ga0169931, IMG submission 129675) | Freshwater microbial communities from Lake Kivu, Western Province, Rwanda to study Microbial Dark Matter (Phase II) - Kivu_15m_20L... | ecosystem: Environmental > Aquatic > Freshwater > Lake ... | reverse complement strand
ATGAAGCCAGAATTCCAAATCAGCCCTGGAAAAAACCTGTTTGGGGCCGAATTGGGGCTTTTTTCTCAAGTGATTACAGAAAGGTTTTTGCTTTGGATGGAGATATCTCTTACCGACCTTTTCAAGAAGTGAACGAATTTTGGAAAGATGCTGATGTTCTGGAAATGGAATTGAGTCCCCGATTCAGAATCAATGATAAATTGAATTTGGTACTTCTCCAAAATACAGTAATCAGGAGGAATAATATCGGTTATGTTACCAGACTGAATGGATCTAATGTCATTTTTGGAAGTAGATATTATCAAACCATAGAGAATAGAATTACTTTCAATGTACTTTTCAATCATTTGATTTCCCTTAGTTTGAATCTTCGTCATTATTGGGCATTGGTGCGTTATGACAGATTTTTTAACCTGCAGGAAAATGGCGATTTGGAGCTCTCATCTTATGCAGGAAAACATGATCAAAATTACAATGCCTTTAATCTGGATTTGATTTTCAGATGGCGTTTCGCCCCGGGAAGCGAGATGAATATTGTTTGGAAGAATATAGTTTTGAATAGTAATTCGAATATGGAGTATAATTACTTTACGAATTTTTCTCAAATGTTTGAGGAGAATCAACTCAATCAGTTTTCTGTTAAAGTACTTTATTTTTTAGATGTGTATAGATTACTTCCGCAACATAAAAGAGGGAAAAGAATGTAAAATGAATGTTTTTTAATATATTTAAAAAGGTAAATCATTTTCTATGAACACAATTTTTTTTCCAATTGTAGCAACACTAACAGGCTTTTTAGCCTCCTCTGCTTTTTTTTCAGAGAAAATTCCCTCTCTGCGTTCTGTTTTGGATCAACTAAAGGCCTATCAGGCGATTATTGGAGTGGTGGCTCTTTTTGTTTCTGTTTTTACGCTGATAGATATCATGGGCTTACGTGTTCCTTTTTCAATTCGAGTGATTACGTCCATTGCAGCAGCCTCTACGGCAGTAAGTGGTTTTTTATTGGGCATTACAAATATTCGCAAGTTTTTTGAAACAGATCAAAAAGTTAGCGGACAAATAGAAGATATTAAAAATAAACTCATTCCTTATCAAGCTATTTCCGGGCTGATGGCTTTTGCCTGTGGCTTGTATCTACTTATTCGTTATTTTTTTTAAAAACTAAGAATGTCCGAAGAGAAACACCCTCGTGATCAGTTTATTACCGTTTTTGGACGAAAGCCTGTGTTGGAAGTACTGGAAATGGAAGATATTCAAGTAGACAAAGTGCTTTTAGATCAAAAATCAAAGGGTGAGTTTGTAAAGGAAATTATTGAGCAATGTCAAAAAAGGGAGATAGCTTTGATTCGCTCAACAGCCGCTGAAGTTTCAAAAATTTCAAAAAACCCAAATCAAGACCAAGGAGTCGTAGTTGATGTCATTGCGCCCAAAGTTGACCATGTCAAAAATTATTTTTCGCAAGCAAAACATAAATCAACCGAGGCGTGGATAGCCCTTGATGGTGTTACCACTCCGGCTAACGTGGGTATGATTATAAGAACGGCAACTGCACTGGGTTTGGGCGTTATTCTGCCATTAAAGGGAAGTTCAAAAATAAATCCTTTGGTTGTTAAAGCATCGGCAGGTGTTATTTTTAAGAGTCATCTGTTAAAATGCAATCATATCAAGGAAGCATTGGAGCTGGCCGCAGGGGCAGGTTTTCAAATTTATGGGCTGGACAGTGATAAAGGGTCGTCAATTTATACAACAGAACTGCGAAAAAACGCTATATTTGTTTTAGGTAATGAAACATCTGGGGTTTCGGAAAATAACAATTTTTTAATTCACAGATGGCTTCGCATACCTATGTTTGCTGATGTAGAATCACTGAATGTAGCATGTGCAGCAACCATTGTTGCTTCGGAATTTACCAGAAGGGTTATTTAGTACCGTACTTATGAAAATTATTTTAGGTATATTTTTGTTCTTTGCTTCTATCTTTTCTGTGATCGCACAGGATAAAAAAGGTGTTTCTTTGTTCAGGCCTAAAAATCAAGATTTGGTCGAGCAACTAAGCAAGCAAAATGACAACCTCAAGAGAAATTTGGCCGAAGCCAGAAGAGAATGGCAAAAAGCCAGAGATGCCATACAAAGTATCGATTCAGTATATCAGGAACAATTAAAGAATCAGGAAAAAGCTGTACTGGAAGGTCAAGAATCCAAGGAAGAACTGAACAGATCAAAAATAATCTGGACCGATTCAATCGCAGTTTTACACAGAATTATAGATTCCCTTCAACGAAGTTCTCAGGTTTCAAACTCTCAATCATTAGATGAACAGTCTAATGCAATAAAAGAACTTCTGAAAATCTATCCCAAAAGTCAGTATCAGATAAAAGTAGAAAAGGGAAATATCAGTGTGCTATTGAGCGATTCTCTGGTTTTTACCAGTTACTATCAATTGAGCATTTCAGGAAGAAATATTTTGCAAAAATTAATTTCTGTTTTTCAAAATTCAAAGGCATCCTATTTTGGAATTCATGCCTACCCGGATGAATCCACAAAACCTATGTATTACCATAAAATCGCACAGGCAAAATTACAAACCTTACACTATTATGCATTGACTTATCAATTGCCTTATGCTAAGACCATTTTGCATGCACATCCCAAATCATTTCCCTCTTATTATAAGAGAACACCCATCATTATAGAATTTCATTATCCCTAAATTATATATTCATGAGAATTTTTAGCCTTCTTATCCTTGTTTCAATCTTTTTTTACTCCTGCGTGAGTAATCGTAAATATTCTGAAGAATTAACCGCAAGAAAAAAAGCTCAGGACGAGGCTGCCATTCTTACTCAAAACAATAAAGATTTAGAAAAAAAATGGAAGGAAACAGACGATAAATTATCTAAGGCCTTGATTGAAACAAAACAAATGCAGGCGGATTATGAACTATTACAAGGTAGATACAATCAACAGCAAAGATTAAATAAGGATTTACAGGATTCTTATGATAAACTATTGGCATTGAATGACAAATTAAAAGAAGAAGCTACACAGCAAAAGCGAAATCTAGACGATTTGTTGGCAGAGAGAACAAGGGAACTTGAAAGAAGGGAGAGAAGCGCCAGAGATTTGGAAGAATCTTTAAGAAGAGAAAGAGAATCAATTGACAAGTTAAGAAAGGATTTGGAAGGAAAAGATGCGAATATCATTGATTTGGAAAAATATAAAAGAGAACTGGAAGATAATCTGAGAGAAAGGGAAAAAAGAATTAAAGATTTAGAGTCAGCTATCGCCGAGAGAGATGCGCAGACAAAAGCGTTGAAAGACAAGCTGAATGAGGCTTTGAAAGGATTTGCCGATGCGGGTGATCTTCAGGTAGAAGTCAGAAATGGTAAGGTTTATGTTTCCTTAAGTCAGAAATTACTTTTCGCTACAGGAAGTTCTGTTGTTGATAAAAGAGGATTGGACGCCTTAAAATCCCTGGCGGGAGTTTTGGTGAAAAGTCCTGAATTGAATGTAATGGTGGAAGGTCATACAGACAGCGACGGTGACGAAAAGTTAAACTGGGATTTGAGTTCCAATAGAGCGCTTTCAGTTACGCAACAGTTGATTAAAAATGGTGTGCAGCCAGATAAAATCACGGCGGCAGGCAGGGGAGAACATGCTCCGAAAGCATCGAACAGTACAGACAATGGAAAAGCGAGCAACAGAAGGACAGAGATTATTTTAGAGCCCAAGCTCAACGAGATCATGGGAATTCTTACGAAATAGATGTCGGAATCCTTCAAATATTTTGTTGAAAGCTCTCATGCCTTGTTGGCCGAAATACATTTTAGCTCCTACAAACAAGCCTTTTATTTTCTCGAAAAAATGGCTGTAATTGCTGAGGAAATCAACCACCATCCCATTATAAATTGGAATTACAAGCTTGTTAAAATTGAAATTTATAATTGGTCACAGCCAAATACTTTGGTGGAAATTGATTTTTTGCTTGCATTTGAAATTGAAAAAATAATCTATGAAATGTTGGACTAGGTTCATTTCCTTTTTTCTCTTACTGCTCACTCAGAGTTGTGCTTTACCCTATTTGTTTTTACATCTGAGAGATGACGAAACCCGAACCATGGATATAGATTTTCTTGAGGCATCAAAACAAATACCTGAGGAGGAGGAGGATTTTTCCCTGTTCAAATTGAGAATGATCAACCCTATTTATTTGGGCGAAAATATTGTTATTGCGGGCGAACCACAATTAATTGGGTTAGAATACGGTTCTGGATATGATCCAATTCATATACAGGTTCGTTCTAGCTCTGCTCAAATTGAAAAAACAGAAGACCCAACACGATATCGTTTGCTGATCGGAGAATCGGGTATTCAAGTAGAAATTATTGCTATTGATACGCTTTCAGGTGTTTCACATGCTATTCAAGTAAAAAGCGTAGGTATGGACTTGCCTTTAGCCTTGCTTCCAGGAGCAGAAGGAAATGCAATGAGTAAGACTGACTTTCATTCCTTAGGTCAAATTTTTCTACAGAACCAAAAGCAAGTGCCCTTACTATGCAAGTGTAACGGATTTAAGGTAGAGAGGAAGAAAAAAGACGGAGCTGTAGAACAGGCGATTACTGATTCCGAGAGTTTTTCAGCAGAGGTTAAACTATTGGTAAAAAAATCAGAAATCGGCGATATTTATATCTTTGACGATATATCAGTAAGTTGCCCTGGGTATAGCCAAGCTCAATATCTGGCTCCCATATTTATTAAAATCAAAGGATAGGTTTTAGTTTTTTCCTGAGAAATTGAGCTGTATGACTTTCTTTTACCTGCAATAAATCTTCAGGCGTACCACTAAATAGCAATTTACCGCCCTGGTCTCCTCCATTTGGTCCCAGGTCAATGATATAGTCCGCACATTTGATAATATCCAGATCATGCTCTATGATAATCACGGAATGACCAAGTTCAACGAGGGCATTCATTGCTTTCAACAGTTTTTCTATATCATAAAAATGCAATCCGGTACTGGGCTCATCAAAAATGAAAAGAATATGATCAGAGCTGTTTTCCTTATGTAGAAAGGAGGCTAATTTTAGTCTTTGAGCTTCACCACCGCTTAGGGTGCTTGAAGATTGACCCAGTTTTAAATATCCCAATCCAATATCAAAAAGTGGTTTTATTTTTTGAATAATTTCTTTTTGATCCGAAAAGAAATCCATTGCCTCTTCAATACTCATTTCCAAGACATCATATATGGATTTTTGTCTGTACTGAATATCAAGAATTTCTTTTTGAAATCTTTTACCATGGCAATCTTCACAGCTAAGTCTGATATCAGCCAGGAATTGCATGGAAACTTCAATTTCTCCTTCTCCCTTACATGTTTCACAACGGCCACCCTCAACATTAAATGAAAAATGTTTGGGTTGTAAACCCTTGTTTTTGGCCAGTACCTGCTTGCTAAATAAGGCTCTAATGGCATCATATGCCTTCACATAGGTGACTGGGTTAGACCTGGAAGATCTTCCAATCCCTTGTTGGCTTACCATTTCAATTTGTGTGATTTCCTGATAGTCGCCCACGATTTCTTCAAAAAAACCAGATTTTTCTTTGAATTCCGGGTCTATCAGTTTGGATATGGCTGGAAACAAAATGTTTTTAACCAAGGTTGTTTTTCCGCTTCCGCTAACACCCGTTACCAAGGTCAGTGTTTGTAAGGGAAAACAAAGATCAATGCCTTTTAAATTATGCTGTCTTACGCCTTTTAATTGGATTGATTTTGTGAATTTTCGTCTGATTTCAGGAAGGGGGATTACTCTTTTTTGAAGTAAATATTGAGCTGTTAAGCTTTCTTCTTCCGCATTTTGAATGTCTTTGTACGGACCCGAATAAACAATTTTACCACCATGTACGCCAGCAAATGGACCAACATCAACGAGGTAATCTGCAGCAGAGATCACATCTTCCTCATGTTCAACTACGATGACGGTATTTCCAATATCCCTTAAATTTTTTAATACACCTATTAAGCGGTCAGTATCCTTAGGGTGTAATCCTATACTAGGCTCATCCAGAATATACAAGGAACTGCAAAGATTGCTGCCCAAGGTGCGGGTTAAATGTATTCTTTGAATTTCGCCCCCAGAGAGTGTTGAAGAGATCCTGTCTAAAGTGAGATAGGAGAGTCCGATGTCGACCATAATCTGAAGCCGATTTTTAATCTCAGTTATTAACCTTTGAGAAACCTCCCAATCATGTTGTGATAATTGGATTGTGTTAAAAAAGTCAAGTAATTGATTGATGGGTAAAGTTACGAGTTCATCTATTATTTTATTTGATACCCTTACGTAAAGAGCTTCTTTTCTCAATCTACTGCCTTTACATGCAGAACAGGTGGTTTTCCCCCTGTATCTTGCCAGAATAACCCTATTTTGTACCTTATAGCTCTGCTCTTCCAATTCTTTAAAAAAGTATAAAATCCCCGGATAGAATGCGTTTCCTTCCCATATGGCTTTTTTGTGCTCTGTCGACAGTTGTGAATAGGGTAGGTGAACGGGAAGTTGAAACTTGTGTGCTACTCTTACTAGTTCATCTTTCCACCAACTCAGTTTTTCTCCTTTAAAACAGGCCAGCGCATCATCCAGAATAGATCTGTTTTGGTTTGGGATTACTTTTTGTTCATCAATTCCCAGCGCCTGGCCATATCCCTCACAAACAGTACAGGCACCGTAAGAGTTATTAAAATTAAATAGATGTGGGCTTGGTTCCTCGAATACAATGCCATGAGATTCAAATCTGGTACTGAATGACATACGACTGTTTTCAGTTAATATCTCACATAGACCCTTCCCTTCACTAAGCGCCAAATCAACAGAGTCTGCAATTCTTTTTGCATTTTCCGAATCATTTTTCTCAATAACAAATCGATCAATGATAAGAGATAAATTGGTATTATGTAAATTGTCCAGCTGATCTAAGACATCTTCAATTTTTACCATTTCAAAACCTTTAAATAGGCGTGCATATCCTCTTTGGATTAACATTTCGAAATGTGAGAGCTCAATTTCTTTCTTGGAAATCGGTATTGTAATCCAGGCCTTGGAATTTTCTTCTAAAGTAAAAATATAATCTACAATATTTGATACATTTTGTTTCCGAACAATTTCTCCGGTAATAGGATCGTAGGTGATGCCAATACGGGCATAGAGCATACGTATATAATCATAAATTTCAGTGAGTGTTCCCACCGTTGACCTGGCATTTTTATTGCCAACTTTTTGTTCAATTGCAATAGCTGGCGCCAAACCTGTTATAAGATCCAGCTCCGGTTTTTTCATTCGCATTAAAAATTGTCTTGCATAAGAAGACAAACTTTCCACATATCTTCTTTGTCCTTCAGCATAAATTGTGTCCATGGTGAGAGATGATTTTCCCGAACCGGATACACCTGAAATTACGATCAACTGATCATGAGGAAGCTCAAGGTCAATATGTTTTAAATTATTGATGCGAGCACCTTTTAAAATAATTTTATTTTTTTTTGTCATTTTGAAACCTTGCTACAAATTCAACGTATAATTAGAAAACAAGGGAAATAATTATCCCAAAAATAAAAAAAAAACAAGAGCTGAGCCCAAGGGTAAAGTAGATTAAAAAAAAAGAATTATTAACTAAACAAGAAAAAGCGCCTATTGCTTCAAGATTTACATTATTTATTTTTCTACCTATTTACTAACCTGTAAATCTTTACTGCTATGGATTACTTCAAAATGACAGACAGTGTGCTGATTGGACTTTATATCGATGGAGACAACAGAGCTTTCGACGTACTTGTACTCAGACACCAACAAAAAATTTTTACACCGATTCTTATCTTTGTAAAAGATCAAGACGAAGCAAATGAAATTTTTCAATTAACTTTTTTTAAGATAATCGAAACGATCAATGCAGGAAAATATAATGATGAGGGTAAGTTTTTGCCCTGGGCCATCCGCATTGCACACAATATTTGTGTAGATCGTTTCAGAAAAAATAAAAGGTATCCGCATCAAAGTGGTGACGATAACCCTTTGGTTTATGAAAAAGAAGGTTACTACGAAGAAAGTCGTGAAGAAAAAATGTTCAAGGAACAGAGCTATGAAAAAATTAACAAATTGGTAGCACTACTTCCAACAGACCAGAGAGAGGTCATCATGTTGCGTCACTATGCAGATTATAGTTTTAAGGAAATAGCAGAAATGACAAACGTAAGTATCAATACTGCATTGGGGAGAATGCGTTACGCTGTAATTAACCTGAGGAAAATGATAGCAGATTATGGCATCATGCTCTGATTTCTTTTATGGTTAAAGTAAATCTCGCTAAAAGATATGCGTATACTTGATACTAAAAGTTCTGGGGGCACCCATCCGGGCCGGACGGATGGCGTACTCAGTATTTAGTAGATTATTGATAATGAAATTTATATTTTGCCGCTCGTTGAATCTATACCCAATTCTCAGGTCAAAAATAGTAAATCCTTTGTTATGTATTTTTCTAAAATTATTTACCCCAGGAGACGCTACGTCGAGGATAAAATCAATTTTATGAACATGGCTGGTAAAATTTGCAGCCATACCCAAGGTAAATCCTTTAAATTCGGTTTCTACATCTAACCTAACAGTGTGTAAACTTCTGTATCTCAAAACTCTGGTGTAAATATTGGCACTGTCAGGATTGATTCCGTTTGCAAATGCACTAAACATGTTTTGCAGATAAATGCCGACATTCCTTTGCGTGGTATCGCCTTCAAGATCACCAGGGAAACTGAATGTATAACCACCCCATACACGAACAGGAAATTTACCTATGTAACCTTCTGCCTGGGTAGAAAGCTCAAATCCAGCGATACGAGCCTGACTTACATTAAGCGACTTGAAACCTAATCCTGCACGATGTACTCCGGGAACCTCATTGTAAAAACCGAGACTAAATTCAACCATATTTTGGTATTCCATCCAAAACATAGCAAAATCAGCATACATTTTAAATGAATTGGTTTTAAAAGTTCTTCTATAGGCCACCTCTGCAGACCAACCTGTCTCAGGTTTTACATCTGGATTTGGGAAAACACTGATGTCAAGGGCACTAACTGGAATTCTTTCATTAATAAATCTTTCAGCAAATGAAGGAAACCTAAATCCAGTACCAAAAGAGGCTCTGATAAAATCATTTTTAGATGCACTGTAGTTTAGGCCAAACCTCGGTAGCGGATAGTTTATTGGTAAAAATTTACCTCCAATAAAAAAACCTTCCCAGCGCATTCCAACAACGACATTCAGCCTGTCAAAGAATTTTTTTTCCAGCTGCCCATAAAAAGCGATAGAATTTCCACTAAAGGTTCCTCTGTCATCTTCACCGGGAGCGGTTATATTGTCATCAAACAAAATACTTTGAGTGAAAAAATGCTGAAACTGAGTACCTAGATTGAGTTTCCAATTGTTTTTAAAATCTCTTTGAAATTGATATTCCGTACTTAATAAATGTCCATCAGAAGAAAATGGGTCTCTTGGCATGGAGATTAAGTACCAACGGCCTCTTAAATCATGTCTGTTTTTCCAAGGGTCGTAATAAGTAATATAAGGGTCAATTGTTGTTGAAAAATACCTGTCTCTACCCCCTTCTGATACATTTCTGTATGCATTATTTCTCATGTTTTGAGCGAGAAAAAAAGTACCAACTTCATAGTACATAACATTTGAGTTGACTCCAAAACTGAGTCTGCCATCCATTTTAGGATGAACGTATCTCGTGTTTACATTAAACCTGAATCTTCTTTCATCAATCGTTTTAATATACCCATTTTCTAAATGGATATTACCGCCAATGACTAGATCAAAATTCTTATACAGTTTTTCCCTGTGAGCAAAGTAGATTCCGGTAAACATAGGCTGCTCATAAGGCTCTTTTTTTGGATCTAACCATCTCATTGAATCTACAGGTGGGTTGTCATAAATCCCAGCATAGGTTGTAAAGCTTGTGTAAGGCTTTAAAGTTGGATAAGCTGTTCGGACATTTATTACACCGTTGAGTGCACCAGAACCATAAAGAACGGACGCAGATCCTTTGATCACTTCAATTTGTTCTACGTTTTCCATAGGAACAAAATTGAATTTCATATCACTAAGTTCCGCTGATAGCAATATCTGACCATCAATAAGTAGAGATACTCTGCTACCTGCACCGTATGCATATCCGGCACCTCCTCTGATACTTACTTGCCCATCCATGATTTGCACCCCGGAAACCTTTGATATTACATCATCCAATGATCTGACATTATTCCTTTGAATTTGATCTGCCCGGACTACATCAACAGAAACGGTACTTTCCTCTAATTTTTTTTCATACTTCCCCTCTGTCACAATCACAACATCACTCACTAATTCACCTGTCATTTCGAAATCTAATTGAACAGGATTAATTCCATCTACCTCAATTATTTTTTCTATATTCTGATATCCAACATATCTCACCTCAATTGTATGTTTTCCGGCGGATAGAGTGAATGTATAATTTCCGTCTAGGTCGGTAACAGTTCCCTCAGAACCCCCTTTTACACCAATAGTAGCCTGGATCATTGCTTCAGACGTGGCTTTGTCTGTAATCTTTCCTGAAATAACAGATTGAGCCAGTAAGTTTCCTCCAAAAGCACTAATGAAAAGTATAAGTATTAAGAAACGCATAATATATGAAAAATGATACACTAGATTTTAAGACGAAATTAACAATAATTTAGTTGGAAAAGCATTTAATTCTTACCTCAAGATAGAAACATCACCTCTGAAGATTAGGAGCTGTCCATCAATAAAAGCGACTTCAGCATACCAGGCATAGACGCCACTGTTCATTTTTTCACCTTTAAAAGTACCATTCCAACCTTGTTGCGGATCGTTGATATCAAGGTCGAGACCCTCGAAGACGAGTTCACCCCAACGGTCGTAGATGCGGAATACAGTAACCTTTTGAGCTTTGTCATCT